>Ga0070741_10001312_pt1 | contig 77603 bp, 62 predicted proteins | sample Coa_R1_4_FD_66440 | JGI IMG/M metagenome (GOLD analysis project Ga0070741, IMG submission 66440) | Surface soil microbial communities from Centralia Pennsylvania, which are recovering from an underground coalmine fire - Coalmine... | ecosystem: Environmental > Terrestrial > Soil > Unclassified ...
GCGTCCGGGTCAGTTTTGGACGCCCAAGGGACTTCGCCATCTGCTCGCCTTGGACGAAGCCCGCCGCAACCATCACTGGAACCAACTCTGGAATTAAGAACAGTGCGTGGATGCGCCCGGCCTCACCTTGGATCGTTTATTCTACTCGCTTTTTTGGCGTAGCTGAGCCATAATTGGCCCGTTGTTGTTTACGGAGGGTGCCACCGCGACGGGATACGTGTGCAAATTTGCCGTCGCGCGAGCCGAAGATCATTGACCTGACTGGACCTCCGTTGAATGCGTTGCGTGCGCACTGAACCTGCCCTCATGAACGATTGGCGCGGGATTTTCCGCTTCGGCTGGCCATACCTCAAGCGGTACCGTGGCCGGCTTATCACCGGCATTTTGCTGGGATTTTTATTCGGCGTATCCAACGCCACTTTTGTCTGGGCAACCCGCACGTTGTTCGACCGGTTGACCCCGGCGGAGCAGCGGGCGGCAGCTCCCACCAAAGCGCCGATTTCGAGTTTGGGCCGCCACTTGAAAGAATGGCAGCATACGGCAGAAGCGGCGTTCGACCCGCTGCTGCCGCGCCAGGGGCGCCCGCTTGACGCGTTGCAAATTGCCGGCGGCATGTTGTTGCTGCCGCTCCTGGTATTCGTGCGGGGAAGCGTCGGCTATCTCAACAGCTATTGCATGAGCTGGGTGAGCGAGCGCGTGATCAAGGACCTGCGGCTCGACCTGTTGTTGAAGCTTAATTCGCTTTCCATGGATTTTTTCAATCGCACCACGGTCGGCGAATTGCTCGGGCGCATCAATGGCGACACATCCGCGCTGTATCGTTGCATGAGCCTGGGCTTTTCCGATCTCGTCAAGGAACCGATCACGGTGCTGAGTGTCGGTACCGGCCTTCTGTTTATCGATTGGCAACTCACGCTGCTCTCGGTGATGTTCGTTCCTTTCATCATTATTCCGATCCGCGTCTTGAGCCGCAAAACGCGCAAGGCCGTGCATTCCAGCGTGCAAGTGGGCGTGTCGCAGGACAGCCTGGTGGTGGAGGTTTACACCAGCATGCGGATTGTGAAGGCGTTCTGTCTCGAAACTTTCCAGATGGAACGGTTTCGCGCCATTTACCAGCGGCTCGTTCATATCGGCATGAAGAGCGTCCAGGCCAAGGAACTGATCAATCCCATCATCGAAGTCATTTCGGTGCTCGGCCTGGGCGTGGTGGTGATCTTCATTTTCTACACGCATCGGACGATTCCGAACATGGTGGGCTTCCTGACGGGCATCGTGCTGCTTTATACGCCGATCAAGAAACTGGGCGGCATCCCGGTCTATCTTCAGCAGGCGGCGATTGGCGCCGAACGGCTGATTTCCATCTTCAACCAGCAGCCGACGGTGCGAGAAAAAGCCGGCGCGGTGCGGCTCAAGACTTTCTCGCATGAATTGGCTTTCGAGCACGTCACGTTCGCTTACCACGCGCGGCCCGTGCTCATGGATTTCAACCTGCGCATCCCGCGCGGCTTCCGGTTGGGCGTGGCGGGCGAGAGCGGTTCGGGCAAGAGCACCCTGCTCAACCTGATCTTCCGCTTCCACGACCCAACTGATGGGACGATCAGAGTCGATGGCCACGATTTGCGCGACATACGGGTGGGGGATTTGCGAAATCTGCTCGCGCTGGTCAGCCAGGACATCGTGCTGTTCGACCAAACCGTGGCGGAGAATATCGCGCATGGCCGGCCAGGCGCGACTGCGGCGGAAATCGAAGCGGCGGCGAAGGCTTCGTACGCGCACGAGTTCATCATGCGGCTGCCCAAGGGTTATCAAACGCGCATTGGCGAAGCCGGAAAGCTGCTCTCGGGCGGGCAGCGTCAGCGCATTTCAATTGCGCGCGCCTTCGTCCGGAACGCGCCCATCCTTGTGCTCGACGAACCCACCGGCAACCTGGATTCGAACGCCGAAGCGGAAGTCCAGGCCGCGATCGACCGTCTGGCCGAAGATCGCACGGTGATTTGCGTCGCGCATCGCCTTTCGACCCTCGCGGCGACAGACGGCGTGATCGTCCTTTCCGAAGGGCGGCTGATCGAGCAAGGGCACTTCAAAGAATTGCTGCGGCGGGATGGCGTCTTCGCAGGCCTGGCGCGCAAACAAGGCATTCTGCCGGGAGTTCACCCAATCGCTTCCCGGCTCAAGTGACGCTTGGGCCCGGCGTGTCGTGTCGTGTAAAATTCATCTAAATAAACGATTTACACGCCGGTTGGCGCGTGTTACTGGTGGGCAAATCAGCAGGATTGGTACATTGATTGCTGCTTTTCAGACATAAATTGTCACGAAAACCGGACTGACGCGATTGAACAAAACAGAACTCCCATCGTCTTACCTCTATGAAAAACTCTTCGTCTAATCCCAAGCTTAGCCGCCGCCGGTTTATCGCCCTCACCGGAGCGGCAATGGCGGCGCCCACGATCATCACGCGCGCCAGTTGGGGCAAAGGCGCCCGTCCGAACGCCTCGGATCGAGTCACGTTGGGCGTGGTTGGCTGGGGCATGCAGGGACCCGGCAATACGGCCTCATTTCTGGACCTGCCCGATTGCCAGGTCGTTGCCGCTTGTGACCTGGACAAAAATCACCTCGAAAAAGCAGTCAACACGGTCAACGATCATTACAAAAACAAGGATTGCAAAGCCTACCATGATTATCACGAGATGATGGCGCGTCCTGACATCGATGCCGTGATGCTGGCGGTGCCGGACCATTGGCACGCGCTCGTGGCCACCGAAGCCGCCCATCAGAAGAAGGACATCTACGGCGAGAAGCCCCTGGCGCGAACCATCGCCGAACAGCAGGCAATTGTGAAAGCGGTCCAGAAAAACGATTGCATCTGGCAGACCGGTTCGTGGCAGCGCTCGACCGGAAATTTCCACAAGGCCGCCGAGATCGTCCGCAACGGTTTGATCGGCAGGGTGACCCACGTGGAAGTGGGCCTGCCCGCGGGACATCATGATTTCGCCGGCACGTCCAAGTTCATGACGCCGAGCGATCCGCCGCCGGAGCTGGATTACGAAACGTGGATCGGGCCGTCAAAGATGATGCCGTATATCTGTGGCCGGGTTCACATGAACTGGCGATGGAATTACAACACAGGCGGGGGCCAGTTGCTCGACTGGATCGGCCACCATTGCGATATTGCCCATTGGGGTCTGGATTTCGACCGCTCGGGACCGTCGGAAGTCGAAGGGCACGGCGAGTTTCCGCCCGAGGACGCGGTTTGGAACACTTGCACGAAATATCGCATTGAACTCAAGTATCCCAATGACATCACGATGATCATCGCCGGCGGGTATCCGGAAATCAAAAGCGGGACGAAATGGATCGGCACGGATGGCTGGGTATGGGTGGACCGCGGCCAGTTCAACGCCTCGAATGCGGAATGGCGTGATTTCAAGCAGCTTCCGGAGGAATTGCGCAAGGTCAAACTTTACGAATCCAACAACCACCAAGCCAACTTCATCGCGTGCGTGAAGTCCCGCAAGCCCACCATCACCCCGGTGGAAACCGCGCACCATTCGGCCATTCCCGGGCACCTCGGTTTGATCTCGATGTTGCTGGGTGGCCGCAAACTGAAATGGGATGTCGCCAGCGAAAAAATCCACGGCGACAAGGAAGCGAGCAAGTTGCTGACACGCGCCTATCGCCCGCCCTATAAGCTGGCGTGAGGCGCGCCTTGGGCGCGAAACACCAAACCACCAAGCTCCAGAAAAACACCAAGCGGCGTCACCGCCTTGGTGTTTGTAGCTTGGAGTTTTTCTGGTGCCTGGAGCCTGGCATTTGGTGTTTTCATATCACTCCCTTTCCGCCTGCTTCGGCCTGCTCTCCAGATACGCCCGCCACAAATCCACTTGAACATACAGTTGCAGGAACACGTCCTGACGCAATTTGAAATAGCCCACCATGACGTGCGTTTTCTTTTCGTCCAGGGCGGCATTGAATTTGGCCGAAACGATCATGATGGGCGCATAAGGGTCCGGCGGAATTTCGGACCACCAACCCACGTGGTCGAAGCGCCGCAAATACCAGGGCAATGGCCAATAATTATTGTCAGTGGCCATCACCTTTACCACCAGATGCCGGCCTTGCGGATGGGCTTGCGCGACCGCATCGACTTCGTCAACCAAGTTTAACAGATCGGGCGTGGTCTGGGCGTAAACGTATGGGTTGCCGCGGTCCGCGCAATACACCGTGCTCGCCTGCCAGGCACGCAATGCCAGTTGCCCGATGCCGGCCAGCAATAGAACGCCCGCCACCATTTTCAGCCAACGCGGCCTCGCCCGGTTCATCAATTCCACTGCGCCCACGCCCGCCAGCAGGATCATCCCATGCAGGAAACCCAGCGCGCACCACGGTGTCTTATAGGCGATCACGCTATAGATGACTGTCAATGCCAGCGTGTAGCTTGCCAGAAACCTGAGGAAACTCTGCGAGCCGGAATCCTCCCTTGCCGGAGTCACGCGCGTAAAGGCAACCACCACGCCCAGCAGCGCCAGCCCAATGATCAATCCCTCGCTCCAAACCGGCCCGCGCGCGACGTGGAAGAAAGCCAGCCGCTTAAAATAAAAATCCCATTCATGAATGTGTGGGGAAGCGCCGGCGGTGCGATGCAGCCAGGGCATATAGGTTCGAATCGAATCGAGGATTCCGCTGGCATTAGTGAAAAAGGAAGTAAAGAAAATGACGGCCACTCCCACCCATGCCGCGAGGGCAATTGATGCGTGTTTCAGCGCCCGATGTGAATCCGCGCCCGCTTCCTTTTTGTATGGAGTCCCGCCTTTAGGCGGCGGGGCGCACGAAGGTTCCAGGGTGCCCGACATAACGAGCGCTTTGCCGCCTGAAGGCGGGACTCCGTGTTTTTCCTCCACCGCCACACCTGCAACTGACTCAGCCATCTTGTTTCCCTCCACCCCTTCCACATCAGCGAGGACGCGGCCCTCTCTCGCATGGCGCTTCCAGAGAACATTCACCCCCAGCGCCACGGCTGCCGCCGCAAGTTCCAAAACAAAAGTCTCCTTGGTCGCGTGCAAAAGGCCCAGCGCCGCGCCGGTCATCAACGCCCAGCCAATCTTCCGGCTCCGACTGTAGCGCCAACCGCCCGCCAGCGCCAAAAAAGTAAAAAAGACCAGCAGCATCTCATGGATGTAATAGCGGCTGTAAAAAACCATCGCGGGCGAAACGGCGGTCAGCATGGCCGCGACAATGGCGGCCTTGCGTCCCAAGCCATCCGCCACCAACGGCAGCAGCAGAATCAAACCGGCCCCGAACAGGACCGTTACGAATCGAAAACGGGCCTCATCGAAATCATTGAACGCTGGCGCGCGGGTCAGCTTGGTCCACGCGAGCGTGAAGTAGGCGAGCGTCGGACCGTGATATTCACTCGGATCATACTTGTAGTGTCCCTGCTCGTACAAATCACGGAATTTGATCGTGTTGACCGCTTCATCGTTGTGCATTGGCCGGCGGCCCAAGTCCGGCCATCGCAACGCGAGCGCCACGGCCAGCGCCGCAACGATCCCGAAACTTTTCAACCACGGATGCACAAGGAATTTGGAGCGGCCGGATCGCAAGAAAAGGAGCGCGGCATTCGTGCCGTTTCATCGGACGCCAAAAATGACATGGAAAAAAAGCCGGACAGCTTTTGCAAACAAGCAGCCTGAAGCGGCATGAATGCCGCGCTCCCGTGCCGTCGCGGAAGTCTTTGCTGCTCGCGGTTGGCAACCTTTCTCCGGTTATTTCGCCGGTCGGCCGTAAATTTCCACCTCGGTATATTCGTTCAACGCGCTGTCGGTGCTTCCGTGGGAATACAGCCGGACATAACGCGCCTTGACGCCTTTGGCATCGACCAGTTTGCCCTCGTTTGATTCGTAATACTCGCGGTCGGTCCCCACGCCGCGGCCGGAGGTGTTGGCCTTGTCATTGTTGAAAAGCGTTTTGACGTCTTGGGCAAAACTCGGGTCGTCCGAAACCTGGACCACGACGCCACGATAAACTTTCGGCGAATCATGCGCGTGCCAGAACAGGACGGCGAAAATCTCGCTGGGCGCGCCAAGATCAAACTGCACGTACTGCGTTCCCTTGCGCAACAGCACGATGCTGGTATCCACCGCTTCCTTGTCGCCGTCCGTGATTTTGCCGATGGCGGCGGGCGTGGCGTTGGCATCGCTTGTGGTGACTTTGCTGCCTGGGGCGAGGTTCTTGACATCCTTGGGCACCATGAGCGGAGCGCGCGGCTTGCCCGTGGGCGCTTCCACGTCCGTGCCTTCCGGCGCGTCTTTGGGCGTGCCGGCGAACGCGGGCGCAGGCAGCTTGGGCGTCAACGGCACCAAATCTTCCGCGCGAATGCCGCTGACCGAGCCCAGGATGAGCAAAGCGCAGGCAAGCCGCCGGAGAACCGATCGCTGCCGGGAGTTTAGCGCCGTCCGAAAACCAAAATATTTTAGGTTGCGAGTCATGCCCGAACAATAAAACCTACGCCCGAGGCTGACAAGCCGGGAAATCGCGAGCCAGACCTGAGCACGCGACCAGCACTTGCTCGACGCAGTTCTGTCAGGGATCATTGTGGTAATGCTCTCTGTAGTTCAATCGGTTGCGTCAGCACAACGCGGCCATCACGTCCACCGTAAAAATCGTTCGTGACGGTGTGGTAACCCGGAGCTTTGAACGAGAGCGGCGCCCGCAGAAAGTAATCCCCTGGCATTAGAAAGCACGGTCCCCAGATATGGTTTGCCGCCAAATCAAAACTGCCATCCGATGCCGTCACGCAAGAAATGCGTTTGTGCTTCCGAGCCTCGACCCTGGCGCCTGCGATGGGCTTTTTAGTCGCAGCATCAACCACCGCCCCCTTCACCTCCGGGGTCGGATATGGAAACACGACACAGCCCTGACCTAAAACTCCAATCAGCGAAGCCAACAATAAATTGGTTGGGCGTATTCTCATGGGAACGGCCTGATGCGGCAAACAGTTGGACTCCGTCAGCCGCTGTGGCTATTCAACCGTTCAATATCTCTTGACGGATGCGGCTGATAAACCTAGCTTAAAAACCGGCTCGGTGGCTATAGCTCAATGGTAGAGTCCAAGCTTGTGGAGCTTGTTGTTGCGGGTTCGAATCCCGTTGGCCACCCCACCTTTTTCTCCCCGTTTTCAATCAAAGGCGTGCCCGGCGCAGCAAAGGACGTCCCGGACCTTGTGACGCACGAGTTCCTTTACCTTGGCGCGCGCAGGGCCCAGGTACTTGCGCGGATCAAACTCTTTGGGATTCTCCGCGAACGCTTTGCGGATGGCGGCGGTCATGGCGAGTCGCAGATCGGTGTCGATGTTGACCTTGGTGCAACCAACCCGCCGCGCGATTTCAATATCACCTTCGGGAACGCCTGCGGTTTCCGTGCCCATCTTCCCGCCATAGTGGTTGATCTCTTCAATCAACTCCTTGGGCACGCTCGAAGCACCGTGCAACACCAGGGGATAATCACCCAACCCGGCGTCCATGAGGGCTTTCTTGATGGCTTTGAGCCGGTCGAGATCAAGGTGCTGCTCGCCCTTGAATTTGTACGCGCCATGGGAGTTGCCAATGGCCACCGCCAGTGAATCCACGCCGGTCAACCGGACGAATTCGACGGCCTCGTCGGGATGCGTGTAAACGCCGCCTTTGGAATAACCGCCGCCTTCTTCGCCGTCGTCGTGCTGGGCGCCAACGAGCATGCCCAATTCGCCTTCCACAACGCAGTTGTGCTTGTGCGCGTAATCGACGACCCGCTTGCAGACCTCAACGTTCTTGTCGAACGGCTCATGGCTGCCGTCGATCATCACGCTGGTGAAACCCTCATCAATGCACTCCTTGCACAGTTCGAAGGAATCGCCGTGATCAAGATGAACGGCGATGGGAATGTTCGAGAGCGTGACAGCGGCTTCGATGAGCTTTTTGAGATAAACCGGGTTGGCGTATTGGCGGGCGCCTTTGGAAATCTGGAGCATAACCGGCGCTTTTTCCTCCTCGCAGGCTTCGATGATGGCCTGAAGGAGTTCCATGTTGTTGACGTTGAACGCGCCCAGCGCGTACTTGCCCTTGAGCGCCTTCGCGAACAGATCCTTCGTGTGTGTCAGTGGCATAGGTTTCGTTTAGCAGTCATTTCTGAGCCGTTTCGTTTAAAAATGGCAACGTGCATTATGAGGGCAGACGCGCCGAAAGGGAAATAAAATAACGGCCGCACGCAATGTTTCAGGGGAATTGGCTGTCGGACTCAAACCGACGTTTCTGATCGAAGGGGGCTTGGAAATGCCAAATCGCAAATGCCCAATGGCCAGGGAATTCTTTGGGCATTTGACATTCAGTTTTGCTATCTTCCTCCTGAACCGGGAGCGGTTTCAGCGAAGGAAGCCAGGTGTTCCGGGGACTTTGAACGAATCATTATGAAGCCGTCATTCAGCGATCATTTTTCCGCCGTGGCGAACCGTTACGCGGATTTCCGTCCGCATTATCCAGCCGCATTGTTCGATTATCTGGCCACACTGGCTCCGCAGGATGCCACGGTCTGGGACTGCGCCGCCGGCAGCGGGCAGGCAACGCTGGATCTTGCCGACCGCTTCAAACAGGTGATAGCCACCGACGCCAGCCGCGAGCAAATCGCGGCGGCCAAAGCACATCCGCGGGTCGAATACCGCATCGCCCCGGCTGAAGAAAGCGGGCTGCCTGACCAATCCGTGGCCCTGATCACCGTCGCCCAGGCCGTGCATTGGTTTGACCTGAAGCGGTTTTATGCCGAAGTGGAGCGGGTTTTGCAGCCCGGCGGAATCTTTGCCGTGTGGGCTTACGGCATCAACGAAGTGGAAGGCGAGGCCGTCAATCAACTCGTGCAGGATTTCTACGGCAATATCGTCGGCCCCTACTGGCCGCCGGAGCGCAAAATCGTGGAGGAAGGCTACCGCACCATTCCGTTTCCATTCGCTGAGGTTGTTCCGCCCGCCATCCGCATGGAAACGCAGTGGACGCTGCCGCAGTTGCTCGGCTACTTCAGTTCGTGGTCGGCTACGAACCGGTTCATAAAGGCCACGGGACGCAATCCGCTGGAAGCGCTGGCTGTGGCGCTCGCGCCTGTTTGGGGTGATCCGAATACAAGTCGTCGTATCGTCTGGCCGCTGGCAATGCGCGTGGGACGCAAGAGGTCGTAGTGAACCGGTCGTGCTTGAGTCATGGCACACCTTATGGGGCTGTCTGCAAAGACCGCAAAAGCTCGAAGGGTGGGAGAGAGTTAATACACTTCGGTGAAACAGTCATTTGGGACGGGTCCAGAGGGGGGTATAAGAAAAGCACCAAGTTCCAAACTCCAAACACCAGAGAAGCTCCAAGTTCCAAACTCCCGAATAATGGAGCGGGTTGGTATGGACTAAACGGGGATATGATGTACAAAGCTGAAGTTGAGAGGGGGAAACGTGCTGGAGATTCGGCCGAGCCGGAGCCTCCTATCGGATGCCCGGACTCGCCGCTTAGCGCGTGCCCATCCCGACGCTTTGCACGGTTTGGAAGAGCTTGCCTTCCGTCTTGATGCTGGGGGCGATGATGATTTCGGTTTCCTGAAATTCGCGGATGGTGGCTGCGCCGACGTTGCCCATGCAGGTCGTAATCGCGCCAACGAGATTCTGCGAGCCGTCATCGACGGTGGCGGGGCCGAACAAAATTTGTTTCAACGAACCGGTCACGCCCACTTTGATGCGTGTGCCGCGCGGCAGATTGGCATGCGGCGTGGCCATGCCCCAATGGTTGCCCTTGCCTGGCGCTTCCTTCGCGCGCGCAAAGGCGCTGCCCACCATGACGGCGTCCGAGCCGCAGGCCAGCGCTTTGCAAACATCGCCGCCTTTGCTCATGCCGCCATCCGTGATGATGGGAACATACTTGCCGGTCTTCTTGAAATACGCGTCGCGCGCGGCGGCGCAATCCACCGTGGCCGTCACTTGGGGAACGCCCAGTCCAAGCACGCCGCGGCTGGTGCACGCCGCGCCCGGCCCCACGCCGATCAACACACCCGCCACGCCGCAACGCATCAGTTCCAAAGTCACATTGTAGGTCACCGCGTTGCCGATGATCACCGGGATGTGCAAGCTTTTGGTGAATGCAGCCAAATCCAGGGATTTGTACTGCGTTGAAACATGGCGCACGGTGGAGACGGTGGATTGGACCACAAACACCTCCGCGCCGGCTTCCTGGGCGATGGCGGCGAAACGCTCGGCCTTTTGGGGAATCGAACTGACTGCGGCCATGACGCCGGCCTTCTTCAATTCCTCGACCCGCCGCGCGATCAATTCCTCCTTGATCGGTTCGAGGTAAAGTTTCTGAATGAGGCTTGTGACTTCGTCCTTGTCCGCTTTCACGACCTGCTCCAGCACTTCGCCGGGGTTCTCGTAGCGCGTCTGGACGCCTTCGAGGTTGATGACCCCCAAACCGCCCAGTTTGCCCATCTCGATGCAGAACTTCACATCCGTCACGCCGTCCATGGCGCTGGCAATGATCGGAATCTTGAGCGTGATGGCGCTGCCGTCTTTGCGTGGAATCTGAAAGCTGGTATCCACCTCCGCGGGGTTGATCGTCACTTCACCCGGCACCAGCGCAATTTCATCAAACCCGTAGGTCACACGGGCTTTTCGGTTTCGGCCAATCCACATTCCCATATTTCTTAAATCTTAGGCTTCTTTTTAGTCTTTATGTTAATCCTGTCACGGGCACCAATGTTAGCTCCCAATTTCACCGCATTCGTGTCGTCGCGCAAGCCCACCGCAGAAAATTAAAACTCGATCGCCTGGTTCAGCCGCCCGCATTGCGAACAGCGTGAACGGTCCACATCCGCGTCGTCGGTATAGACCAGGCCGCATTTTTGACAACGGAAAATGCGGTCTTCGCTCGCGGTTGGTCCAAAGCGCCTGCGCCGCATCTCCGAATATATCGCCAGGCCGGAAAGCGCGGCAAGCAAAGAAACCACATAGGTCAAAATGAGCGCGTCAATCGGCATATCACGGTCCCGCCCCAACTGAATTCGTCGCCAGCGCGATCGTTTGCCACTGAAAGACCAGCGTCCCCCAATTCAGCGCGTCCGGAATCCTCCGCGCGAAAGACGCCGGCAGCGATTCGAACCGCGCCATCCGGGCCAACCTGACGGCTTCGTTATCAACCCCTTTCGAACCACAGCTTTTTGCCAGTTTCGCCGAGAAAACCGTCCCGTCCGGCTTGACGCCAATGGCCACTTCACTGCTGGCCAGGACTGAGTCAGGCGCCGCCTGCGAGGTTATCATGAGCGGCGACACAAGCGGCCGGTTCGCCAGTTCGCCTTCGATTCGAATGGTCGATTGCGTGGGCGTCCGGCTAGTCAGGAGCTCGGGCATCGCCGGGCTGAGGTCTGGTGTTGAATCTCTCACCAACTCAAAGGCGGTCGTGACATTTGTGGAGACGAAGGCGCAAAAGTCCCTGCCGAGGCGCGCGGCTTCCTGGGTTAGCCAGCGCGGGTTTTCGGTCCATTCCAGGGAAGGTTGTTCCAGCGGTTGCCCCTTGATCCAAGCGGGGCCGGAGAACCCGTGCAGGTTTGGAAGCACGAACAGGGTCGGGTCGCTCAGGCCGCGGGCCAGGCCCATCCGATCCGCAGGTACGAAGACGCTCTGGACGCGCTCCGGTGTGCGCTGGACCGGGTCACGACCACTCAGCCAAAAGATCAAGCCGACTTGGGCGGACATCACAAAGACAACCACCAGCAGCCAGCGCCGCTTTGACCAGACCGATGGTTCAACCGATGCGACAATCATGGTTGGGCGGCGGACGCGTCAAAAACGCGCGGCAGAGTTTCCTGCAAAACCTGCGCGACGCCTGCTGCAGTTGCGATGTCACTCAGGCTGTCCAGGGTTTCCAGCGTTACGCTCTTGTCCGCCTCCAACACCAACGTGAGCGGTTGCGGAGATTTTCGGACTTCCAGTTTCAGCCGGTTCATCAACTCATTCGTCTGCACAATATGGTGATCGAAATAAAACTGGTTGGCCGCATCCACCGCCACGACCACCGTCGGCCCTTCCAGGCCAGTCGATTTCGCGCTCGATGCCGGCAGGTGAATCAACACCCCCGGCGCGTAAATCAGCGAGCTCAGCAGCACAAAAAGCAGCACGCAAAAAAAGACTCCCGCGAACGGCGTTGCATCCAACTGGCCGCGGAATATCTTGGCGTTGCGGGGAAATTTCATGGCCGTGGTCCCGGCATGTCGGTCACGATGTTAACGATCTCCGTCGCCGCCCGTTCCATGTCCAGCACAATGGCGTTCACCCGGCTGACGAGATAATTGTAACCCGCATGGCTCGGAATCGAAACCGCCAGCCCGGCGGCTGTGGAGATCAACGCCTCCCAAACGCCCTTGGTGAGATCCTCCACGTTCGTGTGCAAGCCCGGCTGCAAGTGCCGGAAAACGTCAATGAAACCGAGCACGGTTCCGAGCAAACCCAGCAGGGGGGCAATCTGGGCGATTGTCGCCAGCAGGTTCAGTTTCTCTTCGAGGCGCGGCACTTCAGCCAGGCCCGTTTCCTCCAGCGATTCGCGCACGCGTTCCCGGCCATGATCGCGGTTCAAAATCGCGGTCTTCACCAAACGCGCCACCGGTCCCGGCGTCGCATCGCAGATGGAGAGCGCCTCGACGACGTTATCCCGCTTCAGGACGGTGCGCACGCCATTGAGGAACTCCGCGGAGTTGATTTGCGCCCGATGGCAATGGAGCACACGCTCGATAAACACGGTGAGGCCGACAGCGCTGGTCACCAACAATACCCAGAGCATCGGCCCGCCCTTAAAAAGCAAACTCGGCAACATACGGATATTTATAAGGTTCAATGGGGAAAGTTCAAAGTGCAAACCGTGAACGGGCGAACCACCATGGCAAGGCCGGCCGGCTGCGCGCCGCGCCTTCCTGCCAAAAATAAAATGCAAACCGCACGGCATGGTCTTTGCACATTGCATTCTCCCCAGCCTACGGGCACCCGTCGGACCCCTCAAAACACTGGAAAACAGCGGCAGACGGGGCATTTACCCTCCTTGGCATGGATTTCGCTTCCAACCCTTGTAACACGATGCAGTTCTTTGAACGCCGCACTCCAATTCTGCGCGACACACAGTGTGTGCGAAGCAACCACCGGGCTTGGCCGGTAATTAAGCCAGTCCCTGGTAAGGCATGACAAAACGGGCAGGCCCGGACGTTTCCTTCGCGTTCGCGCGGAGTTGGAGCCCGGCGTTCAAAGCGCACCGTAACAGTTGAAAGACGTATCCAATGCAACTGGAAAAAAATAGAACCTGGAATAAAAAGGGGCCCCTGGGCATCCCTTCCACCAGCTCCCCACCATCCCCGAAAATCCTCTGCGTCGAGTGGCAGGCGGAAGCGCGGGTCCGGCTTACGATTGCCAGGATCCGGTCTGCCTCCGATTTGTGCGATCGGTGATTGATCTTCATCCGCCGTGTTTCAGGCAGTTCCTTTTAGAAGAAATCCCGTAACTTAAAACCTAACCCCTGCAACCATTAACCTGACTTGAGAAAAGAGCCAAATGTCCACCCGTAATAGCGGCCCGACTCCGGAAATTTCCAACGAAATTTTTCACCCCCACGCCTCGAAAAAACCGTTCAGGTTCTTTTTCCTCCTTGCGCTGGCTGTTTGTTCCAGCCTTGCCGTGTGTGCCGACCAAAGTGTTACCCTGGCATGGCAGCCCGACATCGATCCCACCACGACCGGCTATATGGTGTATTCGGGCCAGGCGAGCGGCAATTACTCGTCCCGCACGAATGTGGGCACGAATGTCACCGTCACCATTGCGGGTTTGAAAGCCGGGTTGACCAACTTTTTTTCGGTCACCGCCTACAACTCCGCCGGCATCGAGAGTCCCCGATCAAGCGAAGTTTCCTACCTTGTGCCCGGCGCCATTCGCCTCACCAGCATCCCAAAACCAGGAATCCCCTCCCCAGTAACCATGCAATTCTCAGTGGCGGCGGGCCATTGGTATCAAATCCAAGCCTCCACCGACCTGAAAAACTGGACCTCCGTAGGACAGACGGCAACTGCCACAGCTAATACTTGGTATTCGTTCCAGGATTCGCAGTCGATCGCGTTCACGCAACGCTTCTACCGTTTGGTGTCCCATTAGGAACGGTGGGTGAGGCGCAGTTCGAAATCGCCTGATATGCGGCCTGACGAACGCCTCTTCGGAGTACGCCCGTCCTCGGGCGCAGCAACGCCCGCAGTGCCGCCGCGCGGGGTTCCTCCAAGGTGCTTAAAGACAGACGGCTTGCTGTGGCCGAAGACGGTCGCACTCCTTGCGTGAACATAGCAGGCATGAGGTCAGGACCTTTCTAGTACTGCTACATAGACCGGGCTAGACCACCCTTGGCAGTTCAGGTTTAATGCGGGCATGCAGAATCCTGTCATCGTCGCGCTGGATGTTCCGCAGGCCGAAACCGCGCTGCAATTGGCGGCGCAACTCGCGCCGGTGGTCGGGGCTTTCAAAATCGGCAGCGAACTTTTCACCAGCGCCGGACCGGAAATCGTGCGCCGCATCCGCGGCACCGGCGCAGCGGTGTTCCTCGATCTGAAATTCCACGACATCCCCAATACCGTGGCCAAAGCGGTCGCCGCCGCTACGCGTCTCGATGTCCAGATGCTCACCATCCATACCAGCGGCGGGACGGAAATGATGCGCGCAGCCGAACAATCCGCCCGGCAAACCGCGGCGCAATCCGGACGCAATGCCCCGCTCGTTCTGGGTGTAACGGTTCTTACGAGCATGGACACCAACAATCTCAAGGAAGCAGGCATCACGGCTGACGTTGGCCATCAAGTGGAACGCCTCGCCAGTCTCGCCACGAATGCCGGCTTGCGCGGGTTGGTTTGTTCGCCCCTGGAAATTACCGCCTTGCGCCGAATCCTCCCCGCCGAAATCCAACTCGTCACACCCGGCATTCGCACCGGCGCGGAGAAAGCCGACGACCAAAAACGCACGCTCACGCCCCGGGAGGCCATTGCTGTCGGCGCGAACTGGCTGGTCATTGGCCGCCCCATTTACGCTGCGCCAAACCCCCGCGCTGCCGCAGAGGAGATCCTGACGTTATTGCAATGATCCGCTATCTCCGGAATCTCTCCCGAGGCAGGCTGATCTTGTGGTGCTACTTCATTTGGTACGTCGTGGTTCTTGTGCGTTATTTCGATGCCAGCTTGCGCCTGTGGCTCACATCCCTGGGTCTAAGCCTGATCATCGGGTTCGCGTTGTACGTCAGCACGACGGCGGCAGGAAACAAAGCGGTGAAGTTGGAAGGCTGGCAGGTGTTTCGGCTGTTTCTGATGCCGTTTTGTGTCTCCAGCTTTTCCGCGCTGGTGAAAGGAAAAGGATTTGTGCTCGTGTTTTCGCCCCATCTGGGCGAGGTGTTGATTGCAGTGGCGCTGTGCGCTGTGCTGTGCGGCACCGTGGCCTTGCTCAAGCGCCAGGTAGCATAACCCACGGCGACATAGGAAGGTCTGCGGTTGACTACGCCCTATTCGAGTGTTCTATACGGAACATGCAGTTCGTCAAAGCTGGGAATTCTTTAGAGTGGTCCGAATAACAGGTCCGGCCGCGCACAGCATCGTTGAGCGGCTTGCAAAGCAGCAACCCTTTGACTGAGGTCCGTTCATCCGACGCTTGATTCTCTTCACACTGGCTGCTGCGCGGAAATGGGCAGGGCTTCTTTCTCATTTTCCCCAATTCGCAAACTCATGCCCATGGCGGAAAAGATGCGGTCGCGGGTTTCCAGATAACCGGCGGAATCAAGATCGCGGGGGCGAGGCAGGTCGATGGAGACAATCGTTTGGATCGTGGCCGGACGCTTGCTCATGACCAGGACGCGATCGGAGAGTTGCACGGCTTCCTCGATGTCGTGGGTGACAAACAGGATGGTTTTCTTTTCGCTTTGCCAGATGCGCACGAGATCGGCGCGCATCTTGAGGCGGGTGATGAAATCGAGCGCGCCGAACGGTTCGTCCATGTAGATGATGTCGGGGTTGGCGGCGAGAGCGCGGGCGATTTCCACGCGCTGCTTCATGCCGCCGGAAAGTTCCCGCGGATACGCGCGTTCAAAGCCATTGAGCCCGACCATTTCGATATAGTGCGCGACGATTTTGGCCCGCTCGGGTTCGCTTTTTTTCAACAGGCCGAAGCCGATGTTTTCGGTAACCGTGAGCCAGGGAAACACGCCGTTCTCCTGGAACACAAAGATGCGGCGCGGATCCGGACCGGCGACGGGCTGGCCCTCGACCATTACGTCGCCGCGTGAGCCGCGAAGAAAGCCGCCGATGATATTGAGGAGCGTGGACTTGCCGCAGCCGGAAGGGCCGACGATGCAGACGAACTCGCCCTGGCGCACCTCAAAGTTGATGCGTTCCAGCACGTGGACTTGCTCACCGGACCGTTTGCCGGGAAAACTCATCCAAAGATCGCGAACTTGGACAGTGGGATTGGCCTGCATGATTTACTGCGCTGGATTCAAGATTTCGCAGCCGCCGATGTGAGGAGCTTCCAATCTCTTCGAAAGAGAAATCAGAGCCTCCTCACGTCGGCTGCCACAAGTTGGATGGGGGCTTGAACTCGCCATGAAATTTTCGTTCCTCATCGGTTCGCGTAACCCCAACGGACTTCGTCGAATTTCTCGAGTTGGCGCACGAGCAGGTCGAGCACAAGGCCAATCAGGCCGATCATCACCATGCCGGCAACGACGAGGTCGTAGCGTTTGCCGGCATTTCGGGCGTCGATGATCAGGTAGCCGAGGCCGGAATTAACCGCGATCATTTCGGCGGCAACGACCACCAGCCAGGCGACACCGAGGGCGATGCGGATGCCCGTGATGATTTGTGGCAGCGTCGCCGGGAGGATGACGCGCCGGAAAAGTTGGAGTTGGGTCAAACCGAAATTGCGGGCCGCGCGCAAGTAAACGGGCTGCATGTTTTGCACGGCAGCGATGGCCGAGACGGCAATGGGAAAAACACTGGCCAGGAAGATCAGGAAAATGGGCGCTTTATCGGTCACTTTGAACCACAGGATTGCGACGGGAATCCAGGCGATCGGCGAGATTGGCCGCAGCATCTGGATCATCGGGTTAAACGCCTGAAAGGCCCAGCCGTACCAGCCGAGAAACAAGCCGAACGGCACGCCAATCAAAACGGCCAGCGTGAACCCCCACGTCACCCGAAACAGTGAGGCGACCACATATTTCAGGAGCAAGCCTTGCTCGATCAATTGGATGATGCCGCGAAGCACCTCGTGGGGCCGCGGAAAGATGTCGCTGCCGGAGACGCGCACAGCGGCATCCCACGCCAGCAGGAGCAGCGCGGCAACGCCAAGCGGAAGCGCAATTTTTGTCCAAGCCAACTTTCCGGTCATAAGCCTAAGGATACGGATGAAAGCCCGCAAGCCTCGTAGCAGCCGGCGCGAGGAGGCTGCCACCACTCTTTGAACGCCTTGTGACAAGCGCCGGTTGCTGATCTGGAATTTGTAGCCTCATTGATTTGTCGGCTTCGTTCCTTCCCACGCGTAAGGCTGGATCGCGTTGTCATCTTTGACAAAGGATGTATCCACGTAATCCTCGAAATGGACGGTTCCTTGCATGATGCCGGCTTCGATGGCCAGAGCCTGAATTTCTTCGAAATCTTTTTTCAACGGCGCGAGATTGGTGTATTTGACCCGGTCAGGTGGCTTGCTCAAGACGAAACGCAGCAGGCGCGGGTCCTGGCTGTAATAGTTTTTGGCGACAAACTCCGAGGCTTCCATGCGGTGATCCATGGTTTGGTCCAGCCACTTGCCGCTCTGCGCGATGCCATCGACCAAACGCTGCACATCGGCGCGTCGGTTTTTGATGGCGTCATCGCTCACAACGAGCACGCAGGAAATGAAATTCGGCCAAACGTCCTTCGTGAGATACAGGACGCGCCCGTAACCATCCAGCTCGGTCTGGCCCATGAACGGTTCGCCGGAGGTGACGGCATCGACGGCCCGCGAGCGCAAGGCGACGGGCATGTCGGGCGGGGGCATCTCGACCATGTTGATGTCCTTGATGCTCATGCCGCGTTCCTTGAGGGCCTTGAAAATCAACAAGCGCTGGTTGGAATAACGATTTGGGACCGCGACCGTTTTGCCCTTGAGATCTTCGATTCGATAGATTTGGGAATCCTTATGGACCATCATGGCGGTGCCGTCGCGATGCCCGAGGTAAACGATTTTCACGGGCACGCCCTGTTCACGCAAGGCCATGGCGAGCGGGGCGAGCAGAAACGTGGCGGGCATGTAACCGGACAGGTAGGCTTCCTTGAGTTCCGGCCAGCCGTTGAACCGAATCGGTTCAAAGAAACCGTCGCCCGCCATCTGTTTGTTGATGAAATCAGTGACCGGGCAGGTGAGATGGCACGTGACCGGAAGGAAGCCGACCCGAAACTTCTGTGTCGTTTCCGCCGCCAGTTTGGAGCCGAAGAATTGGACGCGCAGGTTCAGCTTCAGGTGCAGCAGAGTGATCAGCGCGCACCAGAGAACCGCCACAACCAATACCATGCGTTTGAGCGACATGCGGGGAAAACAATCAACGAAACCGGAGGTCTTGTCACGCCAAAGCAGATGCGTTTTATCAGCAGTCGGAACACCTGCAAAAGCTTACCCAACCCGGAGCAGCCGACGCGAGGCTCCAACCTCTCTTTCGAAACGATGGGAGCCTCCTCGCGTCGGCTGCTACGATTTCCCGGATTCTCAGCGGAGATTGATTAGATACAGGGTGACGGCCACGAGGACCGATACAAAAACGCCGGCGAGCAGCGCGTACATGAGGAAGATTTTGCGTTTCCGCCGCAAACTTCTGCCTCCCATTCCCGGAAGCAAATAAAATCGATCCTTTTCCTTATCTCGCTTCCGCCAGAACATCACGCCACCCACATTTAACATTTTTGTAACGTGGATAAAATGGCGTACGGACCAGCTCCGTGCCAGCGAAATGTTTCTTACAAACGATTCCGGGAGGTATGCGACGCAGCCCAGGTTTATAACTCCGCCGCCACCAGGTCGCCCACTTGCGAAGTGGAGGAGTAACCCATCTTGCCGGCGGCGATGCTCTTGATTTTTTCCCGGGTGACCTTGATCACCGCGGCTTCGATTGCCTGGGCCGCCTTGGTTTCGCCAAGGAAATCCAGCATCATCTGGCCGGCACAGATCGCCGCCGACGGATTGATCACGCCTTGGTTCGTATACTTCGGCGCGCTGCCGCCAATCGGCTCGAACATGCTGGTCCCTTCGGGATTTTGGTTCTTTGTTCCCGCCCGTCGGGCTGGGGGATTTGGAATGCCATGGTTTCCAAGCCTCCTTTCAACGGTAATTTTTCAGGTAATTTTCAACGCCACAAAAAAATAATTTGTCTAACCTGTATCGGTGGGCCACCTTTAAGAGCGATCCTCACGGCTCCTGACGCTTGGGACGTTGCCATGGCGACCGCTGAACTGGTTTGACGCGCGTTATGACCCGAGTCGCCAAAGAAACTTATCATGTCCTGGTCGCAGACGACTCCGAGGACGACCGACTCCTGCTGAAGGCGGCGTTGCGGCACACCCCCAGCCTTAAAATCATTGCCGAAGTCTCGGATGGAGCCGACGTGATCGCGTACCTTCGCGGTCACGCGGAGTTTGCCGACCGGCGAAAGTTCCCCCTTCCCGATTTGCTTCTCCTGGACCTCAAGATGCCGCTAAACGACGGCTTTCAAGTGCTAGAATGGCTCCAGCAACAACCGTGCGAAGGTTTGACCATCGTTGTCCTCACCGATTCGATGCAACCCGAGCACATCAAGCGGGCGTTGGATTTGGGAGCCGATTTATTTCAGGTAAAACCCCGGGCTCACCATGACCGGGCTTCGATGATCCTGGCGCTGGAGGAGTATTTGCAGCGGACTGCTTGTGTGATGCCGCACTATGCGGGGAGCAGCAAGCTCGCCCGCTCGCTGGCGTAAACAGTAGAGCGCGCCAAGCACGAGTGACCCGCGGGCAGGGAACCGCCCGCCCTGCCAGCAACTGAGATACTGCTTATTGTTTGGGTGCCGGCGGGGAAATCACCCATTCAAAAACGATCTTGATTTCGTCCGCGGTCCGAAACACGCCCAGTTTCACGGGAGGCTTGATTTTGAAATCCGTCATTTTCAACGGCACGGAGCCGATCACTTTCAACTTGGATTTGTCCCCGGGTTCGATGCGAACGGGCATGGAAATGGCATTGGTGACTCCGGCCACCACGAGGTCCCCTTTCGTATCGAACTCGAGGGGAGTGCCTGCGGCATGGGGAGTTTTTAGAACCATCTCCGTCAGATGATACTGGATGCGCGGGTAAGTTTTGGCGTCCATGGCGTCCTGCATGACGGCATCCATTCCTTCGTGACCGCTTTGCATCGAGGTGACGGGAATTGAGACGTCCGCCCGCGCGGTGAGTTTGTTGCCCGTGACGCCCGCCAGCCCTTCCTTGGCGGGATCGAGCACGACGCCGGCTGGAACTTCAAGAAAGCCCGCTATATTTGGGCCGGTCATGGTCCAGTCGTGAATGGTGGAAGTGCCCTCAATGGTGACTTTGCTGCCAATGGGGCTGGCTCGGTAACGGGCCGCCTCCTGAGCGTTCAAGGACGCCGCCAGCATCAGCCAGCAAGCGGCGATGACCGCAAAAGGGTTGGTGCCAGCGGGCTTGGGAGTGTGACTGCGAATGGAGTTAAACATAAGATTATGCGGATTAACCGGTCGGTCGGTGGTCAAAAAGCTTTTCAAATCTCGAATGATTCTTTTTCCAAGGCGATCTTTTGGCCTTTCATCACGGCTTCGTTGGCGAGGATGGCGCTGACGGTGGCCTCGAAACCTTCCTGGTACCCGGCCGCATGCAATCGCCCCTTGGTCAGGCTGGCCAGAGTTTCAGCCAGACCTTCGGCATCCGCGCCGTAGCTGTCGATAAAGTCCTTCACTCCGCTGCGAACGATGCCCGAATTGGTGATGAAGGCTACCAAGGCATAGTGGAGCGGTGAACTCAAGTTCGCCGCTGCTTCGGCACTGGCGGCTTTCTGCACGGACTTGCTCGCGTTCATGACGAGCGTGATGCCGGTTTCCTTGTAAAACATGTCTTTGCGCGCATACACTTCCCAACCGAGCAGCGGCGCGTCCACTTCCTTGAACAGCCAGGCCTTGTCTTCCCGGAACATCACGGCTGCATCCGTGCCGTAGATGATGTCATAGTCGGCGTCGAAGGAGTTCGCCAAGGTGCAATCATAGGAAAAATTCACTCCACCCGAGTATCCCACGACCGATTGGATGGTGTCCTGCACGTCCCGCCCGTCCGGATAAGCCAGGATGCCGCCGTAACCTGCCGCCCACGAAGGCCGCTCGCGCACGAGCCAATTCATCAGGTCCAATTGGTGAATGCCGATCTCGCCTATCAAGCCTGTGGAGGTTTCCTTGCGCAAACGCCAGTTGAGCGCCTGTTCGCGCTCGGGGCTGGCCGCCGGACGACGCCAGCTTTGCTTTTTATGCCATTGCGAGCGGGCCATCACGGTCTTGCCGATGGCCCCGCTGCGGACGAAGCCCAACACGAACTGCTTTTGCGGGTCTGAACGCAGTTGCAGGCCCGATTGAAAATTCGACTTGATCGCCGCCTTGGCAGCTTTCGCAATGGCGCGGGCGTCTTCGACGGTCGAGGCCAGCGGCGCTTCGCAATACACATGCTTGCCGGCCTTGAGCGCCGCCTCAACGATCTCCCGGTGCTGATGCGTTGGCGTCGCCACAATCACCGCCTCGACTTCCTTTTTTTCGAGCAGTTTATGGTAATCTGTAAACGTCTCCGCGTTGGGGGCCGATTCCTTGCTTCGGCGCAGCATCGGCTCGTAGCCATCGCAAATGGCCACCACCGGCGCATTCGGCAAGGCTCCCAGGGTTTGAATGATTTCCCGGCCCCAGGCTCCGCAACCGATGACGCCGCAGGACACCGGCGCAGAAACGGTGCTGTAGTTGGTGGCGCCCGAGTCAGCGGCGGGCTTGTCTTCCGCTTGCAAAGGCACTCCGCCCATCAAGGCCATCATGGCTCCGAAGGTGGTCGTGCTGCGGATAAAGTCCCGGCGGTTGTACCGGCTCAATTCACTCTCATTCTCATTCATAAGGGATGATTATACTACCCGATGACCAAAGGAAACAAATCATATATTTATGCGGACATCCAATTTGGACGCATCCTGGTACTGCCACCATTTCAGGGTAGGGCGCGTCACTCCGTGCGCGCCGCGTTGCGTGTGGACGAACGTCGTGCAGAGGACTGCTCGCCTTACCGTCGACGCAATCAAAATGTCCAGCGAAGGTCATTCGTCCCTTCACAGCGTCCTGATTCTTATTTTTCGAAACGCCACCGGGCCGTGGTCCCCTTGCAGCATGATCGGTCCCGGTTCATTCACGTTGCCATCCAATTCCCCGCCCGTCGGTCGATCCACTAACACGTTGTCATGGACCTTGACCCCGTTGAGAATCACCGTCACCCGATCACCTTTCATCGTCGCTTCCACCGTCTGCCATTCCCCCGGTTTGCGGGAGACAAACTGCGATACCGGCGCGAGTTGGTAAATCGCCCCGTTGCCGCCGGGGGACGGCGCGCCGGTGGCGTAATCATCCAGGATCTGGATTTCATGCCGGCCTCGCAAATAGAACCCGCTGTTGCTGTCCTTGGGAATCATGTACTCGTAGCGCACGGTGAAATCACGGAATTTTTCCTCGGACACCAGATCCGACCCGCGCTCTTTTTCGGTCATCGTGTTCACCAGCATCGAGTTTTGCGCGCTCCAGCTTTGGCGTCCATCCGCCTCGCGCAACTTCCAGCCCTTCACGTCCACTCCATCAAAGAGGGGACGGAACCCCTCAGCCGCTTCCTCCGGACTCACTTTGTAAGCCAGGTCCTGCGGCGTCGCATCGCCAGGTTTCAGGCCCAGCGCCCATTCGATGCCGCCCAGCACGTGCTCCTGGTAAATCGGCTTTTGCCAGACATCCGGGCGGTGCCCCAATGACGTATAAAACACGCTTCCCTGGCCGTATTTTTTGCACCACGAAACCGGGTAATCGCCCGGAACTTTCGTATTCGGGTGCTTGTCCATCGTCAACAAACCATGCACGCGGTCGCGGGAAAAATTTTTCAGTTGATAAATCTCGTCAAACACCACGAACGATTTTCCGAACATCCTGGTGGCCGGATGATCCGGGTCCTGATTCAAGCATTCGACCTCCACCTGCGCCCCATGTATCTTGAACTCCCCGCCAAGCATGTCGATGTATGGATCCACCGTCTTACCCGCGCCGTGGAACGTATCCGACGCGGCGTGAATTCCGATGAACGCTTTGCCCGACTTGATCCACTCCAGGAATCCCGCCTTGTCCGGCAGCGGCAACGTGCCCGTCGTGCTGGCGAAGACCACTCCATCATAATTGGCCAGCGCGGCGACGGTCATTTTCTCGGCCATTTCCTGGTCGGTTCGCACGTAATCCACCGTGAACTCGCCGGTCTTCCGCCCGAGTTCCGCCAGAATCTTCTCGGCCAGTGGAATCGAATCCGCATGCCGGAAACCTTTCGTTACTGTCACCACCAGGAGCCGTTTCGCCGGTTTTTCCGCCGCAACCGAAGTGCTCGGGCTGGCCACCCCGACGATCAACGCCCCGAGGAGCGCCGACCCGGTCAAAATCCATGAATTCCGCATTTTTTTAAGCATAAGAAATTAGACTGCGATCATTTGCCCATTATTGGGCAGGCTGTTGCCATTCCAGCACTCCATCATTTCGCCAACTTCACCATGCCGTTTACCGGTGGTGCTCATTCTCAACAGACTCTGGAAAGCCCCATGGAATTCATTTTTGCCGCGTCCGTCAAGCCTCGGCACATAAGCTGGAATTCGGGCATCGGTGGGACTTCGCCAGTTTGGCCAATGGACCCTATTTGACGGCGCGGATGTCCGCAGCGTAATTTGACCCTGTGGCTCAAGGAGTAAAGGAATCAGCATGAAAACACCAAATTCGCCGGAGGTCGCGCGGGATTGGATCGCACGCGGGTTCCGCACCGTCGAAGACATCGTCTATGTAGGGCTTGGCCTGCTCCTGACCGCGAGTGCGATTGTGTTGTTGATCAGCGGTGGCATCGAATTCGTCCAGACCCTCGCGGCGGGGACGTTCGTCCATTCAGCCATCGAGTTGCTGGATCGCATCCTGTTGATCCTCTTGATCGTAGAGCTTTTATACACCGTGCAGGTTTCCTTTCGCACCCATGCCTTGCTGCCGGAACCATTTCTGCTGGTGGGTCTGATCGCGGCCATTCGCCGGGTGCTGGTGATAACCGCGGAATTCAGCCACATGCCCCAACGCACGGAAACCATGTACCGGGATTTCTTCTACGAGCTGGCGATTCTGACCGGCCTCATTTTGGCGGTGACGATTTCGCTGGTCCTCGTGCGCCGGCACAATGCCATGGGGACGGAGATGTAAGGACCCGGAGGGAAGCCCTATCGCCAACACCAGGGCACTACCCGCGTTCATTGCGGTTTCATTTCCCGATTGCGTGAGCCGTTCGCGGTGGCGTTCCGGCGAATTGCGGGGTGGTTAACGATCGCCATCTGAGGCGGATTACGCCCGCCGTATCAGCTTCGCCGCTCCCCAGCCAAGTAACACTAACGCCGAGAGAATTACCCAGTTGTACCGGCTGCCATAGGTGAAAGGATAGTGATTGCTGATCATCGTGAACACGACGGGGACGACGATGAATGAATTGTGCTTCGACCGCGCCTTGGCGCGCGCGCCTTCGTTCAGGTCGGGCTCGCGCCCTTCCTTCAACGCGGCGACCATCCGGCGTTGCGCGGGCAGGATCCGCATCCAGACATTCGCCGCCATGATCGTGCCCATCATTGCGCCGATTTGCAGATAAGCGCCCCGTCCGCTGAGGTAATGGCAGGCCAACCAGGCGGCGATGACGATCAAGATGTAGGACACCACCACGCCCGCCATTTCATTCGGGGAGAACTTCCAGAGCAAATCATAGAGTATCCAGCCCGCCAGCAACATTCCCACACTCAGCCCGATCGCAGCTCCCTTGCTCATGGCCCCTTCTTCAAAACTGACAAGGTAACCGCCGTGATAATAAAGCAGCGCAAACAAAAGAATGCCGGTCAGCCAGGTAAACGCCGCTTCCCAGCGAAACCAATGCAGCGTTTGCCCCATGAGTTGCGGGCGCTTCTGCTTTTCCACCAGGTAAAAGCCGCCGCTATGGACCATCCACACGAATTTCTCCGCGTTCCCCTCCTTTTTTGCCTTTTCCTCCAACTCGACAAACCGGCCATCCAACCAGGTGAAATAATAGGTCGCGCCCACCCACATGATCCCCGCGAACACATGGGCCCAACGCAAGACCAACTCCAAATTCTCGTTAAGATGAAGATCCATAGGGTGGTGTTCGGAATTCCGGCGTTACCGAGGCTCGGAAAAGCAGAAAGGTAAAAGTCCGCCCTCACCTCGTCCCTCTCCCCCAGGAGAGGGAGAAGTATTCGGCGCATTTCGGACAACTGGAAGCGTTGGATTATCTCGCGGCCCCGGCTTCGAGCGACCCGCCTGCGGGATCGGCAGCTCGAGCCTTTCTTTCGAACAGTTTTGTCTCATTACCTTCTGATTGTCACCTACAGCGTCGAAAACGCCGCATCGAACACCTCGAGCATGAAATCGGCATCCGCCTGGGTCACACACATCGGCGGCGCGAAACGAATCACACTCCCTTGCAACCCGCCTTTGCCCAGGAGCAGTCCCATGTCCTTGCAAACTTCCAGCACTTGAGCGCACTCTGATTTCGCCGGTTCTTTTGTGGCCCGGTCCTTCACGAGCTCAATCCCGAGCATCAATCCCTTCCCGCGCACGTCGCCGATGATGTTATGCTTCTGCTTCAACCGCTCCAAGCCGGCTAGGATGTGGTTGCCGATCTTCAACGAGTTGGCTTGCAGGTTTTCGTTCTCGATGACTTCCAGCACGGCTTTGCCCTGGGCGCAAACCACCGGGTTCCCGCCGAAGGTGTTGAAATGAATCCGCTTGGCCAGGACGCTGGCGATTTGCGGCGTCGTCACCACCGCCGCCAGCGGGCAGCCGTTGCCGATGCCCTTCGCCATGGTCACGATGTCCGGAATCACACCCTGCGTTTCAAATCCCCAGAAATGCGTCCCCGTTCGGCCGAAGCCCGCCTGGACTTCGTCCGCAATGCACACGCCGCCGGCCGCCCGTATGTGCTCGTAAGCATGCTTCAAATACCCGTCCGGAAAAACCACCACGCCGCCCACTCCCTGGATGGATTCCGCAATGAATCCCGCCACTTGCCCCGAGGTGCCGAACTCGATCAGTTGCTTCACGTCCGCGGCGTATTTTCGGCCCGCCTCGGGATCAGTTCGTCCCCAGGGACCGCGGTACGGGTCGGGCACCATCGCGTGCTGCACGCCAAAGCTGTGTGGCACGTTGAATTTCCAGGTGTGATGCGAGGTCACGGCCATTCCCGAAGCATTCCCGCCGTGATATGAATTGCGCAGCGCGATCACGTCGTAGTTTCCCGTGTAGGCGCGGGCCATTAACAGCGCCAGATCATTGGCCTCCGACCCCGAGTTCACGAAATAGCACACCTTGAGGTCGCCCGGCATTTTTGAGGCGAGCTTCTGCCCGTACTCAGCAATGTTCGGATGCAGGTAAATAGTGGTGGAGTGCTGGAGCGTCTCGTTCTGCTTGCGAACGGCCTCCACGACGTGCGGATGGCAATGCCCCACGCTGACCGTCACGATTCCCCCAAGCCCGTCCAGGTAACGCCGTCCTTTTTCATCAAACAGATACTGTCCTTTGCCCTCCACGAACATGACCGGTTTCTTATAATAGAGAAAAATGCCCGGGCTGATGAACTCTTTGCGGAGCCGCAGCACTTCTTCAGCGGATGGCCCGCGATAGGGCTGGGGCTGATAATCAAACGGAGGCAGAGTCGGTGTTTTCATAAGCTTCAACGTAAATTCACGACCACCGTAGCCTGCTTAGCCGCGGGAATCTAGTCAAGCTGCACATGGCACGCAAATTGCGAATGCAGGTCAGGATTATGAGCAAGAAAGTCAAAATACCCGGGGTTGTCCGCGAATTGCGGACAGCGGTCAACGAGCCCATCCGACGTGAGCCCGCGAGACCTGCCGGTCTTTACCTGCTCGAACTGCGGCATCATGCCGCCAGTAACTCCCTGCCCCGGCGCAGGTTGATGATCACAATCGACGGTCCTGAATGGGAAAACGGCCGCCCCAAGCCCATAAAGATCACCCACGTTTGACAGCAGACGGCTTGGTCCGTCCCCAGAAGCACGATCCGGATCGAAAGGATCACTCGCCCCGTTTCTGGACACTTCCCGCCTGTGTTTGTCCCGAGCAAGCTCGGCCCAAACTCGCAATCTGCCACTTCGCAGCTTGCAACCTGCACGACGGCACCGTGACCGTGAGGTTGGTCGAAAGCGGCGCAGAGGAGAATTTGCAACGCCGAGCGAGGTCGTTCGCCTTCACTTCTTTCTCATCATTCCGGAGTCAACTGGACCGCATTGAGATTGATGGCCTTCCAGCTCGCGGGATCTTTCGCGCGCACTTTCACCACCAGATCGCCAGGCTTGTTGATCTGGATTCGACCAAGGTCAACGGCCTGAAACTTCTCCCAGCTACCCGTCACCGGAGCCTGGGCGCTGATGCTTTCGCCGCCGACTTCGATCACAAAACCGGCATCAGCATTGACGGTTGCCACGGTGGCGCTGAGCTTGAAGGCGCCGGCCCTGGAAACTTGTGCCGTCCATGAAACCGACTCGTCGCCTTTGTCCCAGAACCCGATGTCCGGCAGGCCGCCTTTCTCTTCCAACTGGAGCTGGCTGCCGTGCAATTCGGCGTCCTTGGCCGACAGGACCAGGTTGCCCTTCGCGTCCGGACGAATCAGCGAAACGGTCGAAGGCGGCGTCACCGGCGTGAAATTGCCGCCGGCTATTTTCAACGAGCAGGTGAGGTCGCTCCGTTTTTCAGCGGGCAATTCCACCGTCAGTGCTTCGGCAGTCTGGTTGAATTTCAACTCGCCACGATAGCCGAGCAGTTCGACACGCTTGATTTGGTTCGCACCAGCATCGCCGGTTTTGGCCAGCGAACGAATCACGAATTTATTTTCCGACGGCCAGCCGAGCGCGATGGCGTAGAGGTTTTTCCCTTTAGTCGTGAAGCGAATGTCCTTGCTCGAGTAAGCATAATTCTCCTTAAACGCGCCGCCCTTCACCTGCGTGGGGCCCTCGCCGTAAACCAGCCATGGCCGCGTGCCGTAAATGGCCTCACCGTTCACGGCTGTCCAGTCAGCCAACTGGTGCAGCATCGTTTCGACTTCCGGATCGAGTGATCCGTCTGGCCGCAGCACGACGTTGAGCAGGAGGTTGCCGTTCTTGCTGGTGATGTCCACCAGCATGTGGACGGTCCAGCTCAGCGGCTGGTATTTCCAGTGGCGATTGTAAAACCAGTCGCCGATGGAGGTATCGGTCTGCCAGGGAGAAGGGTTGATGCCGCCGTTGACGCCGCGTTCGTAGTCCTGCACCCAGCGGCCCTCGGAAGGCTGTTTGCAATTATAAACGGCGGTCAACCTGCCGCGATTGTGCCGGAGGTTGTCGTTGTAAAAGTTAGCGATCTGGCTCAAGCCCACTTCGTTCCCGAACGCCACGCCGCCGTCGCTGTAAAGCAGGTCGGGATGATAATTGTCCACGAGTTCCTTGATTTCATTGAACCATTGCTGCTGCCAGCGAGGATCCTTGCTGTACCATTGATTGTCGCCTGGTTCGGCGGGGAAATGGTAGAGGTCCCAATAGTTGGAATTGGCCCCGTCATACGGCACACCGGCGAATGGTCCGGTCCGGTCGGCTTTGTGCGCGTCCTGAAACCAGGTGAAGCTGGCGCCAAGATGTTCGGAAACACCGAAATGCAGGGAATTCTTTTTGGCGGCCTTTTGCCATTCGGCGACCACGTCACGATGCGGGCCGTAATTTGCGGCATTCCATTTGTGCAACTGCGAATTCCAGAGGAAGAAATTGTCGTGATGCGTGCCCATGCTGACGAAGTATCTCGCGCCCGCTTTTTTATAAAGCGCCATCAGCTTTTCGGGATCCCATTTCTCGGCTTTCCACAGCGGGATGATGTCCTTCCAGCCGTTGGTTGAAGGATGACCGTAGCGCGCAAGATGATCTTTATAGTCCGGCGAACCTTCCTGATACATTTTACGAGCGTACCAGTCCCCTTCCATCGGCACGGCCTGCGGCCCCCAATGCGCCCAGATGCCGAACTTCGCGTCGCGAAACCACTCGGGGCAGCTGTAATTCGTGAGCGAATCCATGGTACCGGAGAATTTTCCGGGAACAATGCCCAGTTCGACCGCTGGAGATTGAAGTTGAGACAGGGCCAGCGAAGCCATCAGGCAAGCACACCGGACCGACTGGTTGGCTGATTTTTTATTCATAAGGGATTGAGCCCGCAGAAACGCATATCGCCGTTTTCATCCAGCATTTCGTCGCGGGTTTACTACGGAACGTGTTCGGTCCATGTTTAGCCGTTTCACGACTCAATTCAAGGTGATTGTCCTGGCGGAACCTGGCGGAGGTCTCAGGCCCGCGGCAGGCCGGAATGCTGCTTGCCCGCGGCACGCTTTCCCGATAAGGACTGCGCATGCTGAAAACGTATATCAGCCACGTCATGGATTGGTACCAGCACGCGCTGGATTCCTGGGGCTATCCGTTGGTGGCGCTGATGATGGCGGCGGAAAGCACGATCTTCCCGTTGCCGAGCGAGTTGATTATTCCACCCGCGGCCCACTTGGCCCAAAAGAGCGGGAACCTTAGCGTGATCGGCATCATCATTGCCGGCACGATTGGTTCGTGGGTTGGCGCGACAATCATGTATTGGGTGGCGCGGGTCGGAGGCCGGCCGCTGTTGTTGCGTTATGGCAGCTACGCGCTGATTTCACCGGCCAAGATCGAGGGTGCGGAACGCTGGGCTTCCAAGTTCGGCGCCATGGGGATTTTCATTTCGCGACTGTTGCCGGTGGTGCGGCATTTAATCGGCATCCCGGCGGGGATTGTGCGCATGGATTACCGGTTGTATTCACTCTTTACGATCCTGGGTTCGGCCATTTGGTGTTCGGTGCTTTGCTGGTTGGGCATCAAAATGGGCCAGGACCAACAATTGATGCAGGGGGAAGCGCATCGCGTGGCGCTTTGGCTGGGCGGCGCCATGTTGGGATTGGGCGCGATTTATTATTTCTTCGTGCATCGGCACATGAAGGCGGAGCGTATTCGCTGAGGACAAACATCAAACATCAAGATCCAAACACCAGAAAAGCTCCAAGCACCAAACATCAGTCGGATTCTGCCATTGGTTTTTGGAGCTTGGTGTTTTCCTTCTCACTTCCGGCTTTCCTTCGAACCGCGTTCGATCAGGCGCTTGGTTAGGAGAACCAGGCCGAGCATTTGCACCCACTCGGAAACGATGTTCCCGACCACCTGGCCCCATTTGGCGGTGGGATCCATGCGCCAGTAGAGCAGGAACCAGCCACAACCGGTCAGCACCAGAAAAATGGTGAGTCCATGTGAGCGAAGGAAATTGCGCCACGGATCCTTCAGCCGGCCCAGCAACGGGCGGCTTTCCTCCGAGCCTTTTTCGAAAAGATACTTGGTGGCGATGATGATCACCACCGATCCGCACCAATCGGCGATGGCGTTGCCAAAGAACGCGCCCGCATGGCTGTTCGGGTTTGCGCGCGCATAAAGCAGGATCCAACCGGCCAGGATGCAGATGGTGACCAGCGAGAGCGAATGAAAACGAATCAAGCTGACTCGTCGGCCAGACCTTTCTTTGATGGTAAGCATGAGGGAATGTAGCTGGTTCTTCCAGCGGGCCCAAATGCCATTCTCTTGCGACCAACCGTTTAATAAAACGGGAGCGCCGCGTTCAAAGCTGAAATGTTCCGAGTTGAGATGCCGGCCCTCAGTACCTCGGAACCGAGTGGTCGATCTCGTCGGACCAGGCGTCGATGCCGCCTTTGACGTTCTTGAGATATTTGAAACCCTGCTCGCGCAGGAATTTCAGGGCCTTCATCGAGCGGATGCCGCTCTTGCAGTGAATGTAATATTGCTGGTTCGGATCAAGCTCGGTGAACCGTTGCGGCAATTCGCCCAAAGGAATGAGCGGGACGCCCTTGACGTGGGCAATGTCGTATTCGTCCGGATCGCGCACGTCGAGCACTTTGATGCCGAGCTTGGGATTGTCCAGCGCGAGTTTCATTTCCTGCACGGTGACTTCGTCGGGGTTCGCCGCAGGCACGGCGGGTGCGTCCGGGATGCCGCAGAACTGATCGTAATCAATCAACGCTTTGATGGTCGGGTGATCGCCGCAAATGGGACATTGCGGGTCGCGGCGCAACTTGAGTTCGTGGAACTTCATGGCGAGCGCGTCGAAGGTCATCAAACGCCCGACCAGCGGGGTGCCTTTGCCGATGGCCAGTTTGAGAATTTCCGTGGCCTGAATGCAGCCAACGATTCCCGGCAGCACTCCGAGAACGCCCCCCTCGGCGCAACTGGGCACCATCCCCGGCGGGGGCGGCTCGGGATAAAGGCAACGATAACAGGGGCCGCCCAGGTGCGGCGCAAAAACGCTGGCCTGCCCGTCGAAGCGAAAAATCGAACCATAGACATTCGGCTTCTTGAGCAGCACGCAAGCGTCGTTGGTCAAATAGCGCGTGGGGAAATTATCCGTCCCGTCCACCACGATGTCGTACCCGGCGATGATTTCGAGCGCGTTCTCGCTGCTCAAACGCGTGTTGTGGATGACCACGTCACAAGTGGGATTGATGCCCTGGATGGTTTCCTTGGCTGATTGAGCCTTGGGCCGGCCTACGTCACTGGTGCCGTGGATGATCTGGCGCTGGAGGTTCGAGAAATCGACCGTGTCGAAATCGACAATGCCGATGCGTCCAATGCCCGCGGCGGCCAGATACATGGCGATGGGCGAGCCGAGGCCGCCGGCGCCAATGCACAACACGCTGGTCGAACAAATTTTCTTTTGGCCCGCCAGCCCGACTTCAGGCAGAATCAAATGGCGCGAGTAGCGCCGGATCTGGTCATTGTCCAATTCCATAACACATTCCGAGTGGGACGAGCGTAAAGCAGAATCAGAATAAATCAAGTCAGCGAGAATGAAATCAAACCTGAACCCAACCCTGGCCGCCCGCCAGGTGGCCAAGCTGTCGAAACTCCGACCCGTGCTCGGCATCGTTTTGGGCAGCGGCTTTCAGGAAGCGATCGCCCGGATGGAGGTGGACACGGAGATTGGCTACCAAAAGCTGGCGGGTTTTCCGCCGGTGGGAGTGACCGGTCACGCCGGGAAACTCGTCCTGGGGCATCTGGGAAACACGCCGGCGCTGATTCTGAGCGGGCGCGCGCACTATTATGAAGGCCATTCCATGGAGCAGGTGACCTTCGCAACCCGCGTCCTGGCGGAATTCGGGATCCAGGACTTGCTGCTGACGAACGCCGCCGGCGGGCTCAACCGGAGCTTTCGCCCCGGGGATTTTATGGTGCTCACCGACCACATCAACTTCATGGGCGCCAATCCTCTGCGCGGTCCGGCATCACCGAGATATCCGCGCTTCGTGGATATGACGCGCACTTATGACCCCGGCCTGGGAAATTTGCTGCGGCGGGCCGCACGCAGCTCCGGATTGCGGGTCAAATCCGGCGTTTACCTTGCCGTTTCCGGGCCGAGCTACGAAACGCCGGCCGAAATTCGTGCCTTCGCCCGATTGGGTGCGGACGCGGTAGGCATGAGCACGGTGCCCGAAGCCATTGTCGCCCGGCAATGCGGCCTGAAAGTTGCGGCCATGTCCTGCATTACCAATCTGGCGGCCGGCCGCGGCGGCGCGGCGCTTTCCCATGCGGAGGTCCTTGAAACTGCGGAGAAAGTGAAGAACTTGGCAGCGCAACTGCTCTACAATTTTGCGAAAGTTTATGGCGAACGCGCTGAATAAATCAGCCTTGATCAAGGAGGCCCTGAAGGCGCGCGAGCGGGCGGTTGCTCCTTATTCGAAATTCAAGGTTGGCGCGGCCCTGTTGACGCGTGAAGGCGTGGTCATCACGGGCGCTAATGTGGAAAGCGCAAGTTACGGGCTGACGTGTTGCGCGGAGCGCGTGGCGCTTTTCAAAGCCCTGACCGAAGGACACGAACGGTTTGCCGCCATTGCCGTCGTCGCGCGCGCGCCGGGTGCGCCAATGCCTTGCGGCGCTTGCCGCCAATTGCTGGCCGAATATGCCCCCCAAGCCCGTGTTTGGGTGGCAGACAGCCGCAAGCCTCGTCAAATCAAGGAGTTCTCCGTCCGGGAATTGCTGCCGCATGCCTTTCTTGATGTTCCGTAGGGAAAATTGCATTTGAGAAACCACCTCAAGCAGTTAAGGTAAGCGCTCACGGATAGCATGTTGTTCCATGAAGTCTGATGTTGCTTTCGGCTTGGACGGAGCAGCCTGGCCTGCGCTGGTGGTGGATGGGGCAGGTGTTATTCGCCAGGCTAATCCGGCGGCAAGCCAGGCTCTGGGTGGCCATTTGGCATCGGGCTCCGCAGCCCTGGCCAGCCTCTGGTTGGCCGAGAACGATGTCACGCCGGCGCAATTTCTGAGCCAGTCTGAACACGTTCCCAACCCAAAAGCCGCTCTGAAATTGATGGGCGATGGCGGTGTGAGTTTGTCATTTCAAGCGTCGGTTTGCCCCGTTTTCAATGCGGGAGAGAAACTCTTTCTACTCCAACTTTTCCCGCCCACGCCGGCCGGAGGGGCACAGAGCCCGGCCTTGGAGGCTGGTCTCGCGCATAAGCAAAAATTGGATTGCGCCCTGCAACTCGCGCGCACTGTCGCCCTGGACTTTAACAACGCACTCACCAGCATTCTCGGCCACACTTCCCTGATCCTCAGCAAACTCGAACCAAACAATCCCTGGCGCGCCTCGCTGATGGAAGTGGAGAAATCCGCCTCCAAAGCCGCGGAAACCGCCAATGACCTCGCCAATTTCAGCCGCCAGGAAAAGGAAACCAAGGTGCAGCAGTCCGGCAATGCGAACGTGCTCTTGCAGCGCAATGTGGACACGTTCAAGGCCACGCCGCCCTCCCAATTGGGCAAGGAAATCGAGTGGTCGCTTCAACTGGAACGCCGTCTTTATACCGTCAAATTCGAGGAGGCGAAGATGCAGCAGGCTTTTTTAAGAATCCTCGAAAATGCGGTCGAAGCGCTCGGTCCCCATGGCCGGATCATCATCCAATCCAAAAACATCGACTTGACGCAGCCGACCCAGGACCGCAACGCGCAGTTGGCCGCCGGCACTTACGTTTGCATCGAGATCACCGACAACGGCTCGGGCATTGAAGCGGAAGTGCTGCCCCGGGTTTTCGAGCCGTTTTTTACTACCAAACGGGGCGGCAAACATCGCGGCCTCGGCCTGGCCTGGGTTTACGGCATCGTCACCAACCATGGCGGCGCGGTTGCCGTCTCCAGCCAGCCCGGCATCGGCACTTCGGTTCGCATCTATCTTCCGGCGGAAAAAAAATTCGTGAAGGACGAAGGCATCAACCCCGGCGACCTCAGCGGCACGCAGACGATTTTGATGGTGGACGACGAGGACCTGTTGTTGACCATGGGGCAGACCATTCTTACAGCTTATGGTTACCGGGTATTGGTCGCGAACAGCGGCCAAAAGGCGCTGGATCTCCTGGCCCACCCCGATACTCATGTGGACCTGGTCGTGACCGACCTCGTGATGCCGGGGATGAGCGGGCGTGAATTGGTGGAGCACGTGCATCGGCTGGTCCCGGGCACGCGCGTCCTTTGCTCCAGCGGCTACGTGCGTCCCACGAGCCAGGAACGGGAGGGAACCGGCTATCTGCAAAAACCGTTTACCAGCCAGGAATTGCTCCTCAAAGTCAAACAAGCCCTCGCCCCCGGCGAAGCCATGCCTGTTGACTGACGGGTCAATTTGGGGTTCAATAACCTTAGCTTATGCAAATCGAAAGCCTCAAGGTCTTCTGCGACCTGGCCGAAACCGAGAGTTTCACCAAGGCCGCGCAGATCAACAACGTTACTCAATCCGCTGTCAGCCAGCAGATCAGTTCGCTGGAACGGCAGTTCAAATCGCTGTTGATCGAACGCAGCAAAAAGAAGTTCCGCCTGACGCGTGAAGGCCAGGTCCTTTATGAATTCAGCAAGCAGATCATCCAAAATTATGACTCCCTGCACAGCAAGCTTCAGGAAATCAAGGACATCATTTCCGGCACCATCCGGGTCGCGACCATCTACAGCATCGGCCTGCACGACCTGCCGCCCTACATCAAAAAGTTTCTAAAGAGCTACCCCACGGTGAATGTTCATGTGGAATACCGCCGCGCCAACCAGGTCTATGACGACGTGTTGAGCAATGTGGTGGATTTGGGGCTCGTCGCCTATCCGACCCGCGAAAGCAAGCTCGAAACCGTCCCCCTGCGCCGGGATCCTTTGGTGCTCATCTGCCACCCCCAGCATCCGTTCGCCAAGTCCAAGAGCGTGAAACTCAAATCCCTTTCGGGCCAGAAATTCATCGGGTTCGAGCCGGACATCCCCACCCGCAAGGCCCTCGACAAAATTCTCAAGGAGAGCGGCGTGGAAGTTCATCACGTCATGGAATTCGACAACATCGAGACCGTGAAGCGCGCCGTGGAAATCGACGCGGGCATCTCGGTCGTGCCCCAGGGCACCGTCCTGCAGGAAGTGGCCAAACAAACCCTCGCCCAGGTGCAACTGGAAGATGGCGAATACTACCGTCCGCTCGCCGCCATTTATAAGAAAAACAAGGTGCTCAGCCCGGCGGTGAAGCAGTTCGTTTCCATTCTGAAGGAAAACTAATGGCTTAAGCGGGCCAACGGCCTCAACCGATTCGGGCGTTACTGGAGGCGAGCCCAAATTTGTTCCAGTCCAACGCGCCTGCCAATTTGCATTCGCAGATGAGCGCACTTCTCCAGGCAGTCCGCTCACCGCTTTCGAATTACCCACACGCCCCGGTTTCAACGGCAGGTTAAGCTTCCGAACCCTCGACCTTCAAAGGCAATAAGTCACGGTTGCGTCAGGCGGTAGAAAGCGCCCGCGGCATTCTGCCTTACCGTCACGCTGACCAGGCCGGAGGCCAGTCCATTGGTGGCGACCTGGCTGCCGGCGACGTTGGTCCAGGAGGAAGCGGATGAAAGATTGGTCGTGCATTGAAGCAAAAAGCCATTGGCGCTGGGCGGCCAGAGAAGATTCAGCAACCCATTGGCCGCCGGCGCGGCGCTCAACTTCGGCGGCATCATGCCATAAAGTGTCACCACTCCAAATCCCGGGACGCTGACGTTGGCCGTGCCATTCGTGATCAGGTTGGTCGAAGACTGCCAATAGCTCCCACTGCTCGAAGTGAAAGTCTGCCACGACCCAATCCCCGCCGGCGTTGCGGGCGAGTTGATCACTGCCTGCACCGCGGCGTTCGAGGAGTTGATGATCACCACCGTCATCGTACCATTGGTTGGGTGTAAAAAGGCGCTGGCGCTGAGGGCCGTCGAACCGCTGATGGTTGCATTGACGCAAATCGAGTTGGGCAGGATGTAGCGGAAGAAATGTTTCGCCGCAACGTACTTGGCCGAGTTCTGCGCGGTGGCCTGGTCCGTTAGCGTCTGGGCGCCAACCGGATTTCCATCGGTCAATTGCCAGTAAGCCCACGCGCTTTGCTGGCCAGCTCCGAGCGCCTGTTGAATCCGCAAAGCTATGCTCCACGCGCCGCTTCCCGGAAATCCGTTGGTGGGGTTCAGCCAGGCAGGATTCTCCCCCGAGGTTTCGGTCATCCATGATTTTTTTCCAAAATGTGTGAACCCTTGAACATTGCCCGGGATGCCCGCGGCGGGACTGGATCCCCAACCGTTGGCCCACCAATTCCATACCGTCGGCGTCGCGCCGGCGGCTTGAACGCCATCGCTCGCGTAGCCATGAATGCAGAAAAACGCCTCCGCTGCGGCGGCGACTGGATCGGCGCCCACGGCTTGCAGGAATTGCAGATTCTTGGCCGTGGCCGTGCTGCCGCTGCCGTACTGCCACATGCCGTAAGGATCGCCTCCCAGCACATCCTCCGGCCCCATGATTTTGATCCCCGCCAGGTCAGGGTATTTGTCCAATTCCGTCCGCACCGCCTTGACTGCGGCAAGGTAGCCGGGCGTCAGCGGATAAAGGCAACTGTTGTAAAACTCTTCGAAGTCCAATTCATTTTGAATGCTGATTGCATAATAGGAAACCCCGTACGCCTTCTGGAAACCGCGCAGATAGGCGGCCGTGCACCGGGCAAACTGCGTCAGCGCGCTGGTCGGCCCGGTCCCGCCGAGCGCGGAGTCATCGAACTCCGGTCGCACAACCCCCGAAGTATCCAGAACGCCGCCGGAAAAATTCCCCAGCCAGATGAACGGAAATGGAGTGTTATTGGCCGGCAGGCCGGTGCCTCCCGCCGTGTACTTGTTCCCGGAAACCAGTTTCAACCAGGGCGCGGGCGACCAGTGCGAGCCAAACAGTTTGAAGTCACCCAGACTGCTGATGAGCGCCTTGCCCGCCTGGGCGGTCAACCCCGCCACCTGCGGGCCGCCGGCGCCGAAATTGAAGTAGGCGATGTTGGAATCAATGTTCGGCCCCATGACCGCAATTTGCGCCTGAAGTCCGGAGAAGATGTTCGTGTACGTCGTCGCGTTCGTGTACGTGCGAACGTAATTGCCGTTCGGACCAGGAACGCCGTAATTGGGCGAGTTGTAACTGTTATTCGAGTACGGCGCATTGAACGCCGGCGTGAGGTCCATGCGCAGCATCGACGCCTGCAAGTCGCCAAAGTACAAATTCTTCCACCACGTCTGCAGCGCCTCGTTTCCCGACAGGCAGGTGCCAAACCCGTCGATCGTTTGGCGCTGGCCTGCGGGCGAAGTGTCAATCGTGATCGTTTGTCCTTGCGACCACCAGGCAACCTGAAACACGGCCAGCACCCAGCCGAAGCACCTGCCGGCACGAATGGGAGCGCCCAAGGCGCGTACCGAATTTCGCATATCGTAGTCTTGAAGCGCGTTTTACTCGCGCTTTCAACCCCGCCATTTTAGCACGGTAACAAACGATCTGCGCTAACAATTCCGCATCGGCAGGCGCCGTTTGCGATGGTCCGGTTCAGGCGGCTTGCCCCAATTCCTGGCTGGCCTTTCTTTCCAGGTCGAGCAAATGTCGTTTCCATTCCAAGCCCCCGGCAAAGCCGGTAATGCTCCCGTCCTTTCCCACCACCCGGTGGCAGGGAATGACGATTGAAAGAGGATTTCGGCCGGTGTTCGCTCCCGCCGACCGGATCGCCTGCGGTTTGCCTGCTCTTCGCGCCAGTTCGCTATAGCTTATGGTTTTCCCATAGGGAATGCGCGCAATTTCCCGCCAAACCCGCTCTTGAAAATCCGTTCCGGCAAAGCGAAGCGGAAGCGAGAATTTCGTTCGCTTCCCCTCAAAAAATTCGCGGAGCTGTTTCCCGGCCTGCCGAAGAATCGGATGCTGCGGATTGAGAGTCCAGGTGCTCCGCGCAGCGGGAACATGGTCACAGCCATCAAAATAGAGGCCGATCAGTTCCGATTCGTTGGCGACCGCCAAAAGGTCGCCCATGGGTGTTTTGATAATGGAATAGGATGTGGATGTCATAATTTTTTCTCCAAGGTGGACCAAAGATGGAGGGCGGCATAAGCCCTCCAGGGACGCCATTTTTCGGTTAGCTCGAGGATTTTCCCCGGGTTGTTTTCTCCGAGCGCCTTGCGAAGCCCCAAGTCCGTGTGCGGAAAGGCGTCGGGCCAGGCAAGGGCGCGCATCGCGATGTATTGAACAGTCCATTCACCGACCCCGGGAATTTTGCGGAGCTGCCCCAGTGTTTCCTCCACCCGGCCGCCCGGCTCCAGCCGCAAATCCCCGCTGACAACGGCTTGCGCCAAAGCAATCAGGGTCCGGGCGCGCTGGCCAGTGATTCCCAGCCGGCCAATCTCCTGAACAGTCGCCCGAGCGATGCGGTCGGGCTTGGGAAAGAGACAGCTCAATGAGGGGACCGGCACGTTGATGCGAGCGCCAAAACGAACCGCCAGCCTGCCGGCCATGGTTCGCGCGGCGGCCACCGAGACTTGCTGCCCCAGAATGGCCCGAACTGACATCTCGAATCCATCGAAGCTTCCCGGAACGCGCAGGCCCGGACGCTCGGTGGCCAGCGGGCCCAGCACCGCCCCGATGGCGGCCGGATCTCCCTCCAGATCGAACAGCCGCCTGGTCCGCTCCAGCACCATCGGGCAGACCGGCACGAGTGTGTCGGAAAGACGCACGGAGATCATTCGTTTCTCCGGCTCATGCCTTACCTCCAGAAAGCCGGCATACTCGTTGTTCTGACGGCTCAATCGAACGGTCCGAAAATAAGCTCCGTCCTGCACAATCTCGACTTGCGGTATCGCCCGGCGCGAGAGAAAGCCCAGCAGTTGTTCCCAATCGAATGGCTGGCGATAGCCAAGCCGAAATGAGAATTCGGAAGAGTTTTTGGCGGCTTGCGTTTTCTGCTGCTTGCGGAGTTCGGTCGGGGGCATCCGGTAACGCTCCTTGAGCGCGACGTTAAATCGCCGAAGGCTCTGGAATCCGCTGGCCAGGGCGACCGAAGTGACAGACAGGCGCGAATCCGTCAGAAGCTGCTTGGCCAGCAGCAGCCGCTGCGTTTGCCAATAATCGATGGGCGAGACGCCGAATTCATCCTGAAACACCCGGCGCATCTGCCGGTCCGTAACCCCCAATTTGCCGGCCAACTCCTCCAGCGAATGCTCGGCCAGGAAATCCTGGTGGATATACGAAGCCGCCGCGCGGGCCAGTTGGCTGCTGATTTCCATTGTGCTGTTGCCCGGCGCAAGCTCCGGCCGGCAGAGCTTGCACGGACGATACCCGGCCACCTCCGCCTCCGCCGCATACGGAAAGAAAGTGCAATTCTTGCGCAACGGCGTCTTCACCCGGCAGATCGGCCGGCAGTAAATACGAGTGGTCCTGACGGCGACGAAAAAGCGCCCATCGAAACGGGGATCCCGCGTGAGCACCGCCTGATAACATTGGTCCGCATTCAAATTCACACCGTCAATCTATAACGAACCAGCAATTCATGCTCGCCGTTTTCGGACATGGAATTTTGGCCTGGATGATACATCCCACAGAATCGTTCCGTGGTCACGCTGCCGTTTTGGAATTTAACATTGTCGTCAGGGCAAAAATATAGTAGGAACATATTTAGTTGGCCGAAGCTTTGCGGGGAGATATCGCCATGGAAGTCAAAAGGATAGCAAGAGACCGGAAAGGGAGGAGCATCACCAATCTATCCAATCTGCCGGCCGCCAGCTTCAAGGTTGAGCGATGACCATAACTACAAATAGTGCTGCAACGGGCAACCGGCCCATTTCCAATCATGAAATCGTCAACTGATGCCTGGAAGCGATGGGGCTCGGCTTTGACTTTCGGCATTGTGCTTGAGTTCCTATTGATCGCGGCGAGCGTGGGAGAACCCGAGGGTGGCTGGCTGCTAATCGAACTCCACAACGTCGGAATGGCAACCCATTTCCCATTTTTCTGGTTCATGGCCACTGCCGAAGTGGAGTCCGGATTTTTGAGCGTGGCTTTTTTTGTGCTCTATGAAGCGCTGCTGGTGTTGGTGTGGGCCTTTGTTTACCATTGGATCCGGAACCGCCTGCGAATCCAGCTCGCACGGCATAGCGTATCCAAGGGGCAGAAAGTGGTTGTGGTCACAACACTGTTTGCACTCGCGTTGGGCGGGGTGGCTTGGGAAATCAGTGATTCCTATTTCGACCAAAAGATTCCTTTTGCGCCTTCTGCGAATTTGAAAGTGCTTGCCGCTGACAACAACGCCTTCGCGCTGTCCCTGTATCAACAACTGAAGGAGCAGCCCGCCAATTTATTTTTCTCCCCCTGCAGCATTTCGACGGGCCTGGGCATGGTCTATGCCGGAGCGCGCGGATCCACGGAACGCGAAGCCGCCGGGGTGCTTCAATTCCACTTGCCGCAGACCGACCTCCCTCCGGCCTTCGGCGAACTGGCTGCCCGTTTGAACAGCCTACAACATTGGAACCACCTCTCCCTGCTCCCAGCCAATTCCTTGTGGTATCAAGAGAAGTATGCGGTCACGCCGGCTTTCATTAGTTTAATCCACGCGAACTTTCGAGCCGACGTGCGGCCAGTGGATTTCGAACATTCGGCGCCGGCCGCCTGCCGGGAGCTGGCCGGTTGGATTGAAAACAAATCCCGTGGCAGGCTAAAAGGTGCTGTCAATCCAAGCCTGATCGGCCAGGACACGCGTCTGGCTCTTTGCAACACGATTTATTTCAAGGGCGAATGGGCCAGCCGGTTTAAGCGCCGCAATACCCAGCCCAGGCCGTTTTCAATCGCCACCAATCAAACGGTAACCGTGCCGATGATGTGGCAGAAGGCCACGCTCAAGATGTCATACGTTTCGTGCACCAATGATCTATCCTTGCAACTGTTGGAGTTGCCTTACTACGGCCGCGACGTGTCAATGGTCATCTTGCTGCCACGCGGGGTGGATGCGCTGCCTGAATTGGAACGGCAGCTAACCAGCGAGAATCTGCGAGACTGGCTGACAACTTTGGATGAAACTTCCGCCGGCGAAACGGTTGTCTGGTTGCCTCATTTTACGTTTACCCGGACCGTTGATCTGAAGAAAGAATTGAAAGGCTTGGGCCTCACGAAGCTCTTTTCATCCGATGCAGACTTGTCCGGAATGGAAAGCAGCACGAACCTGTGCCTCTCCGATGTGCTTCATCAAGCGTTCGTTGAAGTAAACGAGCAAGGCACTGAAGCCACGGCCATGACTTTGGCCATAGCCAAGAGCAAGGGTATGGCCAACCGATTTCTCGCGGACCATCCTTTTCTTTTCTTGATTCGAGAGAATGCCACCGGCTGTATTCTATTCCTTGGCCGACTGATTGATCCAACCAAGTCATGATATCCAGGCTGGCTCAGAACCGGTAACCCACGCCAATTGTGAACAAGAGCGAACTGCCGAAATCAAGCTGCGCTGCACTGGCGCTGCTGAGAGGAATGGTCTAGCTTCCTGCTTGTTCGAGCATTCTCAGAAGCGCACTTTATGAACAAGTTTTCGACCGCCAAAAAATTTCTCCTCCTGCTTTTTATGATTTCATTGAGTGGTTTGGGTCACACGCAGGAACATTCGGGGCCGCGTTTCAAAGCCATTGCGTTCGATTATTTTGTCATTTTCGATCCCAATTCAGTGACGCCCGAAGTCGAGAAAGCCTTTCCCGGCAAAGGCGCTGAGTTCACCCGGATGTGGCGCGGAAAACAATTCGAATATGGCTTTCTGCGCGCCATCACCGACCGCCACGCCGATTTCTTCAAAGTGACCGAAGACGCCCTGGTTTACACCGCCGAAGCCATGAAACTGGATCTGCCTCCTGAAACGCGACAACGGCTCTTGAACGCCTATCTCACCTTGAAACCATGGCCTGATGCCGTGGCTGCGCTGCGCCAGCTGAAAGCCTCTGGCGTGCGCATCATCACCATTGCGAATTTTAGTCCGAAAATGCTGCGTGACAACGCCGAAGGCGCAGGCATCACCGACCTCTTCGACGAACTGCTGAGCACCGAAGCCAATCACACCTACAAACCAGACCCTCGCGCCTACGAATTGGGAATGAAACGGCTGAATTTGAAAAAGGAAGAGATTGTGTTCGCGGCCTTTGGCGGATGGGACGCGTACGGCGCAAAGAGTTTTGGTTACACGACCTATTGGGTGAACCGATTTAATCTGCCGGTCGAGGAACTGGGCATTAAGCCCGACAAAACTTCAAACAACATGGACGGGCTCCTGGATTTTGTATTGGGTCATCCTTAACCATTCCGGAGGTGCCTTTTTGATGAGTCCAGCGCAGCCGCCAAGTCGAAAAGTTGCTCCGAGCCGGACTGTTCCACTGTTGCCCGCTCAGAACCGGTAACCCACGCCAATCGTGAAAAAGAGCGAATTGCTGAAATCAAGCTGCGCCTGTTTGCCGTTTTCCACGTGGGAATAAGTGCCCACGTTCACATACTGAGCGCCGGCTGAAATGTCCATGCTGGGAGTGATGAGGTAGCTGAGACTTCCCGAAACATAACCGCCGGGCAGAACGTCGCTATGCGAACCACTGCCGGTGTAGAGCAGTTGCCCCGGAATCCCCGGAGCAGCCGACTCCTGGAACTTGAAATCACTGTTCACGTAAACCAGCGCGAGGCCCCCGCTCAATGAAAAGGCCAGCCGTTTCGCCAGCGGCAATTCCAAATACGGGCCAAGCCGCAGGCTGCAGACATTCGCTTCAAAATCGCGAAAGCCCGTCGCAATCACCTGGCTCACGGCGCGTGTGGGAGCATCCCCGATCACCGGCGCGCCGGGCGAAGGGTTGGCCGGGCCGTTGTAGGGCGGCGGCGTGGGCGGCGTGATTCCGTGCAGCGCATAAGTGTCGCTCGTGCGCGTGAACGCGCCGGGCAGGTTTTGGTTGTCGCGAATCGTCAAATCCGTAAACCCAAACGCGCCTTCCAATCCCCAATTCCAATGTTCGTGATGGCCGAATTCGCGATTGTAAGCCAGTTCGAAGCCGTGCTGCGGATCGCCATTCACATTCGGAGACGCGGCTCCCACCGTCGGCGCCGTGCTGTTCATGATGATCGTATCATTGCCCGGCACCTGGCTGGCAAACTTATAACCCCAATAGGAAGTAAACCCGCCCGCGTTTCCGCCCGTGCTGTTGTCCACCCGGTTGTAACCGTCGTCGTAGTTGTGATTGGCATGGCTCGTGGCCGGGCCGGGATCATTGAACCCCATCGCGCCGCCCACGTTCTGAAACCTGGCGCTGATGTTGAACCCGGGTCGATAGCTCAAGCCGATGCGATTGTGCGGCCAGTCCGCTTCCGGGGTGTTTTGTAGAAACAGGGAACCGGAATCGGCGGCGCGGGCGGAGACGGCAAGCAACGCCGTCAGGATGGCGGCATGAGTAGTTAGGTTATGTTTCATATATCACGGCAACAGGATGACTCGGTAGTAACGACGGACCTGCGTGGCAGGCGCCGATTCGGTTTTAGGCTGCCCGTTGTCGATCCAATCAAGGATTCCTCCGATGCCGGTAATCGCGGGCACGGACGTCTTCCAGTCCTTCATGTCGGCGCTGTATTGCACGTAATAGACCCGATTCGTAATCGAGTTGAACTCGACGAGCATGGCCTGGCTGGGCAGGGGAAGGACACGATTGATCGGTTGGCTCGGGCCGAGGGCGTTGCTGGCGTTCATGGGCGCGACAAGTTGCACGCTGTAGGCTGGTTGGGGCGCGACCCGGTTCGGAACAAAAAATTCCACGACAAAATCCACGCTGCCGCCCGGCGCGATGGACGTGAGGGATTGTACGAAGGGAATGCCGTTCGTGGCCCCCGAGGCGTTATAAACCTGAACTCCCGCCGGCAAATTGCTGATCAACAAGCGCGCCGAAGCGTACATGTAGTAAGTGGGGTTAATCACGCGAACGGGCTGTTCGAACATATCCGTCTGCGGATTGAACTTCGGCGATCCGGTGACTATCACGGGTGCTTGATCCACCACCGTGATGTTCACAGGCGCCGAGGTGCCGGTCGCCCCAAGATTGTCCGTGGCAATCGCCGTCAGCGTGTAGGCGCCGGGCGGCACGTTCGTGAAGAGCGTGAAATAAGGCGGCGAGGACGCGGTGGTTTCGCCAATTTTGTTGGTGCCGCCCTGGAAAAATTCCACCTTGCTGATGGTTCCATCGACGTCCTGCGCGTTCGCCAGGATGGTCAAATTCGCGAGCGCGATGAAAGTCGCGCCGTTGGTTGGGCTGATAATGCTGACCGTCGGCGGTTGGTTCAACGTGAGCGTGGCCTGGTTGGTGACGGTATTGCACGCGCCGCTCACCTCAACACTGTACGAGCCCGCGTTGCCCGCGTTCACTGGAGAAATTGTCAATGAGTTGGTGATCTGTCCGGCAATGAGCGCGCCATCCTTGCGCCAGACGTAGTAGAAAGGCCCGGTGCCCGCCGCAGTCGTCTGGAATGCGGCGCTGGCGCCCGCGTTTTTGATGACACTCGTCAGCGGCGCGGCCGTAGTGGGGCTGTTAACCGTCAGCGTCGCCGAATTCGTCACGGTCGTGCAAGCTCCCGTGACTTCAACTGTGTAGGTTCCCATATTAGTCGCAGTCACGGAGGGAATGGTCAGGCTGTTGGTCGTTTGACCAGCGAGGAGCACACCATCCTTGAGCCACACGTAAGTGAAAGGGCCGGTTCCAGAGGCGATTGTCGTGAACGTAGCGCTGTCGCCCTGGCAGCGCACCAGCCCGGCCATGGGTGTGGCGGACACGGGCGTATTCACCGTGAGCGTGGCCGAATTGGTGACCGAGTTGACCATTCCGCTGACCACGACCGCATAGACCCCCGCATTGGTCGCGTTCACCGGCGCAATTGTGAAACTGCTGTTGGTCTGGCCGGACAGCAGCGTGCCGTCCTTAAACCAAGTGTAAGTGAATGGTCCGGTACCGGATGCCAAAAGGTTGAAGCTGGCATTTCCGCCGACGCACTGGATCACATCGCTCAAAGGCGTTGCCCTGGTTGCAACGTTCACAGTGAGTGTCGCGCTGTTTGTGACCGAACCGCACGCGCCGATCACTACAACCGAGTAGGTGCCCGCATTGGTCGTGGCCACATTGGTGATGGTGAGGCAGTTGGTCGTTTGCCCGGTGATCAGCGCGCCATCCTTGAACCAGAGATAATTGAACGGTCCCGTCCCGGAAGCCACTGTGGAGAACGCCGCAGCATCACCTACAACATTCGTGAGATTCGCGAGCGGAGTGGCGGACACGGGTGTATTGACTGTCAGGTGAGCCGAGTTGGTCATTGAATTAGCCGCCCCGGTAACAACGACTGTATACAGTCCGGCGTTGGTGGCGGTTACGGGAACAATGGTCAGGCTATTGGTGGTTTGACCGGACAAAACCGTCCCATCCTTAAACCAAGCGTAAGTAAATGGCCCGGTGCCGGAAACCGTAATGCTGAACGTGGCGTTGTCGCCAACGCACCGGGTGATGTCGCTTAAAGCTGATGAAACCGTTGGAAGATTCACTATAAGCCGTGCGCTGTTGGTTACCGAAAGACAAGCGCCGCTCACGACGACCGAATACAAACCGGCGTTAGTTGGAGCCACGGATTGGATGGTGAGGCTGTTGGTCGTTTGCCCCGCGATAAGGATGCCATCCTTGAACCAGGTATAGCTGAATGGACCGGTGCCTGAGGCCACGGTCGAAAATGTGGCACTGCTTCCGGCAACATTCGTGAGATTCATTAGCGGCGTGGCCGAGACCGGCGTGTTCACCACCAGATGGGCCGAGTTGGTTACCGAATTTGCCGCCCCCGTGACTGCCACTGCATAGACCCCCGCGTTGGTCGCGTTTACCGGGGCAATCGTGAGCGAGTTGGTAGTCTGCCCGGACAATAACGCCCCATCTTTGAACCACGCGTAAGTGAATGGTCCAGTGCCGGACGCCAGGACACTGAAGGTAGCACTCCCGCCAATACACTGGGTCACATCACTCAAAGCGGATGCGCTGGTTGGGGTATTAACCGTCAATGTTGCACTGTTGGTGACGGAGTGGCAGGCGCCATTGACTACGACCCAATAAGTTCCGGCGTTGGTGGGCACTGCCGATGCAATCGTCAAAGCGTTCGTTGTTTGGCCGGCAATGAGCAAACCATCCTTGAACCAGACATAGCTAAATGGCCCGGTGCCGGACGCAATTGTGGAAAACGTGGCGCTGCTCCCGGCCACTTTCGTCAGGCTCGTAAGCGGTGTGGCCGAGACATTTGTATTGACCGTCAGGGTCGCGGAATTAGTGACGCTGTTCAGAAATCCTTTTACGACCACGCTGTAAACACCCGCATTGGTCGAAGCGACCGGAGCAATCACGAGACTATTGGTCGTTTTTCCAGCCAACAGGACGCCATCCTTGCGCCAGAGATAGGTGAACGGGCCGGTGCCTGAGACGGTAGTGGAGAAAGTTGCGCTATCCCCCACGCACCGGGCCAGCGACGTCAAAGCAGTCGCGGTGGTATTGGTGGCGCGCAGAATCCCCGCGTTGTTCAGGGTCGAGTTGGTTTGCTGATTGAAAATGAAGCATGGCGCATAACCGGTCGCCGGATCAACCGTGCTAACCACCGAACCATTGGTGGGTGGCGGATAAAGTTGGCGCGTGAACACATACCCGGCGGGCAGATTGGTGAAAGCAACGTGATAATCCCCCGACAACGGCACGACCGTATCGGTAAAGCTGAAGGAGCCGTCACTGGCGGTCGTCGTCGAAGCCACGAGCGTGTTGTTGGTGCAGTTCCGCACCTGCACTGTTACCCCGGATACACCCGTCTCTCCCGTTTGGCGGATGCTGTCCTGATTATTGTCGTACCAGACTACGCCGCTGAAATGCCACGCCCGGGCGCTCTGCGCCAGCAACAAGCCGGTCGCCAGCAACAGGTAATGAACGTGAGCGCGGTTCCTGCGGTGCGCGGAAGCAGGAATCCGCTGAGGTTGAAGCTCGCCCGCGCGGCGATTTCCCATTGCCCGCAAGCAAATGGAAAACAGAAGCCAGTTCCAGCTTTCCTGCCATCTCCTCAGTTCCCTCTTGATCTGCTCGATTGTTCTCATGTTTCGGATTGCTCCGAAAGAATTCTTATTCTTGCCAACGTTGTAATCGTACGCTCACGGACAAACCGTCACCATCGGGGCGGGTCACGTTTCTTTGACCGGGGAATCGGCGGAACTTCGGCCCGGGGATTCCCCGGGTTTTTTTGGTGTTTGGAGCTTTTCCCGACTTTTGTTAGCGTCCCGACATGACCGCGAACGACCATGCCGTGGCGCTGGTGACCGGCGCGAGCCGGGGCCTCGGGCGCGGTATTGCCCAAAGCTGCGCCCGGGCCGGGTGCAGTGTGGCAATTCACTATCAGGGAAACGAAACGGCTGCCCTCGAGACAAAAAAACTTTGTGAATCGCTGGCGCTGGGCACGCGGCAAAAATTCACATTAGTGCGAGGCAACCTCGCGGTGAGCGCGGACCGGTTGCGGTTGTTCGAAGAAACGCTTTCCAGTTTGGGACGGCTGGATGCGCTGATCAACAACGCAGGCATGGCGCCGCGAGTGCGGGCGGACATTACCGAAACGCCTGAAGAAAGCTACGACGAGGTGATGGCCGTGAATTTGAAGGGGCCGTATTTCCTTTCGCAATTGGCGGCGCGGCATTGGTTGAAACATCCGAACGGCGCCCGTTTGCCCGGCGGATACAAGCTGGTCTTCGTGACTTCGATTTCGGCGGACACGGCCTCGATCAATCGCGGGGAGTATTGCCTCTCCAAGGCGGGGCTGGCGATGGCGTGCCAATTATGGGCGACGCGCCTCGCCAACGAGGGCGCGCAGGTGTTCGAGATTCGGCCCGGCATCATGGAAACGGACATGACGGCGGGAGTGAAGGAAAAATATGACCGGCTGATCGCCGAGGGTTTGGTGCCGCAAAAGCGTTGGGGCCATCCCGAGGACGTGGGGCGGGCGGTCGAGGCCATTCTGAAAGGGTATTTTCCATTTTCCACCGGGGAGGTAATTACCGTCGATGGCGGATTTCACTTGCGGCGATTGTAAAACACGATGTTTAAAATCGATCCAACTCTAACGGCGAAAAAATTGGTCCCGGCGGTGGAGAATTTGTTTGCGCTGTCGGCGAAAAAAATTGACCGGCTGGAGCGGCGCTGGCGTTCAGGGTCGGGAGCGCCGGTGTTCACCGTGAGGGGCAAATACACCGCGCGCGGCTGGACGGAATGGACGCAGGGATTTCAGTTCGGTTCGGCAATCCTGCAGTTCGACGCGACCGATGACCGGGATTTCCTGGATTTGGGATGCCGCGCAACGGTCGAGCGGATGGCGTCGCACGTCAGTCACATCGGCGTTCACGACCACGGGTTCAATAATGTCAGCACCTATGGAAATCTGTTGCGGCTCTGGCACGAAGGCCGAACCTCTCCCAGTTCGTGGGAGCGGAACTTTTACGAGCTGGCGTTGAAACTTTCCGGCGCGGTGCAGGCGGCGCGCTGGACGCAACTGCCGGAGGAATCGGGCTACATCTACTCGTTCAACGGGCCGCATTCGCTGTTCTGCGACACCATCCGCTCGCTGCGGGCGCTGGCGTTAAGTCATCAACTCGGCCACTGCCTGATGGGAGAGCGCGACCGGCGGATTTCGCTGCTCACGCGATTGTTGCAACACGCGGAAACCACGAGCCGCTGCAACATTTATTTCGGCGCGGGGCGGGATGGTTACGACATTCGCGGCCGGGTGGCGCATGAATCCATTTTCAACCTTAACGACGGCAGCTATCGTTGCCCCAGCACGCAGCAAGGCTACTCGCCGTTCTCGACCTGGACGCGCGGGCAGGCGTGGATTTTGTGCGGCTACGCGGAACAATTGGAATTCCTCGACACGCTGCCGGCGAAGGAACTGGTTCCGGCGGGCGGAAAAGCGAAAGTGCTGGCACGCTTCGAAGAAACCGCCCGGGCCGTGGCCGATTTTTGGATCGAGCACACGCCCACGGATGGAATTCCATACTGGGACACCGGCGCTCCGGGGCTAAGCAGGCTGAAGAATTATCTGGACCGCCCCGCCGACCCGTTCAACGCGCACGAGCCGGTGGACAGTTCGGCCGCGGTGATCGCGGCGCAAGGGTTTCTGCGGCTCGGAAACTTTCTGCGGGCAAAGGAACAGACCAAAGCCGGACAGCGCTATCGCCAAGCCGGGTTAACGCTCGCGAAGCATCTGTTTGCCGATTCTTACTTGTCCCGCGATGAGCGGCATGAAGGTTTGATTCTTCACTCCGTTTATCATCGTCCAAACGGTTGGGACCATGTGCCGGATGGCCGCCGGATTCCCTGCGGAGAGTCCTCGATGTGGGGCGATTACCATGCGAGGGAATTGGCGCTAATGATCTTGCGCGAGGCAACGCAGCAACCGTATTACAAGTTTTACCTATGACGCCGCCACAAATCGTTCGCATTCCGTCGCTGAAGACGGTCGAAACTTTCCGTGAGCGGGTGCGGGAATTGGGGCTTGATTTGCAACTCGAGGCGGCAGTTTCCACGGGCGCGGCTTCGGCCCTGGCGCAACCGCTGAAATTCAAGGACCGGGTGATCGGCAACCGATGGGCGGTGCATCCGATGGAAGGGTGGGACGGCACGACCAGCGGCGGTGTGACCGAACCCATGCTCCGACGCTGGCGGCGGTTTGGCGAGAGCGGGGCAAAATTGATTTGGGGCGGCGAGGCGATGGCCGTGCGTCCGGATGGTCGCGCGAATCCGAATCAACTTATCCTGAGCGAAGCCAACCAGGCCGGCATCGCGCAGCTTCGGGAAACGCTGCTTCAGGCGCATCGTGCCCAATACGGCAATACCGACGATTTGCTCATCGGGTTTCAACTCACTCACTCAGGCCGGTTCTGCAAGCCGACGGACAAGAAACGGATGGAGCCGCGCGTGGCCTTTCGCCATCCGTTGCTGGACCCGAAGTTCGGGGTTGCGAGCGACGCGCAAGTGTTCACTGACGAGGAGCTGAAGCGGTTGATCGATGATTACGTCCGGGCTGGGAAAATCGCGGCCGCCATTGGCGCGGACTTCGTCGATATCAAGCATTGCCACGGTTACTTGCTGCATGAATTCCTCGGGGCGCACACCCGGCCCGGCCCGTTCGGCGGGTCGCTGGAGAACCGGACGCGTTTGCTGCGCGAGATTGCGGCGGGCCTGCGCGCGGAAGCGCCGGGTTTGGAGATGGGCGTGCGGCTCAGCGTTTTCGATTTCGTGCCGTTCAAGCCCAATCCGGAACTGGCGGAACCGGGCAAGCTCGGCCCGGGAATGCCGGAGGATTTTTCGAAATGCCTGCCTTACCGTTACGGCTTTGGGGTGAACCAAAACCACCCGGTGGAATACGACCTCGCTGAACCGGTGGAATTGCTCAAGCTGTTTGAGGGGTGGGGGATTCAGTTGGTGAATCTTTCGGCGGGAAGCCCGTATTACAATCCGCACATTCAGCGGCCGGCTATTTATCCGCCGTCGGACGGTTATCAACCGCCCGAAGATCCGCTCGTGGGCGTGGCGCGACAGATCAATGTGGTCAAAGAATTGAAAGCGCGCTTTCCAAAACTGATCCTGGTGGGCACCGGCTATTCGTATTTGCAGGAATATCTGCCGCAAGTCGCGGAGCATTATGTGCGCAACGGGCACGTAGATGTCGTGGGACTTGGCCGCGCGGTGTTGTCGTATCCGGGGATGCTCGCGGACGCCACCACAAAAGGCAAATTGGAGACGAAGTTTGTCTGCCGCACCTTCAGCGATTGCACGACCGCGCCGCGCAACGGCCTGCGCTCGGGCTGTTATCCGCTGGATGATTTTTACAAGGTATTCGAGGACGCGCCCAAATTGAAGGACGCGAAAAAGGGGATCGGGACGCCGAACAAGTAGAAGCGCCGTGCGTTGCTCAGACGGTGCTGCCGCGCGAAGGGAATCTAATTCAGCGCCGCCCCCTGGACCGCCGCGAGCAAATCGTGCATGCCGCCTTTGCGCAGGTATTGATGCGCGCCCCGCTTGAGCATGCCTTCGATCGCAGCTTCATCGTGTTCCATGCCCGTGTAGAGCAGCACCGGCACACCAGGATGATTGCGTTTCAGAAACTCCATGAAAACGACTCCGTTCTCACCCGCCAGATTGATGTCCAAAACAATTACGTTCAGCCGGACCCCGTTTGACACCAGGAGCGCTTCGGTCCCGTTCCGGGCGGTGATGACCTTGAATCCGGATTCTTCCAAATAGGTGGACGCCATGAACCGCCAGTCATTCTCATCATCCACAAACAGGACAGTTTTGGTCATCGGTATGGCTGCTTTTGCGCTTTGGCTCATAATCGGAGATAGCATTTTATTGTCTGGCTGCGCCTTTTGCGCGGCCCCCTTAGGCGTTGCAAATGTCGTGCCAAGTTTAATCATGCCCGGAGACTTGGAGGCATCCCCGTCGGGTGCGTTAGTGGGCCACCGTCACACGATCTGTCTGGTTCTTAGACACCGGCTCGCCTTGCTTTGGGACATTTCCGACTTTTCGGCTCTGATTTTGTCTCGTTCCGAGGCAGAGCGAATGACGAAATTGAGACGTCCAACGTGTCTGCCCTCCTCAAGAAAACGATGGGCCCACTTGGGGGGGTGTCCCCTCTGTCCGTAATTTTCTCGACGGTAGTTCCGTATTCATTTCTTCCACAAAATCGCCAATTGGGACTGCGAGTTGCTTTGTTTTGAGGAGCATGAACGTGAGAATTCAGAGAGCCGTGATGATCGCCCTGGTTCGGGCACCGGAGGCTCCTGCTCTGCACCCCGTTATCAGGCACATAGAAATGCACTTGTGAAAACCAGACTGCAGCACAATCAGCCGCGGCCGAGAGTCCGGGCGTTCACGCTCGTCGAGGTGGTTTTGGCGCTGGCCCTCGCGGTCCTTTTAATCGCCGGCATCAGCATGGGATTCATCCAGTCCGCCCGGCAGGCGGAGTGGTCGGCCTACAACTTCGCGGCCCAAAGCCTCGCCCTCCAGGGAATCGAGCAAGCACGGGCGGCAAACTGGGACCCCCAGGCGGCCACGCCGATCGATAACTGCACATCCAACAATTTTCCCGTCGTCACCACCAACAAATTGGACGTTCCCACGTCCGGGACCAACGGAGTCACCTACGCAACCAACACCTGGACAATCACCATGGTCGCTACCAACCCCTATCCCCTGAAAATGATCCAGGTAGACACGACCTGGCGATTCCGTACCGGCAGGGGAACCAGCCGGGTCTACACCAACACTGTCGCGACTTTGCGCGCTCCGAACCAATGAGAACCCGCTCCGCTCCCATGCCAATCGCCGTCGCCAGCCGGCGGCAGGCGCAGGCGTTCACGCTGGCCGAGATGATGATCACTGCCACATTGTTCATGATCCTGGTCGCCGGCATCATTTACGCCCACCTGTTCGGGCTGCACATGTACCAACTCACCAGTATCAAACTGGCGGCCAGCGATGATGCCCGCAAAGGATTTATCAAGCTCACTGACGAAATCCGCTCAGCTTGGAAAGTGCAGGTTGGCAGCGGGAATCTGAACACGTTTACTGAAGTGGCGGCCAACGCCTATCAGCAAGGCAACGCTTTGCAGATTTACATGGATGCGTCCAACACGAACAACTGGGTTCGGTATTGGTACCAGACCAACTCGGCAGCCACCGACTATACCAAGTTACTGCGAACCGTGAATGGCGCGAGTTACAGCCTCGTGATCGCCCACTCGATTACAAACCTCGTGCCTCTGTTCACCGCCGAAGATTCCAACGGCAACGTCATCAACAGCAACGTCAACAATCGCGTCATCGGAATGACAATGCAGTTCTACCAGCTCGAATATCCCGTCGTTAACATTGGCACCGGCAATTATTACGATTTCTACCAGTTGCACACCCGGATTACGCGCAGAACCCTGTACTGAGCATGCAAATCAAAACTTCTCAACCTTTGGCGCAGCGAGCCTACGTCCTGATCCTGACCCTGATCTTCATTGGCTTCGGCGTGTTAATGCTGGCTGGCGCGCTGAGTTGGTGCTCGCAGAATACACGCAACACGGACCGTGGCAACGAATATTACGCGAGCGCCGCGGCCGCCGAAGCCGCCACGGAGAAAGTCCTGGTCCGCGTCTCCCGCGACTATATTCAGAATAGCGAGTCCGGCGTCCTCAACAACCTTGCAAGTTATCGCGGCACCATTCCCACAAATACCGACAACCCGTATTGGGGCAATTACACCTTCACCGCTCCGCCCAACGGGTCTGCCGGACTGGCGGTAAGCCGGGTGATGACGTCCCAATACGTGGTGCTGAGCGGACAGTACACGGGCCTGTTCGGTTATCGCGCCATTTACCGCATCGCTTCGAATGCCCAGTTGAACGGTAGCCGCTATGGCCTTAAGTCCAGCGTCTGGCAGGACATAGGCGTCGAGTCCATCCCGCTGTTTCAGTTCGCCATTTTCTACACCATGGACTTGGAGATGGAGCCCGGCGCGAATATGCTCGTGACGGGCCGGGTTCACTCCAACAGCAATCTCTGGGTGATGCCCGGCTCCGGCAACTCGCTCACGTTTTCCAATGACGTTACTGTCGCCGGCCTCATTTACCCAAACAACATGCCGGGCGATCCGGATCACGTCGTTAGCGTTGCGAACCCCAGCATCACTTATGACGGAGCGCATGATGGAGGTACGAGCACCTTGAACCTGCCCATTGGGACGAATAATACACCCGGTAATATCTACGAGGTTCTACAAATCCCCCCCGGCACCGAGTCCAGCACTTCGCCCATGGGAACGAACCGCTATTATAACAAGGCTGACCTGATCATATTGGTCTCCAACACCAGCGTTACTGTTACCAGCGGTGTGGGAGTAGACAATCGCGCGACCATCATAAAGAGCGTCGGCACGAACGCGTGGACGAACTTCCTCAGCACCAACGTGGTTTTCTACAATGCGCGGGAGCAGAAAAACGTCCTGGCCACGCAATTTGATGTAGGCAAATTCGCGACTTGGGCTCAGTCCAGTAGCAACGCGCTCAAGGGAAAGATGATGGGCAAGACCACCGCGAACATTGTCTACATTGCGGACATGCGTACGCCTGGGACCAATGAACCGGGAGTGCGGTTGGTCAATGGCTCTGAGTTGCCGAACAACGGCCTCACGGTCGCTTCGCCGGATCCGGTTTACATTCAGGGAGATTACAATACCACCACCAATGGCGTCAATTACTCAAGAAATGCCAATTCTACCACTTACACCTATCCGGCTTCGGTGCTCGGCGATGCGATCACCATTCTTTCCAAAAACTGGAGCGACAGCAACTCAATCAACTCCCAGGCAGCGGATACAACGGTCAATGCAGCGCTCCTCGGTGGCATAGTTCCCACTAGTTCCCTGAGCTACAGCGGCGGAGTCGAGAACTTTCCCCGCTTTCTGGAGAATTGGAGTGGCAATTCCTTTTGGTACAACGGCTCCATGGTGGTGATGTTCAACAGCCAGATCGCCACCGCGCCTTGGAATACCGATGGTTATTACTCTCCCCCGTCTCGCCAATGGGCATTTGATACCAATTTCAATACGGAGTCAAAACTGCCGCCGGGCACGCCGCAAATCCTGTTCATGGAACGTCTGCACTGGGCGATGATGCCACCCACTGCCGACCCGGCGGATACCTCCAGCTACAATCCCACGAATTATTCTGCCTGGCCGGTTCTCTAGCTACCAGTGAGATCCTTGCAACTCAACCCCCCTGGCCAGGCGGAATACGCCCCGATTCTCCGGGCTGTAACGGTCTTGTGCCTGCTGTTCGCCGTCATGATTTTGAGCGGCTCCCTCTGTGCCGCTGAAGAAGGCATTAAGGTCTTGCGCGGCATGCGGGATTTGCCCGAGAGGGGCGCGTTCCCGGAATTTGTCGTCGTCAACCCAGCCAGCCGCGTTAGCGTTCTGCCACCCCGGAATTCGGAAACCGAGATAGATTCGCCGGCGCGGAGGCTCAAGTTCCAATTGCCCGACTACGCTGGCATGATTGTTCTGCAGTTCCCTACCAACCGTTTCGGTCTCATGACGGCCGAAAACCAGGACGAATTTCTTCAACTTGTCCGGAATCGTTTCCCGGGCGCCACCGTTCGTGCGGCCGGGGTGGCTCATTTTGGCAGCGGCTTGGGGTTGGCGTTTGACGTCGAACGCATTACTCAGTATAAAACCAGGCTGACTACCCGGCTGGCCTTCGTGTCATCCCCCGACGGAGTGTTGGAAGCGTCGATGACGGCGTCCAGCGACAATTTCCCCTCTTTGCAGAGGACGTTTACCACGTTTTTAGGTTGCCTCCTGATCCGTCCACCCAAAGGAGCTGGCGATGATGACGGTAAGACCAGCCTCGACGCCATCCAGTACCTCGCCGCCGAGAAGGAGGCCAGACAACGGAGGTTACAGGCGGAGCAGCAGGCGGCGCAGCAAGCCGCGACGACCTTCGCCAAGGTCCCTGAATTTAACCCTGCAATTGTCGGACCGATGCGGGAGATGGCACAGACGCCTGTGACGCCGCTTCCCGAGCCGATCCAGACCACTCAGAACCTGCTGTCGCCAGGCTTCCTGATTAGAGGGTTCCTATGGGTGTTGGTGGCCTCTGTACTGGTATTATATTTCAATCGGAAATTCGGCCTTTGGGTTCCAACTTCGCGCCCTGCGGAAGTTGCCTCGACTCATTCCCTGCTCGATGAGCAGGCGCTCAGCGAGTTTTTTCGTGCGCTGCAAACCGGTTCGACTGGCTCATTGGCGGGCACCAGAGCGGGCGCGGCTGGATCGGCCACCCACTCCCGGGCGCTAACAAACGGAGAGGGGTTTGGCGTCGCCACCGAACCGGTGCGGGATTTTTACAACCTGGCCACCGGGCGGCTTGCCTGCCTCCGCTCACTATTTTCCGAAGTCAATTGTGCGGTGGATAAGATCGCGCAGCAGAAAAAACTCCAGGAGCTTTTCGAACAGGCCAGCGCTTTGCGACAGCAAGCCGAGCTGCCCGAGTTGCTTGTCTTCTGGCAGGTGACGTTTGCATTCGAGGGCTTGCTAAAGCGGCTTTCGATGAAGGCCGCCGAGGTCACCCCTTCCGCGTTGCGGACGGCTGCCGGCGGCCTGGACTTGCTGGTGGACTTGTGTAGCCACCGCCCAAAACCAAATCTCGTTAATGAGCCACCTCTCCGGCTCCTGGTCGTGGATGACGACCCCATCAGCCGCCGTGCCATGTCCCTCGCGCTCGCAAAACTGTTTGAAGAGCCTGATCTTGCCCAGGACGGCCCGGCGGCGCTTGCCCTCGCCGGGCGCCAAACCTACGATGCCATCTTCCTGGACGTGGAAATGCCCGGCATGGATGGTTTTGAGCTTTGCACCAAGATTCACGAGACGGCTCTTAATCGAAACACGCCCGTGGTGTTCGTGACGCGCCACGGCGACTTTGATTCCCGTGCCAAGTCCAGCCTCAGCGGCGGGTACAGTCTCATGGCGAAACCATTCCTCGTCTTCGAAGTGGTCCTCAAGGCGATCACGCTCGTCTTGCGCGGCCGGCTCCATCAACCTGGGGCGGAGGGTTCCCCGGAGGCTGCGGCTGAGAAAGGTCCCCAGGTGACATTACAAGTTGAACGGTCTGTTTCATCCAGCGGTCCCGCTGCCGTGGCTCCTTCGGCTCCGGCAGTTTCTCCCGCGCCAAGTTCCGCCCAGGAACTCCCGCGCAACGGTAAGGACGTGGAGCAGGCGCCGGATTCATCCTCAAACACTAGTTGCGAGCGGGGCCTGGCGGACTTTTCCAAGGTCTTTTTTGCTCGAATGCCGGCGCGCATGCAGCAACTGCGAAAACAGTTGGAGTTGCTGGCCGGCGGCACGGATGCCAAAACGCGTTTGGAAACCCTTGGTGAAATTTACCTGGGAATTCACACCCTCGTGATCGAGGCCGATCGCGCGGAACTGCGTTGGGGCTCGCGTTTAGGATCTGCGCTCCGCAGCCTGCTCCAGAAGCTGCTGAAGAACCCCGAGCGGGCCGTTCCTTCCGCCCTAAATGCCGCGGGCGCAGCTCTGGATGCGATCGAGCGGCTCTGCCACACCGGAGCTGAGCCGGAATTGATCAACCCGCCCATCCGCATCCTGGTGGTGGACGATGACCCGCTGGCCCGTCGCACCATTTCAGCGGCGGTACAATTGGCTTTTGCCAAACCGGACAACGCTGAGAGCGGGGAGATGGCCCTGGCCCTGGCCGCCGAGAAGCCCTTCGACGTGATCTTCATGGACGTGCTGATGCCCGGCATGGATGGTTTTAGCGCCTGCGCCAAGATTCACGAAACCAAGCTCAACCACCACACACCCATAATATTTGTAAGCAGCAATGCCGACGCAAAAGCGGGCAATCAGGCCGCGGATTCCGGTGGAAGCGGCTTGATCTCAAAGGCCGCGTTACCCATCGAAATCACCCTGGCAGCTCTCACCTTCACTCTGCGCGGCCGCCTTGAGGTACTCAAGGTTGTCCAGGATGCCGGTGGGGTGTCCGAGACACTAGTTTGCGCTTAAGAGCAACTGCTCACTGTCACCGTGAGGAGCCCGCCAGGCGGGCGAGCGTCAGCGCAAGGACGGCAACCCCGTTCTTGATTTGCTCGGGCGACGAATACTCATCCGGGCGGTGACTCACCCCGCCACGGCAGGGAATGAAGATCATGGTCGCCGGACAGACTTGCGCCATGAAGAGCGAATCGTGGTAGGCCCGGCTGATCATTCTTTTCACTGGCAGGCCCAATTGGCCGCACGCAGCGACGACGGTTTCGATGAGAGCAGAGTCGCAAGTCGCCGGCGCATCCACATTCAGGCGTTCCAACTCGAAATTGACGCCGCGACGTTTGCAGATCTGCGCTACCGAATCTTCAATGCGCCTCAACGCGGCGTCGCGTGTGGAAAGTTGCGTGTCGCGGAAATCAATTTCCAGCCAGGCGCGGCAAGGGACACTGTTGACCGCGCCGGGTTCGATGCGAAAGACACCGGTGGTGCCGACTGTGTCGGGGCTGCCGCTCGTCAACGCCGCTTGCTCGACTGTCAGCGCGATTTCCGCCCCGGCCAGCAAAGCATCGTGGCGTTCGGGCATCAGCATCGCGCCCGCGTGGCCGCCCACACCGGTCAACCGCACCCGCAACGTGCTGGGCGCGGCGATCTTTTCCACGACGCCAACGGGCACGTTCTCTTGTTCCAGCAGCGGTCCTTGTTCGATGTGAAGCTCGACGAACGCGGCGTAACTATTCGCCGCCAATCGGACCGTTTGCAGAGCTTGCGCGCCGAAGCCGGCCTCGCGCCGGAGTTCTTCGAGCGATCGCCCGTCCCCATCCTTGAATGAGGCTGCTTTCTCCGGCGACAGCGCGCCCGCCAGCAACCGGCTGCCCAGGCAACCGATGCCAAAGCGAGTCGGTTCCTCAGCCGTGAAAACGATCAGCTCAATCGGACGCGCCGGTTCGAAGCCGCTCTCACGCAATGCGCGCATGGCCTCGATGGCGCCCAAAACCCCGACCACGCCGTCATAACGGCCCGCATTTGGAATCGCGTCGATGTGGGAACCGGTGCTCACCGCCGGCCTTTGCGGGTTCCGGCCCGGCCACCGCGCGAACGTATTTCCCACCGCATCCTCGCGGACTACGAGGCCCGCTTCGAGGCAAAGCTGTTTGACATACTGGCGCGCGCGCAGGTCGGCTTCCGAAAAGAGGATGCGCGTGACCACGGGCGCGGGAGCGGACGAAATGGAAGCGAGATCGGCGAATTGATGTTGCAACCGCCCGCTGTCGATGGCGAGAGACTTCATGCTGCCAATGCCCGAACTTTCATTATCCTGCTGCAGAACCAGGCCAGTCTGTCGGGAGTTTGGGCCCGCATGAGGAGCGCCGCCGCAATTATTTTCCAGACCGCTTGGGGCGGACGGCTTTTTTCGCGGCCGGACGTTTGTTGTGCCCGGCCAACTGACGCCGGACGCGGATCAGTTCAGTGCGGAATTCGTTCATCGCGCGGCTCATCTTGGCGTGCTCCTCCTTGGCCCGGGTCAGTTCGTGAGACCGATGGCGCAGTTCCAATTGGGTCATCACCACGCGGCTCAGGATGCGCAACGCCCGCTTTTGATCTTCGCGCAACGTGTGGGGCACTTTGTCAAGAACGCACAAGGTGCCCAGCGGATACCCGTCCGGCGTAATGAGAGGTGAACCGGCGTAGAAACGGATGTGCGGCTCTGAAGTCACCAGCGGATTCCCGGCGAAACGCTCGTCCTTGGAAGCATCCGGAATGATGAACAATCCTTCCTGCAGGATGGCGTGCGCGCAGAACGAGACGTCACGGGAGGTTTCCGTGGCGCTGATCCCAATTTTGGACTTGAACCACTGGCGGTTCTCATCCACCAGGCTGATCAGGGCCACCGGCGCTTCGCAAATGCTGGCGGCCAGCTCGGTCAAATCGTCAAAAACCTCTTCCGGCACGGAATCCAGCACCTCGTAATGCCAAAGCACTTCGAGGCGTTTCTTTTCATTTTTTGGCAGGGGGGCAATCATGGGTTGGCGGTTGGTTTGGTTTGCCTGACTGGCTCAGGTTCGCTCATCGCGGCTCATCGACCGGAAGCATAGCGGCTGGCACTGTGAGCGCAACCACTTTTGCGGCCACAATCATTTCATTCAGTTGCACGACGGGTTTTGACTCCATAAGGGAATCACGCCGCCCTGACGGGGGATCCAGGCATCGCCGAAACAACCGTTGAACGTCCAATTGGGTTGGTATAATTTAATTGCCCGCGGAATTGAACGACGCGACGAAAGCAACTAACAACGACTTAACTATGGCACTGCGATTAGGCGACGAAGCACCAAATTTCAAGGCGGAGACGACGGAAGGCACGATTGATTTCCATCAGTGGCTCGGCGGCGGTTGGGGCATTCTCTTTTCCCATCCGCGTGATTACACACCGGTCTGCACGACGGAACTGGGCGCGGTGGCGAAGATCAAGCCCGAGTTCGACAAACGCGGCGTGAAGGTCGTGGCCATCAGTGTTGATCCGCTCGACTCGCACAAGGGGTGGATTGCGGATATCAACGAAACGCAAAAGACCACGATGAATTTCCCCATCATTGCCGATCCGGGCCGAAAGGTCGCCGTGCTGTACGACATGATTCATCCAAACGCGGATGATACGTTCACGGTCCGTTCCGTCTTCATCATCGGGCCGGATAAAAAGGTCAAGCTGACGCTTACCTATCCCGCCTCGACGGGCCGCAACTTTCTGGAACTGTTGCGGGTGATCGATTCGTTGCAATTGACCGCGAAGCACAAAGTAGCCACCCCCGCGAACTGGGTGGACGGGGAGGATTGCATCATCTCGCCGGCGGTCAAGGATGAGGACATCCCGGCGAATTTTCCCAAAGGGCATCGCAGGGTGAAGCCGTATTTGCGATACACGCCGCAACCGAACCGATAGGCGGGAAAACACCCAGCCTCAAGCTTTAATGCCGCGTTGCCGCTCTGGTTGTTTGGGTATTGGTGTTTGGATTTTGGAATTTGGTGTTTACTGCCGCGTGTTTTTGCCAACGCTTTCATGAAGGTCAGCCTTGCCTACGGCCAGGGCCATTTGTCCGTCGAACTGCCTGACTCGCGGGCCACGGTCATCGAGCCCGCCCATACGCCGGGCTTGGGAGATGAGCGCGCCGCGGTCATGGCTGCGCTGGAAAGTCCCATCGGCTGCGCGCCGTTGCGCGATTGGATCAAGCCCGGCGATCGTGTCTGCATTGGGTTCACGGACATCACGCGGGCGACTCCGAATGAGAGGTTGATTCCGTGGTTGTTGGAGCATCTCGCGCATGTGCCGCGGGAAAACATCACCTTGCTCAATTCGCTCGGAACGCATCGGCCCAATACCCGGGCTGAATTGGAGCGGTTGCTCACGCCTGCGGTGGTGCGCGATTATCGGGTGCTGAACCACGAACCGGAGAACGCCAATGAACTCCGGGTGTTTGGAACGACCCGCGATGGGACGCCGGCACTCATCAATCGCCGGCTCGCCGAGGCGGATGTGCGGATCATCACGGGGTTCATTGAACCGCATTTCTTCGCCGGGTTCAGCGGTGGGCCCAAGGGGATCATGCCCGGCCTGGCGGGACTCGAAACGGTGATGAGCAATCACGGCGCCAAGAACATCGGCCATCCGGGCTCAACGTTCGGTGTGACGCAGGGCAATCCGATTTGGGAGGAGATGCGCGACATTGCCTTGCGAGCCGGCCCGAGCTTTTTGTTGAACGTGGCGTTGAACGAACAGCACCAGATCACCGGCGTGTTTGCCGGCGATTTGCTGGCCGCGCACAAGGCTGGGTGCGAGTTTGTCCGGCGCGCGGCGATGCAGCGGGTGAAGTCGCCGTTCGAAATCGTGGTCACGACGAACAGCGGTTATCCGCTCGACCAAAATTTGTACCAGGGAGTCAAAGGCATGAGCGCGGGCGCGCGCATCATCCAGGAGGGCGGCACGTTGATCCTGGCCTGTGAATGCCGCGAAGGCGTGCCGGACGGCAGCCCGATGGACAAGTTGCTTCGCTCCGCCGCCGGACCGGAAGAAATCCTCGCGCTGCTGGCGACCCCGGGCTTCCAACGCCCCGAACAGTGGCAGGCGCAACTCCAGGCGCTCATTCAGCGGAAAGCAAACGTGCTGCTTTACAGTTCATTGCCGGACGAAGTGGTTCGCCGCGCCTTTCTTTCGCCCTGTCACGACATTGGCGCGGCAGTGAATGAACGGTTGCGCGAATTTGGCCCGGATGCCCGGGTGGCGGTATTGCCGCAGGGGCCGCTGACGATTCCGTATTTGGCTTAAAACCTGTCGCGGTAGGGCAATCAGGTGGGTGTGTACATGTAACGCGCACTACCGAGGCAGGCTGTTAGCCGAGTGCAACTCAGTTTTAGCCTGTAACCGAGACGGCAGTCGGACGGGCACTCTTTTGTCTTGGCGGTCCCTACCAACACCGGGAATCCGCGTTCGTGTTCTGGGATTCGCCTTTTGGCACGTTGAGTGCTTCGCTATTCATTGGCCGTTCGCAGGAGTCAAGTGAACTACACGGGTAGCGCTGCAAGAGTTCTGAGTGTCTTTTCAGCGTTGCCCGTGTCCTGTTTATGGCTGACTCGAAGGTAATCCGAGCGAATTTCCCCTAAAGAGCACCAGCAGCCCAGCGCGGGAGATTGGACGTGGGTGGATGGCGTGCCCGTCCTTACTGGGAATGGAGGTTCACCACCTTTCTCAGCCCAAAGTTGGCCCGATTTCTTCTTTGTTTTAGAGTGCGGCCAAACGTGCCAGCGTCCAAAAACTGGACACGGCCCGTTCCTGGGAACGGTCCGTTTTCCCGGCTGCTTCCGAGTTGTTAAATTAAAAATTATTGGCGTTCGTCATTGCGCAACATGAGCCGCTTTTCGAGTCTGCGGGTCCGTTTGGTCGGAATCGTCTTCCTGGCCGTGGCGGTAGCTTTGGCGCTGCTGTATGTCCTGGGTTATTGGGGCTCGAGCTGGGTCGGATTCGTGGCCGGGTTGGTGGCGCTGGCGGCGGCGTGGCTGGGCGGGGAGTTGTTCATTCTGCGCCAGGTCAAGGCGCTGCTGAAAGCAATCCAGAGCTTTGCGGGCGGGGATTATAGCAGCCGGGCCGGATTGAGCAAGGAGCGGGGCGAGATGGGTGAACTGGCCCGCTCGTTCGATTCCATGGCGGAAGCGCTCGAGAAACAAATCGAACAGCGTGAGCGTTCGCAACAGGCCTTGCGCCGCGAAGTTTGGGAACGCGAACGCAGTGAAAAGGCCCTCCTCAACCGCGCGCATCAGCAAACCGTCGTGGCCGCGCTGGGGCAGTTCGCACTGGTCACTTCGGACATGTCCAGCCTCCTCAATCACGCCGTGTCCCTGATCGCCCAGACGCTGGAGGTTGAATACTGCAAGGTGCTCGAACTTCAACCCGATGGCGCGTACTTTCTGCTGCGCGCAGGCGTGGGCTGGATGGAGGGTTATGTCGGCCGAACCCTCGTCGACGCCGGGAAGAACTCTCAAGCGGGCTTTACCCTCACCTCCGGCGAACCAGTGGTCGTGTCGGACCTTCGCAATGAAACCAGGTTCCAGGCTCCCGAACTGCTTCAGGAACACGGCGTTGTCAGCAGCGTGACCGTGACCATCCAGGGCCATAACCGGCCTTTCGGGGTGCTCGGCATCGATACCACGCGCCCGCGCACCTTTTCAGAAGAGGAAATGCATTTTCTCATTGCCGTGTCCAGCGTCCTTGCGATGGCGGTGGATCGCCAACGGACGGAGCCTGAAATTCAGAAACTCGCCGCGTTCGCGAAGTTCAATCCGAACCCGGTGCTCGAATTTGCGAACGATGGCCGGCTCACCTTCTTCAACGATGCCGCGGAGAAAATGGCCAGCCAGTTGGGTGAAACGCACTCCGAGGGAGTCCTGCCGCCGGACACGGACCGGATCGTGCAAACCTGCCTGGCGACCGGCCAGGCCCGGTTGCGCCTGGAGACGCGGCCCGGCAAGCGGATTCTTTCCTGGTCCTTTTATCCCATCATGGCCAGCGGGGTGGTGCATTGCTATGTGGAGGACATTACCGACCGCACCAGCCTGGAAGACCAATTGCGGCAGGCGCAGAAGATGGAATCCGTGGGCCAATTGGCCGCGGGTGTTGCGCACGATTTCAACAACATTCTCACGATCATTCAGGGCCACTCGGGTTTGCTGATGTCGCGGCCGAACCTCTCGCCGGCGATGACCACTTCCATTCAAGCGGTTTCCTTCGCCGCTGAACGCGCGGCGAGCCTCACCCGGCAACTGCTCATGTTCAGCCGCAAACAGGTGATCCAGCCGCGCATATTGGACTTGAAGGAAGTGGTCAGCAACATGAGCAAGATGCTCCAGCGGTTGCTCGGGGAAACCATCACGCTGACGTGCAAATCCGCCCCCCATCTTCCGTCCATGCACGGCGACGCCGGGATGATGGAACAAATCCTGATGAACCTGGCGGTCAACGCCCGGGATGCCATGACTCGCGGCGGCGAACTGGTCATTCGCACGGATGCGGTGCAGATCGACGAAGCGTACGCCAAATATAAATCCGAAGCCCGTCCGGGACTGTTCGTTTGTCTGCAAGTCACCGATACGGGCGACGGCATGGATGCCGCCACCATGAAGCGCATTTTCGAGCCGTTCTTCACCACCAAGGAAGCCGGCAAAGGGACGGGCCTGGGGCTGGCCACTGTTTATGGCATTGTCAAACAGCATTCGGGATGGATCGATGTCGCCAGCGAAGTTGGAAAAGGCACGACCTTCCGCATCTTCTTTCCGGCCACCAGCAAAGCCGCTCCCGACTCGACCGAGGACACCACGGTCACCGTCAAACCCGTCCGTGGCGGACATGAAACGATCCTGGTCGTGGAAGACGAACCGGTTCTGCGTGACCTGGCGCAGCTGATTCTCCAGGATTGCGGCTACCGGGTGCTGGACGCTTCTTCCGGCGTGGAGGCGCTCACCGTGTGGCAGCGCCAACAGGGCGCCATCGACCTGCTGCTCACGGACATGATCATGCCCGATGGTTTGTCCGGCAAGGATCTCGCCGATTCCCTCCTGGCGGTAAAGCCCAGGCTCAAAATCATCTTTACCAGCGGCTACAACGTCGAGGAAATCCGCGCCGACCGGGCGAACAACGGCAGTTGCCGCTTCTTGCAGAAGCCGTACAGCCGCTCCACCCTGGCCCTGGCTGTCCGCGAGTGCCTGGATTCCAATCCGCAAGGTTGAGTGCCGTCGAAGCGGCTTTGATTACCCCATTCCTGCCCGTCTGTCCGCCTTTCGCCCCTGATGACGCAGGCGTTATCGGATGTGCAAAAATGAACTTGCATGTTGAAGGCTGAAGTGCTCTATTCGTGGGCAACGGTCCAGGTGGGAGGGAATCCTGAAGCAGGTGGGTGGTTTGCCGCGCGCGTTTGCGCGTGGGCGGATGAATTTTGCCCGGCTCCATTGAGAGGCGGGACGGTTCTTTGACAATCGAAAGAAATCCGAAATTCCGAAGCCAGAAATCCGAGGACGGAACTGAAGCTGGTTCGAAGGCGTCGATTCGAAGGGTCCGGCGAATTTTGCCGGGTTCGGACGGGAGATCGAAGGCGGTCAGAGTTCGCCGGGAGAATTTGGGTAAATTAAGCCAAATTAAAGTAAATTAAGCTAAATTAAACCTGCTTTTTTTGGTGGAGCGGCCGAAAGTTTGAATCCGCGCGTGAAATTCACGCATTGAGGCTTTAACAACGGGGTGAATCAAGCCGAATTAAGCTAAATTAAACCAAATTAAACCTGTTTCTTGGGCGAGTGCCTGCGGGCTGCGGATTGCCGGCCACTGAAGGCACGCTCAATCTGGATCATTCGTTCCGTCGCCTGACGCTACGCTCGGCGAGGGTGCGCAGCGCGCCATCCCTGCCAAAGACAGGGTCACAATGTTGAGATGCAACCCGCGTTGCCGGATGCAACAAAAATTCATTTGCTTTAATCGAACCGGTGCGCTAATCTCCGAGCATCGCACTTAGGGCAAAGCAGAAGTAGAACGGAATGTTCAGGTAGTGCGTGGTCGGGTTTTTGCCGGGTCAAACTGGCGAATTGCAGGATAGTGTAAACGCCGAATGAGTGAGTTCTTCGGCCCGACAGAAAGCCGATTATGAGAAGTATCCGCGTTGCGCGTGCTTTGCTGTTACTGGCAAGCATTTCAGCCCTAACCCACAACCCTCTCTCTGCCCAATCGCCGCCCGTTCTGGCCCCCGTCAGCACCAATCGGGGGCAGGTGAATTTGAGTTTCCCGCCCTATCCGTCCGCCGCTTATACTATTCTCTCGGGGACGAATCTTAATGCCCCGCTGACGCCCAACACAAATTTCTTTCCCGCGCCATACAACCTGGCGACGAACATCCAGGTGTTCGGCACCAACAGCGTCACCAACATCACGGCCAATTATGCCTGGCGTTTGACGAATCCGCCGCCCGCCGGGTTTTACAAGCTGATGGTGACGCCGATGGACACGAATGCGCTGCTCACCGCCATCGTGTTGAACCGCCTGGCGTACGGCCCGACACCCGATGAACTGGAACGCGTGACGGCCATGGGCCCGCAGGCTTATATCAACGAGCAGCTTGCGCCCTGGAACATCACGGAAACGGCGGACAGCATTCCCGCCATCAGCAACATCGCCCTGAAATTTCCCGAAGCCATCACGCCCATCCTGACGAATAATCCGGGCACCAATGCCAGCATTGCCGATCTGCGCGCCTGGCACGTATTGCGCGCCGTGAATGCGAAACGTCAACTGCTGGAAATCCTCCTCCAATTCCTCGAAAATCATTTTGTCACCCAATACAGCAAGTCGCAGATGTACTTCGATAATGTCGGTCTGGACAGCACCACCGAGACGCGGGTGGCCGCCCAATTCGAATATTTGGAAAATGAAAAGTGGCGCAATGCCCTGCTCAATCCGGCCTGCACATTTTACGATTTGCTCAAGATCAGCGCCGAAAGTCCGGCGATGATCATCTATCTCGATACGATTCTCAGCAAAGGCAACGGGAGCAATGTGGCCAACGAGAATTATGCGCGCGAGTTGATGGAGTTGTTTACGATGGGTGTGAACAACGGCTACGACCAGACCGATATTACAACCATGTCCCGTTGCTGGGCTGGCTGGTCCGTGCAGGCCATGGCGGTTTCAAACGCGTTTAATCCGCTGGCCACGCCGCTGTCCGGTTCGCCCAACACCAACGGCGGCGTCTGGGCATTCAACTTCCGCACCGCCAACCAGAATCTTACCATCAAGACGAACTTCCCAAATAAGACGGTCCCCCCCCGCTTTGGCGCTCCCTGGGCGGGCAGGAATTATCAGTACATCGTCCAAAAACCAGCCTCGCAAACTGACACCAACGGCATCCAGCAGGGCTACCAGGTCATCACCAACCTGGCCAACCTTCCGTTCACCGAAGAGTTCATCAGCGTGAAGCTCTGCCGGCTGTTTGTGCATGATAATTTCGCCATCGGGTACGATTTTACGGCCACCAACCAGACGCCCGAGTCGCAGCTGGTCCTGTCGTGCATGCAGACCTGGGAGAACAGCAACCCCAAAGGGCAGATCTGGCTGGTCCTGAGCAACATTTTCAACTCCGACTTGTTCCGCGGCAATGCCGCCGCCATGCAGAAGGTGAAGACACCGCTCGAATTCACCGTCAGCGCGATCCGCGCCCTGCGGACCAGCACCAATGGCACCGGCAATCCCGGCACGTTCAGCGCCGACACCGACGGTTATTCCATCAGCGGCACGATGAGCGGGACCAGTCAGCGAACCAGCACTCCCCTCAACCGCATGGGAGGCTTGCTGCTTTTTGATCGACAGTCTCCCGACGGCTATCCCGAAGACGCGCCCGGCTGGATCAGCGGCGGAACGCTCACCGAGCGCGTCCGCTGGGTTCAAACCCTGTGCATGACCAACAATGACACCAGCAAGCCAGACGGCATCAACGACACCAGTTCGGTGGGCAGCAACAAGAGTGTGTCCGATCCGGTTTCGCTGCTGAAATACAAACTTCCCTTGCAGAACCCTCCGGGCAGCGTCACGAACGAAGCCAATGTGGCAGATTACCTGCTGAGTATTCTCTTTCCGGCGGAAGGCTCGGGCAACCTGGCGCTGTACCGGACGGCAACCATCAACTATCTCCACACCGCCGACGACGGCGTGACCGTGTCACCGCTCAGCGGTTTGAGTTCGAGCGCCCTCGATCTGCGTATTCGCGGGGCCACGGCCATGCTGCTCGGCTTCCAACGCTTTAACGAACAATAAGAACTCAAGAGTATGCAGCACTTTCATATACTCACCCGGCGCGGTTTTCTTGACCGCTCTTTCAAAATCGGCATGGGCGTGGCCTTGGCAACCCTGGCCGACATTCCACTGGTCGTAAAGCGGGCGCTGGCGGAGGGCAACATCGGGCTGAACGGCAAGAAGCTCCTCTTCATCTTTTTGCGAGGCGCCAACGACGGCCTCAATTCGGTCATTCCCATCCAGGACAGCGGTTACGCCATCAACCGGCCCACGATTGGGATTCCGGCGGACTCGATCGATTACACCCAGCCCGGCCCCTGCGATTTCGTCACCACCGGGAGCAACCCGACTTTTCCCACGACAGACAAGGCCATCCGGCTGGGCAATGGCTTTGCGGCATTGCATCCTTCGCTGCGTTTTCTCGCTCCCGTTTACAATGCGGGTGATCTCGCCCTGATGCATCGCGTGGCCTATCCCAACCAAAACCGTTCGCATTTTGATTCGCAGAATTATTGGGAAAGCGGCGCTCCCAACAACGACCTGGTCAAGGACGGCATTTTTTATCGCGCCATGGTGCAATCGGGTCTGGCGAACACCAACGCATTGACGGGGGTTTCCATCCAGTCCGCCCTTCCGTACTCGCTCCGGGGCAGCGCGGCGGCGATGACGAATCTGACGGACCCGACCCGGTACAACCTTTTGGGCGTTCCCAATTCCGTCCAGGGAAACTTCAAGGCCGATAATGCGATCCGCAGCTCGGACCAGTTTCCATTCCCGGACAAGCTCGACCGGAACCTGTTGAATTTGCAGTATAAAAACCTGACCGACACCCTGGCCATTTTTGCGGGAATTGATTTTTCGGAGACGGGCAACACTTTCGTGGATAATGCGGTGACGGATGGCGACGCTCCTTATTACCTTTTTCCCACACAGAACCAAAAAAACGGCGGCGCTTACATGAATGGGCGGACCAACGACAGCACCAAATATGTGGTCGATACGGGTGCTTATTCGCTCTTTCTCAATTTAAAAGCCGCCGCGCTCATCCTCAACAAGACCGACGCCATCGTGGCCGGGACGGAATTCAGCGGTTTCGACACACACCAGACGCAGATTACCAGCAGTTCCAACCGGGTATCCGGCACTCACGCCAACCTGCTGCGCCGCATTGGCTGGGCGATGTATGCGTTGCGCCAATATTTCACTCTTTACGGGCGTGGCAGCAATGCCCCGTCAAGTGCCGCCAAAGTGAATTGGAACGATGTGGTGGTGGTGACCCTCTCCGAGTTCGGCCGCACTTCGGTTGAGAATGGTTCGATCGGCACCGACCACGCCGAAGCGGGCGTGATGTTCATCGGCGGCGGGGGTGTGAAAGGCTACAACAAAGGCGGTCCGCAATCCGGAGTTTTTGGCTGCAGCACCGGAGATTCGTATAACGGCTGGTCGCTTCCGTGGGTGACAGGCACGGCCACCAGCGGCCCCTCGACCGCCTCCATGTTCGGCGCGAGCGGACGTTATCTCAAGCGCGCATTCGACTATCGTTCGGTGCTGGGCAAGTTGATTCGCGATCACCTGGGCGCGACCCAAAATCAGTTGAACCAAATCATCGCAGGCTATGCCTCGGAAAGCACCGAGCACCTCCTCAACGGTGGGACCTCGGGAGTCGATGGGGTGCCGATTTTCGGCGAACCTCCAATTGTTTGATCAGGCGAGAGTTTTGGGCTAGCGTGCCATTATTGAATTCTGGTCCACTCATTCGCCAGGTGATGCCGGTTAAGATTTTTTCCATTCCCAAGCGTTTGGGTGGCAGCGATATTTTCATCGGCGGATCGTCCAAGTCTTTCATTCGGCCGTTCATTCCGGGAGCATCTCAACGTTGTCCATGCCGGGAAGGCAGGGACAACGCGCTACGCTTCCGCCTGGCGCTCACCATCTTTGTCGTGCTGGTCCTCGGCGCGCACTCCCTTTTCGCGGACACGGTCAGCCTGACCCCGGTCGCGGACACTTCGATCGCGGAGGTCGCGCCATCCAACAATGCAGGAGCCCGGTCCTGGCTCGATATCGGCGACAACATGCACCTCCAACGCAATCGAGCCCTGATCAAGTTCGACATTGCGGGGAACATTCCCGCTCATGCGCGGATCAGTTCCGCCACGCTCTGGCTCACCGTGACCGGCATTCCGGCGGATGGGTACGCGGTTGGTTCCTTCGATTTGCACCGACTGCTCCGGACTTGGGGGGAAGGAACCAACAACCCGATCAGTTCGCCCGGCCAGGGGACTCCGGCCACGGTCGGCGAGGCTGACTGGCTCAGCCCGCTCGAGCTCACCACCAACGTCTGGACGGCCCCGGGAGGCGCGCCCGTTTACGATTACGCGGCGGCGGTTACCGGCTCACAGATCGTCTATGACACCTCCGCCGCGTACAATCCCTACGCTTTTCCCGATCCCGCATCCGACCAGTCGCTCATGCTGGCTGATGTCCAACTCTGGCTTGATCAGCCGGCGGCCAACTTCGGCTGGATCCTGATCTGCGAGGATGAAACTGTGGCTTCGACGGCGCGGCGTCTGGGCTCGCGTGAGGATCCGACGGATGCGCCTCTCCTGGACATCAGTTATACTCCGCCGATCACCAGCGCAACACGCGCGGGCAATTTGTTCCAGCTCGGCTTCCCGGCGCAGGCCGGCCAGGGTTACGCGATCGAATTTGCCAACACACTTTCCGGCGCCAACGCGTGGCAAACCCTGACGAACATCCCGCCTCAATTGGTTGACACTAATCTGGTCATCACCGATACCATTACGGGCTTTGCGCGGTTCTATCGATTGAGAACGGAGTAATATCCTTTGTGATTCGTCACGTTGCCGCGCCGAGGGGACGGGCGCATTCCGAAGTAGCGTCGGCCGGAAGTAATGTTACTTCTTTAACCGGTAATAGAGGTTGCCCGACCCGCTGGTGGTGTTCGTCACGAAATTCAAAGCTCCAATCGGTGTGGGCACATTGGTGACCGTCGTCCAGCCGTTCGAGGTTGTGACATCGACGCCACTTTGCAAGACGAAGCCGAATTGGTTCGTAGGCCACGAAAAGATGAGTTGCAATCCGCTGGGCGTGAAATTCAGCGTGGGTGGATCGCCGTTGACCTGGCTGACGAAAACATCGTTCACACCGTTCGTGTTAGTCAGCAGCGCGGCGTTGAAGAAGGCGTTGCTGGAGGTGTAGTAGCCGGTCAAATAACTGTTGCCGACCACATCCACGCCGAGGCCGTAGGCGGATTCGGAGTTTGTCCCGCCGGCTTGTTTGGCCCACAGCACGTTGCCGGCGGTGTCATACTTGGCCAGGAAGATGTCGTGGCTGTTCGTGCCCGCCAGATTGGTCAGGGTGATGCCGCCGAAGGCGGCATTGGTGCTGTAATAATTGCCCGCCACATAGACGTTGGCGGCCGCGTCCACGGCTATTGCGTAGGCGTAATCATCCGACGTTCCGCCCGCCTTTTGGGCCCAGAGCGGTGTCCCCGTTGGACCATATTTGGCGATGAAAATGTCGTTGTTGTGGCTGGTGTTCGTGACCACGATGGCCGGGGCGAACGTGAGATTGGTGCTAATAAAATAGCCCGCCACATAAGTGTTGCTCGAGGCGTCCACCGCGATTCCATAGGGGAAATCGTCCGACAATCCCTTGACCGATTTGGCCCAGACGGGATTGCCGGAGGTGTCGTACTTGGCGACAAATATGTCGTTTTCGCCGCTATTCGTCAGGGTGATTCCGCCGAACGCCGCCGTTTGACTAAAAAAGTTTCCGGCGACGTAGCTGCCGCCCGACGCATCGACCGCAATCGCGAGTCCCGAATCGAAGGAAAGCCCGCCAGCTTGCGTGGCCCAAAGCACGTTGCCCGCAGAATCGAGCTTCGCAACAAAGATGCCGCTCTGTCCGGCGTTGGTAATGGTGACGCCGCCGAAAGTGGCGTTCGTGCTGTAAAAGAATCCGGTCACATAAGAGTTGCCCGCCGGGTCCACGGCGATGCCGGTGGCGGCATCGTAGGCTGCGCCGCCGAGAGCTTTGGCCCAGACGAGGGTTCCCGCGGGATTGTACTTGGCCGCGAATGCATCGGCGCTGCCGTTGTTGGTGAGGATCGTGCCGCTGAAATTGGCGGTGCCGCTCAAAAAGTATCCCGCCAGATAGGTGTTGCCCGCCGCGTCAGCGGCCAGAGCGGTGCCGAAGTCATTGGTGCTGCCGCCCGCCTTTCGTGCCCAAACCACGTTGCCGCTGAAATCGTATTTCACGAGGAACACGTCCGCGCCGCCGGTGTTGGTCAGGATTGTTGCGCCGAAGGTCGCAGTGGCGCTCTTGAAATATCCGGCGGCGTAACTGTTGCCGTTGCCATCGACCGCCACCGCGTTGCCGGTGTCGTCCGCAGGGCCGCCCGCTTTTTTCGCCCAGCGGAAGGCGGGCGTCTGCGCCGGCGCCGTCAAGTGCTGAAGCAAAAGGCAAACGACCAAACCCGGCAGCGCAACACGGCGCAATGCCCGTGAGATAGGATGGTTCAAACTGGTGATGCTCTTTTGGGCCACGGCAACAAAAGCACGGGGAAGAACGAAGCGGGGCTGCATGTTGTTGAACTAACATAACGCGGCCAAAAATCCAAGGCTAATCTCACGCATTCGCCGCTCGTAACCGCGTGAATTCTATATCCGCAATCTGCAGCAGCCGACGCGAGGAGGTTCCCATAACAGCCCTCAGTCCTAATAATGTGGGGATGGGCTGTCCCTGTGAATTAAAACGCCCTCAAGGTCTCCAGGACCGCCCGGATGCGCGGGACTTCATGGGTGCGAAAGAGATCGGTTTTCCCCAACGCGGCCAGGACGGCGAAGAATGGTTCCGCGCAACGAACTTCCTCGCCGAAATATTCGAAGGCGTGGGGCAGCGCATGGCACAATGGGAAGCCCAGTTCACGAAGCCGGAAGGTGTTCAAAAAAGTCGTCATCTGATGACGCACGCGGACCGCGCTGTCCTGCAGGTTGCGATAGTAAAATCCGAGGCCGGGATCGAGGATGATTTTTTCCACGCCGTTGCGCTTTGCAATTTCGATTTGCCGGGCGAAGTAGTCGCGCATTTGGGCGGTGGGATCGGCGGAGAAATTGAAATCGCCGACTTCGCGGACAGTTTTGCCCTGGACATAACAAATGATGACCGCCGCATCGTGCGCGGCCACCAAGCGGAACAGTTCATCGCTGCGGTCGGCGCCGGTGAGATTCAACACGTTCGCGCCGGCTTCCAGGCAGGCGCGGGTGACTTGCGGTTGATACGTTTCAACCGAGACGAGGACATTGGCGGCGCGCAAGCCGCGAATGACGGGGAGCAGCTTGCTATTCTGGCCCGCCTCATCCGCGCGCGCGGCATGCGCGAGCGTGGATTCCGCGCCCACGTCGATGATATCCGCGCCTTGTGCGCTCAGGACTTTGCCGCGTTGGATGGCTTGCCCGGCATTGAGACAAACGCTCTCGCGGTACCAGGAATCGGGGGACAGATTGATGACGCCCATGACCGCGGGGCGGGAATTGAAGGCGAACGCGTGTCCGCCGATGGCGAATTCCTGGACACGTGCCTGGGCAGCCGAACGGTGTTGGTTGAGGAGTTCGGCGAGATGTTCGAGGGTCAGCATGGTTGCGAGGCGGCGTGCCTGAAGGCGGGATGATTCATTAGGGCTGAACAATTGTCAACGAGTCTCCCACCGCCGCCGCGATTAAGAACCCATCCCGGCAAGGCGGGCAGTCCTCTGCCCGCCGTCGGCGCGCCTTACCGAGATGGGCTCCAAGTCTGCGCCCTTCTCCGTCACCGCGGATGCAAACTCGCTACGCCATTACGGGTGTCCACCCCATTGTGCGAAGGCGAGAGTTCTCCGAAGCTTCGTTTTTCGATAAACATGAATCACCGTTTGCAACCGCGCTTGTGGCTCGGCGTGCTGAGCGGGCTGCTTTTGACAGCCCCAATGGTTGCGATCTTCTACGCTGGCTGGCGGCTCGCAGCCCTGACCTTTGCTCCTTTTAGCGTGTTCGATTGGATGACCCGCGCACTGCCGGGCGGGGTGGTCACGTTTGGCATTGATACGATGGTTCGTGTCATCAGGTCGCTGCACGTAGCCGGAACTGCCACGGCGGCGAAAACGGCGGAGCAGGCCATGGCCGTCCTTGGTTTTCTGATTGCGGGAATGCTCGCGGGTCTCGTTTTGTTTGCCATCTTGCGGTTCGCGGGAAGAAAATCGGCTCTGGCCATCGGACTCATCATGGGCGGACTCATTGGCATCGCAGTCCTGATGACGAGTAAAGGCGCCGATCAAGCAACCGGTGGTAATCCAGTTCCAAGCGGCTTTTGGATCATGGCGTTATTTCTCGCCTGGGGCGGCGCTTTGGGTTGGGTTTATCGACGGTTCAGTCCGGATCGCAGGCCGGGTGATGTGACTCCCAGCGGAGAACAGTTAACGGTGGAATCCATGGATCGCCGGCGATTTGTTATCCGATTGGGCGGGTCAGCGGCCGTTATCACCGTGCTCGGGGCGGTCGTTGGTCAACTGTCCGGCAACCGGGGGAAGCGCGAAATGTCCCAGGTCGAGGAGGAACTTTGGTCGTCGCATCATGCGTTGCCGAATGCAGACGCGCCCGTGAAGCCAGCATCCGGCACCCGCCCTGAATTGACGCCGGTGGCTCAACACTATCGGATCGACATCAACACGGCTCCGCCGGTGGTGCAGGCGGAATCCTGGCGATTGAAAATTGGCGGGTTGGTCGAGCGGCCCCTGGCACTGACGCTCGACGATTTGCGCCGTTACGAGCCGTTACATCAATTCATCACCTTGTCCTGCATTTCGAATCCGGTCGCAGGCGATTTGATCGGCACGACGCGCTGGACCGGCGCGAGCCTTAAGCAGTTGCTGCCCGACCTCAAATTGCGGCCGAATGCAACCCACTTGAAAATCCACGCCGCCGACAGCTTTTACGAAATCGTGGCGCTCGACACGATCAAGGGCGATGAGCGCGTCATGCTGGCCTATGACTGGGACGGCGTTCCGCTGGCCGCGGAACATGGATTTCCGTTGCGGATTTACATCCCGGATGTTTATGGCATGAAACAACCCAAATGGATCGAGTCCATCGAAGCAACTGATCATTGGGAACCAGGCTATTGGGTGGTCCGCGGCTGGGACCGGGAGGCGCGCATGAAAGCAACTTCGGTCATCGACACCATCGCGGTGAACATGATGATTGGGCAGGCCAGCGAGAATACGCGTGTGCCGGTTGGCGGCATTGCTCATGCCGGGGCGCGCGGCATTTCAAAAGTGGAGGTGCGGGTGGATAACGGCCCGTGGGAGTTGGCGCAGTTGCGTTCACCGCTGTCCGGCCAGACCTGGGTGCTCTGGCGTTACGATTGGCCATTTCAGAAGGGCAAGCACACGTTCACGGTAAGGTGTTTCGACGGGCAGGGAGCGGCGCAAATTACCGACGAGGCGCCGCCGCATCCAAGCGGCGCGAGTGGACTCCACACAAGGTCGGTGATGCTTTGAACGGGGCGTCGCCCTCCACCGCTTGATCCCAGCTTTACCGATTGACGTATCTCACCACCATCAGCTTGGGATCAGACAGTTCCTCGACGGCGCATTCCAGCCGGGTGGCTTTTTCCAAAATCGGCACGGCCACGTCATCCACCCGAGCGGCATGCAGGCACAATTGCTCGCCGTTGCCTCCGGGGCGGCAGTTGCAGCCGTCAACTGGAGGTTCGCGCAAGTCCTCCAAAAGTGTGTCCGCCAGGCCGTGCCCGACGTTGATCAGCCAGCCCAGGACTTCCTGCCGGGGGCAGCGGAAAATGTCCTGAAATAAAAACAGCAACTCGCGCGGCAGGACCTCGAGCACGAACGTTTCCGCCGCGTCCCAATCCTTGCGAATGGTTTGATAGTCCTTCACCGAGATGAGCTTGCGGATTTCCCCGGTCAGGCAAGGTTGCAGCGAGCGCAGGAACTTCAACTCGACGAAATCGATCCTCCCTTCCCGGTTGAACCGGTGGGAGATTTTTACCCGGCCGCGCTTTTGGTTGAATTCGCCCTCGTGGCAGGTGGAAAGAATCACATGGTCGTAAGCGGATTGCAACTGCATCCAATTGCCGCCCGCTTCACCCCCGTAATTACGCTTCCCGGGCGGCCGGGACGGCTCTTTTACGCGGGTAGCCAAACGATCCTTGATGCGCACCAGCCGGTCATAGTAATCGCTGGCGGGAGAGAAATCGTTTTGGCGGAGAAACTCCTGCGCCGAGAGAATCTCGGCATCGCCCACCGGCGGTCCGGCATGAACACGCGTTTCCAAGCCTTCGATCAGGCCCCTCGCGTATCGCTTGTGCTCTTTCGTGGCCACGCTTGGAGGTAATTTAGCGTGGGAGTTGATTCTGAGAAGTGTGCGTTTGGATGCACACCCGTTTTGTAAACACCAAACCCCAGGCTTCAAGCGCCAGAAAAGCTTCAAACTTCAAGCATCAAGGCCGCGTGATGGGCGCTTGGTGCTTAAAACTTTTCTGATGTTTGGAGCCTGGTGTTTGGTGTTTGATTGAGGCTGGAGTAAGTGTGATTCTCGAATGCGTGCCTTCCTTCCATGAGCTGTTTTGTAGCTCATTGAAGATCAACCATACCTATTCGGAACGCCCTAAATCGTTTCGGGGGACGGCGCGCAGAGGACTGCCCGCCCTGCCACCGTGTGCCGGTAGGGCGCGCACTCCTGTGCGCGCCGCCGCAGGCCCCAGGCGCATTCATTAATGACGCGTGTATAATCGAACCGTTCATGGTCCGTGAGCAGGTCCAACCGA
>Ga0070741_10001313_pt1 | contig 77573 bp, 74 predicted proteins | sample Coa_R1_4_FD_66440 | JGI IMG/M metagenome (GOLD analysis project Ga0070741, IMG submission 66440) | Surface soil microbial communities from Centralia Pennsylvania, which are recovering from an underground coalmine fire - Coalmine... | ecosystem: Environmental > Terrestrial > Soil > Unclassified ...
TCCAGCGCGCCCGCGATGGTGCCGGAATAGATCACGTCCTCGCCGGCGTTGCGGCCGCGATTGACGCCGGACAGCACCAGATCGGGCGCCTTGTCCTTGAGCAGATAACGTACGCCCATGATGACGCAATCGGTCGGCGTGCCGCGCACTGCGAACCGGCGTTCCTCGACCTGACGCAGCCGCAGCGGATCGTTCAGGGTCAGCGAATGGGCGACGCCGGACTGATCGAATTCCGGCGCCACGATCCAGACGTCGTCGGACAGCACGCGCGCGATCTCCGCGCAGACATCGAGACCTTCGGAATGAATGCCGTCGTCGTTGGTGATGAGGATGCGCAAGCGGTGGGATCTTTCTCTGCAATCGATAACGGCGAGCGCGAATGGCGAGTGGCGAATAGCGAATGGTGGGATCAAGCCGGCCTCTTCCCCTATTCGCTATTCGCCACTTCGCTATTCGCTTTTTACGATCCTTTTCATGCCACCCATGTAGCTCTGCAGCGCATCCGGCACGGCGATCGAGCCGTCTTCCTGCTGATAGGTCTCCATCACCGCAATGAGCGCGCGGCCGACGGCGACGCCGGAGCCGTTGAGCGTGTGGACGGGACGCACCTGCCGGCCTTCCTTGGTGCGATAGCGCGCATTCATGCGGCGGGCCTGGAAGTCGCCGCACACCGAGCATGACGAGATTTCGCGGTAGGCATTCTGCCCCGGCAGCCAGACTTCGATGTCGTAGGTCTTTTGCGAGGCAAAGCCCATGTCGCCGGTGCACAACGTCATCACGCGGTAATGCAGATCGAGCCGCTTCAAGACCTCCTCGGCGCAGGAGAGCATGCGCTCATGCTCGTCCTTGGACTGCTCCGGCGTGGTGATGGAGACGAGCTCCACCTTGGTGAACTGATGCTGCCGGATCATGCCGCGCGTATCCTTGCCGGCCGCGCCGGCCTCGGCGCGGAAGCACGGCGTGCAGGCGGTGTAGCGCAGTGGCAATTGGGCTTCGTCGAGGATGGATTCGCGGACGAGGTTCGTTAGGGGGACTTCGGCGGTGGGGATGAGCCAGAGAGCTGCGGCGAAAGCTCGAAAGTAATCGACATCTTCACGCCTGAATGTCGACAACTGCTTACGAGATTCCCAAAGTTCAGTCAGAACTAGGTCCATGAATGCTTTTAGACCATTCACAAAGCCTTCATCGACCTTCAGCTCTCCCAAGGCGTTTAAAATTTGATCTCTGGCGGCCGCCTCCGGCTCCATCAGATCAACGCCGAGTCGCTCCTGTTTCTCCACGATGGAATATAAACGAGATGCAAATGACTCAACCGCTCTTGGCGCAAATGACGAAATAGCAACAAATTGGTCTTCCGCGAATTTTGGCAATTGCGCGGTACCGAACATTACGTTGTCCCGCACCAAAAGAGGTGGCACGACCTCGGTGTAGCCATGCTCGGTCGTGTGGAGATCGAGAAAGAGTTGCCCTAGCGCTCGTTCGAGACGCGCTAAACCTCTTTGCAACACAACGAATCGTGCTCCGGACAGCTTGGCCGCAGTATCGAAATCCATCTGGCCGAGAGTTTCGCCGAGTTCGTAATGCTGCTTGGGCGCGAATGCGTAATGGCGCTCGGCACCGAAATGATGGTACTCGACGTTATCGTCGGCATCCTTACCGTCGGGCACCTCATCGAGCGGCAGGTTGGGAATTTCTGCGAGCGCCTTGTCGAGTGTCTCGCTCGCGTTCTTCTCCGCCGCCTCTAGCGCGGGAAGCGTATCCTTCAGCGCCGCGACCTCAGCTAAGAGCTTGTTGGCGCGCTCTTCGTCCTTCTTCTTCTTCGCTTCGCCGATTTCCTTCGATGCCGCGTTGCGGCGGGCCTGGACGGTTTCGAGTTCGAGGATTTTCTTGCGCCGCTCCTCGTCGAGCGCGATCAGGCGCTTTGATTCCGGCGCCAAGCCGCGCCGGGCGAGGCCGCGGTCGAACGCTTCGGGATGCTCGCGGATGAAGCGGATGTCGTGCATGGCGTGTCCACGGCGTCATGCCCGGCCTCGTGCCGGGCATCCACGTCTTTCGCGCCGGACATAAAAGACGTGGATGGCCGGGACAAGCCCGGCCATGACGGCTTCAATAGCTCATTAGAGCGCGGCGGTCACTCCGCCGGCTTGGCGGCGGCGGCGGCTTCGGCGGCGGCGCGCTCGGCGGCGAGGCGCTTTTCCACCATGCGCACCGACCAGATCGAGCCCTCGTAGAGCAGAAGGAGCGGCAAGGCGAGCGACATCTGGCTCATGACGTCGGGCGGGGTCAGCACCGCGGCGATGACGAAGGCGCCGACGATGAAGTAGCGGCGCTTGGACTTGAGCGTATCGGAGGTGATGATGCCGACGCGGCCAAGGAGCGTGAGGATGACCGGGAGCTGAAAAGCGATGCCGAACGCCAGGATCAGCTTCATCATCAGGGAGAGATAATCCTCGACCTTCGGCAACAACTCGATGGTCGCCTCGCCGGGCCCCCCGAGCTGCTGCATGCCGAGCGAAAACTTGGTGATCAGCGGCCAGACCACGATGTAGACCACCGAGGCGCCGAGCACGAAGAAGATCGGCGTCGCGATCAGATACGGCAGGAACGCCTTGCGCTCGTTGCGATAAAGCCCGGGCGCCACGAACATGTAGATCTGGGTGGCGATCACGGGGAAGGACAGAAAAATCCCGCCGAATATGGCGAGCTTGAGCTGGACGACGAAATATTCGAGGAGCCCGGTGTAGATGAACTTCGAGTTGGCGGCGCCGGCGACCCAGACGTAGGGCCAGGTCAGCACGTTGTAGATATGCTTGGCGAAGAAAAAGCAGCCGGCGGTGGCGATGCCGAACGCGGCCAGCGCCTTGATCAGCCGCGAGCGCAGCTCGATCAAATGATCCATCAGCGGCGCTTTGGTCGCCTCGATCTCCTTCTCTTCGTCTTCGCGCGTGGCCATGGTCATCCGGTCCGGCCGCCATCGGCCGGCAGGGCTTCGGCGGCGTGGTGCGGCGCTTCGGCCGGCTGCGGCGCTGGTGATTCCGGCACGGCGGGCACAGCCGGCTCGCTTGCCGCAGCTTCGCTTGGCAGCGCCGCGGCGGCGTCGGATGGCACTGGCGTGGGCAGCGGCAGCATCGGCTCGATTTCGCCCGCGGACGATGTAGCTGTTTGTTCGGTGGCGCTTTGCTCGGTGGTGCTGCTGAGCGAGCGCTGCACGTCGCTGCCGACGCTCTCGATATCCTCACCAACGCCTTTGAGCGGATCGACGCTGGTGACGTCGTGCGCCATGTCGTCGACCTGCTTCTTCAGGTCGGCCATCTCGGCTTCGCGCATGGCTTCCTGGAACTGGTTCTGGAATTCGGCCGCCATGCCGCGCACCTTGCGCGTCCATTGGCCTAGCGTGCGCATGACGGCGGGCAGCTCTTTCGGCCCGATCACGATCAGCGCCACGATGCCGATCAGAAGGAATTCGCTCCAGCTGATATCGAACATGAGAGCAAGTTCCCGGCCCGTGCCCGCCGCGTCTGACATCCGTCCCGACCCCCAGTTCTCAGCGAGGAGGATAGGAGAGCGGCCGTTGCCAACGGCCTCTTGCGAACAGCCGTTCGCGTTCCGCCGTGCTCACCCCGCCGGATGCCGATAGCGAGCGAGCCGCGTCGCTTCAGGACATCCGAGCGCTAGACCTTGCTGTCGGCCTCGGCGCGCCGCGGCGCTTCGGCCGCGACCTGGTGGTCGATGCTCTTGGCCGGCGCATCGGCTTTCGCCGCTTCATCGTCGGCCAGACCCTTCTTGAACGACTTGATGCCCTTGGCAACGTCGCCCATCAGGTCGGAAACCTTGCCGCGACCGCCGAACAGCAACAGCCCGACCGCCAGAACGATCAGCCAATGCCAAATGCTTAAGCCACCCATGAAATCCTCCGTCCGCAACCGCGTCCGCGCCCGCGGCAAGGTGTCTGTTTGAGCCTGAAACTAGGCGTCGCGGCCGGCAAAAACAAGCGCAACCGCAAAGCCGCACCGCCGCAGGGTGAATGGGCGGCGCGGCGCGCTGGCGCGGGCGGAAAACGCCTTATTGCTCGGTGCGATCGCTCGGCGGAACCAGGCCGAGGTCGAGATCGCCCGGTTCGAGCGGATCTTCGTCCTCACGCAGCGCCGGATCGTCCGACGGCACCGGGACGGCGAAGCCCGCCGGCACCGCGCCTTCGATCAGGCCCGCGCCTTTGAGCTCGTCGAGGCCCGGCAGATCGGCCAGCGCTTCAAGGCCGAAATGCGTCAGGAACGCCTCCGTGGTTCCATAGGTCACCGGCCGTCCCGGCGCTTTGCGGCGGCCGCGCAGGCGGACCCAGCCGGTTTCCAAGAGCACGTCGAGCGTGCCTTTGGACGTGGTGACGCCGCGAATGTCTTCGATCTCGGCGCGCGTCACCGGCTGGTGATAGGCGACGATCGACAGCGTCTCGATGGCGGCGCGCGACAGCTTGCGCGGCACGTGGGATTCGCGGGTCAACAGCCAGGCGAGATCGCTTGCGGTGCGCAGCGTCCACTTGCCGGCGACGCGAACCAGATTGACGCCGCGGCAGGCGTATTCGTGCTGCAGCTGGTTGAGGAGCGCACGCACGTCGACGCCGGCCGGCAGCCGCTCGCCGAGCGTCTTTTCGTCCAGCGGCTCCTCGGCCGCGAACAGCAAAGCTTCGAGAATGCGCAGTTCCTCGGCGCGCTCGGTTTGCTCGGTCTCATCCCTGTCGCCGACGATCACTCGCATCTCTGCTACTTGGCCCATCAAATGCCCCTCCTCACCCATTCCCCACGTCCGGCGCAGCGCCGTTCTCGGCCGGCTGCGCGCGGGCGCGCACGTAAAGCGGCGCGAACGCCGCATGCTGATTCACTTCGAGGCGGCCTTCGCGCACGAGCTCAAGCGTGGCGGCGAAGCTCGAAGCCAGCACCGTCGGCCGCTGCGATGGCTCGACCAGATATTCGATCAGGTACTGATCGAGCGGGCTCCAGTCGAACGAAACGCCAATCAGCCGCTCGATGGCCTCGCGCGCGTCGGCGAGCGACCAGACGCTGCGCTTGGGCATACGCACAAAAGTCCGCGCCTGGGTCTGCCGCCGCGCCGCGTAGGCCGACAGCAGATCGTACAGCGTCGCCGTCCATTGCGGCCGTTTGATCTCGGCGATCGGCTCCGGCTGGCCGCGGCCGAACACGTCGCGGCCGAGCTGCGGCCGATTGAGCAATTGCTCGGCGAATTGGCGGATCGCTTCGAGCCGCCGCAGCCGCTGCGCCAGCGCATTCGCCATGTCCTCGGCGCTCGGCCCTTCCGGCGCCGGCGGCTCCGGCAATAACAGGCGCGATTTCAGATAAGCGAGCCACGCCGCCATCACCAGATAATCGGCGGCGAGTTCCAGGCGCAGCTTGCGCGCCTCCTCGATGAAGGCGAGGTACTGGTCGGCGAGCGCCAGAATGGAGATTTTGGCGAGGTCGACTTTCTGCTGACGGGCAAGGGTCAACAAGAGGTCGAGCGGGCCTTCAAAGCCCTCGACATCGACCACCAGCGCCGGCTCGCCGGCGGCGGCCGGTTCCGCGAGCTCGGTCTCGAAGCTCAGCTCTTCGGCGTTTTCGGCTTCGGCGTTCATGCCCACCCCTGCGCCGGTTCCCAGACGCTCTTCATCAGCGCGGCGAATTCGGCGCGCTTCTCCGCAAGATCGATCGGCGCAGGCCGTTGCCGCTTCGCCAGCGCCGCGGCGGCCCGACGGCCCGCCTCGCCCGCGAGCAATGGCGCCGCAGCCGCCATCGCCTCCATGGCGGCGATCTCGCCGTCACAATGGAGCGCGACATCGCAACCGGCTGCGAGCACCGCACGTGTGCGCTCGCCGAGCGAACCGCTCAATGCGCCCATGGAAATGTCGTCACACATCAGCAAGCCCTGAAAGCCGATCGAGCCGCGAATCACATCACGCACTATAGCGGCCGAAGCGGTGGCGGGCGCGATCGGATCGATGGCTGTAAACATGACGTGGGCCGTCATCGCCATCGGCAGATCGGCAAGTCCGCGAAACGCAGCAAAATCGGTCGCCTCGAGTGTCGCTCGGTCGGCCGTGACCACCGGCAGCTTCTTGTGGCTATCGGCCGCGGCGCGGCCGTGGCCCGGCATATGTTTGACCACCGGCAGCACGCCGCCTTCCATCAGGCCGCGTGCGAACGCGCCGGCGAGAGCCGCGACGGGCTCCGGCGCCATGCCGTAGGCGCGGTCGCCGATGATCGGATCGGCTTCCGCCACCGGAATGTCGGCGACGGGTGCGCAATCCACATCGATGCCCACGGCGTGAAGATCGGCAGCGATCAGCCGTCCGCCAAGGGCCGCGGCCGCAAGTCCCTGCGCGCGGTCGGCACCGTAAAGACGAGCATAGGCGGCGGCCGGCGGGTATTTAGGCCAATGCGGCGGGCCGAGGCGCTGCACCCGGCCGCCTTCCTGGTCGACCAGAACCGGGGCGTCGCGTCCGACGACGCTGCGAAACGCGGCCGTCAGCCGGCGCAGCTGTTCGGGATCGGCGACGTTGCGGGCAAAGACGATCAATCCCCACGGCTGCGCGTCGCGCAGGAACGCACGTTCGGCGTCGGTCAGAGTGAGGCCGGCAACACCGGTGATGAAGGCGCGCATGGGGCGCCGCTTAGCTGCCGCGCGGCGTGGGGGTCAAGCGCGAAGCGGCTAATTTCTTTGGACGATGCAGCTGCCGCCGGCCGCCTTCAGCTTGCTGCAGAGTTCCGTCGCCTGCTCGCCGGAGGCGAACGGACCGACCATGGCGCGGTAATAGGTGCCCTTGGCGCCGAGATCGGCGCGGCGGACGAGAGGACGATGGTTGCCGAGCTCCTGCGGATATTTGGCCTGCAGCGCGCGGTAGGCGGCCTCGGCCTCGGCTTCGCTGCGTTGCGACGTCACCTGCACGGCGTAGCCGCCGACGCTCGAGGTCGCTTCAGGCGCCCGCGAGGCGACGTGGCTGCGCGCCGGAGCCCGGGCTTGAGCGTCGCCTTCCGGACCCGGAACGATGGAGAGCGGGCCGCCGGCGGTTGCGGTCTGCCGCGGCCGTTGCGCGGGCTCGTGCGTGCGCGCCGCATGAGCGGCAGGCGCGGCAGCGGCCGGAGCTGGATTGGCGGCAGCCGGCTGCTGGCCGGGCCGAATGACCACGGTGTGGACTTGCTTGGCGCCTGAGCCGCCCGGTGCGAGCGGCTGGGCCTGCTGCGGCGCCCCTGCTGCGGGCGGGTTCGCTGCGGCCGGCGGCAAAGCCATGCCCTGCTGCGCCGGTGGGAGCGGTTGCCCAGGCGCATTGAATTCACCCGACGGACCGCCCGGGATCGGCGCGGCTTGCGCGTTCGAGATCACCGGAATGGTCTGGACCACGCGCGGCACCGGCGGATTAGCGGATTGGACGTCGACCGGCTGTTCCTGGTGCTCGACCAGCCGCTCCCCGGTCTTGCTGGCCGGCTCGGCCTGGCCGGGTTGGCCGGCGTGCGCCTCCACCTTCGGCTGCACCTTGATGGGGCCCTCGGCCGGCTTGATGATCGGCGGCATTCCCGCCACCACCGACCGGCCGAACATGGCGCGATAACCGAACGCGCCCGCGCTGCCGAGGATCGTCAAGCCCAGCACGGCGAGGACCAAAACCGTGCCGCTGCGACGCGGCGCGGTCGTGTCCTGCTCGTAATCGTCTTGATCCGAATCGTGCGCCGTGTCCCTCGCATATGGAGCCGGCGCCCCATAATGCGGACGATCGTCGCTCTCATACTCGTCGTGCGCCGGCGGTGCGTAGCGCGGCACGTCGGTGCCGAACGCCGGCGACCCCTCGCCACGATCCGATCCATCCTCGAACGCCGCATCGAGCTCGGCATAATGCCGCGCCGGCGGCGGCTCATCATAGCGATCACGATCGGCGGCTTCGCGCGACCATGCGGCGCCGTTGGGCGAATGCGACGGGTAATCGTCATGCGCGGCGTGCGCCGGCTCCGCATAGGCGTCGTCGCCGGCCGCCCAGTCGACCTGAGACACCGGCGGTGCATCCTCGTAGCGCTGCGCGTCGGGGGCGTGACCGCCGCCCTGGCCTTGCCGCGGCGCGCTCTGGCCAATCAGCCGGGCGAGCTCTGCCAGCGGATCGGCGACGCTGCTGCGCGGCGACGCTTCGCGTGCATCGCCGCGAAAGGTCCGAAAATCGTCGGCCATCAAACTCGCCCCGTTACGCCTATCCCCTCGACCGCAGTCGACCCGTCGAAAGCTACGGAGGATTACCGCATCTCGTCCGGCGCCTGGACCCCCAACAATGCGAGGCCGGAAGCAAGCACGGTAACTACGCCTTTTACGAGGACGAGCCGAGCCGCAGTCATTTGTCGATCATCTTGGATAATGAAGCGTAAATGAGGCGCCGCATTACCGAGCGTCCAAAGCGCATGAAATTCGCTGGCCAACTCATAGAGATAAAAGGCAATTCGATGCGGCTCGTGCGCCAGCGCGGCGGCTTCGACGACGCGCGGGTAAAGGGCAATTCGCCGCATCAAAGAAAGCTCGGCTGGATCGCTCAGCCGGTCGAGCGGAGCCGTGCGGACGAGTTCGGCAATGTCGGCCGGCAAGTCTGGGAATGACTCGCGAGCATTGCGAAACACCGACTGGCCGCGGGCATGGCCGTATTGGACATAAAACACCGGGTTGTCGCGCGACTGCTCGATCACCTTGGCAAGGTCGAAATCGAGCGGCGCGTCGTTCTTACGGAACAGCATCATGAAACGGACGGCATCGCGGCCGACTTCGTCCACCACCTCACGCAAGGTGACGAAGTCCCCTGCCCGCTTCGACATTTTCACCGGTTCGCCGGCGCGCAGCAGGCGCACCAGCTGGATGAGCTTGACGTCGAGCGCGGCGGCGCGGCCGCTCAACGCCGCCACCGCGGCCTGCATGCGTTTGACATAGCCGCCGTGGTCGGCACCCCACACGTCGATCAGCGCGTCAAAGCCACGCTCGATCTTGGTGCGATGGTAGGCAATGTCCGAGGCGAAGTAGGTGTAGGAGCCGTCGGACTTTTTGAGTGCGCGGTCGACGTCATCGCCGAACGCGGTCGAGCGAAACAGGGTTTGCTCGCGGTCTTCCCAGTCCTCGACCGCTCCGCCCTTGGGCGGCGGCAAGCGGCCTTCATAGACCTCGCCGCGCGAGCGCAGCCATTCGATCGTCTCCGCCACGCGGTCGGTGCCGCCGTCGATCAGCGAGCGCTCTGAATAGAAAACGTCGGGCCTGACGTTGAGCGCGGCAAGATCGTCGCGGATCATTGCCATCATCATCTCGAGCGCCGTGGCGCGCACGACCGGCAGCCATTGCGCTTCCGGCTGCTCCCTCAGCGCATCGCCATGGCGCGCAGCGAGCGCCGCCCCGACCGGCTTGAGATAGTCGCCCGGGTAAAGCCCTTCGGGAATCTGTCCGATGTCTTCGCCGAGCGCTTCGCGGTAGCGCAGGAACGCCGAGCGCGCGAGCACGTCGACCTGCGCGCCGGCGTCGTTGATGTAGTACTCGCGGGTGACCGCAAAGCCGGTGAAGGCGAGCAGGTTGGCGAGCGCGTCGCCGAACACCGCGCCGCGGCAATGGCCGACATGCATCGGGCCGGTCGGATTGGCGGAAACGTACTCGACATTGACCGGCGCGGCGCGGCCGATATCGCTTGCGCCATGCTGCGCACCGGATTGCACAGCGGTGCGCAGTGCATCGAGCCAGGCCGCGGGCTTGAGCGTGAGATTGATGAAGCCCGGACCCGCTATTGCGACCTTGTCGATGAGCGCATCGGCGCACAGTTGCGCCGCGATCGCGTCCGCCAGCTCGCGCGGCTTCTTGCCGGCGTCTTTGGCCAGCACCATCGCCGCGTTGGTCGCCATGTCGCCGTGCGCCGCCTCGCGCGGCGGCTCGACCGTCACGCGCGATTGATCGAGGCCAGCCGGCAGCGTGCCGGCAGCGATCAGCACTTCGACAGCGTTGTGGACGCGCCCAAGGATGTCGGCGAAAATGTTCTCTACGGCCATGTTTCAGCGTTTGCGCCGCTGCAGGCGGCGCCGCGCGCCTAACGCAGTTCGGGGGTCGAGTCAAAGAGCCGGGCATGCTCGGCGAGCGCATAGCGGTCGGTCATGCCGGCGATGAAGTCGGCGATGCGGCGAGCGCGGGCCGGCTCCCCAGCATCCGCCAAACCTTCGCGCCATTCGGCGGGCAGCGCTTCGCGATCGGCCCTGTAGCGCACGAACAAGTCTTTCACCACGCCGGCGGCCTGGTCCATCACCTGCATGACGCGGGCATGGCGGTACATGCGCGGCTTGAGAAAAGCTTTGATGGCGCGGTCGGCCTCGCCGATGCCGGGGGAGAACCCGGCGACGGCTGCGGACGCCTGCCGCACGTCATCGGCAGAGTGCGGCGCCAGCGCCGCCAGCCGCCGCCGCGTTTCGGCAATCACATCCTCGATGAGCAGGCCGATGAGCCGGCGGATGAATTCGTGCACCACGCGGCTGGCGTCGAGTTGCGGAAAAACGCCGCGGACATTGCCGATGATTTTTCCGGGCAGCGCGACGGCGGCGATGTCGTCGAGCGAAAACAGCTCGGCGCGCAGCCCATCGTCGATGTCATGAGCATCATAGGCGATGTCGTCAGCCACCGCAGCGACCTGCGCCTCCACGCTGGGGAAGGTCCAGAGCTCCAGGTCATGCTCGCGCGCATAGGCGAGGATCGTGTCCGGGAGCTGGCGCTGGCGGTAGCGGCCGAGTGGATGGCCCTGCCGGTCAGTGAGCGGCCCGTTGTGCTTGACCAGGCCCTCCAGGGTTTCCCAGCTGAGATTGAGGCCGTCGAAGCTCGGGTAGCGACGCTCCAGCGCCGTGACCACGCGCAACGTTTGCGCATTGTGGTCGAAGCCGCCGAACGCGTTCAGGCATTCGTCGAGCGCCCGCTCGCCGGCGTGGCCGAACGGCGGGTGGCCGAGGTCGTGGGCCAGCGCCAGCGCCTCGGCGAGGTCTTCGTCGAGATCGAGGGCCCGGGCCAGAGCGCGCGCCACCTGGGCGACTTCGAGCGTGTGGGTGAGCCGGGTGCGGTAATGGTCGCCCTCGTCGAACACGAAGACCTGGGTCTTGTGCTTGAGCCGGCGGAACGCGGTGGAATGGATAATGCGGTCGCAGTCGCGGCGGAAGGCGCTGCGGCTCTTGCTCGCCGGCTCCGGGTGCAGCCGGCCGCGGCTTTGCGCCGGATCGCAGGCGTAGGGCGCGCGCGGCGAGGAGCCATCAACCGCCATGAACAGCCGGCCTTTCCGCAATTGACCTCTGCCGCCCCCGCACTTAACTATCGCCTAGATGGTGTGGCAATCGGCGGATTCGCCGGTTGTGGCAAGCTTTTGCCGGAGCCAATATGGACGCCCATTCCGACATCAACGTCATCGTCACCCAGCGCGCCGCCGCCCGGATCGGCGAGATTTTGCGCCAGGAGCCGCCCGGCACCATGCTGCGCGTCAGCGTCGAAGGCGGCGGCTGCTCCGGCTTTCAGTACAAATTCGACACCGAGCGCGACCGCGCCGCCGACGACATCGCGATCGAGCGCGACGGCACCACTGTGCTGATCGACCCGGTATCGCTCAACTACATGGCCGGCAGCGAGATCGATTTCGTCGACGACCTGATCGGCTCGTCGTTCAAGGTCAACAATCCCAAGGCCACCGCGTCCTGCGGCTGCGGCACCAGCTTCGCCCTCTAGAGGTCCTGCTCTCACCCGGGGCACCGGCCGTGCGCATCGCCACCTGGAACGTCAATTCGATCAAGCAGCGCATCGATTCCACGCGCACCTGGCTTGCCGCGCGCCAGCCCGACATCGTCTGTTTGCAGGAAACCAAATGTCCCGACGAGGCGTTTCCGCGCCTCGAATTCGAGGGGCTCGGCTACAACGTCGCCATCCACGGGCAGAAGACGTTCAACGGCGTCGCCATCCTATCGAAATTCAAGTTCGACGAGGTGACGAGCGGCCTGCCGGGCGACGACAGCGATGATCATGCCCGCTTCATCGAAGCGGTAATTTCGACCGCCGAGGGCGCGGTGCGCGTTGCCAGCATCTATCTGCCGAACGGCAACCCGCCGCAGACCGACAAGTACACCTACAAGATCGGCTGGATGAAGCGGCTATCGGCTTATGCGCGTGAGCGGCTGGCCCACGAAGAACCGCTCGTCATGGCCGGCGACTACAATGTCATTCCGACCGGCAATGATGCGAAAAACCCGCAAGCCTGGGTCGGCGACGCGCTGTTCCTGCCGCGCACCCACGAGGAATTCCGCACGCTGATCAATCTCGGGCTGACTGATGCTCTGCGCGCCACCAGCGACGATGCCGGCCTTTATACGTTCTGGGATTATCAGGCTGGCGCCTGGCAGAAGAACAATGGCATCCGCATCGATCACATGCTGCTGTCGCCGCAGGCCGCCGATCGGCTCGCCGCGGTCGGCATCGACAAGCACGTGCGCTCCTGGGAAAAGCCATCAGACCACGTGCCGGTGTGGCTGGATCTAAATCTCGAGGCGAAATAGCGGCAAGCCCGAGTGGCGAAATAGCGAATGGCGAATAGGGATTCTTGTTGTCCGCTATTCGCTAATTGCGCCGGCCGTTAATCCACTCTTTCAGATACACCAGCGCCATGGCGCGCTCGTCGTCGCTGGCGCGGTGGAAGGCGTTGTCGTAGAGCGGCTTGACCCAGGCCTCGTCGTTGCCGGCGCAATCGCGGCCGAGCGTCAGCCACATCAGGCCGCGCGCCGCTTGGCGCGGCACCGCCTGACCGCGGAACAGGATGTCGCCGAGCGCCACCTGCGCGCGGCATTGGCCTTTGGTCGCCGCCAGCTGGAACCAGCGCGCCGCCTCGTGCACGTCGCTCGGCGTGGCATTCAGGTACATGCGGCCGAGCTCGTATTGTGCGTCGGCGTTGCCGAAATAGGAGGCGGCGTAGCCGAACATCTGCCGGGCGCGGGCCGGGTCGGGCTTGATGGTCGAATTGGGAATGCCGCTGAGATAATAGCGGCCGAGCGCCACGAACGCATTGGCGACGATGCGCGCTTGCGCGGTGCCCGGCGGCTCGTCGGCATGCGAGTTGGCGATCTGGCTGAAATAGTCGAAGGCACGCAAATCGCTCTGCGCGACGCCGTCGCCGTCGGCATACATGCGGCCGAGCTTCCACTGCGCGGCGGTGTGACCCTGATCGGCGGCGTATTGGAGCGTCGTGAATTCCTTGTTCTTCTCGTTGCTTTCAAGGGAGGCGCCGGGGCCGCGCAGGCCGTCTTGCGGGTTGAGCTCTGCGGTCGCCGGCGTGGCGCTACCGTCGAACGCCAAAGCCGGCTGGACCAGCAAACCATGCCCGCTGCCGAGGCCGCCGATGCCCCATGCAACGCCGAGGCCGACCAGCGCGGCCAACACTCCGCCGCTTGCAGCCGCCCGCTTACGTATCCGCATAACACGCCTTCTCAACCGATGCGCCCGGATGGGTGACGGCGCCATAGCGCGCCGAGCCGACCTGCTGCGCGTACTTCCACAAGTAACCGGAGGCGAATTCCTCGCCGCGCGGCTTCCAATCTTTGCGGCGCGCTTCAAGCTCGGCGTCCGTCAGCTTGACGTCCAGCGTGCCCTTCTCGCCATCGAGGGTGATGATGTCGCCGTCGCGCAGGAGCCCGATCGGCCCGCCGATCGCCGCTTCCGGCCCGATGTGCCCGACGCAGAAGCCGCGCGTCGCGCCGGAAAACCGTCCATCGGTGATCAGCGCCACCTTGTTGCCCATGCCCTGGCCGTAGAGGGCGGCGGTGGTCGCCAGCATTTCGCGCATGCCGGGGCCGCCTCTGGGCCCCTCATAGCGAATGACCAGCACGTCGCCTTCCCTGTACTTCTTGTTCTTCACGGCTTCAAAGCAGGCTTCTTCGCCGTCGAAACAGCGCGCCGGTCCGGAGAAATGCAAGCGCTCCATTCCGGCAACCTTAACGATGGCGCCTTCCGGCGCGAGATTGCCCTTCAGGCCAATGACCCCGCCGGTCGCCAGGAGCGGCTTGTCGGCCGGACGGATCACGTCCTGATCGGCATTCCACTGAACCGACTTGAGATTCTCGGCGATGGTGCGGCCGGTGACGGTGAGGCAGTCGCCGTGCAAATAGCCATGGTCGAGCAATGTCTTCATCAGCAGCGGCACGCCGCCAGCTTCAAACACGTCTTTGGCGACATAGCGGCCGGACGGTTTCAAATCCGCGATATACGGTGTCCTTTTCAGGACTTCGGCGACGTCGAACAGATCAAATTTGATGCCGCACTCGTTGGCGATCGCCGGCAGGTGCAGCGCCGCATTGGTCGAGCCGCCGGTCGCCGCCACGACGGCGGCGGCATTCTCCAAGGCCTTGCGGGTGACGATGTCGCGCGGGCGGAGCTTGTTGACGATCAAATCCATGATCATCTCGCCCGCCAGCATGCAGAACTTGTCGCGGATCTCGTAGGGCGCCGGGGCGCCGGCCGAATACGGCAGTGCGAGCCCGATCGCCTCCGAAATCGTCGCCATGGTGTTGGCGGTGAACTGGGCGCCGCAGGCACCGGCCGACGGGCAGGCGTTCTGCTCCAGGATTTCCAGGTCGGCGTCCGACATGGCGCCGATCGAGTGCTTGCCGACCGCCTCGTAGACGTCCTGGATGGTGACCGGCTTGCCCTTGAAGGTGCCGGGCAGGATCGAGCCGCCGTAGATGTAGATCGCCGGCACGTTGAGCCGGCACATGGCCATCATCATGCCGGGCTGCGACTTGTCGCATCCGGCGACCCCGATCAGCGCGTCATAGGCGTGGCCGCGGACCGTTAGCTCCACAGAATCGGCGATCACCTCGCGCGACGGCAGCGAGGCCTTCATGCCGCCGTGGCCCATGGCGATGCCGTCGGTCACCGTGATGGTGCAGAATTCGCGCGCGGTTGCGCCGCCCGCGGCAACGCCCTGCTTGACCACCTGGGCTTGGCGCATCAGCGCGATATTGCAGGGTGCGGCTTCGTTCCAGCAGGTGGCGACGCCGACGAACGGCTGATGGATCTGCTCCGCGGTCAGACCCATGGCGTAGTAAAACGCACGGTGCGGCGCCCGCTCCGCGCCTTCTGTGGCATGGCGGCTCGGCAGGCGAGCTTTCAATTGTGTCTTGGCGTCCATTCTCACTCACAAGGGCCATTGGTCATGGCCCCCCGCCCCCATCCCCCGGACCGATCTCGGAGCTTGCCCTGGCTCCCAAATCGGAAAGCACCCCAACTTGGCGCCGCCAAGAATTTGTGTCGCCTTGGCGCGCTCGCCATCGATCTCAAGGAATCCTATGGCCAAAAAGCGGCGCCCGGTGCGGCTGCGGTGGTCAAACAATCGAATGTTCCCGGCGTGTTGCTCCGGAGACACAGATTCACGACCAGCCGTGGCTTGCTGTTAACTCGCGATTTACCGTCTGGCATCGGACTGCGACATTTGTGCATGGGCAAGCGGCTCACCCACAGCTTTTTCAAGCGCAGCGTTCACGAGGTGGCGCCGGACCTGATCGGGGCGGTGCTGCTGGTCAATGGCGTCGGCGGCCGGCTGGTCGAGGTCGAGGCCTATCACCACACCGATCCCGCCGCGCACAGCTATCGGGGCCCGACCGAGCGCAACGCCGTGATGTTTGGCCCGCCCGGCTACGCCTACGTGTACCGCTCCTACGGCATCCACTGGTGCTTGAATTTCGTCTGCGAGCCGGCGGGCTCGGCCAGCGCCGTGCTGATCCGGGCCATCGAGCCGATCGACGGGCTTACGGTGATGCGGCGCCGCCGCGGGCTGGCTGACGCGCGGCTGTTGTGCTCCGGGCCAGGCCGGGTCTGCGAAGCGCTCGGCGTGACCCGCGCCCATAACGGGCTCGCCCTGACCGCGCCGCCGTTCGCGATCTTCGCCCGCCGCGGCGATGAGGAGGTCGTTGCCGGCCCCCGCATCGGCATCACCAAGGCGGTGGCGAAGCCGTGGCGCTACGGCCTCAAGGGCTCGCGGTTTTGGAGTAAGCCGTTTGTACCAACGGCGGTGATTTCGGGCAAAATACCGTCCTAAACACTCCTCGGGGAGCCCTTCCTCGGGGCTTGTTGGAACTCCATTTTGTAGTTACATATTCCATGCGGTTCGAATGGGACCACGCCAAAGCTCGCGCCAACGTCCGCAAGCACGCGGTGAGCTTCGAGGAAGCGTCCTCGATCTTCCGCGGCTTCTACATCGAACGGCGCGATGTCCGACGCGATTATGGTGAAACGCGTTTCGTTGCGCTGGGAGTCGATAGCAACGGCGTCGTACTCAATGTGGTTTACACGCTACGCGGCGAGATCGTGCGGATCATTTCAGCTTGGAGGGCATCAAGACATGAGCGCGAAGCGTACGCGAAAGCACAGCCGGATCGTGCGTTATGAGAGCCTGGACGATATACCGGTGAAGCCGCTCAATCGCAAACTGATCGAGATGAGCGACGAGGAAGCTGAGCGTCGGGCGGCGGCCGACCCGGACGCCGGCGTCATTCCGCCCGGCTTCTGGGATAACGCCGAGGTACGGATGCCCCCGCCCAAGCAGCAGATCACACTGCGGCTCGATCCCGACGTGATCGGCTGGTTCAAGCGCTCCGGCAAGGGCTACCAATCGCGCATGGGCGCGGTGCTGCGCAGCTACGTGGAAGCTAAGCGCAAACGCAGCGCGTAGCTACGACGCGAGCCGGAACGCGGGGTCGAAGCCCAGCTCCTTGCGCGCCTTGTCGATGGAGACCGTGCCGTCGTCGTCGGCGATGTTGTAGATGCCGGAGCCGCGCGTCACGGTGAGGAAGGCGGCCTGCGCGGCGGCATCGACGTGAACCGGCGGGTTGCGCGCCGGCTCCTCGGTCCAGGTGCCGGGCCCATAAAGCAGGCCGTAGCGCAGCACCACAGGCTCCATGCCCGAGGCGAGCACCTGCTGCTCCATGTCGGCGGCGGCCCGCACCGTGACGACGCGCGGCCCGTCGGCGACGTTCAGCGGATCGGTCTCGACATACGGCTCGCGGCCGGGCGCGTAGGCGAAGGCGACGCTCTGCACGATGAAGCGCCGCGCACCGGCCGCCTTCGCTGCAGCTACCAGGTTGCGGGTGCCCTCGGTGCGGATGCGGGCGTTGCGCGGATAGGCGGCGGCCAACTCCTTTTCGTCGCCCAAGACGCGCGGCAGGTCGGTCAGTTGGTGGATGACGACCTCAGGCTGCGCCGCCACGACCGCGCGCGTGAGCGTGTCGGCATCGAACACATCGGCGACCACGCCGTGCACGCCGGCGCTCTCCAACTCGCGGGCGACTTTTTCCGTGCGCGTCGAGCCGGTCACTTCATGCCCGGCGGCAATTAGCAGCGGCGTCAGCCGCCGCCCGATCGCTCCGCTCGCGCCGGCGAGGAAAATTCGCATGCCTGCCACCTCATTCGGAGTCCTTGAGCCGCGCCAGCGCCTCGATAATTTTCGCCTTGCGGGCCAGCGCCTCTTCGCGCTTTTCGCGTTCGCCATCGACCACTTCCTCCGGCGCGCGCTTGATAAAATCGGCGTTGTTGAGTTTTTGCTCGACGCGGGCGATGTCGGCGTCGCACTTGGCCAATTCTTTGGCGAGCCGCGTGCGCTCAGCCGCGAGATCGATGATGCCGGCGAGCGGTAGCGCCGCCACGTCGCCGCGCACGACGAGCTGCAACGCGCCTTTCGGCACCGCGTCGGCGAACGAAATGCCCGACAGCCGCGCCAGCCGTTGCACGAATTCCGACCAGTGCCGCGCCCGCACCGCGGTTTGCGGCGAGGCGCCGATCAAGACCAGCGGCAATGGCGTGGCCGCCGGGATATTCATCTCCACGCGCAGCGAGCGGATCGCGCTGACCAGATCGACCACCCAGCCGATTTCGCCCTCGGCCACCTCGTCGTCGAGCCCGTCATGCGACGGCCAAGCGTCGAGCGCCAACAGGTGATGCCGCTTCGGCCCATGCTCGGCGGTGACGCGCCACAGCTCTTCGGTGACGAACGGCATGAATGGATGCAGGAGCCGCAGGATTTCGTCGAGCACCCAGGCGGCTGCGGCGCGCGTCTCCTTCTTGGCGGCGCTGTCGGGACCGGTCAGCACCGGCTTGATCAGCTCCAGATACCAGTCGCAATACACATTCCAGACGAAACGATAGATGGCGCCGGCCGCGTCGTTGAACTTGTAGGCCTCGATCGCCGCGCTGACTTCCCTGCCAGCCTTCGCGGTCTCGTGGATGATCCAGCGGTTCAGCGTGTCTTTGGCTTGGTGCGCGGCAAAATCCGGATCGTGGGCGCAGCCGTTGATCTCGGCAAAGCGCGCGGCGTTCCACAGCTTGGTCGCGAAATTGCGATAGCCTTCGACGCGCTGCGCCGACAGCTTGATGTCGCGGCCCTGCGCCGCCATGGCGGCGAGCGTAAAGCGCAGCGCGTCGGCGCCGTATTCGTCGATCATCTCCAAGGGATCGATGACGTTGCCCTTGGATTTCGACATTTTGGCGCCGGTGGCATCGCGCACCAGCGCATGGATGTAGACGGTGTGAAACGGCACCTCGCGCTTGAAGTGCAGCCCCATCATCATCATGCGCGCGACCCAAAAGAAGATGATGTCGAATCCGGTCACCAGCGCGCTGGTCGGGTAGTAGCGCTTAAGCTCCGGCGTCTGGTCGGGCCAGCCGAGGGTGGAGAACGGCCACAGCGCCGAGGAAAACCAGGTGTCGAGCACGTCGTCGTCGCGGTGCAGGTAGTCGCAGGCGAAGCGGGCGCGGCGCTCCGGATCGGCCGCGATATCGTGGCCGTCCGAAACGGTGATCTCCTCGATGTCGGTGTAATGGGCGAGCGCGTCGGCCACCGCATCGTCCTCGGTCTCGGCGACGAAAATCTTGCCGTCCGGACCGTACCAGGCCGGGATCTGGTGGCCCCACCAGATCTGCCGCGAAATGCACCACGGCTGGATGTTTTCCATCCAGTTGAAGAAGGTCGCTTCCCACTGCGCCGGCACGAAGGCGGTCTTGCGCTCGCGCACCGCTTCGATGGCCGGCTGCGCCAACGTCTTGGCGTCGACGTACCATTGGTCGGTGAGGAACGGCTCGAGCACCGCGCCGGAACGGTCGCCATGCGGCACGACGTGCGACGTCGGCTCGATCTTGTCGAGCAAACCCGCCGCCTCGAGCCGCTCGACAATTTTCTTGCGCGCTGCGAAGCGGTCGACACCGTGCAGCGCCAGCGTCTCCTCAAGCTCCGCTGATGCAAGCACACCTTCCAGAAAACCGGCATTGTCTTTCAGGTCGAGCCCGGCTTCGTCATCGAAAATATTGACAAGCCGCAGGCCGTGCCGCCGTCCGACCTCGAAATCGTTGAAATCGTGCGCCGGCGTGATCTTGACCGCGCCGGTGCCTTTTTCCGGATCGGCATAGGTATCGCCGATGATGGGAATGCGGCGGCCGACCAGCGGCAGGATCGCGTGCTTGCCGATGAGGTGCTTGAGCTTCTCGTTGTCCGGATGCACGGCGACTGCGACGTCGCCCAGCATGGTCTCCGGGCGTGTCGTGGCCACGACGATGAACTCGTCGCTGCCTTCGACTGGATATTTGATGTGCCAGAGCTGACCTCGGGTCTCGACCTGCAGCACTTCGAGGTCGGAGATCGCGGTCTTCAGCTTCGGGTCCCAGTTGACCAGCCGCTTGTCTCTGTAGATGAGCCCGGCGCGGTACAGCGCGACGAACACTTTCACGACCGCGCGCGACAGGCCCTCGTCCATGGTGAAGCGCTCGCGCGACCAGTCGCACGACGCGCCGAGCCGCTTGAGCTGGCCGATGATGGTGCCGCCCGATTGCGCCTTCCATTCCCAGACGCGCTTGATGAAGGCTTCGCGGCCGATGGCGCGGCTCGTTTCCTGGCGCTCCATCAGTTGCCGCTCGACCACCGCCTGGGTGGCGATGCCGGCGTGGTCGGTGCCCGGCTGCCACAGCACGTCCTTGCCGCGCATGCGCTCGAACCGGCAGAGGATGTCCTGCAGCGTATTGTTGAGCGCATGGCCCATATGCAGCGAGCCGGTCACATTGGGCGGCGGAATGACGATGCAATAGGGCTCCGCGGTCGCGCGCTCCGGCCGGCCGGCGCGGAACGCGCCGGCGTCCTCCCAGGCTTTGTAAATACGGCTTTCGACCTCAGCCGGGTGGTAGCGGTTTTCGATCATTGTGGTTTCGCTCTGGCGCGGGCTAAAAAGCCCGCGCCGTGCCGAGTGTCAACGCCGGCCCCTGCCCTCCGCATCACGGTTCCGAACGATCGTGTCCGCCTCCGAACAGACGCATGTGCCGCCGCGCCAAGATCCGGTGCGCCAAGACCCGGTGCGCCAGGAGCCGACGCGTAAAGTGCCGACGCGCGCCATCGTGTTGCTCGCCGTCGCCGGCTTCGCCAGCCAGGCGCAGGTGCGGGTGACGGATTCGCTGCTGCCGCAGATCGCGGCCGATTTTCACACCAGCGTCGGCGCCGCCGCCATCGTGGTGACGGCCTATGCGGTCACCCACGGCACGATCCAGCTCGTCATCGGGCCGATCGGCGATCGGTTCGGCAAGTACCGCACCGTGGCGCTGATGTGCACGCTCGCGGCGCTCCTTGTGGCGATCTGCGGCACGGCGGCGTCGCTGCCGCAGCTCGCGGTGGCGCGGCTTGCCACCGGCGCGGTCGGCGGCTGGATCATTCCGGTATCGATGGCGTATGTGGGCGACGTCACGCCGCGCGACCGGCTGCAGCCGATCCTCGGCCGCTACCTGTCCGGCCAGATCATCGGGCAATTGTTCGGCCAAGCCGCCGGCGGCATTTTGGGCGACCTGCTCGGCTGGCGCCGCGTATTCTTCGTGCTCGCCTGCCTGTTCGCCGTGGCGGCGGCCGGATTGATTTTCCAGCTGATCGCCGATCCGCAGACGCGCGTGCGCCGCGTTGCTCCGAGCGCCGCTTCAGGCGCCGGCGGTTGGAACGGCTTTATCGCCGACTACGCCGCCGTGCTGTCCAATGCATTCGCCCGCATCGTCATCATCGTGGCGTTCATCGAGGGCGGGCTGATGTGGGGCGCGTTCGCCTATATTGGCGCCTACCTGCACCAAGAGTTCGGCGTCAGCTTCACCTTGGTCGGCGTCACCGTCGCCTGCTTCGGCGTCGGCGGGCTGATCTATGCCGGCTTGGTCAAATTGCTGGTGCACCGGCTCGGCCAGATCGGCTTGGCGGTCGGCGGCGGCATCATTCTGGCGGCCGCTTATGCCGGGCTCGCGGTCGCGCCGGTATGGTGGCTCGCGCCGATGGCGACGGTGGCGATCGGGCTCGGCTTCTACATGCTGCACAACACGCTGCAGACCAACGCCACATTGATGACGCCGCATGCGCGCGGCACCGCGGTCGGCCTGTTCTCGTCGGCGCTCTATATCGGCCAGACCGCAGGCGTCGCCATCGGCGCGCTGGCCTATGACCGCTTCGGCGCGGTGCCGCTGTTTCTCGGCACCGCCGCGGCGCTGCCGCTGCTGGCGATCTGGTTTGCGGCCGTGCTGCGGCGGCAGGGCAAGCTCAGCTGACGCGCCGGCGCTGCGGTCTCGTTCAGACTTTGACCAGCGGCACCTTCGGCACCGAGCCGCGGCCGGGACCGGGTGGCGGGTTGTTGCCGCCACCGGAAGAACCCGGCGGCTTGCGCCGTGGCGAGGCGCGGCGCTTCTTGGCGGCGCGCGGCTCGGGCAGCTTTTCCGGGCGCGGTTTGACCGGTCCGTCCGGATACTCGAAGCCGAGGTTGGCGTTGCCGGCCTCATCGGTTTGCACGACCACGCGCACGTGCCCGCCGGACTTCAAGCGGCCGAACAGCACCTCGTCGGCGAGCGGCTTCTTGATGTGCTCCTGGATCACCCGCGCCATCGGCCGGGCGCCCATCAGCTCGTCGTAGCCGTTGGCGATCAGCCAGTTGGTCGCTTCGTCGCTCAGCTCGATGGTAACGTCGCGGTCGTCGAGCTGCGCCTCGAGCTGCAGCACGAATTTCTCGACCACCATGGCGATGACTTCGCGCGACAGGTGGGCGAACGTGATGATCGAGTCGAGCCGGTTGCGGAATTCCGGCGCGAACATCCGGGTGATCGCCTCCATGTCGTCGCCTTCCCGCTTGGTGCGGGTGAAGCCGAAGGCGGAACGCGCCATGTCGGCGGCGCCCGCATTGGTGGTCATGATCAGGATGACGTTGCGGAAGTCGACCTGCTTGCCGTTGTGGTCAGTCAGCTTGCCGTGATCCATGATCTGCAGGAGCACGTTGAACAGGTCGGGATGCGCCTTCTCGATCTCGTCGAGCAGCAGCACGCAATGCGGATGCTGGTCGACCCCGTCGGTGAGCAGGCCGCCCTGATCGAAGCCCACATAGCCGGGCGGCGCGCCGATGAGCCGCGACACGGTGTGGCGCTCCATGTACTCCGACATATCGAAGCGGATGATCTCGACGCCGAGCGAGGCGGCGAGCTGGCGCGCCACTTCGGTCTTGCCGACGCCGGTCGGGCCGGAGAACAGGTAACAGCCGATCGGTTTCTCCGGCTCGCGCAGGCCGGCGCGGGCGAGCTTGATCGAAGCGGACAGCGCCTCGATGGCCTTGTCCTGGCCGTAGACCACACGCTTGAGCGTCGCTTCGAGATGCTGCAGCACCTCGGCGTCGTCCTTCGACACCGCCTTGGGCGGAATCCGCGCCATGGTGGCGATCGTGGTCTCGATCTCCTTGATGCCGATGGTGCGCTTGCGCCGGCTCTCCGGCAGCAGCATCTGCGCCGCGCCGGATTCGTCGATCACGTCGATCGCCTTGTCGGGCAGCTTGCGGTCGTGGATGTAGCGCGACGACAGCTCGACCGCCGCCTTGATGGCCTCGCTGGTGTAGCGGAGCTTGTGATAATCCTCGAAGTACGGCTTGAGGCCTTTCAGAATCTCGATGGCGTCCGGCACGCTTGGCTCATTGACGTCGATCTTCTGGAAGCGGCGCACCAGCGCGCGGTCCTTCTCGAAGTACTGGCGGTATTCCTTGTAGGTGGTCGAGCCGATGCAGCGCACCGTGCCCGAGGCAAGCGCCGGCTTGAGCAGGTTCGAGGCGTCCATGGCGCCGCCCGAGGTGGCGCCGGCACCGATCACGGTGTGGATTTCGTCGATGAACAGGATGGCGCCCGGATAGCCTTCGAGCTCCTTGATGACCTGCTTGAGCCGCTCCTCGAAGTCGCCGCGATAGCGGGTGCCGGCAAGGAGCGTGCCCATGTCGAGGGCGAACACGGTGGCGTTGCGCAGCACGTCCGGCACCTCGCCGTGCACGATGCGGCGCGCCAAGCCTTCGGCGATCGCGGTCTTGCCGACGCCGGCTTCGCCGACGAACAGCGGATTGTTCTTCTGGCGCCGGCACAGCACCTGGATGGTGCGGCTTATCTCGGTGTCGCGGCCGATCAGCGGATCGATCTTGCCGTCGCGCGCCTTCTTGTTGAGGTTGACGCAATAGGCGTCGAGCGCGTCCACCTTCTTCTTCTGCTCGTCACCGGACTTGGTGTCGTTTTCCTCTTCGGAGCCGCGCACCGGGCGCGCTTCCGACATGCCGGGCCGCTTGGCGATGCCGTGACTGATGTAGTTGACCGCGTCGTAGCGCGTCATGTCCTGCTCTTGGAGGAAATACGCGGCATGGCTCTCGCGCTCGGCGAAGATCGCGACCAGCACATTGGCGCCGGTGACTTCCTCGCGGCCCGACGATTGCACGTGGATCACGGCGCGCTGGATGACGCGCTGGAAGCCGGCGGTCGGCTTGGAATCCTCAGCGCCGTCGGTAACGAGATTATCCAGTTCGGATTCGAGATACGCGACGAGACTCCGCCGCAGCTTCTCCAGATCGACGTTGCATGCCCGCATCACGGCGGCCGCGTCCTGGTCTTCGATCAGCGCCAGGAGCAGGTGCTCGAGCGTGGCATACTCGTGATGCCGCTCGTTGGCGAGCGCAAGCGCCCGGTGGAGCGACTGTTCGAGGCTGCGTGAGAAGGTTGGCATTTCAGAGTCTCTTCGTTTGTTCGATCTGTATCAGGCGCCCCTGCCAGGGAATCACTTCTTCTCCATGATGCACTGCAAAGGATGCTGGTGTTTGCGGGCAAAGTCCATGACCTGCGTCACTTTTGTCTCGGCCACCTCGTAGGTGAAGACACCGCACTCGCCGATCCCATGCTGGTGCACGTGCATCATGATGCGCTGCGCTGCCTCGTGGTCCTTGTTGAAGAAACGCTCGAGCACATGAACGACGAATTCCATGGGTGTGTAGTCGTCGTTGAGCAAGAGGACACGGTAGAGATTGGGCCGCTTGGTCTGCGGCCGCATCTTGGTAATGACGGACGTGCCGGGACCGCTCTGGTCGCCTTTGCGCTTGCGGTCATCGTCTGCCATTGCGAGCGGACGAGGCGTGGTCTGGTCGTTCGGCTGCATGTGACGTTTATCGTGCGGACTTGCCGAATTTGCGGGACCCCCATCGATCCCTGAGTGGGTCGCCGGACGGCTACCGCCTTCCGCGCTCCCGATACACTATCATAGTGATCAAGCCGCTTTCGTTCCAGATCGAATAAGCCACACCAATCGTGCAACCGCTTGGAATCGTGCGACCGCTTGGTATCGCTCCACCACACTTTTCGCGCTCCCGTTACCGGCGGGCGGCGCCGGCGCAATAGCAACTCCGGTATTATGGCAATCGATCCGACATAGCGGGCCATTTTTCGCCGCCCTCACGCGCACGCGGCGAGCCTGATAACGGCGCAAGCCGCGATTGGTTGCGCGTCGCAGCGCGGACATAACGGCGCCGGCGGGCCGCGCTCCCTCGGAGCACCACATCGAAATGCCGCGCGAACGCTTCGTACCCGGCAGCATGCAAACGATTGTGGCGAGCCGAAGAGCCGGACGGAAAAAGCTTCTGTGCGCTGTCGCACCCGAGCCGAAACTCAGGTCCGCGTTGACGGCTCCTCAAAAGCGCTCCGGAGCGGCGCGTAGGCTTCCCGGGCAAACTCGACATAGAGCTCACCGAGCTTGGCGGTCTCGGCGACGAAGTCCTCATAGGCCGACCGGGCGTACTGGCTCTGTACCGCGAAGGCGCCTTCCAGGCTTTTGGCGCCGGCCAGCTTTTCCCATGCCTGCGCGGAGGATTCGGCAGATTTCTTGGCGTACGCGATGACCTCGACGGCAATCGCCTGGGCGCCCTTGCTCCAGACGCCCAGCGCATTCCAGGTCTTGTCCATGGCAGCTTGGCCGGCTTTTTGGCTGTCTTCGTTGGTCATGCTCAACCCTTTCGGCGGACCCTCGCCGGCTGGTTGATAAGGTTGGCCTTTTTCGGGCCGATTGCCTTGAAAAGGCCGTTTCCGGCGTCAACCATAGTTATAGTGCGGCGCACAAAATGCAATGGCGTCAAGGCGCTGCACAGGGGTGGCCAGCTGGCGACTTAGCCGCTTTGCGACTTAACCGTTTCGCAAGCACGTCGCCTTAGCGTGGTTGGCCGGCCTCCCCCTCACGACCGCACCGCGGCAGCGAGGGGGTGACCGGTTCGATCGGGGGGCAATGCTTCTCTCCGGTATGGGCGAAAACCGGGCGCGTTCGGTTTTGCCGTACCGACTTAAAGAAGCACCGTCCCGAAGAAGCATGGGCTCGCAAAGCGGGCCCTGAGCGCGGTCAGGGACGGGGTGCCAATGGATTGGGCCAGTACCGGAGCCCGGCACGGGCTTCGCAGTTGCGTTGCGATCGTCGCCGCCGTCGGCGCGGCTCTCACCTACACCACCGGCGCGGCGGACGCCCGGCATCACGGCCATCACGGCACCCGCGTCCATCTCGCGCGCCATGGCCACCACGCCCATTATTCCGATCATGTCGGCGGCTATTCACCGCCAACCGCCTCGATCGTGATCGACGGCAACAGCGGCTCAGTGCTCGAGGAGTCCAATCCCGACGCGCTGCGCCATCCCGCCTCGCTCACCAAGGTGATGACACTCTACCTCCTGTTCGAGCGGCTCGAGGCCGGCAAGATCCGGCTCGACACGCCGCTCAAGGTCTCGGAGCACGCCTCCGAGCAGGCGCCGACCAAGCTCGGGCTCAAGCCCGGACAGACCATCGCGGTCGAGGACGCCATCAAGGCCGTGGTGACCAAGTCCGCCAACGACGCGGCGGTGGTGATCGCGGAAAATCTCGGCGGCAGCGAAGAGGCTTTCTGCGCGCAGATGACGCAAAAGGCCCATGCGCTCGGCATGAGCCGCACCACTTACGTCAACGCCTCGGGCCTGCCCGACGACGAGCAAATCACGACCGCGCGCGACCAGGCGTTGCTCGGCCGGGCGATCCAGGACCGTTTCCCGCGCCTGTATCGCTTCTTCTCCACCACCGCGTTCTCGTTCCACGGCCGCACCATTCGCGGACACAACCACCTGCTCGGCTCGGTCGCCGGCGTGGACGGCATCAAGACCGGTTACACCCGCGCGTCCGGCTTCAATCTGATCACGTCGGTCCATCGCGACGGCCGTTTTATGGTCGGCGTGGTGCTTGGCGGGCGCTCGGCATTCGAACGCGACGCCCACATGCGGGCTCTGATCGATGCCAATATCCGCTTGGCGTCGGCGCGGCGGACCGCACCGGTGCTCGCCGAGCACAGCGACGCCAAATATGCGCTGGCCTCGGTGCAGCCGCTCGCCAAGATCGTCCGCAAGCAGGCCGTGCCGCCGCCCGCCGATCCGGCTCCGGCCGCAACTGCTACGGCGCACGCCACGGTCGGCTCGAGCGAGCCGATCCGGCCGGTCGCGGTCAAGACCATCGCGTATCACACGGTGACGGTGCGATCGGCCTCGATGCAGCCCATGCCGGTGCTGGTGCCGGTGGTCGGCGACAGCGGCCACGCCGCGCCACAGCCGGCGCAACCCGTCGCGCAGCCGGTCCAGCACACCGCCGAGCCGGTTCCGAATAGACCCGAGCCGCAGGCGGCGGAAGCCGAGGTACAAGGCGCCCCGGTCGAACCAGCGCACACCATCGTCGCGTTGCGCGAGCCGGTACCGCCGGCGCCGGCGCCGGCCAAGCCGGAGCACGCGCCGGCCGAGGCCGCCAAACCCGCGCCGGTCAAGCAGGCAGCGCTTCCAGCGGCGCCACCGCCGCATGCCCATGGCGGCTGGGTCATCCAGATCGGCGCCTACGACGCCGAGCAGGAGGCCCGGCAGCATCTGAGCGAAGCCCGCAGCAAAGTGCACGGCCCGCTCGCCGCCGCCGATCCGTTCACCGAACGCGTGCAGAAGGGCGACAAGGCGCTGTACCGCGCCCGCTTCGCCGGCTTCGACAAGGCGACCGCCGAGGCTGCCTGCAAACAGCTCAAGCACAACGACTTCGCCTGCCTGGCGATCAGAGACTGACCAACGACAAGACGCCGCTGCCGCAGCCGCGGAACACGGCGACCGCCTGGGACGTCAATAGGGGAACGGACAAGACGCCGTGTGTGAGTTGCGTATGAGGATGTTTAGCGATGGCGGCGAAGAAGCACGTCCTTGGCTTCATTGACCCGGGCAGCAAGATAGTTCGACCCCCCTTGGTCGGGATGCAGTTTCTTTATGAGGGAGCGATGAGCGCGGGCGATGTCCTGCGCGCCGGCCCCCGGCTGCAGGCCAAGGATCTGATAAGCCTCCTCTTCGGTCATTTTGCCGCTGCGCGCCGAGGCCCGTCCGCGCCCCGCTCCCGCATCAGCTTGCGCGTATTCACGCCAGCCGGGCTGCCGGCGATCAAGATACGCTGCGAGTAGATCGCGGCTGCCGGCGTCGATCGCGCCGAGGAGGCCGATCAGCGTCGTCACGTCGAGCGCGTCGAGCGAGGCGCCCTGGTGCGGGCCGGCCAGGATGCGGCCGCGCATCTGGCCGGTGGTTTGATCGAGCTCCATCTCCAGAAACGCGGTGCGCACGCGCGAGCCCTGGCCGGCTGCGGTCTGCAGCCGCGGTCCGAACAGGTTGATCGGCCAGAACGCAACCCAGCCTAACAGGCCAAGCCCGAGCACGCCGACCGTGACGGCAGCACCGAGCTCGCCGCGAAACAACAGGAACGCGGCGAATAGCAGCGCGGCGGCGCCGCCGAGGCTGCGCGTGAGCTTCGCGGCTTGCTTCGGGTCGGCTTTGGCAAAGGATTTGGCGGCCCACACCAGGAGCAGAAGGACGGCGACGCCGACGAGGAGGGCCATGAGGGGGCTACTGAATCCGTTGGCTGAACGGCGCGCCAGCGCTGCGCTGTTCAATCGCCACGCTTATGCCGCGTGCAAGGCAACGTATCTATGGATAATTCTCGGCGGTATGAAGGGTGCGGCGCTCCCGGGCTTGAGTTTCCCGAACGCGCAAACCCGGGGAAGCGCCGCTATTCCGCGAGCAGGTCGTGGGTTTCCAGCGGCTTGTCGGCCGCGGCGAGCCATTCGGCGCGGGCCGCGGCGCGGCGCCGGCCGCGCGCATCGACCGGCAGCTTCAACATGTCGATCAAGGTCTTGACCTCGTCGCGCGCCGTGACGTGCGACAGGCTCGGCCGCTGGCCAAGCGTGTCCTCGGTGAGTGCATCGAGCGCGGTCAGCCCGCGCGGAAAGAACTCGCGGTAGACCACACGCTCGGCAAGACCATCGGCCGGCCGGAACCCAAGCCGCTCCGCAAGCTGATCGACGCCCTCCCCGACCAGCCGCTTGTTGCGCGAGCCGAGCGTCGACAGCCGGTTGCGCACCACGACCCAATCGATCAGCCCGCCGTCGACCAGGCGGCGCTGCCGGCGCGCTTCGCGCACCATCTCGGCATAATGGCTGACGCCGGTGACCTCGAAGGTGGTCTGGTCCACGACGCCGAGCACGTCGAAGTCGAGGAAGCTGTCGTTGAGCGGGGTGATCAGGGTATCGGCCATCGAATGGGCGAGCCGCATCAGATAGGAATCGTTGCCCGGCGTATCGACGACGACGAAATCGTGGGTGTTCTCCACCGCGCTGACCGCCTCGGCAAAGACCGCGAACTCCTGCGCCTCGATCTCGTCGACGCGGACGCCGGCGCCGCGGGCGACGCAGTAATGGGTCGGCACGTCGAGCTTGATGCGGGCGCGCTCGGCCCAATAGCGGCGGTTCTCGACGTAATGGGTAAAGCTCTTCTGGCGCGAATCGAGATCGACGGTGGCAACGCGCTGCCCGGCTTGCAGCAGCGCCACCGCGATATGCATCGCCGTGGTCGACTTGCCGGAGCCGCCCTTTTCGTTGCCCAGGACGATGACATGCGCCGAACCGGGCCTGCCAACATCCGACTGCATCAACATGGCAACGGACCTCTGCGTTGCCGTCCGTTCTCAGACATGCAACGCGTATGGTCAAGATACAGCATCGCGCGCGACAAGTTAATCATTAACCACGCGCCGCGAACAAAAAAACGCTACTGTGCTCGCGCCGCAACGCCGCACGTTCAACACGATGGCAAAAAAGTTAATTCACGCGCGCCGCAATAGGCTAATCGTCCGCACGCTGCCGGCGCTGCGGCGCGCAATCGAAACGCTGCGTGCGCGACACGCCCGCATCGCGCTGGTACCAACCATGGGCGCGCTGCACGAAGGCCACCTGTCGCTGGTGCGCTTGGCAAAGCGCCGCGCCGGTCACGTCGTGGTTTCGATTTTCGTTAATCCCACGCAATTTGCCCCCAACGAGGATTTTCGCAGCTATCCGCGGACCTTTGCGGCCGACCTGAAAGCGCTCGCTGCGGAAAACGTCGATCTGGTCTGGGCGCCGTCGGCGGAAACCATGTACCCGGAAGGTTTTGCCACCAGGATCGTGCCGCAGGGCGCGGCGGCCGCCGGCCTTGAAGACGCGTTCCGGCCGCATTTCTTTACCGGCGTCGCCACCGTGGTGGCAAAGCTCCTGATCCAATGCGCGCCCGACATCGCGATTTTCGGCGAAAAGGACTACCAGCAGCTCAAGGTCATCACGGCATTCGCCCGCGATCTGAATCTCAACGCCCGCATCGTCGGCGCTCCGATCGTGCGTGAGCCCGACGGCTTGGCGCGCTCCTCGCGCAACGTCTATCTGGCGCCCGACGAGCGCAAAGCGGCGCCGGCGCTCTACCGGGTGCTTAAGGATTGCGCGGCACAGATCGCCGACGGCCGTCCGCTCTTGGCCGTGCTCGCCGAAGGCCGCACCGCCATCACGGATGCCGGGTTCGCTCTCGACTACCTCGAGGCCCGCCATGCCGAAACGCTGGCGCCCGCCAAATCCGCGAAGGACGGCCCGATCCGCCTGCTTGTTGCGGCACGCATCGGCAAAACCCGGTTGATCGACAACGTGGGCGTTTAACGCCTCCGGCGCAGCCGACCTATTTGGCCGCCACTTTCATCGGGTCCTTGACGTTCGGGAACGTCTCGAACTCGGTATTCCAGAGCTGACCGTCGATCTTTTCGACCTTGCGGATGTAGATGTTCGAGACGATGTCGCGGGTTTCCGGGTCGATCGAGATCGGGCCGCGCGGGCTTTCCCAGGCCATGCCTTTCATGGCGCCGATGAGCGCGTCCCCGTCGGTCTTGCCGCCGGTCTTCTTCAAGGCCTCGTAGATCAGGTGCATGCCGTCATAGCCGCCGACCGCGACGAAGTCGGGGCGGAAGTTGTTGGCTTTGAGGATCGATGACACGTAGGTCTTGTTGAGCTCGGACTTGTGCGCCGCCGAATACGGCCCGGCGGTGATCATGCCGAGCATCTGGTCGCCCATGTTGTTGAGATCGTCGTCGGTGGTGAGATCCCCCGGGCCGATGATCTTGATGCCGGATTTGCCCAAGCCGCGCTCGGCGAACTGCTTGGCGAAGATCGGCGCCTGGGTGCCGGGGAAATAGATGAAGGCGGTGTCGGGCTTGAGGTCGGCGACACGCTGCAGGAACGGCGCGAAGTCGGGATTGGCGAGCGGAATGCGGATGGTTTCGACGATCTCGCCGCCGACCTGCTTGAAGCGCGTGGTGAATGCGGTCTCCGCCTCGACGCCCGGCGCCCATTCGTTGACCAGGGTGACGACGCGCTTCGAGCCGTTCTTGGCCGCCCATTCGGCCATGATCCAGGATTGCGGGCTCAAGATGAAGCCGGCGCGCACGAAGTACGGCGACTTGGTCGTGGTGATCGAGGCGCCGGAGCTCATCACCAGGGTCATTTTCTTGGCCTGCGTGACCAGCGGCGCGACCGCCAGGGCGGTCGGCGTGATGCCGATGCCGACGATGTCGACCTTGTCGTTGACGATCATCTCCTGCACGAGCCGCCGCGCCGTGTCGGCGACGCCGCCGTCATCGTGCACGATCAGCTCGATCTTGCGGCCGGCGACCGTGTCGCCGTGCTGCTGCATGTAGAGCTTGATGGAGGCGGTGAGCTGGCGGCCGACGGCGGCAAAGCCTGCGCCGGTCATCGGCATGCTGATGCCCATCTTCAGCGGCGTCTCGGCCGCGGCGCGGCGGACGAACGGGCCGACCGCGGCCATGGCGGCGGCGCCCTTGAGCAGTTTGCGGCGGTGCATTGTGTATCCCCCTTTTGTTTATCCTCCCCGCTTCGCGGCCGAGGATAAAACCATTACGCCGGCTCGAGATGCGGAATCTGCGGCCGCTGGCCTTGCGCCTTGCCGCTGATCGGCGGCTTGGGCAGGCCCGCATCGCCACGTTCCATGACGAAGGTGTGCGCGAGCGAATACCACGGCGCGGCGACGTCGGGCGCCGGCGCGTCCTTGGCCGCGTCGTGGCGCACGTATTTGCCGATCAGATGGCGGGTGACCCCGAACTGCGCGTCGGTCTCGAGGTTCGGGTCCTCGGGATCGTAAAGTTGCGAGATCAGCGTCTTGAAGCCCGGTTTATAGACCAGGAAATGCACGTGCGACGGCCGCATGTTGTGCCGGCCGGCCGCGCGCAACAGCTCGCCCACCGGACCGTCGATCGGGACCGGATAACCGGCCGGCTTGACGCTGCGGAAGCTGATGCGCCCTTTCGCGTCGGTCGTGAACTTGCCGCGCAGGTTCATGTCGGCCTGGCTCGGGTCCTGGTTCTCGTAAAATCCCTCCGGCGAGGACTGCCAAATGTCGACCTCGGCGCCTTCGATCGGCTTGCCGGCGGTGTCGACAAAGGTGGCATCGACAAACAGAACGGGACCGGGCGTCGGCGAGCGCACGATGGAGCCGCCGTTCGGCGTCGCCGGCGAGTGCATGCGCCAGAACGGACCAAGTGTGTTGGCGTCGGTCTCGGTCATGCCGTTGTCGCCATTGTTGAGAAGACAGACCAGCGGCGACAGGCCGAGCGAGCCCGCCATCAGCACTGCTTCATTGTGGGTCTCGTTGGAGCGCTGGCCGATCGCCACGATGTAGGCCATGGCGGTATGAAATTCCTGCTCGGTCAGCTTCACTTCCCGAGCGAAATCATGCAGGTGGCGAATAAAAGCCGCCAGGATCTCGCGCAGCCGCGGATTCTTGGTGCGCGCATACTCGCCGAGCACCGCTTTGGTGACGTCTTTTTCGTTCTCGATGATCATGCATTGACTCCGCAACACCGCCTGGGCGCCGGACGCGGAGTTTACGGCATCGGCCGCGGCGGCGCCATGCGCCAGCTCACATCAACCCGAGCTCGCGCAGCTCACGACGGAGCTTTTCCGGCATGGCGGCGGCACCCGGCGCGGCCCGCTCGAGATCGGCCGGCGCGTCGGCCACCGCAAGGTAGCGCCAGCCCTGGAACGCCCGGTACGGACGCGGCGCGACCAGCACGACTTTTGGCTCGAGCACCAGGCCGCAGCGGCCGATGCCGTCCTTGTCGCGGAACGGCCGCACCGCGCGGATGCGCTGGCGGCACATGACCTCGCCGCGGATCACCCAGAACAGCGAGCCGCCGTCGGTCAGTTCGTCGGCGCGCTTGGGCACCATGCGGGTGCGATGAATGTGCTCGGCTTTTTCGCCGCGGCGCCGCTTGTCCTTGAGCTTCTGCTTGATCCAGTCCTGGAGGTCGCGCACCGAGTCGCAACCGACGCATAGCTTGATGAGATGCAGTGCCATGGCCTCACATTATCGCGTTTCGTCGCGTTCGATCAGCATGATCTCGCCGCCCTCCACAAGCTGAGCGCCCGGCTCGGCGGCGATTGTCCGCACGGTTCCGGCAAACGGCGCCTGCAGGGTGTGCTCCATCTTCATCGCCTCGATTATGGCAAGGCGCTGACCGGCGGCGACCTCGTCGCCGACGCGCACAAAAATCTGCAGCAGGCGTCCATGCATCGGCGCCCGGACGGTACCGTCGCCGGCCTCGGCCGCTGCGCTTGCGGCAAAATCCTCGAGCCGCACGCGGGTCTGGCGGCCGTGCCGCAGAACATAGACCTCTTCGCCGGCCGCAAAGGTCTGGGCGTCTTCGGCGGGCGGCACACCGTTGACGTCGACGCGAATTCCCTCGGCCCCATAGCTCACGGCGGCGGCGATCCGCACGCCGTCGACCATGACCGGAATGCTCACGCTGCGTCTGCCGCCGAGCTGAAAGCCGTCGCGGGCGGCCCAGGGCGAAGTCTCCTCATCGGATTGGGCGTCAGCCGCGACCTCCTCCGACGACGAAGCGAACGATTGCGCCAGCAGCCGCGCGACTCCCAGCGCCGCGGCGGCGTAGTCGGGCTCATGCGGAACGGCACCGAGCGCCGCGAGATTGCGGTCGATAAAGCCGGTGTCGATGCGGCCGGTGCGGAACTCGGGCGCCCGGCACAAAGCCGCGACAAACGCGAGATTGCTGCGCGGCCCGGCAATCACTGTGCGCGCGATGGCGTGACCGAGCCGGTCAAGCGCCGCATCGCGCGTCGGCGCGTGCGCGATCAGCTTGGCGATCATCGGATCGTAAAACGGCGTGATGGTCGCGCCGGCTTCAACCCCGGCATCGACCCGGATCTCGGCGGGCCATTGCAGCGCGACGATGCGGCCCGGCGACGGCAAAAAGCCGTTCTCGACGTCTTCGGCGTAGACGCGCGCCTCGACGGCGTGGCCGCGCAGTTGAACTTGCTCTTGGCTCAATGGCAGCCGCTCGCCGGCGGCGACGCGGAATTGCCATTCGACGAGATCGAGCCCGGTTACGGCTTCGGTCACCGGATGCTCGACCTGCAGCCGCGTGTTCATCTCGATGAACCAGAACGCTCCCGTGCGCAGTCCGGCCGAACCGTCGGCGACGAACTCGACGGTGCCGGCGCCGCTATACCCGACGGCGCGCGCCGCCTCGACGGCAGCGGCGCCTATTTGCGCCCGCAGTTCGGCGGTCATGCCGGGCGCCGGCGCTTCCTCGACGATTTTCTGATGCCGGCGCTGCAGCGAGCAATCGCGCTCGCCGAGATGGATGACGTTGCCGTGCCGGTCGGCAAAAATCTGAATCTCGATGTGCCGCGGCGCGGCGACGTATTTCTCGATCAGCACGCGGCTCGAGCCGAATGCGCTCTCGCATTCGCGGATCGCGCCTTCAAGCGCTGCATCGAACTCGGCATGGCGCTCGACCTTGCGCAAGCCGCGGCCACCGCCGCCGGCGGCCGGCTTGATCAGCACCGGATAGCCGATCTCGTAGGCTTTCTCCTTGAGGAATTTCGGCTCCTGCCGCTCGCCGTGATAGCCGGGCACCACCGGCACGCCGGCCGCTTCCATCAGTGCCTTGGCGCGATCCTTGAGGCCCATGGCGCGGATCGCGGCGGGTGGCGGGCCGACGAAAACGATGCCCGCGGCCGCACAAGCCTCCGCAAACGCGGCGTTCTCGGACAAAAAGCCGTAGCCGGGATGGATGCACTCGGCGTGGGCGGCCTTTGCGACCTCGATCAGCCGTTCGATCGATAGATAGCTGTCACGCGCAGGCGCGGGCCCGATCGGAAAGGCTTCATCGCAGACCCGGACATGCAGCGCTTCGGCATCGGCCGCGGAATAGACCGCAATCGTGCGCAAGCCCAAGCGTTTTGCCGTGCGAGCGATACGGCAGGCGATTTCGCCGCGGTTGGCGATGAGGACCGAACCGAACATGGCCCATCAGTAACGGGCTCGCGCAACGGCGCAATGGGACGCGAGCGCGGGGCGCATCAACGGCTCTGCGCCGGGGCGGGCGTCCAGACCGGGTCGGTATTGCCTTGCTCGGGCGCGGCCGCGCCGGGTTGGCGCGCCTCGCGGGCGGCGGCCGGCTTTTCGGCGCGCTTGTGCGGCTCGGCATTGGCGCCGGCGCGCGGCTCGGCCGGGCCGTTCGGCTCGGGATTCATGATGCTGATCGCCGGGATCGAGGCGGCGTTCGGGAAGTCGATGTTGACCATCACCTTGCGCTTGCCGTTCGGCCCGATGGCGCCGGTCGGCTCGGCGCCGCCCGACAATTCGGCGACCGGCACGTCCGGCGATCTCGCCCAGGCCTCGCGGAATTGATCGACATAGCGGTCGAGCGTGTGCGCGATCAGATTGGTGCGCACATGGCCGGCATCGTGCAGCAGCCGCAGTGCCGGGCAGTTCTGGGCGGTGCAGCCGTCACGCGTCGCCAGCACGTGGGCTAGGATGCCGAACGGATCGGCTTCAAGCGCGTGACGCAGCGGCGCGAGCGTGTTGCCGATGTCGCTGCCGCCGCGGTCGCTGTAGGCGCTGATGTCGGACAGCAGCGCGAACTGCGCGCCGACGTAGGAGATCGCGGCGGCAACGCCGGCCGGCGAGGCAAACAGCGCCTTGGTGCACGCGGTCTCGACGGCTTCGCCGGTGACGGTGTCGAGGCATGCGAGCGGCGATCCGGGACTCAGCACCTGCGCGCTCAACTGCGCGGCGCGGGCCTCGAGCGCAAGCCGCTCGGCGGCGCGATCGCGCGCGGCGCCGTTTTGCAAGAGCGCCCAGGCCAGCACGCCGCAAAGGCCGGCGCTGAGCGCAGCAAGAAACACGCGGCCGCCGGCGGCCAGCGCGCCCTGGCGCGCACGGCCGAACGCCAGCGCGCAAACCACAAGCGCGAGCGCGGCCGCGCAGGCGGCCGCGATCCAGAGCGGCGTCACCCAAGGCAAGATTGCGGGATCGATGCGAGCCATCAACGCACCATCGCTGACAAGCGCTACGCAACGTCACACAAGCGAAAGCAAGCCAAAGTATGGCTCAGCCGCTACGCCAACGCCAGCGCGGCGCACGAGTCCGCCACGCGCCGAATGACGCGGAAAGATCCGCTCGCCGCCACAATGCGCTGACACGAGTGCGCTTTCCCTCGCGGGAAGCACATGCGCGATCACATTTCGAGCTCGAGCTGGCTTTCTTTGGCCACGCGTTCGAACGCTTCGCCCGAATTCTTGATCCGATACTGGTAATCGTCACCATCGGACGGCAGCAGCCGAACCACCTTGTAGCTGCCGCTCGCACCAGGACGGCTGATCGGGCTCGACGTATAGGACACGGTCTGGCCGACGCTGAACTTGTGGGTCCGGAGCGTCGCGAGCGGACTCGGCGGCGGAGCGCTGACCTGCTTCGAGAGGAGTTGCGCAATGCCGATTGCGGCGATTGGGCGGCCGTTCGGTGGCGCCGGCTTGCGCGCTGCCGCGCGACGGGCCGGTTTACGTGCAGACGCCTTGCGTACTCCCCTGTTGCGGCTGATCTTTGCCGGCCGCTTTTTAGTCGCTGAATGTTTGTTCATGACGAAACTATAGCACCCAAACTGATACACGAGCAAATTATAGTGCGGCCGAAACGCCTTTGCGAGCAAGTCTTTAGCCCGATATTTAAGATCGGTTATTTTAATGTCATATCAATGACTTAAAGACGCCTTCTATTGCATAACCTCAATGCAAATCTGTTATGCTTGACGCTGCCAGCGGCCGTTTTCGTCGGCCTGCCAATAAGTAACCTCAAATCCGTCTTTTTTGGCGGCGGCCCAGCGTTCGCGCGCCGCGGCCACGGCATCCGGATCATCGCCGTCGAACAGCAGGACCAGGCGCTGGTAGCCCGACGCGTCGCCAGGCAGTTCGGCCCCTTCGACCAGGAAGCGGACAGTCGCCTGGTTTGGGTTTTCGCCGTCGAGCGTCAGGAGAACCGGCTGCTCGCCGGCGTCCGGCTCGCGCCAGGTGCCGTGCGGCAGAAAGGCATCGTCGCGCCACGTCCACAAATGGGCGTCGAGCGCCTCGATCCGTTCTTCGGACGAGGCCTGCACCACAACGCGCCAGCCGCGCTCCAGCGACTTTTGCAGAAGCGGCGGCAGCACCTGTTCGAGCCGCTGTCCCTTGAGATGATAGAACAGAATCTCGGTCATCGCATTGGCCGCGCTAGCGTTCGTAATAATCCTCGACCAGGCGGTCGAGCAGCCGCACGCCCCAACCGGAACTCCAACTCTTGTTGATATCGGTCTGCGGCGAGCCGAGCGCCGTGCCGGCAATGTCGAGATGCGCCCACGGCGTCTTGCCGACGAAACGCTGCAGCAACTGCGCCGCCGTGATCGATCCGGCCCAGCGGCCGCCGGTATTTTTCATGTCGGCAAACTTCGAGTCGATCATCTTGTCGTATTCGGGACCGAGCGGCATACGCCAGACGCGCTCGCCGGTTTCCTCGCCGGCCTTGCTCAGGCGCTCGACGAGCTTGTCGTCGTTGGCAAACAGGCCGGCATATTCCTGCCCGAGCGCCACGATGATGGCGCCCGTCAGCGTCGCCAGATTGATCATGAATTTCGGCTTGAAGCGCTGGCGGACGTAATGCAGCACGTCGGCGAGCACGAGACGGCCTTCGGCATCGGTATTGATGATTTCGATGGTCTGACCCGACATGGTCTTGAGGATGTCGCCGGGCCGATAGGCTTTGCCGTCGGGCATGTTCTCGACCAGTCCGATCGCGCCGACGGCGTTGACCTTGGCTTTGCGCGCGGCGAGCGCGTGCATCAGACCGACGACGCAAGCAGCACCCGCCATGTCGCCTTTCATGTCCTCCATGTTGCCCGCCGGCTTGATCGAAATGCCGCCGGTATCGAAGCAGACGCCCTTGCCGATGAAGGCGAGCGGATCGGCGCCGCGCTTGCCGCCGTTCCAGCGCATGATGACAAGCCGGGAATCGTGCGCCGAACCCTGGCCGACGCCGAGCAGCGCTCCCATGCCGAGCTTTTTCATGGCCGCCACGTCGAACGTTTCGACGCCGACGCCGAGCCGGGACAGAGCCGACGCGCGGCGGGCGAACTCGCCCGGGTAGAGCACGTTCGCCGGCTCGTTGATGAGATCGCGGGCCAAGACCACGCCCGCCGCGACCGCGTCGGTGCCGGTCGATGCCTTCTGCGCGGCCGCCGGATTGGCGCAAGCGAGATGGACCTCGACCTTATCGGCGCGCTCGTCGCCTTCTTTGCGCTTGGTCTTGTAGCGGTCGAACGCATAGGCGCGCAGCCGAATGCCGAGCGCGAGGTTGGCCACCTGGTCGGGCTTGAACGCGCCCGAGCCGGATTCGGCCAAGATGGTCACCTCCTTGGCCTTGGGCGGCAGCCTGCCCATGGCGATGCCGCCCAGCTTGACGATGTCGCGTTGCTTAAGGTCACTGTCCTTGCCGGTCCCGATCACCACGAGCCGCGGCGCATCGAGGCCGGCGGGGGCGACGATATCGAGGACGGCGCCGTTCTTTCCCGCAAAGCCATCCGCCGCGGCGGCGCGGCGCACCTGGGCCTCGGCCCCGCCGAGTGCTTTTTTGGTCGCCGGCCCGAATTTCAAATTCTCCGCGCAGAACGCAACAAGAACTCCGCGCAACCGAGCAAAGGGGGCGAAGCCGAGCTTGAGGGCATCGGGCATTTTGGTCCTTTTTCTCCTGCCGTTCGTCACCTTGCCGGCTCATATGAACCGAACGGCAGCATCCTGCAAAGCCGGTTCCGGTCGGCCTTGCCGTACCGTTCGCGCCGGCGCATGGAGGATTGTGGCGGCGGGATTGCCTTGGGCAGGCCATTTTGTGAAAGCATGAGCGCGTCTGCGCCGGCTCGGCACGCGGGCCTCTAAGGCCGTTGCTCACGTGAGCCGCGACCGCGGCGCACGTTCGGAAGGGACGAGGTGGTGGGGTCGATCGGTCGCTACATCTTTCGCACCACCATGATGGCGTTCCTGATCACGCTCGTCAGCCTGACGGTCGTGATCTGGTTCACCCAGGCGATGCGCGATTTCGACCTGATCACCAGCGAGCGGCAGACGCTGTTCGTGTTCATCGGCATCACCGGAATGATCGTGCCGCTCCTGGTCATGATCATCGCGCCGATCGCGCTGATGCTGGCGTCGGCGCATGTGCTGTCCCGGCTCGGCCAGGATTCCGAGATGATCGTGATGAACGCCGCCGGCCTGTCGCCGTGGCGCTTGCTGGCGCCGTTTGTGGCGGCCGCGCTGGTGGTCGCGCTGTTGTGCGCCGGTATCGCCGCTTACGTTTCGCCGCTCGCGCTGCGCAAGTTGGGCGAATGGTCGTCCCAGGTGCGCGCCGACATCCTCACCAACATCGTGCAGCCGGGCCGCTTCACCTCGGTCAGCGGTAATCGGACGTTCCACATCGCCGACCGGCGGCCGAACGGCCTTCTGGTCGGCATTTTCGTCGACGACCGCAGCAATCCCAACGAGCATGCCACCTATCTCGCCGAGGAAGGCGAGATCGTAAAGAAGGACGGCGGTTCGTTCCTGGTGCTCGACCACGGCAGCATTCAGCGTATCGAGACCGGGCAGACCGATCCGCGCATCGTGACCTTCGACCGCTATGCGTTCGATCTTTCGAAATTCACCGGTGGGCCGCAGAGCACCAACACCACGGTGCGCGAAAAATACCTCTGGGAACTGATCTGGCCGGCGCCGAACGATCCGGTCTATGCCAAGCAAGCCGATCAATACCGGTCGGAGATGTACGACCGCCTGGCGACGCCGTTCTATCCGCTGGCGTTCGCGATTCTGACCTACATGTTTCTCGGTCCGCCACAGACCACCCGCCAGAGCCGCACATTGGGTACGCTCGGACTGGCCGGCACCGCCGCCGTGGTACGGCTCGCCGGCTTTCTCAGCGTCGTGGCCGGCGTCAAGGTGCCGGCCCTGCTCAGCCTGCAATTCATCGCGCTCGCGGCCGCCATCGGCATCGGGCTGTGGCAGATTTCGCGCGGCAAGGCGGTGGAACATGCCGCCTTCATCCACCGCATCGCCACCGCCGTCACCGAGCGCATGGCGCGCGCGGCCGCGAGTTGAGGACCATCATGCTGACCGGCACGCTCTCGCGCTATTTTGCGCTGCGGTTCTTCAGCTCGGTGATGGGCAGCTTTGTCGGCGTGGTGGTGCTGGCGGCGATCATCGATTATTTCGAGCTGATGCGGCGCGGCGCCGACTGGCCCAAGGCGACCGCCTGGATCCTGGCCCAGATCTCGATCTACCGGATTCCGCAGCTCACCGAGCACATCATGCCGTTCGCGGTGCTGGTCGGCGCCATGTCGTGTTATTTGACGCTGTCGCGGCGTCTCGAGCTCGTGGTCGCGCGCGCCGCCGGCATTTCCGCCTGGCAATTCGTCGCGCCGGCGCTCACCGTGGCATTTTTGCTCGGCACCGCCGCCACGATCGCCTACAACCCGATCGCCGCCGCGCTCCACGAGCGCTCCAAGCGCATCGAGGCCGGCATGCTCGGCGAAAACCTGTCGGCCTTGCAGGAGAGCACGAGCGGCTTCTGGGTCCGGCAAAAGAGTCCCAACGGCGCGGCGATCCTCAATGCCAAATCGAGCCGCGAGCAAGGCTCGAACCTGGGCAACGTCACGGTCTATACGTTCGACGAGGGCGGCCGCTTCGCCGAACGCATCGAAGCGCGCAACGCCGAGCTCGAGCACGGCTACTGGCGCCTCGACGACGTGCGCATCTACGCACCCGGCAACGCGCCGGTGATCGAACCGACCTACCGGCTCAACACCAACCTGACCCTCGAACAGGTGCGGGAAAGTTTCGCGACGCCGGAGACGGTGCCGTTCTGGCAATTGCCGAATTACATCGAGCTGGCGGACCGCGCCGGCCTCGCCGCCGCCGGTTATCGGCTGCAATACAACGAGCTGTTGGCCCGCCCGTTTCTGCTCTGCGCCATGGTGCTGCTGGCCGCCGCCGTGAGTCTCCGGTTCTTCCGCTTCGGCGGCGTGCAGAAGATGGTGTTGAGCGGCATCAGCGCCGGATTCCTGATCTTCGTCCTGCAGAAGATCACCGAAGACATGAGCAAGTCGGAGCTCATTCCGCCGGTGGTTGCGGCCTGGATACCGGTGCTGGTCGGCGGCCTTACGGGTTTCGTCGCCCTGCTCTATCAGGAGGACGGCTAAGGCGCGGGTCGTTGCGCCGGCCCAACGCCCGCTGCGGCGGCGCGCTTATGCCGCGGCGGGTTGTACCATTTGCTTCCGCTTTGTCCTAAATTTCGCCGCGAGGACAAGGCATTGGTCCTGGCCTGCGACCGGCCGAGCCAGCGGCCGCCCGAGGGGAACGAACGAGCGATGTGGCTGACCAGGATAGGCGACCGGGCGCGACCACTGGCAACGGCGGCGCTCGTCGGCGCCGTGATGTTTGCCGGCGCGCCGGCGGCGTGGTCGCAACAGGTGGTGGCACTGGTCAATGGCCAGCCGATCACCGAGCTCGACATCGTGCAGCGCACCAAGCTCGAGCAAATGGGCTCGCCGAAGCCGCCGAGCCGGCAAGTCGTGCTCAACACGATCATCGACGAAGTTCTGGAAGTGCGGGAGGCCAAGCAGTACGGCATCGACCCGCCCCAGGCCGACGTGGATCAATCCTATGCAAGCATTGCCGACCGCATGGGCCTTGATGCCAAGAAGTTGACCGAGGTCCTGACCAAGGCCGGATCGAGCGAGCTCGCTTTGAAGCACCGGCTGCGCGCGCAGCTGGCCTGGAACGCGCTGATCCGCGGCCGCTACCGGGCGAGCCTGGAGATTCCCGACAGCGACGTCGAAGCCGCGCTCAATTTGCACAAGGGCGACGAGAAAAAGGACGTCGGCTACGAATACACCATGCGGCCGATCATCTTCATCGTGCCGGCCGGCTCGCCAGCGGCGGTCTTCGAGGCCCGCAAGCGTGACGCCGACACGCTGCGCGCGCGCTTTGCGAACTGCGCCGAGGGCATCCCGTTCGCGCGCGCCCTCAACGAGGTCGCCGTACGCGACCAGATCACCAAATTCTCCAGCGACCTGCCGGAGCAATCTCGAGCCATCCTGGACGGCATCGAGGTCGGCCACCTGACGCCGCCGGAAACCACCGCCGAGGGCGTGCAGATGTTCGCGGTCTGCGGCAAGCGCCAGACCAAGAACGATACGCCCGGCAAGAAGCAGATTCGCGACGAGATGTTCGAGAAGAAATTCGGCGCCAAAGCCAAGCGCTATCTGGCGCAGTTGCGGCGCGATGCGATGATCGAATACAAGTAGCCGCGAACGAGCGGATTGAAAGAGCATCGTGCAACCGCTGGCATTGACGCTCGGCGAGCCCGCCGGGATCGGGCCCGACCTTGCGCTCGCCGTCTGGCAGCGACGCGCCGAAGACGACATTCCCCCCTTCTATGTGACCGGCGATAGCGCGTTTCTCGGCCGCCGCGCCGAGCAGCTTGGCCTCAAGATACCGATAGCCGAGGTGGTGCCGGGCGCAGCCGCCGAAAGCTTTGCCACGGCGCTGCCGGTCGTGACCGCCGACGAAAAGGCGAGCGCGCTGCCCGGGCATCCGGATCGATCGAGCGCGCCGGTCGCCATCGCCTCGATCCGCCGCGCGGTCGCCGACGTTATGGCCGGGCACGCGGCGGCGGTCGTCACCAATCCGATCGCGAAAAACGTGCTTTACAAATCCGGCTTCGCCGAGCCGGGCCACACTGAATTTCTGGCGAAGCTGGTGCAGGAGGCGACTGGACAGACGCTGCGGCCGGTCATGCTGCTGTGGGCGCCGGAACTAGCGGTGGTGCCGGTGACGATTCATCTGCCGTTGCGCGACATCTTTGGACAGCTGTCGGCCGAACTCATCGTCGAGACCGGGCGCATCGTGGCGCGCGACCTGCACACACGGTTTCGCATCGCGCGGCCCCGCCTTGCGATCGCGGGATTGAATCCGCACGCCGGCGAGCAAGGCACGCTCGGCGAAGAGGACCGCGCCATCGTTGCGCCGGCGGTGGCGCAACTTGCTGCCGAGGGTATCGAAGCCCGTGGACCGCTGCCGGCCGATTCCATGTTTCATGAAGCCGCGCGCCTAAGCTACGACGCGGCCTTGTGCATGTATCACGACCAGGCGCTGATCCCGATCAAGACGCTGGCGTTCGATCACGCCGTCAACGTCACGCTCGGATTGCCGTTCGTGCGCACGTCGCCCGACCACGGCACGGCATTCGATATTGCCGGCACCGGCAAAGCCGATCCGAAGAGCCTGATCGCCGCGTTGCGGCTCGCCGCGCGGCTCGCCGCCGCCGACAGCGCGGCGCGACAGACGTGACCGGCGCGGCCGCCGCGCCCGCCATAGCGGACGGCCTGCCGCCGCTGCGCGAGGTAGTCCGGCGCCACGGCCTCGCGCCGAAGAAATCGCTCGGCCAGAATTTTTTGTTCGATCTCAATCTCGCCGCCCGGATCGCACGCGCGGCGGGTCCGCTCGACGGCGTGACGGTGTTCGAAGTCGGTCCGGGACCGGGCGGATTGACCCGCGCGCTGCTTGCGCTCGGTGCTGCCCGCGTGGTCGCGGTCGAACGCGACGACCGCGCCATCGCCGCCTTGCACGAGATCGCCGCGCGCTATCCCGGCCGCCTCGACATCGTGGCGGCGGACGCGCTCAGCTACGACCCGCGCCCTGCCCTGCACGGGCCCGTACGAATTGCCGCCAACCTGCCCTACAACATCGCCACCGCGTTGCTGGTCTCCTGGCTCAGCGCCGAGCCCTGGCCGCCCTGGTACGATGCCGCGCTGCTGATGTTTCAACGCGAAGTCGCCGAACGCATCGTCGCGGCGCCGCACTCGAAAAGCTACGGCCGCTTGTCGGTGCTGGCGCAGTGGCGCTGCGAAGCGAAGATTTTGTTCGACGTCAACGCCTCGGCCTTCGTGCCGCCGCCGAACGTAAAATCCTCGATCGTTCATTTGCTGCCGAGGCGGCGGCCGCTGCCGTGCGATCGCGCATTGCTGGAGCGCATCACCCAGGCGGCGTTCGGACAGCGGCGCAAGATGCTGCGGCACAGCTTGCGGACGCTCGCCACCGACGTCGCGGCCCTGCTCGCGGCCGCCGGACTCGATCCCACCGCGCGCGCCGAGGATCTGTCGGTCAGCGATTTCGTGGCACTGGCCCGCGCGCTGGCGGCCAGGCGCTGACTGGGGCAGGATGCCCATTGGATCAAAAGCGTGAGGCTGATTTTCGATGACCGCAATGCGTCGCCAATCGCTGGTCGCCTACGGCCAACCGCTCTGCGAGACCGTCATCGACCCGCCACAGCCGCGCGGGACCGAAGTGCTGGTGCGGGTCGAGCGTTGCGGCGTCTGCCATTCCGATCTGCATCTGCACGACGGCTATTTTGCGCTCGGCGGCGACAAGCGCCTCGACATCACCAAGGACCGGCCGCTGCCGTTCACGCTCGGCCATGAGATCGCCGGCGTGATCGAGGCGGCGGGCGAAGACGCTGCCGAGGCGCGCATCGGCCACCGCGTCGCGGTCTATCCATGGATCGGCTGCGGCGCGTGCGCGCTGTGCCGGCGCGGCGAGGAGAACCTGTGCTCCGCGCACCATCATCTCGGCATCAGCGTCGACGGCGGTTTCGCCACCCATGTGCTGATCCCGCATCCGCGTTATCTGCTCGACTACGCACCACTGTCGCCGAATTTCGCCGGGCCGCTGATGTGCTCAGGCCTGACCGCTTATGCGGCGCTCAAGCGGCTCGCGGCGCTCGCCGCCGACGGTCCGGTGCTGCTCGTCGGGCTGGGCGGCGTCGGCATGATGGGGCTTGCGGTCGCGCGCGCCTTGTTCCGGCAGCCGCCGCTCGTCGCCGACATCGATGCCGAGAAGCGGAACGCGGCGCTCGCGACCGGCGCGGCAGCCGCCTATGACCCGGCCGATCCGCAGGCCCGCCGCGCCATCGCGGCGGCAACCGGCGGCCTCTATGCGGTGTGCGACTTTGTCGGCTCGGAGAAATCGCTGCAATTTGCCACCGGCGTGCTGGCGCGCGGCGGCAAGGTGGTGGTGACCGGCCTCCTTGGCGGCACGTTCGCCATGGCCGCCGCGATGTTTGCCATCAAGGCCATGACCATCCAGGGAACGCTGACCGGAACGCTGGCCGAAGCGCGCGAGCTCCTCGAGCTTGCCCGCGCCGGCAAGATCGCGCCGATTCCGACGCGCGAGCGGCCGCTTGGCGAAGCGCAAGCCGCGCTCGACGATCTGCGCGCTGGCCGCATTGTCGGACGAACGGTGCTCACAACATAGCTCAGAGGGTGATTTTAGCTCCAATAGATCGAGCTACTCACTGCAATGCTCTTTTGAGCAATGCTTCCAGTCATTTTTCCGACGCGATCAACTGACGCACAAAATTAGATAGGCCGACCTGCCGGTCTCGCCTGAGACGCTCGGCCGTGAGGATCGTCTGCACTTCGGAAAACGCCTGCTCAATATCGTGGTTGACAACCACATAATCATATTCCGCCCAATGACTCACCTCGCTAGTTGCCATGACCATCCGTGCTCGGATAACAGCCTCACTGTCCTGTGCCCGCGTATGTAACCGACGCTCCAATTCCTTTGCGCTGGGTGGCAGAATAAAAATCGTCGCCAAGTCGTCGCGAGCCTTTTCCCGCAGTTGCTGTGCGCCTTGCCAATCAATGTCGAATAGCACGTCGCGGCCGGCGCGCAGTGCCTCGATTACCGGTCGGCGCGGCGTGCCGTAGAGATTTCCGAACACTTCCGCCCATTCCAACAATTCACCGGAAGCAACCATGTCGTCGAAGTTGGCGCGGTCGATGAAATGATAGTCGCGTCCGTCGATCTCGCCTTCACGTTTTTGTCGAGTTGTCACTGATACAGACAATTCGATTTGTCGGTCGGCCTTCAACAGCATCCGCGAAAGTGTGGTCTTCCCCGCGCCGGATGGCGAAGAAAGCACAAGCAGCAGACCGCGGCGCGCAATCTTTTTCGGATTTGTCCTTTTTGTGGAAGTCCGGGCCGCGCGCGCCATGAGCTATTCCACGTTCTGAACCTGCTCGCGGAATTGCTCGACCGCGGCCTTGAGCGCGAGCCCGATATTGGTGAGCTCGACGTCGTTGGCCTTGGCGCACAGCGTGTTGGCTTCGCGGTTGAGCTCCTGGGCGAGAAAGTCGAGCCGCCGGCCGATGGCGCCGCCTTGCTCGATGAGCAGCTCGGCCTGGGCAACGTGCGCGACGAGGCGGTCGAGCTCCTCGCGCACGTCGGCCTTGGTGGCGATCAGAATGGCTTCCTGGTGCAGCCGGTCCGGATCGAACCGATCGGCTTGCGCAAGCAGCGTCGCCACCTGCTCGGCGAGCCGGGCGCGGATCGCCTCGGGCCGGCGGCCGGGGGCGAGCTCTGCCTGCTGGACGAGCGCGCCGATTTCGGCAAGCCGCAGCGTCAGAACGCGACCGAGCGCACTGCCCTCATGATGGCGCATGCCGGCAAGCGCCGTAACGGCGTCGGCGAAGCCGGCGGTCACCGCCGCCTCGGCTTCGCGCTTTTCGTCGGCATTCTCCTCGGCTTCGCCGATTTCCATCACGCCCTTCAGGGCGAGCAGGCCGTCGAGACTGGGCGGCGATGTTTCGATGCGCCGCGCCACATCGCGTGCCGCGTGCAGCACCGCCTCGAGCACCGCGATGTTGATGCGCACCGCGACCGTCGCGCCGGTCCGCTCGACCGTCAGCCCCGCCTGGATCGAGCCGCGCGCCAGCGTCTCGCTCGCGCGCGCGCGCAACGCCGGCTCGATCGCGTCCCAGCCGGACGGCAGGCGCAGCCGCAGATCGAGCCCTTTGCCGTTGACCGATTTGATTTCCCAGGCCCAGGCATACGAACGGCAGACGCCATGGCTGCGAGCAAAGCCCGTCATGCTCGACAGCGCCATGGCAGCCAATACCCCCGGCCGTGAATCGGAAGAAAATGCGCGCCGAACTTAACGACGGGCTGCCGCGCTCACAAGCCGATCATTCGGCCGATTGCGCACGGTGGTGGTGCGGCTTGCGGCGCGCGGCGTGGGACGCGGCGGGAGCGGGTGCGGGAGGCGGCGGCGGGGCGGCGGCAGCCGGCTGGCCCGGCGGCGCGGCCTGCGCGCCGGCGGGCTGAGCGCCGGACTCTTTCTGGCCAGTCTGGGTGGACTGCAGCTGGCGCAGCCGCAGCACGTTCTTCTGGTGCTGCTCATAACTTTCGGCGAACGCGTGTCCGCCAGTGCCGTCGGCGACAAAATAAAGTTCGCGCGTGCGCGCTGGATTGGCCGCCGCTTCGAGCGCGGCGCGGCCCGGATTGGCGATCGGGCCCGGCGGCAGTCCGTCGATCAGATAGGTGTTGTACGGCGTCGGCTGATCGATCTCGCTCTTCATGATCGGCCGGCCGAGCGTGCCTTTGCCGCCGACCAGCCCGTAGATGATGGTCGGATCCGACTGCAGCCGCATCCGTTGCTTGAGACGATTGACGAACACCGCGGCGATGCGGGTGCGCTCTTCCGGCTTGCCGGTCTCCTTCTCCACCAGCGATGCCAGAATAATGAGCTGCTCGGGCGTCTTGAGCGGCAGATCGGGCGAACGGCGGTCCCAGATTTCCTTGACCAGGCGCTGCTCGGCGCGCTGCATGTGCACGATGATCTGCGCGCGCGTCATGCCGCGGGTGAAGCTGTAGGTATCCGGCAGGATCGATCCTTCGGGCGGAATTTCATCGATGTTTCCGCTCAGCACGTCGTCAGCCATGAGACGCGCGACGATCTGCTCCGAGGTCAGCCCCTCCGGAACGCTGACCTGATGCACCACGACCTTGCCTTCGCTCAGCGTGGCGACCACGTCGCTCAGGCTGGCGTGCGCCTTGAACTGATATTCGCCGGCTTTCAGTCCTTCATGCGCCTTGAGCAGCAGCACGCCGCCGACGAAGACCCAGGGCTGGTCGATGACGCCCTCACGCGACAGCACGTCGGAAATGTCGCGGATGCCGACGCCGCGCGGGATGTTGACGACGCGGTCCTGCTGCAGCGGACCGGGCGCGTCGAAGCGCTGCTTGCCGACATAGAGCACGTATCCGGCGGCGACCACGAGCATCAGGAAGATACTGATGATGGCGTTGCCGACGATCACCAGTGGATGGCGCGCACGTTTGGAGCGGCGGTGCTCCGGCATCTCGACGCGGTCCGGCTCGAGCGCGGCGCGCGGGCTGCGCGGGTTGAGGCGCTTGGTGTCGGCGCGTCTCGCCGAATTCGGCGACGCTTCTATGCCGTTGACCAGCGAATCCGAGAGCGGCGAAAGCGGCTCGCCGGCGCCGACGACGCGCTTCGCATTGGTAGGCGGCGCCGAACCGCCGGTCGGTGAAACGGCCGTGGCGCCGGCCGGACGTGCGGTCGATGGCTTGGCGGCGGCGGTTCGCGTCAGCAGTGCGGCTTCAGAGACCCGCCGGCGCAACGCCGCTGACGATGCAGCCGTTGCGCCGTTGAGACGCCGCTCGGCGGTGCCGGCTGCAGGCTTGGCGTCGGGGCGCGGTTTGGCCTCGACCGGATCGGCCGGGCGCATCGAGGTTGCGCGCGCACGGGTCGTGGGCCGGTCGCTGTCGCCGGGCGGTGTAGTGGAATCCGTCACCGCCCCATATCCCTTCGATTACGATCCATGATTGGGCAGGCCGGCCCTGACCGGCATTCGCGAATGCTCGCACATTCTCTGGCGTCTGCCCAGCGAAACGATGTGCGGGGCCTGCACGGCGTCGGCATTACAGGCGAGTGCGGAGCAAATATGGCGAAAGGGTGTTGACGCTTAATTGACGGGGCGGCGGAAGACCAGGCTGGCATTGGTGCCGCCAAATCCAAACGAATTCGACAGCACAATGTTGACCGGCCGGTTTTTCGAGCGGTGCGGCACGAGATCGAGTGCGGTGGCGACCGACGGGTTGTCGAGATTGATGGTCGGCGGCACCACCTGATCGCGCATCGCGAGGAGACAGAAGATCGCTTCGACGGCACCCGCGGCGCCGAGCAGATGGCCGATCGAGGATTTGGTGGACGACATGGCGATGCGTCCGGCGGCGTTGCCGACCAGCCGCTCGACGGCTTTGAGCTCGATCTCATCGCCGAGCGGCGTCGAGGTGCCATGGGCGTTGATGTAGTCGATATCGCCTGGTGCGATGCCGGCGCGGCGGATCGCAGCCTGCATGCAGCGCACCGCGCCGTCGCCGTCTTCGGCCGGGGCGGTGATGTGGTGAGCGTCGCCCGACAGACCGTAACCGACGAGCTCGGCATAGATGCGGGCGCCGCGGCTTTTGGCATGCTCGTACTCTTCAAGGACGACGGCGCCGGCGCCCTCGCTGAGCACGAAACCGTCGCGATCGCGATCGTACGGCCGCGACGCGCGCTGCGGCGCGTCGTTGAATCCGGTCGACAGCGCGCGGCAGGCGGCAAAGCCGGCAAGCGAGATGCGGTTGACCGGCGATTCCGTGCCGCCGGCCACCATCACATCGGCATCGCCGAGCGCGATAAGCCGGCCGGCATCGCCGATCGCATGCGCACCGGTCGAGCATGCCGTGACGACGGCGTGATTGGGTCCCTTGAGCGAATGCGCGATCGACACATAACCGGAAGCGAGATTGATGATGCGGCCGGGAATGAAGAACGGCGACACCCGGCGCGGACCGCGGTCACGCAGCAGAATCGCGGTCTCGGCAATGCCTTCGACGCCGCCGATGCCGGAGCCGATCAGCACGCCGCTCTTGATCTGATCCTCGTAGCGGCTCGGATGCCAATCGGCATCGTTGAGCGCCTGGGTGGCGGCGCCCATGGCAAAAATGATGAAGTCGTCGACCTTACGCTGCTCCTTCGGCTCCATCCATTGATCGGCGTCGAACGTGCCGTTGCTGCCATCGCCGCGCGGAACCTGGCCAGCGATCTGGCTCGCGATGTCGGCGACCTCGAATTTTTCGATGCGCTTGATGCCGCTTTCCGCGGCAAGGAGGCGCTGCCACGTCGTATCGACGCCGCAGCCGAGCGGCGTGACCATGCCAAGTCCGGTGACGACAACGCGACGCATCAGCGGCCTTCCGGGGCGACGCCGCTCACATCGGGAGCAAGCTCAACGTGACACGGCTCGGCCGCGTAACTGCAGCGCACTGAAAACCGTTCCGCACCGCCTCTCGTGCAGACCTGACGCGCGCCCACGAACTTCATGCAGGGACGGATCGACAGCGGACCGAAGTCAGCTCTTCGCGTTCTTCTCGAGGAATTTGATGGCATCGCCCACGGTCAAAATGGTCTCCGCGGTGTCGTCGGGAATTTCGCAATTGAATTCTTCTTCGAACGCCATGACGAGCTCGACGGTGTCGAGACTGTCGGCGCCGAGATCGTCGATGAAGCTGGCGTTCTCCGTAACCTTGTCGGCATCGACGCCGAGATTCTCGACGACGATCTTTTTCACCCGCTCGGCAATATCACTCATCGTTCCAACCTCATGTTTCAACGCGACCCATTGGGATTGGGTCTCGTCTCTTCGTCGGTGACGGCCGCGGGTCGACACCGATCAGAGGCGGACCGTTGTTGCCCCGCTCTCCGGCTTCCAGGTTCCCCGAGCCCGATGTCGGTCCGGTACCACACTTCCCCCGGGTTGGCCAGCGCAGCCGCCCGTTTTGGGGTTCGATCCCCAGCGCTTCACAGCATCGCCATGCCGCCGTTGACGTGCAGCGTCTGCCCGGTCACGTACGCGCCTTCGTTGGAGGCGAGAAACAACACCGCGGCGGCAACCTCGTCGGTCGTTCCGGCGCGGCCGGCAGGGATTTTCGCCAAGATTGTTTCACGCTGCTTGTCGTTGAGCTTGTCGGTCATCGGCGTGACGATGAATCCCGGCGCCACGCAATTGGCGGTGACGCCGCGCTTGGCATATTCCTGCGCGACCGCCTTGATCATGCCGGCGATGCCGGCTTTGGCGGCGACGTAGTTGGCCTGACCGGGATTGCCGGTCGATCCCACCACCGAGGTGATGGCGATGATCCGGCCGAAGCGGCGGCGCATCATGCCTTTGACCGCGGCGCGCGACAGGCGGAACGTCGCTGTCAGATCGACGGCGATCACCTGATCCCAGTCCTCGTCGCGCAACTGCACCAGGAGATTGTCGCGCGCCACCCCGGCATTGGCGACCAAAACGTCGAGCTGCCCCATCGCCTGCTCCGCCTGCGGCACGAGCGCGTCGGTCTGCGCCGGGTCGGCGAGATTGCAGGGCAGGACATGGACGCGCGCGCCCAACTCCGCGGCAAGCTGATCGAGCACTTCGCGCCGCGTGCCGGAAATGGCGAGCGTCGCGCCCTGGGCGTGGAGCATGCGCGCAATGCTGCCGCCGATCGGTCCGGTCGCTCCGGTGATCAAGGCGGTCTTGCCGCTGAGATCGAACATCAAAATCCTCTCCGCCTAGGTTCAGCCCGTCGCCGCCTTGAACTGGGCGACGTCGTCCGGTGTGCCGATCGGCGAAGCCGCAGCGGTTTCGGCGATCCGTTTGATCAGGCCGCTCAGCACCCGTCCGGCGCCGACCTCATAGAACGTGGTCACGCCCTGTTGCGCCATATAGAGCACCGACTCCCGCCAGCGCACGGTGCCGGTGACCTGGTCGACCAGGCTGCGCACGATGTCGGCCGGATCGCTGATCGGCCGCGCCAGCACATTGGCGACAAGCGGCACGCCGGGCGGCTTGACTGTAATCTGCGCCAGCGCCTCGGCCATGGCTTCCGCCGCCGGCCGCATCAAGGCGCAATGGAAGGGTGCGGACACCGGCAGCATCATTGCGCGTCGCACGCCGCGCGCCTTGGCGATGTCCACGGCACGCTCGACCGCCGCCTTGTCGCCTGACAACACCACCTGACCGCCGCCATTATCGTTGGCGGCCGCGCACACGCCGGCGGTTGCGGCCTCGGCGGCGGTGGCCTCGGCGGCGGCGAAGTCCACTCCGACCAGCGCCGCCATGGCGCCGGCGCCGACCGGCACCGCCTTCTGCATGGCGCGGCCGCGAATGCGCAGGAGTTTGGCGGCGTCCGCTATCGAGAATGCGCCGGCGGCGGCAAGTGCCGAATATTCACCAAGCGAATGACCGGCGACGAAGGCGGCGTCGCGCGCAAGGTCGAGGCCGGTTTCGGCTTCGAGCACCCGTATCGCCGCAAGCGACACCGCCATCAGCGCCGGTTGCGCATTTTCGGTCAGCGTCAGCTTGTCGGCCGGGCCGTCCCAGATGGTCTGGCTGAGCGGCTCGCCCAACGCATCGTCCACCTCGGCGAACACACGCCGCGCCGGCTCGAAGGCGTCGGCCAAAGGCTTGCCCATGCCGACCGTCTGACTGCCCTGGCCGGGAAAAACGAATGCAACCGCCATCGACCCTGAACCCTTGGAAAGCGGCGAAAGATACCGTCATCCCTGCCCTGTCAAGCACAGGGACCCGGGCGCTCAGGCGCGATGGGTGGGTAACAAAGCGACAACCGTCAGCCCGTAAGGTTGCGCTGGCGGGCGTTGTGCGCCCGATGCTTGGTTAAGCGTAATGCCATGGCCGCCTTTGCACCCGTGACGGATGCCGATCTGGCGCGCGCCCGCAAGGATGCCGCCTTCCGGCAAAAGCTGTTGGAGCAAAACCTCGAGACCTTGCTGGCGCGGGTGAAGAAGCTGCGCAATTCGGCACCGCCGGCGCAGAGCGTCGGTGCCCGGCAAATGCGCGAAGCGATCGAGCTTGCGGTGCGGCTTGCCGAAATGATCCAGGGCGCGCCGAAGGCGAATGCAAGCCGCTCAAACGGCGCAGTCTGACTGCGACCTGCCCCCTGCCCGCTTGCCTTTCCGCGCTCCTTGCGTATATCTCCGGCTTCCGCTCGACCCCGGCCGGGGGCTGAACGGACGGCCGTGTCCTTCGTCGCGGTAGGGCCTTGATGGTCCGGCGTCCGGTGTCCCCGCCTTCAGAGCATTCGAGCCTTTCCCGAAGGGCTCGAGGGGCTTGGCGCCGGGGCGCGCTATGGGACTTTAGGAAAGGGCAGCCATGCCGCTCTACGAACACGTCTATCTTGCGCGCCAGGACGCCAGCGCGCAGCAGGTCGAGGAATTGACCACGCAGCTCAAGGGCGTCGTCGAGGGCCTCGGCGGCACCATCGCCAAGACTGAATCTTGGGGCGTCAAAACGCTCTCCTACCGCCTGCGCAAGAACCGCAAGGCGCATTTCACCCTGATGAACATCGACGCGCCACCGGCGGCGATCAATGAGATCGAGCGGCTGGAGCGGCTCAATGAAGAGGTCCTGCGCTACCTGACCATCCGGGTCGAGGAGCACGAAGAGGGGCCGTCGGCCATGATGCGCCGCGCCGAACGCGATCGCGACCGTGACGAACGGCGTGGCGATCGCGGGGATCGGGGCGACCGGTTCGATCGAGGCGACCGATTTGATCGTGGCGACCGTGGTGACCGCGGCGACCGGCCACGCGATCGCGAGCGCCGGCCGCGCGAAGAAGAAGCTGAAGCTCCGAAGGAGGAATGAGCATGGCCATGTCCCCACAAATGGGCGGCGGCCGCCGTCCGTTCTTCCGGCGTCGCAAGAGCTGCCCGTTCTCCGGCGCCAACGCGCCGAAGATCGACTACAAGGACGTCAAGCTCTTGCAGCGCTTCGTCTCGGAGCGCGGCAAGATCGTGCCGAGCCGCATCACCGCGGTTTCGGCGAAACGGCAGCGCGAGCTCGCCCAGGCAATCAAACGCGCCCGTTTTCTCGGGCTGTTGCCCTACGTGATCCGCTAGCGCGCGATCGACCGGCGAAGGAGAAGCCGATATGGAAGTGATCCTGCTCGAACGCGTCGCGCGACTGGGCCAGATGGGCGAGGTGGTGCGCGTCAAGGACGGGTTCGCCCGCAATTTCCTGTTGCCACGCGGCAAGGCGTTGCGCGCCACCGATGACAACCGCACCCGCTTCGAGAGCATGAAGTCCGAGCTGCAGGCGCGCTCGGCCGCCCAGAAGAGCGAAGCGGCCGGCGTCGCCGACAAGCTCAACGGCAAGAGCTTTACGGTGCTGCGCCAGGCCTCCGAGGCCGGCCAATTGTTCGGCTCGGTGTCGCCGCGCGACCTTGTGCGCCTGATCAGCGACGCCGGTTTTCCGGTCAACCGCAATCAGATCGCGCTCAACACTCCGATCAAGTCGATCGGGCAGCATACCGTGCCGCTGGCGCTGCATCCCGACATCGAGACCTCGATCACCGTGATCGTCGCGCGCAACAATGACGAGGCGGAACGCATCGCCCGCGGCGAGGACGTGACGCGGCGGCGCGAGGAGACCGAAGAGGAAGCCGCGGCGCTCGCGGCGGAGGCGTTCTTCGAGCCCGAGGCTGCCGAATCGCGGCGCGCGGAGCAAGGCGAAGAGCAGCCGGAGGAATCCGGCGCTGCCAGCCAGAGCTGATCGGCCAGATTCGAAATTCAGTCCGGGATATTGTCGCGCGGCACCGGCGTCGCCTCGCCTGACTGGGCGGGCGCGGCGGCCTTCGGTTCGGCGGTGCCGGCCGGGCTTGCCAGCGGGGCTGGGGCCGGAGCCGGAGGAGGCGCGGCAACCGCGGTTTTGGCTTCTGGTTCCGCTGCGGGTGCAGGTACAGGCGCAGGTGCAGGCGGCGCAGGGGACGGCGTAGCGGTCTCCACGGGCTTGGCTCGGCCGCGCGTCCGCGTCGCCCCACGCTCATGCCGTTCCGCTGCCGGTCCACGGGCCGAACCGGGCTCGCCGGACTCCACGGCGGCACGCCGCTCCGGCTCAGGCTTTCGGGCCGCGGCATTGCCGGGGGGTTTACTCTCCGGCTGGCCCGGGCGCCGGGCCTCGCGGTTTCTCGGCTCCTCCGCGTTGGCACGGGAGCGCTCCGGCTGGGCACGCGCCGGCGGGGCGGCCGCGCCGCCCCCACTGGCCAGCACGTAGGCGGCAATTGCCGCCGCCTCGCGGGAGCTTGCGGTGTAGTGCTCGCCCAGAAATCCGGCGAGCGATGACGCGCTCCGTCCGTTCGCCAGTCCCCGCATGGACTTATGGCAAGCGGCGCAATCGCCGGCGTAAAGCTGGGCGGGGCTCTTATCCTGGTCGATGTTGACTTGTGCGAGCGCCGTGGCCGGCGCGAGAATTACGATCAAGCCCAGCGCGGGTGCAAGACACCGAACCACCGCGATCTCCTCAACCCCGTTTGGCCGCTCTCCTTACCGGAAAACCGACCGAATGCGAGCGGCGCTTGGCTGAGCCGCCCCTGACAGCATTGCCGCATTGCTGGTCAAGGACGATTTTGTTTTAATGACGGCAAACAATAGACCCCGCCGGCGCGTTTGCCTGTTTTAAGGGCTTGCGAACGGCCCGGATTTTCCATCGGGCTTAAGGGAACGGCGCGCAAGCGAAAGGGGCGGAGCAGTACGTGGAGGCGTGGAGGCGACTGTGGAACGGTTGCTGTTGCTATTTTTGCGTCGACTTATTCGTCAAGGCTCACTTGAGGTCACCACCGCGGCGGGCAAGACTTGCGCCTTGGGGGACGGCTCCGGTCCTGCGGTGGCGGCGCGCTTCACCACGGCGGCAGCGCAGCGCGCGGTCCTGTTCGACCCCGAACTGAAGCTCGGCGAAGCCTACATGGACGGCACGTTCGTGGTCGAGCGCGGCTCGATCGCCGACGTGCTGGCGATTCTGTTCCGCCAGCCCGGCATCGATCTGCCGGGCTGGCTCTCGCCGCCCAGATTCGTGCGTTATCTGCTGCGGCGGCTGCACCAGTTCAATTCGCGATTCCGCGCCCGGCGCAATGTCGCGCACCACTACGATCTCGACGGCCGGCTCTACTCGCTCTTCCTCGACGCCGACCAGCAATATAGCTGCGCCTATTTCGAGCACCCGGACGTCTCGCTCGACGACGCGCAGCTCGCCAAGAAGCGCCATCTCGCCGCCAAGCTCCTGGTCAAGCCGGGATTGAACGTGCTCGACATCGGCTGCGGCTGGGGCGGCCTTGCGCTCTACCTCGCCGAAATGTGCGGCGCGCGCGTCACCGGCATCACGCTGTCGGAGGAGCAATACCGGCGCGCCCGCGAGCGCGCGGCCGAGCGCGGCCGCGAGCGCGAGGCGGAGTTTCGCCTGGTCGATTACCGCGACGTCGACGGCCGCTTCGACCGCATCGTCTCGGTCGGCATGTTCGAACATGTCGGCGTCGGCTTTTACGAGACCTATTTCGGCAAATGCGCGCAGATCCTGCAGGACGACGGCGTCATGCTGCTGCACTCGATCGGCCGCAAAAGCCCGCCGAGCGTCACCAACCCGTGGCTCGCCAAATACATCTTCCCCGGCGGCTACATCCCTGCCCTCTCCGAGATCGTCCCGGTAATCGAGCGCGCCGGCCTGATCGTGACCGACGTCGAAGTGCTGCAGCTGCATTATGCCGAGACGCTCAAAGCCTGGCGCGAGCGTTTCCTCGCCCATCGCGACGAGGCGGTGCGGCTCTACGACCAGCGCTTCGTGCGGATGTGGGAGTTTTATCTCGCCTCCTCGGAAATGGCGTTCCGCGCGGGCGACATGGTCGTGTTCCAGATTCAGCTCGCCAAGCGGAAGGGCATTACGCCGGCGACGCGCGATTACATCGTGCGCGAGGAAGCCCGCCTGCGCACGCTCGAAGCCAAGCTTGCGCCGCCGCTCCGCCTCGCCGGCGAGTGATACGGCGGCGCCTGCGAATCGAAAGCGCATTCGTCAAGCGCATTCGCCGACACCAACACGGCACAGTGGGTAACGGGGAAAGCCGCAAATCGCGTTTCCCTCACCTGCGCCGCTGGATTATCGACGGAATGGCGCTGACACGCGCCCGCGGCCGTCCTCGAGACGGCACGGGGAGTGTGAGCGGCAAGGAAGTGCGCAAAGGACGTTGGTCAGTGCGGAGAGTCATGCATTGTTGAGTGATCCGCGGATGTTGAGTGCCCGCAAACAAGCCATCCCGACAGCGGCCGACCGCAAATCGGCCACACGCTCCTCTCTTGATCTGACCTATGGCCCCAATCGATTCGCTCGCCCGCAAGCCTCAAGCTGCCGCCGAACCGGCGTTCCGGTCGCCGCCGCACAACATCGAGGCTGAGCAGGCGCTGCTCGGCGCCATCCTGGTCAACAACGAAGCTTTTTACCGGGTCTCGGACTTTCTCGAGCCGCGCCACTTTTTCGAGCCGATTCATCAGCGCATCTATGAACTCGCCGGCGGCTTGGTGCGCGCCGGCAAGATCGCCACGCCGGTGACGCTGAAGACGTTTCTGCCGGCGGACTTCGACATCGCCGGACTATCGGTCAATCAGTATTTGGCGCGGCTTGCCGCCGAAGCGACCACGATCATCAACGCCGAGGATTACGGCCGCACCGTCTACGATCTGTCGGTGCGGCGCGATCTGATCATCATCGGCGAGGAGATGGTCAACGCGGCCTATGACGCGCCGGTCGATTCCACGCCGTCGAGCCACGTCGAAGAAGCCGAGCGCAAACTCTACCAGATTGCCGAAGCCGGCCGCTATGACGGCGGGTTTCAGCGCTTCGCGCAGGCGCTGACCACCGCCGTCGACATGGCGGCGCATGCGTATCAGCGCGACGGCGGTCTGTCCGGATTGGCAACCGGCTTGACCGATCTCGATTCCCGGATGGGCGGGCTGCAGCCGTCCGATCTCGTCATCCTTGCCGGCCGCCCCGGCATGGGCAAATCCGCGCTCGCCAGCAACATCGGCTACAACATCGCCAAAGCCTGGAACGGCGAATTGCGCCCCGATGGCCACATGGCAACGGTCAATGGCGGCATAGTCGGCTTCTTCTCACTGGAAATGTCCGCCGAGCAGCTTGCCACGCGCATCATCGCCGAGCAGACCGGCATTCCGTCCAACAAAATCCGGCGCGGCGCCATCGACGAGGCCGACTTCGAGAAGATCAAGGACGTTTCGATCGAGCTGCAGACCTTGCCGTTTTACGTCGACGAAACCGGCGGCCTCAGCATCGGCCAACTCGCCGCCCGGGCGCGACGACTGAAGCGCCAGCGCGGGCTCGATCTGCTGATCGTCGATTACTTGCAGCTGCTGCAGGGCTCGAGCCAGCGCTCCAGCGAGAACCGGGTGCAGGAAATCACCGAGATCACGACGCGGCTCAAGGCGCTAGCCAAGGAGCTGAACATTCCCATCCTGGCGCTGTCGCAGCTGTCGCGCCAAGTCGAGTCGCGCGACGACAAACGCCCGCAACTCTCCGACTTGCGTGAATCCGGCTCGATTGAGCAGGACGCCGACGTGGTGATGTTCGTGTTCCGCGAGGAATATTACCACCAGATGCGCAAGCCGACCGAAACCAACCGCGAAAAGTTCGCCGAATGGCTGGCGGAGGGCGAGCGGGTCGAGGGCCGTGCCGAAGTGATCATCGGCAAGCAGCGCCACGGCCCGACCGGCACCGTCGAGTTGCACTTCGACGGCGCCATCACGCGATTTACCAACCTCGACACGGCGCACCGGCCGAGTTTTTAGGTGAAAAGCTCAAGCCGCCCTTGGCCGCACGTCGCGGTCAATCGTGGCGCCGCTCTGCGTCCGCGCCTTTGTTAAATCATGCATCGCCTGCAGGTTGATCCAGAACTCGGCGCTTGTGCCCAGGAAACGTGCAAGCCGTAGCGCCGTGTCCGCCGTCACCGAGCGCTCGCCCTTGACGATCGCGCCGACGCGCGTGGCCGGCACGCGCAACGCCAACGCGAGCGCATTAACCGAAAGGCCGAGGGGCTTCAGGAACTCCTCGTCCAGAACTTCGCCGGGGTGTGTGGTCACGCGATTGGGAGTGCCCACGCCTTTAGTGATAGTCGACGATTTCGACATTCGTCGGGCCCTCCTTGGTCCACACAAAGCAGATGCGCCACTGGTCGTTGATCCGGATCGAATGCTGTCCGCGACGATCTCCGCTCAGAGCTTCCAGCCTGTACGCTGGCGGTACCCGCAAGTCGTTGAGATCGAGCGCCTGATGGAGCATGTCGAGCTTCCGTAACGCTTGCCTCTCAAGACCATTAAAGCGTTTCACGAATTCGCCCATCCACAGAAATTCCGTGGCGCGGTCGCGAAACGATCGGATCATACCGTCATGTAGTCCTAGTTGCGTATTACGTCAAGCGTAACACTCTGCGCGGAGTAGGCTGAAATAGAAACCGGCGCATCTGCGAAAGCTTTACCCGTGCGCGCTGCCCGGCCATAACCCTGCGCATGGCCCTCGCCGAAGCCTTGCCGCAGACGATCGACGTGCCGTCCGTTCCGGAGACCGGCGGCACGCTCACGATCGATCTTGCCGCCATCGAGGCGAACTGGCGCACGCTGTGCCGCGAAATTCGCACCGTCGAATGCGGCGCGGTGGTCAAGGCCAACGGTTATGGGCTCGGGCTCGAACAGGTCGCGGCCAAGCTCGCGCAAGCCGGCTGCAAAACGTTTTTCGTCGCCGACCTCACCGAAGCGCGTCGGTTGCGCGCGTGCACGCTCGATGCCGCGATCTATGTGCTCAGCGGTTTTATCGCCGAGCACGGCACGAGCTTCATCGACATTGCGGCGCGCCCCGTGATCAACAGCACCACCGAGCTTGCCGAATGGGATGCCTTCGTCGCCCAGCAAAACTGGCGCGGCGGTGCGGCGCTGCATGTCGACACCGGCATGAACCGGCTCGGCATTCCGCCGGACGAAGCCGCCGCTCTGGCGCCGCGGACGCAGACCGAAAATCACGGCATCACGCTGTTGATGAGCCATCTGGCCTGCGCCGATACGCCCACCCACCCGCTCAATGCCGCGCAGATCCGCACCTTCATCGATATCCGCTCGCTGTTCCGCGGCATCCCCGCGTCGCTTGCCAATTCGTCGGGCATCTTTCTCGGGGATACGGCGCATTGCGATCTGGCGCGGCCCGGCGCGGCGCTCTACGGCGTCAATCCGACGCCGGGGCGGCCCAATCCGATGCAGGCCGTGGTCGAGCTCACCGGCCGCATCCTGCAAATCCGCAAGGTCGAAAAGGGTGCAACCGTCGGCTATGGCGCAACGTGGACGGCAAAGCGCACCTCGCGCATCGCGGTCGCGGCGCTCGGCTACGCCGACGGCCTGGCGCGTGCGGCAAGCGGCGACGATCGGAACCAAGCGGCGGCCGCCAGCATCGCCGGTCAGCGCTGTCCGGTGGTGGGCCGCATCTCCATGGATCTCGTTTGTCTCGACATCACCGATCTGCCGGGGGGCGTCCATCGCGGCGACATGGCCACCTTCGTGGGTGACGGCATGACGATCGACGATCTCGCTGCGGCCGCCGGCACGATCGGCTATGAGATTCTCACGCATCTCGGCCCGCGCTGCCATAAAGTCTACAAAGGGGCCTGAGTCGGTCGGCGCACGAGAACGACGAGATGGCCGCACGCGCGCAAAACAGTTTCGTCTGCCAGAGCTGCGGCGCCGCATCGGCCAAGTGGGCCGGCCGCTGCGAAGCCTGCGGCGCCTGGAATACGCTGGTCGAGGAAGGCGCGGCCGTCCCGGCCCGGCTGTCGCGCAAGGGCCGGCCGTTCGCCGTCGAGCCGCTCAAGGGCGAGACTCACGAAGCGCCGCGGATCGCTTGCGGCATCGGCGAGTTCGACCGCGTCACCGGCGGCGGCCTGGTGCGCGGCTCGGTGCTGCTTCTCGGCGGCGATCCGGGCATCGGTAAATCGACGCTGCTGATCGAAGTCGCCGCCGCCATGGCGCGCCGCGGCCAGCGCGCGGTTTACATTTCAGGTGAAGAGGCAACCGCGCAGGTGCGGCTCCGCGCCGAGCGGCTCGGGCTCGCCGACGCGGCCGTGGACGTCGCGGCTGAGACTTCGGTCGAAGACATCGTCGCAACGCTGTCGCACGGCACGCCGCCGCGGCTTCTGGTCATCGATTCGATCCAGACCATGTGGACGCAGACCATCGAAGCCGCGCCCGGCACGGTGACGCAGGTGCGCGGCTCGGCCGGCGAGCTGATCCGCTTTGCCAAGCGCGGCGGTACCGCGGTGATCCTGGTCGGCCACGTCACCAAGGACGGCCAGATCGCCGGACCGCGCGTGGTCGAGCACATGGTCGATGCGGTGCTGTCGTTCGAAGGCGAAGGCTCGCACCAGTTTCGCATCCTGCGCGCCATGAAGAACCGCTTCGGCCCGACCGACGAAATCGGCGTGTTCGAGATGACCGGCACGGGCCTGCGCGAAGTCGCCAATCCTTCGGAGCTGTTCCTGTCGGAGCGCGATCTCGGCAGCCCCGGCACTGCGGTGTTCGCCGGCATCGAGGGCACTCGGCCGCTGCTCGTCGAAATCCAGGCGTTGGTCGCCCCGACCACGCTCGGCACGCCGCGCCGCGCCGTGGTCGGCTGGGACCCGAGCCGCCTCTCCATGGTGCTGGCCGTGCTCGAGGCCCATTGCGGCATTCGCCTCTCCGGCCACGATGTCTATCTCAACGTCGCCGGCGGCCTGCGCATCCAAGAGCCGGCGGCCGATGTCGCCGCCGCGGCAGCCTTGGTCTCGTCGCTGGCGCGGGCGCCGTTGCCGGCCGATGCAGTCTATTTCGGCGAGGTGTCGCTGTCCGGCGCGGTGCGGCCGGTGGCGCAGACGCCAGCGCGCCTGAAGGAGGCACAAAAGCTCGGCTTTGCCCGGGCCATTGTTCCCGAGGCGGCGCGCGGCGAAATCCCGGAAACCGGTCTTTCGCTCACGACCGTCGCAATGTTGGTGAATCTGGTTTCCGAGATCGCCGCACGCGGCGATGGGCCGCGCCACATCGAGCGTGATCGCGGCGTCGCTGCGGAATGAAAGGCTTTGAACCGCGGCGAGGTTAACGCCGACAAACCGAAAAGCGGGGCGATTCCTAACCTTTTTGCGCGACGATCGGTGAACAAGAGAGAAGGCGGGTGACGGCACCCCGGCGCCTCGCTATACACGCCCCGTCGCCAGAGGGATCAGTGGGCAACCGTCAGCAATGATCACGCTCCTCGACATCGTGCTTCTCGCCGTGATGCTGATTTCCGGGCTGCTGGCGATGGTCCGCGGCTTTATGCGCGAAGTTCTGTCGATCACGGCCTGGATCCTGGCCGCCGCTGCGACGCTTTACGCCTATAGCAAGCTGCTGCCGGCCGCGACCGCCTACTTCAACAGCGATCTCATCGCCAAAGGGGCCGTGATCGGCGGGGTGTTCCTGGTCACCCTGCTGGTCGTCTCGGTGATTACGGTGCGCATCTCCGACGCGGTGCTCGACAGCCGGGTCGGCGCGCTCGACCGCACCCTCGGCTTCGTGTTCGGGCTCGCCCGCGGGCTGATCATCGTCGTCGTGGCGTTTGCCTTTTTCGACTGGCTGGTACCGGCCAAATCGCAGCCGGCCTGGGTCGCAAACGCCAAATCCAGGGTGTTTTTGGCCGATACGGCCGAACGGCTGCGCTCTATGTCTCCCGACCTCGAAGCCCTATATCTCAAGTACAAGAGCAATAAGGGCGAAGAGCGCGGCGAGCCGCAGGAGGCGGCGCCGAATCAGCAGCACGGGGCATCGAACCCGCCCGTTGGCCGGGCTGGCTAAAGCCGAACGGAGGGCCGATTGACCATGACCGAACCTGCCCTCCTCGACCTTGACGGCGACCGGCTGCGCGAGGAATGCGGCGTCTTCGGCATTTTCGGCCATCCCGATGCCGCGGCCATCACGGCGCTCGGCCTGCACGCCCTGCAGCACCGCGGCCAGGAAGCCGCCGGCATCGTCTCGTTCGACGGCACGCGCTTCCATCTCGAGCGCCGGCTCGGCCTCGTCGGCGACATCTTTTCGCGGCGCGAGGTGATCGACCGGCTGCCCGGCACCGCCGCGGTCGGCCATGTGCGCTATTCGACCACCGGCGAAACAATCCTGCGCAACGTGCAGCCGCTGTTCGCCGAGCTCAATGCCGGCGGCTTTGCGGTCGGCCATAACGGCAACCTGACCAACGGCCTGACCTTGCGCCGCCAGCTGGTGCGCGACGGCGCCATGATGCAATCGACCAGCGACACCGAGGTGATCCTGCACCTGGTGGCGCGCTCGCACCGCAACCGCTTCATCAACCGCTTCATCGAAAGCCTGCAAATGCTCGAAGGCTCCTATGCCTTCGTCGGCCTGACCAACAAGAAGCTGGTCGGCGCGCGCGACCCGCTCGGTATCCGGCCGCTGGTGATCGGCAAGCTCGACGGCTTTCCGATCCTCGCCTCCGAAACCTGCGCGCTCGACATCATCGGCGCCCAGTACGTGCGCGACGTCGAGAACGGCGAAGTCGTCGTGTTCGACGAGGAAGGTTTTCATTCGGAGAAGCCATTCGGCCAGTTGGCGCCGCGGCCCTGCATCTTCGAATACATCTACTTCTCGCGGCCGGATTCGATCGTCGGCGGGCGCAGCGTCTATGACGTGCGCAAGACCTGCGGCGTCGAACTCGCCCGCGAGGCGCCGGCCGCCGCCGACGTCGTCATCCCGGTCCCCGATTCCGGCGTGCCGGCGGCCATCGGCTATGCCCAGGAATCCGGCATCCCCTACGAGCTCGGCATCATCCGCAACCATTATGTCGGGCGCACCTTCATCGAGCCGTCGCAGCACATCCGCCAGCTCGGCGTGCGCCTGAAGCACAGCGCCAATCGCGCCGTGGTCAACGGCAAGCGCATTGTACTGATCGACGATTCGATCGTACGCGGCACGACGTCAGTGAAGATCGTGCAGATGATGCGCGATGCCGGCGCCCGCGAAGTGCATTTCCGCATCGCCTCGCCGCCGATCACCCATCCCGATTATTACGGCATCGACACGCCCGAGCAGGAGAAGCTGTTGGCGGCGACGCACGATCTCGAAGGCATGCGGCAGTTCATCGGCGCCGACTCGCTGCAGTTTCTGTCGGTCGACGGCATCTATCGGGCTTTGGGCGAAAAGGGCCGCAACGCGGCGCGTCCGCAATTCACCGATCATTGCTTCACCGGCGAATATCCCACCCCGCTCACCGACCGCATGGCGCAGGAAGCTCCGCCGCGCCAGCTCTCGCTGCTCGCCGAAGCGAGCTAAAGGATGCCGCAGCCGCTGTCCGGCCGGATCGCGCTCGTCACCGGCGCCTCGCGCGGCATCGGCCATGCGCTGTCGCTTTTGCTCGCGCGTGCCGGCGCCCACATCGTCGCCATCGGGCGCACGGTCGGTGCGCTGGAGGAACTCGACGACGCGGTACGCGCCGCCGGCGGCTCGATGACCGGCGTGCCGCTCGATATGCGCGACTACCCGGCGCTCTATCGGCTCGCCAGCACCTTGAACGAGCGTTATCAGCGGCTCGATGTTCTGATCGGCAATGCCGCCGTGGTCGGTCCGCGCTCGCCGCTGCGCGATGTCGATCCGCAGGGCTGGGACGACACCATGGCGATCAACGTCACCGCCAATTGGCACCTGATCCGCGCCATGGATCCGCTGTTGCGCCGTTCCGATGCCGGACGCGCCGTGTTCATGACCTCGGGCGCGGCGACCCACGCCCGCGCTTACAGCGGCCCCTACTCGGTGTCGAAAGCGGCGCTCAACGTCATGGCCCGCACCTACGCGGCCGAGACCGACACGACCACGCCGGTTCGCGTCAACCTGTTCAATCCCGGCCCGACCCGCACCCGCATGCGCGCCCAAGTCATGCCGGGCGAGGATCCGATGACCTTGCCGACGCCCGAACAGGTCGCCGAGACGATCGTGCCGCTCTGCCTGCCGAGTTTTTCCGCGACCGGAAAACTGTACGATTACCGCGCCGGCCGGCTGCTGGAGTTCACGCAACCGGCCTGAAAATTTCGCGACGCTGCTGAAACTCAAGCTGCCCCAATCCGTAAATCGGACGTGCCTTTTCACCGACCCAGGGGGTAGTCCGATGCGAATCCGTCATCTCGCCGCTTGCGCAATTGCGGTGCTGCCGCTGTGTGCGACCGCAGCCTCGGCCCAGCAGAAATCGCTCTATCAACGCCTCGGCGGCTATGACGCGATTGCCGCCGTCTCCGACGAGTTCATCAAACGGCTCGCCTCCGACGAGCAGGAAAAGCGCTTCTTCATCGGCTTCTCCGACGACAGCAAGATGCGCATCCGCCAGCACGTGGTGGATTTCATCTGCAAGGCGGCGGGCGGGCCCTGCTACTACACCGGCCGCGACATGAAGACGGCCCACGCCGGCTCCGGCATCAGCAAGGCCGACTGGGACCGCACGCTGAAAATCTTCGGCGAGGTTTTGGACAAATTCCAGGTGCCGGACCAGGAGCGCAAGGACATCGCCGCCGCGATCGGCCCGCTGGAAAAAGATATCGTCACCCAATAGCCGGTGGTGCAAGCGGCGCTCAGCGGCGCCGCTTTTTGCCAGCGTAAGGATTCGGCTTGCCGCGCACGGCAAGCCTGATCGGCGTGCCGGGCAGACCGAAGTTCTCGCGCAGTTCGTTGACCAGATAGCGCCGATAGGTTTCCGGCAGCGCCGCGGGGCGGGAGGAAAACAGCACGAAGGTCGGCGGCCGGGTCTTCGGTTGCGTCATGTAGTCGAGACGCGACCGGCGGCCGTGCGCTGCGGGCGGCGGATGCGCGCTCGTCGCGCGGGCGAGAAAGCGATTGAGCGTGGCGGTCGGCACGCGGCGATTCCACACCGCGTAGCTCTCCTGCACGGCGTCCATCAAACGATCGAGACCGGCGCCGCTGCGTGCTGACAGCGCCACCACCGGCACGCCCTTGACCTGCGGCAGGATGCGATCGGTCTCGTCGCGCAGCCGCTTGAATGCGCCGGGCGGCGGCTTGACCAAATCCCATTTGTTGATGCCGATGACGAGCGCACGGCCTTCGCGCTCGACCAGGTCGGCGATGCGGGTGTCCTGCTCCTCGAACGGCGCTTCCGCGTCGATCAGGACGATGACGACTTCGGCGAAGCGCACCGCGTTGAGCGTGTCGGCGACCGAAAGTTTTTCGAGTTTTTCGGTGATGCGCGGCCGCCGGCGCAGCCCGGCGGTGTCATGGATACGCAGGCGCTGCCCGCGCCATTGCACATCGACCGCGATAGCGTCGCGCGTGATGCCGGGCTCAGGGCCGGTCAACAATCGCTCCTCGCCGAGCAGCCGGTTGATCAAGGTCGACTTGCCGGTGTTGGGCCGGCCGACCACGGCCAGCCGAATGATCTTTTGGGCTTCTGGGGCGTCCGCAGGATGCCTCGTTGCATCGCTTTCTTTGGACTCCGCAATGGCCGTCGCTTCGGGCAGCGCCGCGCGCAAAGCATCGTAGAGATCGGCCAGGCCTTCGCCGTGCTCCGCGCTCAGCGCGACCGGCTCGCCGAGCCCGAGCCCATAGGCTTCCAGCACGCCGGCCTCGCCAGCGCGGCTTTCGCTCTTGTTGGCGACGAGGATCGCAGGCTTGCCTGAGCGGCGGACTAGATCGGCAAAGCCGCGGTCGGCGGGGGTGCAGCCGACGCGCGCGTCGATGAGAAACAGCACGGCGTCGGCGTGCGCCAGCGCCGCGGCGGTCTGCGCCTGCATGCGGGCCGACAGGCTTTCCTCGTCGGCCTCTTCCAGGCCCGCGGTGTCGATGATCTTGAACGATAAATCGCCGAGCTTGCCTTCGCCCTCGCGCCGGTCGCGGGTGACGCCCGGCGTGTCATCGACCAGCGCCAGACGGCGGCCGACCAGGCGGTTGAACAGCGTCGATTTGCCGACGTTCGGCCGACCCACAATGGCAAGCGTAAAGGACATGATGAAATCCGGCCGGCCGCCCACAATGGCGGGGCGGAGCGCGAAGCCCTGACAAACCATGATGATGTTCGTCAAGCGCGCCGGTGGTGGCGGCGCCCCCACGGCACGGGCGATTACTGCGCCGGTGCCGGCCCGGTCGGGTTCGGCCAAGCCGTTTGCGCCGGCTGGGCGGCCTGTTGCGGTGACGGCCACGCCGTCTGCGCCGGCTGCGCACGCTGGTTCGGGTTGGGCCAAGCCGTCTGTGCCGGCTGCGCGCTCTGATTCGGGTTGGGCCACGCGGTTTGCGCCGGCCCTTGCGCCTGCTGTTGCGGCGCCGGTTTCGGCTTGTTGCCCAGCCCGACATTGATCGTAGTGTGCGGCTTGGCCGGGGCGCGCGCCACTTTCGGCTTCGGTTTCGGCTTGGGTTTGGCCGCGGGCTCCTGCTTCGCCGGCTCGTTGTCCGGCACCGCGCCGGTCGCGCCCTCGCCGGTGTCGGCGGCTTGCTCGGGCGGCGGCTGATAGCCCTTGTAGAGGTCGGCAGGAATGCCGCTGTTCGCGCCCGGCACGCCGTTGGGGAACACCGGCTCGCGCTGGCCCTGCAACGGCTTCTTGGTGTTGAACATGTCGCTGTCGAGGATGGTCGTCGGGTCGAACTGGCCGCCCTTGGTGCACGCCGCCAGCAGCGCCGCCACAGCGAGCAGCGAGCCGGTACGAACCAATGACAGCGTGCGACGCTTCGACATGTGATTCTTCAGCCCTTGCCGTTGGCGGCGATCAGCTCGCTCAAGATTTCGGCGCGGCTGCGCGTGCCGGCCGGCGTTCCCGGATCGGACATCATCATGTCGGTCCATTTGCGCGCCGCGCTCGCGTCGCCAGCCTTCCACGCCGACAGCGCCAGCAACTCGCGCGCGCTGTGACGAAACATCCGGTACGGCCCGGTCAGCGGCTCGAGCTTCGCCGCCATCTGCGCATAGGGCGCGGTGTCGACCATCAGATAACCGGCGCGCACCGCGGCCAAATCCTGCATGACCTGGTCGACGCTCTTATCGTCGGCGAGCGCGTCATAGGCTTTGATCGCGGCTGCCTTGTCGGTCTGCGCCAGTTCGGCGGCCTGGCGCAGCCGCGCCAGGACGCGATAGCCGGCAGTGCCCTCGGCGGCGATCTTGGCGAATGCCGCCTCGGCTTCCTTGTGCTTGCCGCCCTCGGCGAGGATCGCGGCCTGCTCGAACGCGGTTCCGGTCTGCGCCGCCTTCTTGGCCTGCCAATAATTGTAGCCTTGCCAGCCGCCGATGCCGGCGATGACAAGGACACACAGCGCAATGATAAGGTTACCGTAGCGATCCCACAGCCTTTTCAGCTGTTCGCGACGGACTTCCTCATCGACTTCCTGAAAGATATCGACCACGAAATTCCGACCCCAGGTCCTCGTCTACTTGGCCGGGCCAAACACCCCGCCATCTTCCGTCGCCGCCCGCCCTGCCCTGGCGTGACGGACAAAGTTCAAGGAAATTCCGGCGCTTACACCTGATAGCCCCGGTAAGGCGCTAACCTAGTCATGTGGCGCCAGCAAGGCAAAGGCCGCCTTTGGTCCTGCGACGATCGGGCGGCGGAGCGAGGTTTTAAGGCTTTTTGGTCCGCATCGGATAGGTGTGCTCCGGCCCCGGGAACCGCCGCGCCCGCACCTCCTCGGCATAGCCCTTCACCGCCCGCTCGATCGACGGGCCGAGCTCGCCGAAGCGCTTGACGAACTTCGGCACCCGCGGCGACAGGCCGAGCATGTCCTCGAGCACCAGGATCTGGCCGTCGCAGGCGGGGCTGGCGCCGATGCCGATAGTCGGGATCGCCACCTCTCCGGTGATGCGGCGGCCGAGCGGCTCGGCCATGGCCTCGAGCACCAGGGAAAAGGCACCGGCATCGGCCACCGCACGGGCGTCCGCCTCGATCGGCGACCAGTCCGCCTCGTCGCGGCCCTGGGCGCGGAACGAGCCGATGGTGTTGATCGCCTGCGGCGTCAGCCCGACATGGCCCATCACCGGCACGCCGCGCTCGACCAGAAACGCGATGGTCTCGGCCATGCGCCGGCCGCCTTCGACCTTGATGGCGCCGCAGCCGGTTTCCTTCATGATCCGCGCCGCCGACGCGAACGCCTGTTCCTTCGAGCCTTCGTAGGTGCCGAACGGCATGTCGATCACGACCAGCGCCCGCGCCGAGCCGCGCATGACCGCGAGCCCCTGCAGGATCATCATGTCGAGCGTGACCGGGACCGTGGTCTCGAGCCCGTGCATCACCATGCCGAGCGAGTCGCCGACCAGGATCACGTCGCAGTAGGCATCGACGATGCGCGCGGTGTGGGCGTGGTACGAGGTCAGGCAGACGATCGGATCGCCGCCCTTGCGGGCGCGGATGTCGGGGGCGGTCAGCCGCCGTGTGTCGCTCTGCGCCGACATCGCTAGTGCCCGAATGCGGATGTGCCGAACGCCGGCAAGCCGACGACGTACGGGTGGAACAGAAAGCCGAGCGCGAGATAAAGGATCGTGCCGACCACGACGGCGATAATATCGTTTGTGGCGCCGCCGACCGGAATCGGCGGCGCACCCGGATCGGCGCGGCGTTTCAAGGTCGCGCGGTCGTAACCGGCCCACAGCAGGACCGAGCCGAACAAGATGATGCCGCCGAGATCGCCGTTGGCGCACAGATGCGCAGCCGCCCAGGTTTTGACGCCGACCAGCATCGGATGCTTGAGCACGCGCGCGATGTGGCCGCGGATATAGGCGGCCACCACCATGATGCTCGCCGGCCACATCAGCGCCACCACGATGTGGCGCGTCCAGGGCGGCGGATTCCAGAGCATGATCAGACTTTCGGCCCGGTAGTGCGCAAACCCGTAGCCGGCGAGCACGATGCCGATGAGCGAAACCAGCGAGAACAGGCCGCGATAGGGGCCGGCGCCGAGCGTCTTGATCAGCGCGGCGCGATGGTCGCGCATAGTGACGAACACATGCGCGCCCAGAAAAACGACGAGGCCGAGGATTTCGAGGATCAAGCCCATATCAGCCACTGCTCACAATACAGATCAGGTCGCGCGACGCCGCGGAAGTTCCTGCTCCGGCCGCGCCGGGATCATGGCGAGTGGCCTCGTCTTGTCAATGACGTCAAAGGCTCACGGCGAATAGCGCCGGCCGCGCTCCAGATAGCCGGCGGTATCGACCAGAAGCTCGCGGTCCTTGAACGAGACCATGTCGTCCGTCATGGCGGCGGCGCTGCCGTCGCGCGCGATGGTGGCCAGCACGCGCTGCATTGCCTTGATGGCGGCGCGCTGGGTATCGCTCGGGATGATGACGACGTGATAGCCGAGTGCTTCGAGCCGGGGCACCGGAACGAGCGGCGTCTTGCCGCCGGCGAACATGTTGATGAGTTTCAGCCCGGGCAGCCGGCGCGCGATATCGGCGATCTCGGCCTCCGAGGTCGGCGCCTCGACGAAGATCATGTCGGCGCCGGCTTCGAGATACGCCGAGGCCCGGTCGAGCGCGCGCTCAAATCCCTCGATGGCGAGCGCGTCGGTGCGCGCGATGACGACAAAGTCCGAATCGTGCAGCGCGTCGCGCACCGCCTTGAGCTTCTGCACCATCTCGGCGACCGGCACGACGCTCTTGTCGTCGTAGTGCCCGCATTTCTTCGGAAACGTCTGGTCTTCGAGATGAAACGCGGCAACACCGGTGCGCTCGAAGGCGCGTGCCGCCGCTTGCGCGTTGAGCGCATTGCCATAGCCGGTGTCGGCGTCGGCGATGATCGGCACCTCGACGACATCGACCATCGACGCCAGACGATCGACAATCGCATCGAGCGGAATAAGCCCGAGGTCGGGCATTCCGGCCGAGCGCGCAATCGCGCCGCCGCTGGCATAGACCGCCGGGAATCCGGCCTGCGCGACGAGCCGCGCCGAGAGGCCGTCGAACGCGCCGGGCGCCACCGCGATGCGGCCTGATTTCAGAATATTGCGCAGCGTGGTCGTGGCGCGCACGGGCCTCTCCTCTTCGCACCTGGCATTCGCCATGATACGGGCTGGCGGTGCCCGCCGGGAAGCCAGGGGCAAGAAGGAGCCGGTGATGAAACGATGCACCGCGACGGTATTGGCCCTGGTGTTGGGCACGCTGTGCGCGCTGGCGCCAGCCGCCGCTCAGGAATGGCCGAGCAAGCCAGCGCGCATCATCGTGCCGTTCGGCGCCGGCTCCACGCCCGACGTGGTGGCGCGGCTCGTCGCCGACGGCTTGCAGAAGCAGACCGGCCAGACCTTCATCGTCGAGAACAAGCCGGGCGCCAGCGGCAATACCGGCACCGAGGCGGTCGCCAAGGCGGCGCCGGACGGCACCACGATCGGGCTCAGCATCGGCGGGCCGCTCGCCATCAACACGCTGCTGTTCGCCAACCTGCCGTACGATCCGAAGAAGGACATCTCGTTCATCACCATGCTGGTGACGCAACCGAGCGCGCTTGCGATCAACTCAAGTCTCAACGTCAACAGCGTGCCGGAACTGGTCGAGCTCCTTCGCAAAAATCCCGGCAAGTATAATTTCGGCTCGATCGGCACCGGTTCGCTGTCGCATCTCGCCATGGAGGCGATTGCGCTGAAAAGCGGCACCAAGCTGGTGCACGTGCCTTATGCCTCGTCGCCGCAAGCGGTCACCGCTTTGATGCGCAACGAGGTACAGATGGTCTGCCTGCCGGCGATCTCGATCACGCCGCAGCTCAACAGCGGCGCGATCAAACTCCTTGCCATCAGCACAGCGCAACGCTCCGTGCTGCTGCCCGGCGTGCCGACGCTCAAGGAATCCGGCATCGACGTCGAAGCCGACGCCTGGAATGGCTTGATCGGGCCGGCCGGACTGCCCGAAGCCATGATCGACCGCATCAATCACTTGGTCCGCGAAGCCATCACCTCGCCGACCGTGCGGCAAAAACTCTCGGCGCAGTTGATGGAGCCGATCCCCGACACGCCGGCTGATTTCCGCGCCCGCGTCGACGCCGAGATCTCGCGCTGGAAGCCGGTGATCGACGCGGCGAAGATTCAGCTGAAGTAGCAAGCCGCCACGTCATGAACCCACAGCCTGCAATCAGAGAAAGCCGTCGACGGAGCTGTCACTTCACGAGAGATCGCTCACGGTCCATGGAACCTGAAATTCACTCCCGCCTTGACCTCCTGCACATTGAGGCTGGCGTTGGAGCCGACCCTTTCCAGCGGCGTGGCGAAGCTCATCGTTTGTGAGCCGAAGCCGAGATAGTCGTATTCGATCTTCGCCGACCAGTTATCGTTGAGCGCATATTCGAGGCCGGCGCCGATGGTCCAGCCCTTGCGCATGAAGCTGTTGGTCGCGGTGTTGCCGCCGAGGTCGGTCAGGCTGCTCCGGTCTTGCGCCAGCGCCAGGCCGCCTTTGCCGTAGACCAGAAGGCGGTCGAACGCCGCGCCGACGCGGCCGGTGATGGTCGAGGTCCACGGTACGGTGGTGCTGAGCGTCTCGCCGATCGAATCGCGGCGCGATGCCTTGAGGCTGGTCCAGCTGAAATCGCCTTCGAGGCCGAGCACCAGCCGATTGAACTGGACGTTGGCGCCGACCTGCCCGCCGCCCAAAAAGCCGAAATTGTTGAAGGTGCCGTTGCCGATGCCGGTGATCGGATCGCTCCACGACGATTCCGAGAAGCTGCCGCCCAGATGGCCGCCGACGTAAATCCCGGTCCAGTCGAACAGCTTCGGCGCATAGGCGATCGGCGCCTTTGTCGGCATCGGTGGTGCCGGCGGCAAATCGGCGGCCTGCGCACTGATGACAGACGCCGCCGTAACCACGGCCAGCGCAAGCCCGCCGCATAAGACACGTAATTTCATCTGGTCCTCCAGGCGCGCCCCCGAGCGTGCCTGCTTCCATGAAAGGCGAATGGCAAAGCCCCTTGAGTGCGTTCGCAGAGGAAAGAACCGCAGCTCTTCGGAAAAACCGTGATAGCCCGATGGCGGGATAGGGGCGCTTCTTGGCAGGAAAATGGCTTGGTTAACGGGGCGCGCGGCCGTCTTGCCCGCCCGCGCCCGCTTTATCGCCCGGCCGGAACCGCGGCCTCGTAAAGCTCTGGCTTGAAGCCGACCAGAATCTTGCCGCCGCCGAGGTCGAGCACCGGCCGCTTGATCATCGACGGCTCCTTGAGCATCAGCGCCGTCGCCTTCTTGGCGTCGAGGCTGGTCTTGTCCTTGTCGGGCAGTTTGCGGAACGTCGTGCCGGCGCGGTTGAGCAGCGTCTCCCAACCCACTTTCTTTTCCCAGCGCTCCAGCCGCTCGCGCCCGATGCCTGCGGTCTTGTAATCATGAAAGTCATACCCGACGCCGCGCTGCTCCAGCCAGGCGCGCGCTTTCTTCATCGTGTCGCAGTTTTTTATGCCGTAGATGGTGACGGGCATTTCGATCTCCCCGGCGCCTGGACGCAGCGCTACCATTAAGATAGATATTGGCAGATACAACTTTCTTTTACGTGCGGGCAATGTTTTCGCGTAAGCAGACCATACTGCAACAACCGTAACAGCTGAAATGCCGGCGCCGCGGGTCAAAACCTGCCGGCGCCGTGGCGAAAAATGGGGGGAAGCAATGGCAAAACTACTATTTGATCATTTTATCGTTCTCATGCTCGAGAACAGGTCGTTCGATCATTTGTTCGGCTGTCTCGGCATCGGCGAAGGCGTGCCGGCGCGCGGCGCAACCAACTATTTGAAGCCGGGCAACAGCACCAGCAAAGCCTTTTCGACGCGCAAGGGCGGCGATTACACGGCCATCGGCCAAGGACCTTCGCACAGCCTCAAACAAACCAACGAGCAGCTGTTCGGCGTGACCAAGCCGTCGCCCACGGTCTCCGGGCAGACACCGCCGATGGATGGCTTTGTTTCATCGTTCAATACGGTCCTGCAATACGATCTCAAGCGTGCGCCGACGGACAATGAAATCCAGCAGGTGATGAATTGCTTCGATCCCAGCCAGCTTCCTGTACTGTCGACACTGGCGAAGAATTTCGTCCTTTGCGACCACTGGTTCGCCGACGTGCCGGGCCCGACGATGCCCAACCGTGCCTTCGTCCACGCGGCAACGTCGCAAGGTTACACCGACAACGCCGGCTGGCACCCGGAATTCACCTGCAAGACACTTTACGATCGGATCAACGCGGCCAAGCCCATGACCTGGCGCAGCTATTATCACGACCTCGACGACATCATCGAACTCTATCCGAACGTGCAGAAGGATGCGACGAACCATGTGCTGTTCGAAAGCAACTTCCTCAACGATGTCGCCGGCGACGAACTGGCCACCTATTCGTTCATCACGCCCGAGTTCGTCGGCCATCCGCAGCACCCCGTGAACAGCATGCACGCGCCGGCCGACGTGCGGCCGGCCGAAAAGCTGGTGGCCGACGTGTACGGCGCATTGCGTGCGCATCCCGACGTCTGGAAAAAGACGCTGCTTATTGTCGTGTTCGACGAACATGGCGGTTACTACGATCACGTGCCGCCGCCGGCGACGGTTTCGCCGGACAACATCCCGGGGCGGACCGACAAGCCCTATCTCGTGCCGTTCGATTTCAAACGGCTCGGCCTGCGCGTGCCGGCGATTCTGATTTCGCCGTGGTTCAAGCCGGCCGTCGACTCGACCGTGTACAGCCACGCGACGATTCCCGGCTCGATCATCGAGGCCCTGAACCTGCCCGGAGGGCTTCTCACCAAACGAGACAAGAACGCGGCGAAGCTCACGCAAAACTATCTTGTCGACAACGGCTCGCGTATCTGGCGGACCAACACGCCCGACTTGACCATCCCGGTGCAGCCGCAGTCACTGGACATGATGCAGCGAGAGCTGCTCGATGGCACGGTCCACCTCGACCCGCATCCGAGCCAACGCAACACGCTTCGCACCAAGGACATTCAAGATCCCGCCCAGGCGCAACAGTTCATGCGCACGCAAGTCGCCAAGCATCTCGAGCATTACTTCGCGTCGAAGGGCAAACCGAAGCTGGCAGCGAAGCTGACCACCGACGACACGGTGCCGTCGTCAACGGTCAGCGCAGCGCGGGTCGACGAGTTGCGCAATTCCGTGAACAAGCGGGTGCGAGGGGTGCGGCCGTAGCGGGACCGCGTTCGCGGCCCCGTCCCTGCTCCCACTCGATGGTGCCCGGCGGCTTCGAAGACACGGGGGACACGGGGCGATTGACGCCGCCGGTTCGTTGATGATGCGCATCCGCAAGGTGCCCATCTGGCCTCGTCAGGCAGTTTGCGGAGCAGTGCTGGCGGCGTTGAGCGGCACCTCCCAGCCACATTGCCAAATCATTTATCCGAACATTTCGTCCTCGAAGCAGCGGCTGGTGAAAGGCTCAAGCAGCCAATCCCGCCGTCCGAGAATACGTGCCGCCATCTGCTATTGCCTTGACCTTTCCGGCGGGATATGTTCTTGTTTTGTTCTATCGTTCCCCGAGCACGGGTGGAGGAGCGAATGCCTTCGTTCGATCAGACACCGGACGAGCCTGAGCCGTTCGGATTCAAAGTCTCATGGTTTGCCGTAAAGGCACTCGATCCAATCTCGGTCCTGGATGCGTTTGAGCTTGGCGAAAGAACGCCGGCTAACTGGGCGTCCGGCCTTGAGGCTGCGTACGGCCAATCGCACAGGGACGATCCTTGGATGTTCATCTCACCACCGGTCAGCGGCTGGGTGTTGGTTGTGAGCTCTTCATTTGTCTATCCGACCATCGAAACTCACCATGATATCGGCATGAGATTTGACCTGTTGTTTTCCCGATTGATGAAACAATTTGATGACATTCAGTTCTTTGGGAGCCACCGCGTGGTCGACTTCGTTGCGTGGGCGCGCGCCCTGAAGGGCAAACCAATCCGAATCTTTGCTTGGTCCGGGAGCGAGGGTGCAGTTCTGGCGAACGTTGGCGAGCAGACGCCAGAGGAGGCCCAACTCGGGTTTCCCGATCTCAGTAACCTCTCGCCGTCCGATGCCGGAGATAGGGTTTTCGAAATAGCGGGGCAGCAAGACGCGGAGGAGAGTGCGCTCGTCTCAAGCGGTCTCTCCGGAAGTGAAGCGCGAGCGAGAATTCGGCAGAGCGGCGTGCACGCGTTTGTTGATGAAACCGACGTGGTCAAACTCGCAGGGCTTTGGAGTATCGACCCCGTGCAACTTTCAAGTTCAGACCATCCACTCAGCTTGGGTTTGGCAGCTCGCTTGCCGAAGAATTTAGCGCAATGACCTCGGGGCTCTTTTACCGTCGCAAAACAGCCTGACTCAAAGTCCGCGGTGGGACTCATCGATGGCCGCTCGACTTTCGTATGACTTGTCATGCGCGCGCTTGTGCGATCTTGGGTTGTTGGAACTCAATGAGCGCCCACCCATGCCGAAGCGGCTGCCCCGGGATGAGATGAAGCGCCCCTTGGGTTCAGCGTATTCAGAGCACGCCTCGACGATGATCTTGATTTGTCCGACTTGTCCCTGCCTCGAACGTTTTTTGGGCGCTCTGAGATCAACCGGGTTTCTTTCCGGAACACCGACCTTCATGAGTCAAATCTGTGTTGGAACGACTTCCTGGGAACTGACTTCACTGGCGCCGATCTCGCTCGTTCCGATATGCGGTCATCGTTGTTCCGCGACGTCGTTTTTGTGAATGCCAATCTCGACGGCGCAGATTTGCGCGGATCATCTTTCATCGACTGCAACTTTGAAGGAGCGACGATGAAAGGCGTGGCGTTGACGCGTGAGCAATGCCCCACAATGCATCTATCCGAAGCGCAGAGACTTGCTGTCGACTGGCACGAAGACAGCGGGCCAGAACCGGATGGGGGTTAGCGACAGAAATCCAGCGGGCTCAGCGTAAGCGGTTGCGGACGTGCGCCTCGGATTGACCGCTTCTCCGGATCCATCCGCCCTACTCCCACTCGATCGTGCCCGGCGGCTTCGACGTCACGTCGTAAACCACCCGATTGACGCCCTTCACCTCGTTGATGATGCGCGTCGCGGTGGTGCCGAGGAAGGCGGCGTCGAAGGGGTAAAAGTCGGCGGTCATGCCGTCGGTGGAGGTGACGGCGCGCAGCGCCACGACGTTGTCGTAGGTGCGGTAGTCGCCCATGACGCCGACGGTGCGCACCGGAAGGAGCACGGCGAAGGCCTGCCAGATGTCGTCGTAGAGGCCGGTGCGGCGGATTTCCTCGATGAAGATGTCGTCGGCGAGGCGGAGGATGTCGAGCTTTTCGCGGGTAATGTCGCCGGGGCAGCGGATGGCGAGGCCGGGACCGGGAAACGGATGGCGGCCGACGAAGGCATCGGGCAGGCCGAGCTCGCGGCCGAGCGCGCGCACCTCGTCCTTGAACAATTCGCGCAGCGGCTCGACCAGTTTCAGGTTCATGCGCTCGGGCAGGCCGCCAACATTGTGGTGCGATTTGATGGTGACCGACGGGCCGCCGGTGAACGACACGCTCTCGATGACGTCGGGATAGAGCGTGCCCTGCGCGAGGAAGTCGGCGCCGCCGAGCTTCTTTGCCTCCGCGTCGAACACGTCGATGAACAATTTGCCGATGGTCTTGCGCTTCTGCTCGGGGTCTTCGACGCCGTCGAGCGCTTTTAAGAACATCTCCTCGGCGTTCACGTGCACGAGCGGGATGTTGTAGCTGTCGCGGAACAGGCTGATGACCTTCCGGGCTTCGCCGAGCCGCAGCAGGCCGTGATCGACGAACACGCAGGTGAGC
>Ga0070741_10001314_pt1 | contig 77429 bp, 50 predicted proteins | sample Coa_R1_4_FD_66440 | JGI IMG/M metagenome (GOLD analysis project Ga0070741, IMG submission 66440) | Surface soil microbial communities from Centralia Pennsylvania, which are recovering from an underground coalmine fire - Coalmine... | ecosystem: Environmental > Terrestrial > Soil > Unclassified ...
CTCTGGGAGAACGAACGCCGAGTGAGTTCGCCTGCCAAATCGCTTGCAAGGGCGATTTGCCAGGCTCAAAACCGTCGGAAACTAACTCTGGGAGTGTTACAGAATAAGGGGACCGATCAAACCGAAACTTGTCGTATTCTTACGTGAGCGAAAGCAGGGGGCAGGTCAGAAGGTCAGTCGCCTCGCGAACCGTGACAGAACGCCAGAATTGTGGCCAGCGATTACCAAAACGATTTAGTCGATTACTTTCTCTCGCTAAGGGACTCAGCATTTGCTCTAAGACGCACTACTAAGAACCAAACATACCCCGCTAAGACCGTACCCGCTATGGCTTGAAAGGCTGACGAGGCGCTCGGCGTGACAGCCCAACGACAAATTGCAACAGAAGCACCCCCGCTGAAAAGAAATGCAGCAAACCAAAGCTTGCGAGGAACCCTCTTTGTGGATTGCATGCCCTTCGCTCGGAAGTCCTGGCGAACTATCAGAATGTCTATACCCATCAAAAAGAAAGCGATTAACGGCGCCCAAGGGCGGATTGGCAACACCCCCGAAACCAGCAGGGCAGTCAGTAATGAAACCACGGCAATGTTCATGATTAACAAGTATGCGATCGTGAAGGTCCGCTTCATCACACCTCCAGCTATTATTGCACTGCTGTTCACCGCCTCAATGAGGGCATCCACCCGTGCCGGATAACCCTAATGCATCGAGTACAGTTTCCCCAAGCTCGGTTGAAAGCAAAGCCGTCTGCAATGCGTTAGCGGCCTCATCGATTAGATGTCCGGTAGCGCCGCCATTGTAACCAGCCGTGAATAGAGATTCTGCGCCGGCCGATAGACTTGCCTTTTCACGATCTCTGGTAATCAGAAGAGCGCCTGATCCGCCAACTGTCGTCACAGTCGACGCGACATCGGCAGCGTCGCTAGCAACATTCACCTTTCCGGAGATAGCGCCTGCCAATTGGACGCCCCCTGCCGTAAAGTTTCCAGCAGCCCCAACAGTGCCATAAGCAACTCCCACCGCAGTAGCTCCCCCAGTTTCAGGGAGTAGGGCTACGCTCCCTGCTGCAATGCCTACCTTAGCGATACCGATTCCAACACTAACGAGACCTTTCGCTGCAAGCGCGATCCTCTGAGCTCCACAACCTTTAGCCCTCTGCGCATCCTCGAGTGCCTTCTCTAATAGCTTTTTCCAGCATCCTGCATCACATAAGTCGCGTCGTGGTGCGGGTCGGATGTTATTGTTGTATTCGAAACCAGACGGGATTCTTGGCATCGTCGGTTGAGGAAACGGGCCCTCCACTATAACTCCCGGTTCCAATCCGAAAGGGTCGGCGAAAAGAACAGGATTGTTAATCACGTATGCGTATCGGTTCCATGTTTGTGGATCGCCTACACTTGAGACCGCAATCCCGCCCGGATCTGGCACGACCCACCTTCCTTGAGTGGAACTGTAGGACCTGGCCCAAAAGTGATCCAAATTGCTTTCCGAATCCCGGTCTTGGCCAGTGAAGAACGTTGGGCCGGTCTGGCCATTAGCTGCACCCCAACAGCCCTTATTGTCGCCAAATGAAAGGCTAGAGCACGACTCCGAACTGGCTGCGTTTTGTGTAACCTTCACCCGTTCCGTGCCCACCAGGTCTTGGAAATCGAAATAGGTCAGCGCATTCCGGTAAGTCACCAGGTGATGCCCGCCGGTGTAGACCTCAAACCGGGTATAGGTCCCGCCTTGCGACTCCGTCACCGTGCGCCCGGCCAGATCAACCACGAAATACGTTGTCGTACTGCCTGTTGTCCACTGCACCCTCCGACCCAAGGCGTCATAAACATAGTTCGTCGGCGTGCCACTCGCGTCTACCGTCTTGATTTTACCTTCCGCATCGAATTGATACTGGTGGAAGGTGTCCTGGGTCATATTTCCGGCAGCATCGTAACAGTAAGCCGTAATGGAACCACAGTTCGTGGGAGTGATATGGCTGGCGGAATCGAAGGTGTACTGGGGCTTGACTGGACATGTACTACCATTCTGCTGCAAGCGGTTGCCAAAGCGGTCGTATTTGTAATCGCAAGCCACACCTGATGTTTGCGTGGTGGTCAACAGGCGATTGAAGTCGTCGTATGTATAATTCCACGTGCCACCAAGAATGGAATCTGTAGCGCCCGCGAGATTTCCGTTTGGAGTGTAGCCGATGTTGGTCAGATGGTAGATACCAGGGCCGCTTATCACATCCGAAAATGCCGAGGTCAACCGCCCCCGTGAATCGTACGTCCGAGACTCCGAGATTCCATTGTTGGCTGTTCCACTCCCGAGAGTGTCATGCGTCATTTCACCCAATGGATTGAAGCTAATGCCCGATAGCAGACTGGCTGGATGGTTCCCGTCGTAAGCTAGTCCAGACGTCAAACTTGACGGCCTGCCTGCCAGATCGTAAGTGTAGGCATATGAGAAGCCGCCGCCGCTTGGAAATGTGAGTGGCTCGCCAAGAAAGTTGTACGTGTACGGCATAGCGAAGAACGTGCTGGCGGAGTTGCACAACGAGGCCACGCATTGAGAGTTGTCAGAAACGCGCCCCACTGCATCATACTTGAAAATCTGTGCGGCCAGGGTAGTCGAACCCGAAACAGTCCAGGCGGAGGTCATCCTTCCCTTCGGATTGGGTAGGCTCGTAAAGCCAAAGGCGCTCGTTTGATCGTAGGCAAATTTCACCGTGCTGGTGGTGCCGTCGTTGTAGCTCTTCTGCGTGAGGCGATGCAAGCCGTCGAATGTATAGGTTGTAGTGACTGTCGCGGAAAGGGTCTGGTTTGGCTTCGGAGCCACCCTTTGGTAGAGGTCCCCCTTCGTCACCGTGTCATACGTGTACGTCGTATTTCCACTCTCTGGTGTGGTCTCGCTAGTGATTCTCGAAAGCTGATCGTATGAGTATTGCCGCGAGTTGAGACCACCCTGTATAACCTGCGTCAGATTGTTTAATGTATCGTAGGTATACGACGTCAGAAAACCAGTTGCGGGCTGGTCCTGGTTGCAGGCGCTTGGAGTCCCTGAAATTCCGAGCAAGGTTGCACTCGTGACTTCACAAACTGAAGCGAGACGCCCCAGGCCATCTGCTTGATACACTTTTGTAACGCGAGCTGTGCCGTTGCCCTCATCTTGGACCTTTGTGGCTCCCCTGTAATAGGTAGTCGATACCGCAGAGGTGTCGGGGTGCGTCACTGTAGTCACACGCCCAAGTGCATCGTAAATGTAGCTGGTAGTCCCATCGGTTGGGCTGCTCGTCGACAGCTGAGGATTGGTCCGAGACGCTACGCGGCCATTCACGTCAAAGAGGGTAGTAGTTGTGATCGTCCCTTCTGGCGCCGATGTTACCTGAGATTTTGTAACTCGCCCCAGAGCGTCCAGCGTAGTTGTCCCGGTCAAATTGTGCGTACTGTCGATCTTGGTCGTGCTGTCTACAGACCACAGTGGGGGTGCGCTTCCAGTGTGGTACGTATAGCTTGTCTCGCCGCCATCTGCGTAACCCACCTTGTGCGGACGCCAGTAATAAGGGTCATCGTATGTGTACGTTGAAGCTTTTGAATTCTCATCGCTTATCGACGTAGGCACGCCGCCGGTACAATTCCAGATCATCGATCGGGATAAACTCAGCGGGAGGTTGACAATGCTTGGGAAGGCGCTGGCACAGTAGCCATAAGTGTAGGTTGTTGTGGCGGTTGTGTTTACGTCCGTAGACGTATACACGAGGCCGGTGTCGTAATACTTGAGCGTCTGATTCAAAGTGGTGGTAGCGCTTGTGTACCGCTTGACTGTGGTTAGGTTTCCGCGCGGGGTGCCGCTCGGCGGATTCGTGTGATTAGGAAGCGTTCCGGTTCCTTGCAACGCGTATTCGTCATAAAAGTACTCCGTACGCGCTTTTTGGGTTCCGTTGGCGTCCTTCACGGTTACCGAACTCGGTCGATCCACGATGTTATTGTTATTTCCAAGAATTGCATACACAGTTGTGGTTTTTCGCGTTGCGCTTGATGCACCGAAATCGTATTCGTCCAATTCAGTTACAGAGCCGTATCCATCGTATTGAGTATCGACGCGAGATTGTAATCCTCCGTCGAAGGAACGTTGCATGGTAACCTGCGAGAAAGGCGTGACAACGCTTCCCCCACAGGGTGACGAAGGCGTACCGTTGTAGCACGTCGTGACTTCCTCCAAAAGAGTTCCGCTATTGGAGCTTCCGCTGTAGACATCGCGCAAGGTCTCGAACTCGCCATTGAAGGTGATGACAGTTTCGTTGTTCTGGGGGTCCGTGAGTTTAGTCGTGCCTGCACTGGCGTCGCGCACGTATTTCCATTGTGTGCCGCTTGTCGTGTCTGGCGTAGTACGCTTGTATCCAGCCGTACTGCCATCCGAGCACATGACCCCGTCATTGTTCCCGGTGTAGGCATACGAGATCTTTCCACTGGTTGGGAGGGTCACGGAAGCGATTCGGCCGGTTACGCAGCTCGTTGTGCCAGTAAGAGGTGTACACGAAGCGCCTGCGGGTGTGGGTTCGTAGGTAAACTTGTATTGCGACTGGTCGGGCAAAGTGATCGTGTCTATCAGCGAGTTGGATATGCGGCCATATTCCTGTATGCCAGAGCATTGGAACCAGGTTTGGACTGTGTATGCCTTATAATGAGCGGTCGTGACGGCATCAGCTCCTGACGGACTAGTGTATTTGTACGTTACATCCGCGGGAGCGATTCCACTGATGGTTAGAGCCCTGGTCGTCGTGCTCAGAGTGTCATAAAACGTTGTGGTGCTGCCGTTCACAACGCTCGTGATCTGATTTCCATTTTCATCGGTACTGGTGCCTGCACCCGAATTGGTCCCAGAACTCAGGGTGGGCCTCATAGTTCTGCCATCAGCCCAGGTCACGGTCGCCGATGGAGTGGCATCGACGGTTATCGTGAGACCCGAGCTGTCGTCCAACACCCGAGTTACGGAATAGTTCGGACAGTCTGAATCGTCACTCACCGTCGCGAACATTTTGTGGCCAGTGCCAGTCGCGTCCACATAGTTCGCGAACGTGTATATTGTGGCTCCGGTTCCACTGCACCCGGGTACCTGTCTACTAGTCATCGTCATGGTGCCCACAGATGCTGATAGCTCACGGTTAAGGCCCCAAGAAGAGGAGGCCGGCAACCACGATGTGCCCACGAGTTTCCAAACCGAGCTGTCGTAGGCCAAGGAATACTTGAATGGAATCCCTCGCCCAGGGCGGCTGAAGATGGGAATTGAATAGTGCACGTTCAAATTGCCGAGATTGATGATGTCGGGACCGCCGCTGAAGCTTCGGAACGGCGGAGTTCCTGTCGTCACTTGGGATACTGCTTGCAGGGAGAAAAAAGTGATAACGAATAACAGACATCTCGCTGCCCTGATCGCATTCTCCATTGGGAGACCTCTCTCAAAGAGTATGACTGCTCACTGAATCGCAAATAAACTGTCTGACAAACCAGAATTGAGGGCGACACTGTTCACGACGACATCTAAAGCCAGTCCGTCGGAGATCAGCTGCTGAATGTGGAGTGGCATTTGGACGCCATTTACCGATTGATACGCGAGAATGTCCACTTCCATTGGAATATTGGTGCCCGCGTCGTCGTCTGGGTGTCCGTTAAACGTGATCGCGACCGGTAGAAGAGTAGCTGCATCAAGGTAGAAATCAGCTGTGCTAACCGCCTGCGTGATTGCCACAAAGTGTGGGTTCGGGCTGTTGAAGTTACGGTACGCTCTCAGATGCTGAACACTTCGTGTCCCGCGGGTTTCCTGGCCTACGTAGGAGAAGATTAGCGTTGGGTCCGTGGTTGCAGTAAGAAACGACGAAACCGGAGAGAACCAGCTGGGGCTCAGCCAGCAGTTGTGCATCGCAGCAGGTTGAACGGTACCGTCCTGCGCGATCGTTTCTCCTTGAGGGAAAAGTCCGGTCAGATTGCGAATAGTAGACGTGGTAGTGCCGTTTAAACTGAGGTCTACACGACTCTCCAGCGTTCCTTTTGCGTACATTGTGCCAGTGCCTGTGAGAGTCTCGGAGCCGGCGATACTGGTTACGGAGACCGAAAGCGTGGCATCACTGACCACGTTGTCACCAGTCAAGTTCGCTGTCGCTTGGACCGCAAATGCGATTGCTTGGGGATCGCTCATTACGATGGCTTGGTTCTTGGCCGTTTTTCCAGCGACGCCCAAACACACTGCAGACCAGAAAATAGCAATCCAATAGGTTCGTCTCATATGCATCCTCGGCGTGCGTCCGATAAGTCACTGTTTGTGTGGTACCCACCGTTGTCCGGGTTTATTCTCATGTCCAGATCGAAAAGGCATTGCTGTAACGACGGGTAGTATTGCAATAAATGGCTTGAACAGGAGCTTTGCGTAAACCTACTTGCAAGCCAAATGAAAACGTCTTGAGGGAAGTCTAGGTGGGTGTTTGCTCGCGCTATCGGGTAATTAGCGGCACAGCATCCGGGGAGCAAGATATTTGCGAAGCGAGCCATTGGCTCCTCCTCTCAAACTACTTTGTCCCCCTCGAACTTATCTGTGCAGCAACTACTTGTCCGAAAATGTATTTTAGGCCTCAGGGTTGGTCAAGCAGTTTGTCCGCGTGTCTTAGTAAATTACATCACGGAAGTCCCGAATTGAAACTCAAGGAATAGACGCATTCATTATAACGAGAGCATCATTTCACTTGTATTCGTGAAACCTCAATGTCGTGCCTAAGTATGTCTACTAGCGAGCACACGACACGATGTCAGTCGGGCCTGAATGGTTGGGCTCTATAGCGTAGGTAGACTGGTGCATTGTGCTCGGTCCATGTCTGGATTCGACTGGCCGGAAGGAAGACGAAAATGCACAACTGTGTCTTCCGTCGAGCACAAGTCTCGTATGCCGGTCTGATTGAAGACGGACGCACAGCCTGAAACCGTATACTGGAGGACCCGTCCAGAGTCGGCATTACCGAACACAATAGAAAAGTAGTAACCATTCTTGGCTTGTGCCGGTGTTGTTGCATTTGAGTTACCAATGAGTCCCCGAAGTGTCTGCCCCGACGGTTGGATATCACCTTTTCGAGCGGGACAAAGGAGCGGAGACAGGTGAGGGCGTTTTGAGGAAGCCTTTGGGTTGTGAACCCCAAAGGCGAGCTAGCGACAGCTCAGTTCAGTACCTGGCAAGTTCGCCCGTCATCCAACCCAGCCACGGGCCTTTTATAGCTCAAATAATCAATGGATTTTAGAACTTGCAAGGCAACGTGGGACTGCGAAGGACTTGCAAATTCACGATAGAAACACTGAATGCGGACTGCAATTGCGGACTGAAATCCGCATGCTCATTACCCTATATTCCATCTTGTTGGAGTCAGAGAGGGCTTTTGTGGGGTTAAACCCTCATAGACATTTGGATCCAAATCCTCCTCCGGATTAGGCGTTGGGCTATGAGTGCAGCTGGTAACGATGTTTCAACAGGTTACGCGGTGACTGCGCGCCTTCCTTGTTCTGTCCCAGCTCCATACTCATTGCCGTAAGAGAATCAGTTCCGTGACAAGTGAGACTCGACCGGGCACGACCCGGCAACTCCTCAAAAGTCGGGAAAAAGTGGCGCACCGGCGGACCCAATCGAACCTGAATCAGACAGCCTCGGTTCCGATCCTCCGCTTAGATCGGGGCCACCGGCCGCTGCGATTCTTGCTCGCGGTGATGCTGACATCACACTCGTTCCGCCTATACGTCCACCACGGCTATCTCCGTTTGATGATCCCAGGGCAGTGATCGCATTGTTAAGGGCATTTAGCTGCAGTTGAATGCCGTCGCGTTCAGAGTTCAATTGCTGTACTAAGTTGCCAAGATTTGACATGTGCTATGAACGAATCGAGCGCCTCTCGGGTAAGCCAAACCCTTTTTGCTGCTGACAACACGAAAGCCCGCGTCCGAAAAAAGCGCCAGAAGGGGCGCAGGCGCCCGCCACTCGAATCATCTGTACCCTTACGGAATCCTTTAATTTTTTCGGGGGCGATGCTCCGAGATCACTTTCAGACGCCATCGGTTAAGAAGGACTTGAAGGCTCACCACCTCCATTGCCACCACTAGCGTAATCCAAAAAGACATGTACTTCATCGATGGGAACCAAATGTCAAAGATTAGCCATAGTAGCAGTATGTGCAATACAAGCCATGCGGCCGCCGTGATCCAAAACGTTCGCAGGCGCCAGAGCTTGGGATACGCGAGGAGAAGAACGCCCAGAACAACCACGGTAAAGGTGACCTCATCCTCGCGTCGATTCGAGAGTCCAAGCCACTCCCCTACCCGTGCAATCCCAATACCCAAGATCAGCAGACCGCCAGGTACTGTCCAACTCGTCTTCGACAAGTTCTTCATTTGTTGTAGGGGATTGGAGCATTCTTAGCCCAGCAGTTTTTAAAGCTCTCATAGCCATCTCTCACGGCATCCCACGCTGCTTTGTAAGTGATAGCCTTTCCGACAGTTTTGTATGCCACGCCGCGACCAGCCCTCCCCAGAAGTCGCCCGATAAAGGCCCTTGCAGCAGGTCCCTTAAGAATCTTGCCGATATCGTCCTTGACTTGGTCCCAGGTGTAGAGGTCCAGGTCGGTGATCCCAACGGCGGCGAGACCGGCCTCCGCGGCGCAGGATTCCGCTATGTCTCCAGAATCGCAGTGATACCCGAAACCGCAGTAGTCATCGCTGTTTAGCGCCCGATCCAGAGTCCATGCTTGGTCCGTCAGACTTCCCAGCGTCGGCACGCCGAAGAACGAATAGTCTCCCGAAAGCACTTGGCTCAGCACCGTTAATGGATCGGGACCGATCGGAAACCCGCTCGAATTTTCTCCAGGCAAAATGTCTAGACTATGACCCCCTCGTTCAAAAGGATCGGCATTGAAGGGAACGAAAAATCCAAAAGGATCAAAGACGACGCCCCCGTCGAAGCCGAGATCGATGCAGTTCCATTGGTTCTCGCATCCGTCAATGTACAGCCCGTTGGGATCAATCGCATTCAAAGGATTGTTTTGTACATACGCGTATCGGTTCCAGCTCTGGGGGTTGTCAGGACTCGCGACACTCGACCCCGCTGGATCAGGTGACAGCCAACGCCCCTGCACCGGACTATACTCGCGGAATGGAAAGTCGAAGTAGCCCGCTATCGTGTCCTGTTGCTGCCCAGTAAAATTGTAATCGGTTGTCCCGGAATCCTTGTAGTTCTCTCCATACGGCGCATACGACACATCGAAATACTTCGTTCGACTTTGTGTCGTTGCCAGCCGCGAACTGCCCAGCCAATCCGAATGACGCCAATAGATGGGGCCGGTGGTTCCAGGTGCGTAGACCGCCGTCGCTCCTCCGGGAAGCGGAACGAACGCCTTGATCAGCGTCTGTCCGTTCATTAGAGCCATCTTGTCACCACCCGGGCCGTACACGATCTGCGTATAGACAGACACACGATTCTGCTCCACTATTCTACCCAACGCATCGTAGGTAAGCTTTACGGAGGTGGAATCCACGTTCAACATCTTGCCTTCGGCGTCCCAAGTGTATGCATGGACGGTGTCACTCGTCATGTTTCCGTTGTTGTCGTAAGTAGGAACAAGGGTTCCAATCTGCGTTAGCCAATTTTTCGAGTTCGTGCCGGTGGAATAGGTTCCTTGAAACGAAGTACCGGTGCTCCCGGTCGGTACGGTCTTGAGGATATTCCCATACGGATCGTACCCGAACTGCTGATTCCAGATGCTGGTGCCGCAATTTGAGGTCGAAAGCCTCGCGAGGTCATCGTAGGTGAATGAACACGTTTGCGAATTGGCACTGTTCACCTGATCGGTGATGCCCAACGAAGCGAGCGTCCCATCGCTGTTCCATCCCAAGGCCCCAGTCACCGTCGCTGAACCGCCCATGTGGAACGTGTACTTGGTCATCCTACCTGTATTCGTATCGTACTGAAGATCGTCGAAGTCGCTTGAACCGAAGGTAACATTCGTCAACGAGCCAATCGGCTGCCCAGCAGTATTGCTAACTGTGTAGTTCACCCCTGTGACAGGATTAGGTCCATTGCCCGTGGGCACCGTCACCTTCGTGACTCGTCCCTCTCCATCCAACCCGGAACCGTCGCTGGCGCCGTAATACAGGGTGGGAAGTCCCGAAATATTACTGCTCAAGACATCTGTAACCCCATGTGGCCAATAGCTGGCCGAGACGTGGTAATACGTGCTGCCTGAGTGTGGAGTGGACTGATAAACGTCGGTAACTTGCCCGGCCGCCGAGTAGCTAAAGCCGAGATCCGTCAGTTTAGCAGCCGTGCAATTTGTTGCGGTTGTATAAGCCTCGGCTAGGCGAGACTTGGTATTTGCCATAGTCTGTCCGGCAACTGTCGCGGAGTCGTATACGAAGCAACGCGCCACAGTATTGGCCGCATAGCTCCCGCTAGGGTGCGTCACGTTCGTCAGTCGGTGCATCTTGTCATAGGCGTAGCAGGTCACATTCCCAACCGCGTCAGTTCGCTTCACCAGATCACCTTTATACGTTCCGCAGGTCGTATCCGTGTCGTAGACATACGAGCTGGTAAGATTATTGGTCTCGGGGTTCTTCTCTGACGTGATGCGGCCCAACGGGTCATACGTGAAAACCCGGTTCTGATTATTCGTGGTGGACTGGGCATTCTGGCTAACGTTAGTCAAGGCGCCTAGGTGGTCGTAACTGTACTTCGTCCAATATCCGGTTGCTGAGTTGACCTGGTTGCACGTTCCGTTTCCGGCTCCCGTGGTTACCTCGCAAACGGAAGAGAGCCTACCCAACGCGTCGTACTCCATTTTGCGAACCTTGTTGGAAGTCGGCGAGGTCAAGGTCTGAACGACATCATTATTGGTGTATGACCACCCGATGGTTCCCCCTCCAGCATCTTGAGTTTGCGTAGATCGTCCTGCACCATCAAAGGTTGTAGTTGTCAACAGGGGACTTGTCGGCCCTTGTGATGCGCTTCCAACATAAGGCATGCTGACCTGAGACAGTCTGCCAACAGGGTCATAGAGACGCTCGACAGAATCATAACTCGTACTGCTCGGGGACTGTTTTCGTTGTGAATATTGAAGTCGACCAAGGTCGTCGAGCACTGATAAAAAATCCACTGTGGACGATGAGCCGTTGAACGTCAGGGCACTCTCCACCGTGGTTGGCGTGTAAGAAACGGAGGTCGAATTACCGTTGAAATCTCTGATGGCGGTCGGACGCCAGTAGTCTGCGTCCCAAGACGTGATCTGTTGATAATTTGAGTTTTCGTCAGTGAGCTTTGTCTGCACTCCGCCATTACAGTCCCACGCCATGGATCGAGAAAGGCCCGAAATGGGCAGCGTGACCATGGTTGGAAATGCACCATTGCAGGATTTAGAGGGAGAACCAGTCAAATCGTAGGTGTAAGTAGTGGTCGCACTAGGCGCGTTTACGTCAACGGATGTTTTGAGGACCCCGGTATCATAGTAGGTGAAGGTTCGCGTCAGCGTACCGGTGGTACCGACGGCGTAGTTTACAGTAGTCAGATTTCCTCTACAGGGCGCTGTACAGCCAGGGTTCGTGTGCTGAGTTGTAACACCGCTGGTCCCTAGGGCGCTCTCATCGTAGGCATACTGTGTGGTCACGAACGCAGAGCCACCGTTACTGACGGTGACGCGCCACGGCAGGTTGGCAATCCCCGGCCATCCCGAATAATAGCCGACTGTTGTCTTCCGGATAATCGAACCTGCTGCTCCGGCACCGTAATCGTAGTCGTCAGACTCCGTCACCAAACCGTTGCCTTCGTAAGTAGTGTCTCGTTCGGACACTCGCCCGGTTAGATCTGGGAGGGCTGTGAATCGCGTAACACGGGTGATTTGCGCCGTCGTTTGCTGGTTCCAACAGTTAGCAGGAGTCGCAATCGACACTCCGTTGTAACAGGTGATCACGGTGCTGATTGGAGTTCCCGTACCTGTCCCGTTATTCCATACTCTACGCTGAGTCTCGTAGAAATTCGTCGAGTTTGCATCCTGTTCGAAATTGTAAACGGTGATGTAACGCGTGGGGGTGGGGTCAGAGATAATCGTCTTCCAAAAGCTTCCACTCAGGAATTGACGCTGGTATATCCAGAGGTTTCCTACCTCGCCGGTTGTCACGGTCCGCGCGATGGTCATTGCAGAGCCGTCGGTACAGCTTATGCCATTGGTGCCACCGCTGTAGGTATAGGAGATCGACCCGCCGGTCGGCAACGTGATTTTCGCGATTCGGCCTGTAACGAAACTGGTCGATGGAATCTGCTCATAGGAAAAGATGTATGATGTGCCGTCCGGTAATTTGATACTGTCTATCAGCGAGGCATTGTTCGTAGCTCCGCTTTATTTGTATTCCGAAATCCCGCTACACCCAAAATTGGTTTTTACACTATGCGTGCCGTAGAAGACTTTGATTTGCGACGTGCTGCCGGATGGGTTTTTCACATTGTAGGTGTAGGTAGGCGGCGATCCGGCGACGGACCAAGACAGTGCCTGCGTTCCCAGAGTGTCGGTAATGGTTGTTCCATTTGTGGTTATAAAGTTTCCGTTACGGTCGGTAACCGTCCCATTACCCGTAGGTACATTTACCGGAGGAGTGAATTTCGTGCCATCTCGCGTTGTTACATAGTTCACCGCACCTAATCCAACCGACATGACGTAACCGGATCCGTCTTTAGCGGTAGCCGTTGCAGTATCCAGCCATCCACAGATGTCTCCCACTGACAGTCCGATGAATGGGTGACTGGTACCTGACGCGTCTACATATGCTTTATAAGTGTACGAGGTCCCATATTCTACGACTCCATCTACGGTACATTGAATCGTTCGGCTGGTCATTACCGCATAACCTGAGGAAGCGTCGGTCTGCATACGCCAACCCCAAGTCGCATCGGGGACCCAAGCTCCTCCGGTGGGAGTCCATATCGAATTGTCGAACGACAGGTCAAAATTGAAGGGGAGCCCTCGTCCGGCCTTGTGCACAACGGGCACAGAGAAGTGCACGTTCAGATTACCAAGGTTGATGACATCGAATGGTCCGCCGCCGAAGCTACCAAAGGGTGGGGTACCCGTTGTGACCTGCGCAAACACACTACCCACGACGAGGACAAACAGAAGAGCGCAAAGAGTTTGGCGTAGATTCACGATTGTCTCCTCACTGAATCGCAAAGAGTACGTCGGACAAACCTGTGTTGGGCGAGACCCCCGCCACTGTCAAATCGAGCAGAAGGCTGCCATTCAGGTATTTCTGAATTCGAAGGGGGACTTGAATGCCGCTAATGGACTGATAGTTCGAGAAATCAATTTCGACCGGTATGGAGGTCAGAGCATCATCATCGGGATGCGCCTTCGTCACGACAGCCACTGGTAATAGCGCGGCTGCGTCGAGGTAAAAGTCGGTAGAGCTCGCCTTTTGGGCCAAGCTAATAACGTCAGAGTTTGCGCCGGTTACGTAGAAATAGGCAGTGAGGTGCTGCACCGACACTCCATTGCGCATTTCTGTACCCACGTACGCAAACACAGCATTTGGATTGGTCGGTACGCTCAGAGAAGACAATACTGGGAAGAACCACGCAGGATCTGTCCAGCAGTTATGCCATGCCCAACGTGTGATTGTTCCATCGGTGGCGATGTGTTCCCCTTGCTGAGAACCGACGTTATTTTGGATATCCGTGTACGATCCACCACTCAGGGCCAGATCGACACGTCCCTCCGCGTATCCCTTGGCACGGAGCGTGAACGTTCCGTTCTCGACGTCAGAACCAGCAACGTAACTCACGTCGCCCGTCAGCGTGACATCGCTAACTGCATTCCCGCCGGTAAGCGCCGCAATCGACTGTGCAGCAAAACTGAGCGCCTGTGGGTCACTGGGGGGTTGAGTTTGCGCCAGAACACTCTCACTGTTAAATGAGACGAGGAACATGATTGTAGAAATCCAGAGGCGCATTTTTCCTCCTGCAGTGCGAGCGGTTGCCTGTTGCCTCACAGTTGCGTGTGAAGCAGGTGAGATCGCCTCATTTTTGAGGGAAGCGACGAGAAGTACGGCGTCCCAGCAACTCATTCCGGGTCTTCTCACCGATGAGTAACGGAGCAGGATAGAAGTGCGTCCTGAATGCGTCAGTGACAGATGAAGTTTTCTTACAAAAGCAGACAACTCCCATTTCCAAAGCGGGAAGGTTATCTCAGGAGTCGACAAGACGAAACATCGTAAGGATGGATTGTGCAACGTGTTGCACAAAGGCTGGACTTTAACAACTTACCGTCACCCGACTCGCACGACTGGAGTGCATGTGGACAGGCCCTTCAAGCCCCGTCCGCCATGGTCTTACAACAGGAAAAAGAGGCATCAGTAGAATCAAATAATTTCCAATCCTAGATCACAACGTTGGCAGGCTTTTGCATTGTGCTCTGTCTATCCCTGGAGTCGACTGTTCGGAAGGAATTCGGAAGTGTACGATCGTGTCTTCCGTCGAGCACAAGTCCCGGATGCCGGTCTGATTGAACACGGAGGCACAACCTGAAACCGTATACTGGAGCACCCGCCCAGAGTCGGAATCACCTGGTAATATCGAAAAATAATAACCACTTTTTGCCTGAGCTGGTGTGGTTGCACTTGCGAGCGTGTTCTCGACTAGACACGCGGCGTCTGGCGTCGGCACTTTGCAGGTGTCGCCATTCGAACCGAGTTTAGCGAGCGAGCTAGCGTACCCCAGGTGCGGATAGGAATATTCATACATCAATTGCGCTGTGTTGATGGCCCGGACCGAGCCTACGGCCGATGCCTCGTTTGCAGACATGCGGGCTCGTAATAGGTTGGGAATTGCCATGGACACTATGATGATGATCATGGCGACTACAATGAGTAGCTCGATTAGAGAAAAACCGTGGTCTTTTCTCATATGCCATCTCCTATGCAATTTCACAGCTCAGGCCCGTAGACGAGAACAATTATCTGCAACAATGGGATGATTGAGAAGAATACACAGGCAGTGCTGCTCGTTTTTTGGCAACCGACGTCCTAAAATAGGAACACGCTTGCAGACTCAGCACGCCGCGTCCTCCTCTGAACTCTGCAGTATCAGATCGCGAATTGGCGGAAGTGCGAGGACAATCTACAAGCCTCCCACTCAGGCCGAAGTAGGTAACGGGTTTCGCAAGTCTTAGGGCACAGAAGGCTCTTTGGACTTTGAGAAGCATCTGTTCCATCCCCATGGCAAGATGTGGAATGGAGAATGCGGTTCCATTCAGGCATGTCGGAAACAACGATAAAGCATTGATGTGGTGAAAGATGGCAGCGCTTTGTCATGAGGCTTTGAGTTATGAAGGAATTCCGAAAATGCCTGCCCGACGTTCGGAGGTCACTTTTTCGGGTTGAGTAAACGTGCGGAGGCAGGTATAGGTGTTCTTGCAGGAGGCTTTGAGTTGTGAACCCAAAGCGGAGCGATTAACTGCCCGTGGTCCGCGGCTTATTTTCCTGTCTCTCCTGAGCCAAGAGTGACGGATCAATGATTGAATAGAAGATCTAAGATTAACGCTAAGAGATCTGCTAACGTTCATGCACGCAAGGTCGGGCCATCACAACCGACCGCAGCCAAGTCATATGACCGGTCTGAACAACTCCAAGAGGCACGCTCTGATCAGCTCAACATTTGGGCCACCGTGCACGTTGGATGCGAATTATCTCTGGGGTCCGGAGGGGCGAAGTAAAGGCGGCCTCGCAAGCTTGGTCAGAGGCTCGAACCTCGCCTTCCACCGACTGTTCCCCGGTTGAGGCTGAATACTTAGCATTTTCTTGGACCGGGCGTTAAGGGAACCGATCGGAGCAGGGTTCTGCAATGCAAGGGGAGGAAAGTAGGTATTGATCGCGTCGAACGGTTCCGACACATCTGCCTCTGCAACAGAATTGATTCCGCCGAGCAAACCCCCGACAAATAAATCTGTCCCTTGCAATGCGAAGCTGTAAACGCCTGCAAGAACTCCTGAACTGTAGGCGTACACCGACATGAGTCGGGGTGCCGAGGGATTCGTCACATCGAATCCAAAGACCAATCCATCGTCATTCAGCGTTCCAACATAGGCAATGCCGTTAACGACAGCGATGGAAAGACCTTCGCAGGCTGGAGCGAAAGCCAAGAAAGGTTCGTATCGGTTGAGCGTGGTCTTGGACAGAAGAATCGGGTTTGCTGGATTGCTTACGCCGAGTATGGCTAATCCATCCACATCCGCGGCGACAAACGCTGTATTTCCCTGAACGGTCACGTCATCGGCCTGAGCCAGACCCGCGTACTGCGACACCAGAACAGGTGCAGTCGGGACTGTGATGTCATAGATGAGCAGGCCAGCAAAGTTAGTCGCAACAAAAAGATGATTCCCGGATACCCGGAGACGCAGGGGCAGATCAGGCAGGCTGAGAGTACTGGATACTGTTGGTAGGGCGGGATTCGAAATATTGAGCACGGCAAGAGTATTGTTGAACGTCCCCGCATAAAGAGTATTGTTCGAGCGTGCAAGGCTAACTGTGGGCACAGACAGGCTCGTGATCAAAGAAGGTGCGGTGGGGCTGCTGATATCGAGCACCTGGAGGGTCTTGGTCAGTCCAAGGTATAGATAATTACCCGAGGATTGTGTGGCTAGGGCTTGATCGTTCTGATCAGCATACTGCCCGACTCGCGTGGCCGGACTGGTGCTGGTGTCGTATACGTTCAGGAAGGCTCCAAAGTCCGTCGCAGCGGCGGCGTAAAGGTAGGGTGGTTGTAGCAGCATGTCGAGTGTGGCGCTAGAATAGGCGCCGCCGCCGTAGAGACTGGCTTTAGGGATCGGACCTCCCGGCTTTGACGCATCGAATACGGCAGCACCACCTCCGTCCAACTCGCAGCCGTAGAAGTAATTTCCTACAAGAGCGCCCCAGCCACAGCCTTGGCTCACTCCATCGAACAAAATTGTCGTGATTTTCGGAAATTGAGGATTACTGAAATCTAATTCCTCCCAACCCTGTTGGCTGGTAAGAGCCACCAACTGGTTTCCGGACAGTTGAAGGGCGTTGATACCGTCGATATGGCTTTGAAGCTGAGGCAACTGGGAAGAAATGTCATAAACATCCATACCACCGAGAGCCCCAAATAACCAGTTGCCCGAGTTGTAAAAATTAAGGCTTCGCCCGCTCGTTGTCCCCAGCAGGTTAGGCGGCGAGGTCGTTAGGTCGTACGTTAGAAGCTCGCCGGTTGATCCGTCGTTCTCGATTGTTGACATGAACAATCGACTGCCCACTGCGATTGAGGCATCGGGCACGAACTTGCCCGCGTTCAAAGGTAGAGGTACGAGAAGGTCATTCAATGCGATTGACCCCCCAGTCAGGTCATATAACCTGTCTTCCACGAAGCCCGACGGAGCAATTCCAGATAGAGGAATCAGAGTGAGAACGCCTCGGTTTTGCTGCATATCCCACCACTGAGGCACTTGCGACTGCGCGACGAACACCGGGACGCCGCTGCTGATCGAGTAGAGCGTAATAGTATTGGGAAAACCTGGCACGGCGATATCGGTATTGGCCCAGGAGTACAGGTATTGACCGAACTGATCCAATGCTCCACTCGAATTCGACTCCACAGCGGTGAGCCACGTCGGTTGAGTGGGGTCGGTTATATCAAAGACATCGATCCAGAAATAGCTATCGTTGAAGTAGCCCAGATGATTGCTTGTATTCGCATACAGTCGATTGCCGTTGATCGTCATACCTACAATGAACCGACCAATCTGATTCGGATCGTGCTGGTCGGAGTATTCGTAGGTTCGGTTGATCAGACCAGGAAAGAGTCCAGTCACACCGACCGAGGTTTGCTCGGTAATGCCGGACGAAGTCGCTGAAATCAACGCCGACCCACCGTCCTGCAATTGCGACCCAGCCTGGTAGAGGCCGAGAGAGTTGACGGATCCGCCGCCAGCCAGAAGGTTCCAGGATGCTCCGATCCCGCTTCCTGCCATTTCCGCGGAGAGCTGAATTGATTGTCCATCACCGACCAGCGGAACGTTCGGCAGAATGCGAAACGGATGGACACCTAGAATGTAAGCGTCACACGACTGCGTGCCGGTGATACAGGCGGTGATGTGAGTGAACGCATCCGCGTTCACGACACTCGGCGCGGTGTACGTGGCTGCTGCGAAGCTCCCCAAGTCAGCTGAGAACGTGACGCTTTGCGGAGTAGAGTCGCCGAGAAGCGCGTAACTGAACGTCACCGACTCTCCGGCAGCGACATCATTGGTTGGAGCATGGATTCTAAGGCGCGCAAGCCGCTGGAACTGCAGAGTATTGCTTTGCACGGCCGTCAAGCCTGGCTGCTGTGCAACGACGTAAAAGGGACCGGTTACCGATCCCTGCGGAACGATCAGCAGAACCGAAGTGCCCGCGCCACTCACAGGAACTGTCGAAATCGTCCCATTGGAAGCGTTCGTGAAAACGCCAGTGACGAGACCGTTCAAATTCGTGCCGGTGATAGTGATGGAATCTCCCGCGGTGGCCGGCTGTGGTGAAATAGTGGAGAGTGCCGGGAGTGCGATGCTCGGTATGAGCGAGATACTGGCCAGGGATACAATTGAACTGGACAACACGCTGGCGGCTTGCACAGAAATCGCGGTGTTTGTTGCTTGCGATGGCGCGGAGTAAAGACCGGTGGCCGAAATGGTTCCAACCGCCGAATTTCCTCCAGCGACTCCATTCACCATCCAAATGACGGAGTTGGTCGTTGCGCCTGTAACAGTGGCGGTGAATTGCTGAGTGCCGGTTAAGTAAAGAGTAGCCTGAGAGGGTAAAACCTGAATGCCAATGACCTGTGAAGTGGTGTTCCCGGATTTGGTGGTGTCGCCACTTGCCACGGCGGAAATAGAAACCGGATTCGTGCTTGGAATTTGGTTGGGCGCACAGTAGTTACCGTTTCCGCTGATTGTTCCGTCCGCCGCGGAGCCTCCGGCGGCGCCGTTCACTGACCAGGTCACCGATGTATTGAAAGTGCCGTTACCGTGCACCGTCGCTGTGAAGACCTGGCATTGACCTGTCTGAGTGTAGGCCGGCCCCACAACCGATACCGAGGTTATGCTGGGCGTGCCCGGAGGAGCCGATGCGGAAGAACCGCCACCGCAAGCCAGATATAAGCTTAAACATGACAGGATCGCGGCAAATGAAATGAGCCTGAGAAGATCAGCGGGCCAGTTTGACGCTGGACTTGCCAGAGACTTTTTCATAGAAATAATTGAGGAAGGATTTCGCTTCCAGCATAGGACAACAATCCGCAAGCAAACACACAACTCTTACCACAAAAAGAAACAATTACCAACAGCTTCGTGCTTTCGGTAGTCAGCCGCTTACCAAACCGGCACAGAAACAGGAATGCCGCAGAAGCGTGGGCACAATGCTAGTACCAATCTGGTCCGTCTCACCGGCGGGTTGCATGTCCAGGTCCAAAGGCTCCTTGACCCGCCAGAGGTATGCCTTACTATGTTCTGTCGCGTGTCTCTGAGAGCATAGGGAGGGGCGGTAGTGGGGAGTTTGGTTAAGAGGCTTCTTTTGTTCGGTGGTTTAGTTAGTGCGCTCATGGCGCAAAACGTGCCACCGATTCATCAAGTTGTTACGGGTATCCGCGATGAGTCGAAGTCGATAGACACAGGGACGGTAGCAGGGAATCGTCGATTTCTTGGCTGGAATTTTGCGTCACGGTTTCAGTCGAATTTAGGTGGTGATGCGCCTCAGAAGTGGTCCCGTCAGCCTCTCTCTCGCGCGCCTGACTCCACACCTCCGCCTCTATCAAGACCGCGAAGACTCTCATCCGGACTTGCCAACGTCGGGTTCGGATTCCGGCCCGGCCTGCCTGCAGGATACATCCCAACCTCGGCTGTCACTGGGGACTTCAACAGCGACGGCAACATGGATGTGGCTATCAGCAACGGCGGCGACAACACGATTTATGTATTTTTAGGAAATGGCGATACTTCTTTCCGGGTTCCCGAAATCATCTACACCCAGGGGCAGGCACCAATTTGGATTGCAGCGGCGAGTCTCAGAAACAACGGTCACCTCGATTTGATCACCGCCGACGCCGATTCCAACACTGTAGAGATTTTTCCCGGCAATGGTGATGGAACGTTTCAGGCAAGTTCACAGGTAGCAGTGAATCAAATACCCACGTTCATTCTGACTGCAGACATCAACCAGGACGGTAAACAGGATATCGTCGTTGGCCTTGTGGTAGAAACTGTCACCCCGCAACCCCAATTTCAGGTTCTGCTGGGCGATGGTGCGGGAGGCATCTCCGGAACGATTACTCCGCCTTCGTTCCTCTCAGCCATCGACGGTCCAATTCCCACTGGCTGGATCGCGGCATCGGACCTGAACAAAGATGGATTTCTCGATCTTGTAACCACGATCACCGGCGCTGGAAGTTTTGCTTATACCAACCAGTTCGGTAAGAGCTTCTCAGCAAGCAGGTTCTTCGGGCCGCCCGAGGGAGGCATGGTGACCGGTCTGGGGGACCTCGACGAGGATGGTTGTCCTGACGCGGTGGAACTCTCTGACTACGGTTTGGTCTATGTCGCCAAGGGAAACTGTGGAGGCGGCTTTTCACAGCCGACGCTCGCCATATCCGGTACCGGGGACCTTGATCCCGCGATTCAGATCGTCGATGTAGATAGCGATGGTCATCTGGATGTTGTCGCGTCCGCCGCTGTCTTCTTCGTAGGTGGGCTTGGGTATGGGAATGAAGGCGGTTATCTGGTTTCGGTTCTGAGAGGCGATGGCCATGGAAATCTCACGCCGGCAAAGATGTACCGCGGGGGATCGGATGCCTTTTCTCTCGTCGCCGCCGACTTCAACGGCGACAACAGGCCCGACCTTCTCACCACCGATTCGCGAGAGAACCAGGCCAGCCTTTATGTTAACGATGGTACAGGCAACTTCGACGGCCCGAATGGCCAGTTCATTGGATATACACACGGAGTAGTCAACTCTCCAAGTCCGAGTTCCTCGGTGCAGACCGCCGATTTCAATGGCGATGGTCATCCGGACCTGTATCTTGTCCAGAACGGTATTTTCGCGAGCCAGCCGAGCCAATTCACAGTGCTCTTAAACGACGGGACGGGAAACTTCCTGGGCCCTGTCACAACCCCGATTACGGTCGGCGATTATGTTCCCTATCCGCAGTTCATTGCGGGGAAGTTTCGCAGCACGGCGTCCGACGACGTAATTTATTTCAATCAGTACAGCACCAACCTTCTTGCGTTTTTTCCCAGCAATGGAGATGGAACTTTCGGGGCACCTTCCGCCCTGGCGACTCTGTACCAACCCCTGAGCATGGCAAAGGGGGATTTCAACGGAGACGGGAAGCTCGATTTCGTGGTCTCGGGCGTGAATGGAGGAATCCCCGGCAATTACGAGTTCGACATGTTCCTCGGGCACGGCGACGGTACCTTTACGCAGCTGCCGGCCCAATCGTTTCCCGCTCCGGGCATTGCCAGTTTTCAGCAGATCTTTGCGGGCGATTTCAATCATGATGGAGAGTTTGACCTGATGATTGGCAACGATGCCGGCAATCTTGTCCAAGTGCTGGGCAACGGCGACGGGACCTTTATGTCACCAACTATCCTGTTTCAGAATTTCGGCGCCTTTTCTGTTGCCGACCTCAACCGTGATGGTTTCCCCGACCTAATTCAGGCGATTGATCCCAATCTCAACAATTTCGTCCAGTTCTCTCCGGCTGCCATGACGATTTACCTCGGCAGTGCCAACGGGACCTTCCAGCAACAGCCAAGCTACGATTTCTTTGGTTACTACGGTGGCGGCATCCCGCTGCTCGGCGATTTTAATGGCGACGGAATTCTCGATGTAGCGGAAATATTTCTGGAGATCCCAAGCGGCCCGTTTATTGAGCGCAGTCTGCGGGTGCTGCAAGGGGTTGGCGATGGTTCCTTCATCCCCACCGGCCATATCTATCAACTTCCGGGTCCAAGCGTCCCGTTTGTGGGGGCCGACTTCAACGGCGATCATCTGGATGACCTGATTGAATTGGTGGGTTACACATCCTCTCTGCATACCATCGCAGCCGCCCCCGGCCTAGTTCTAGATATCGCCGTCAACTCAAGTCCTGTAGTGGGCTCAACGGGCAGCGCGACGGTCACTCTGAATGTGCCATCCAGTTCCGCGCAGACCGTCGCCCTCAGCGCAAGCGACCCGGCTGTGCAATTGCCGAGCAGCTTGCGCTTCACAGCCGGACAACAGACCCAGTCTTTCACCTTTACTCTGGGGAGCGGAGTTGACCTGTCGCACGTGTTTGCGCTGTACGCGTCGTTGAATGGGCAAACCGCCGTCGCCTACACTACGAAACCAAATAGCAACCTGAGCGTTGGGGTGAATTCTACTGTGCTGTACGGCGTTTACCCGGTCGTGGGAACGTATGCTGTCACCCCCGGCGAATCCATCCCATTCACCCTGGCTTTGGGAAGCGTCGGTGGCTACCGCGGAACGTTCTCGTCCTTTCAGTGTCAAGGACTCCCGCTGGGGGCAACATGCACGTTCGATGCGACGAGCGCGCTTTTACTAGCCGGCGGAGGAAATTCGGTCGGCTTCACTATCACCAGCTCTCCATCCTCGCCGTTCGGAACCTACCCTTTGCAAGTTACGTCCACCGACGGCTTTGTTTCCTCTTCGGGATCTTTGACTCTTGGAGTCGGTGACTTCACCCTAACTGCAAACCCTTCGACGATCGAGGTTCAAGCCAATGGAAGCTCTATCACCACCGTGACGTCGAGTTCTACCAATGCATTGACTGAAAACATAATGGTGACCTGTAGCGGCTTGCCCGGCGGCGCTTCGTGCTCGGGATCTGCGCTACTGGATTCGAACGGAGGTTCTGCTCTTCTGGGGGTAAGCACCGGTCAAGTGCCGTTCGGAGACTACCCTTTCCAGATCACCGGTACCGCCAACCTTGCCTCTCATACCATCAACGCCATATTGAGGGTTGCCGACTATACCGCCGCACTGGATCATAGTACCGCCTCCATCGTCACAGGGCAGTCCGCCACGTTCACAGTGAGCCTGGTTTCGGAAAACAATTACACAGCCAGCATCACGGTGTCGTGTCCAGTCTCGTCGAATTTGGTCGTGTGCTCGGCATCACCGCAGAGCCTCTCACTGGCCCCCAACGGCACGGCTTCCGTGACTCTCACCGTCACCAACACATCAAAAGCGCAAGCACTTGATGAAAACGACTCCCGGAGTTTTCTGCTTTTGGCAATGTTGCTTCCTGTAGTGGGCATTCGTCGCTGGCGGAAGCTGGTGTCTGCGTTTGCACTCGCATTGCTAGTGGGAACTTTCTTGGGTTGCGGTGGCGGCGGGGCTTCAACTGCTGTGACACCGAACCCACCCGCCATTTCAATCGTCTCGATTCCGATCTATGTCACGGCCATCTCGCCGGGGAGCAGCACCCAAAACACCAAGAACCTTGGGCCAATCACGATTACGTTGAACTAGATACGTGTGAATTCAACTTGGCATGTGCGCTGGAGTTTATGCAACGGGGCGGCGGTAATTCAGTTTGGTTCTCTTTCTCGTCCGGGGCGAGGGCCTCCCTGCTGTAGATTAACACTACGGCACGGCAGGGCGAGAGATACAACACTCAAGCAGGAAAAACGAAAAATCGGTGGACGACCAATAGGTTATCACTTGCTCGTCTTTGGGTTCCGAACCCAAAGGGCATTCTTTGCCTGCTCTGGCTCGGTCGATCCCTGTCCGGAACGAAACTGCTGATTCCCAGGCATTGTTTGGACGACTGTCGGCCGATAGCCAACCAACCTATCAATACCTGCTTTGAGGGTCAGGCAGTGTGCAAGAAGTGTGTCTCTCTTTGCGAGCCAAGGAGTAACCTCTATGGCTCGCAAAGTTGGGCAAATCATTCCTCGCAACTGGCAGTCGCGAATCTCACTTCAGGCATAGGGTCCAGTTCCGCGTCTGTAAGGAGCTGTGTGAGACGATCGTCAGACATCCCATGCCGCTTCAAGCAGCCTGCCAACCTTACCGCAGCAGCTCTCACCAGGGTGATCGATGTCGTTTCGATCTCATTTGTATCCTGCTGCGAATAGTCTGTCTCGATAAATATCAGCCCAAGTGCCGCAATAAGACGTTCGCAGTCCAGTTGGGTGAGGATACCTTCATTGAGAAGATGCAGGGAATTCGTCAAGGCATGGAACAATCCTGGCTCTCTGCGGGTCTCGACTATATTGACAACTGAGTCCACGAGCCGTCTCGGCACTTCAGGTGCTGTCCCTTGCTTGGCTATATCCGCCCACCTGTAGACGGCGTGGAATCCGGCTGAGTTCTTATCACGGTCTCTACTGATCATCATCTGCAATATGATGTTCGTTGCTCTTTCCAGTAGCGACGGCTGAATGCGTACCAGCTCTGGCAATCCCTGGGTCACCGAAGGCGCGACATTCGTCTCGATGAGCAAAAAGCAGCTCGATATGATATCGGACGTCAGATCGCCAGAGGCTAAGGACGGCAAGATCGAGTTAGCCATCACCGCCCCGATTGCCTGTCGTGACAGTTCGTTCTCTCGACGGATATTTCCAAGATCGAATTCGGGCTCTCTCTTGGGGCGCCAATTTAGAATTGCTCTAAGCAGATCCAGTGTTTCTTCCTTCGTCAACACAAGGCCACGCGAACCATCCTTCTGTCTTCGGGTAGCACCGGCTAGTGAGACTAGACAGTGGACAGAAGATGGGTCATGCGAGCGCGCCATAAATAGGGCCCGCGTTGCGTCCTTGTCGGGAGATGGCAGCAAGAGAAACATGTGGGAATAGAACGAAGTGTCAGCTGGCAAATCCGCATCCGACTTTCGCCGGCTCCATAGAGCTTTTCCAAATCGCTCTGCTTCCGCGGAGTTAAGCGCACCGCCCATGTATAGACGAGCGAGTCGGCGGGCGGCACGATTCCTGCTTTCCTGGTCTGCGTCGCTAACTCTTTGAATAAGAACTGAGACTCTAGCCGCGAACTTCGTGTCTGGAGTGGGTCGAGCTATTGGCGGTTCTGGCAAGCGTTCGGCTGTTTCCGGCCAGTCTTGTGCCATCGGCGAAGGTATACCAACTTCATCCGGCAATGGAAAACTCAGCGTTTCGTCAACTAATGCCGCTCTGACCGCTGGGGGAAGGGCTGAAAGCGAGCGCTCCAGCAGATGTTCCAGGGGTTCGTATAGTTCTCTGGCCCTCCAACGAGGGTCGTTTGCGTACAACAGTACCCGTCGGAATAGCGTAAGGGCTTCCGTGCTGGAGAGCCGCACCGATAGGCCCGAGATGATTTCAGCATACGCGGCGGCACGTCGGCTCCAGAAATCATCACCAATGCCTTCACGTCTTGTCAGCTGTTCCAGGGCATAATCGAGTGCCCGGCCGAGGATTGCTCCCAGCATGATCCTGCGATTTTCTCCAATGAGCGCGACCTGGACTCGGCCAAAAACCGATTTAAGTAGATTCTCACCACCAGCATGAGCTACACGTAGCACCCGCAGGAAATCGGAGTCGTCCTCGTATCGATATCCTGTTAAAAGCTCTGCACGCTCCATCCGTTCGGACATTATGATCGTGTGGTCTCCGCGTGGTGGGACGCCGACAACATCGACAATGCGCCCGATTTCGTAGATCGCTTCCGTCGGCCACCACGTTCCAAAATGCAAAGCCGAGGAGTGATCGCGATAAACGCCCGCCTCAAACTCCGGCTCCTTGGCTCTCTGCCTTTCGGCAACGCGGCGAAGGTCTTCTTCAATTTTGATGTCGATTGCTTGGAGGTATTGCCACGGGTCGGCGTCAGTCTCAAAAAAGCGCAATCGAAGAATTTCAGACTCCTCACCTAGTTCGTCCCGAGGTACCGTGGTCCAAGAGCGAAGACCTCGTGATAGAAATTGGGCCCATGCCAGTCTCGAAATTGTCCACAGGGAATCCCGATCCCTATAGAAATTTTCACGAATCTCACGCAAACCAATATGGGCAGTTTCTCTGGCGCCTTTCATATCCCCGAGGTCGCACAGGAGCGCGCCACGGCGGAACTTCCAGAACGGATCAGAACCATCAAGATCGGTTAGAAGCTTCCTTAGCTCCCCAAAATTGAGTTCATCTCGGGCCCACAAACAACGTTGATAGCTGACCTGTGCAGCCATTTCCCGGTCAGAGGGTGCATGGCACTTGAAATAGTCAACCCACTCGACGAAACCGGATTGATTACGCTCCTCTCGCGCCGTTCGCAACAATAGCAATGCAACAAACTCTCTGGCGACCGGGTCATCCCAGCATTGGTCATCAGATACAGCGGTTCGAAACATTAGCTGGAACGACGTTTCGAGTGGTATGAAAAAGGTATCTAGTCTCCATGCTGACTCGAATAGAAACCGTCCGCGGTCTTTCGGCGCCAGTTGATCGAAGACGCGACCAATTCGATACAGTGCGCTAATCGTTTCACTCTTCGCGACGGCTCGGGTATGTGGCGGACAAACAATCCAGCCCGGATATGACCGCCGTTCATCTTCCCAAGTCTGGATGGTTTCCGTCGTAAGTGCGAGTTGTGCGGCGGAGTCCTGAAGAGGTGTACCGGATGCTGTCGATTTGCGCTGCTCAGGCCAGTCCCACGGGGCCCGTGGTTTCGCCTTCTCAAGATAGTCCAAAAACTGAGTGGCAGCAGCGCGCTGTCCCGCCTTGCCGACCAACGGAGTAAAGTCAATCACAGAAATGTTCCTTGATTCGAGCAGCATCCGCTGCGCAGCGCCGAGATCAAGTGCTCCTACGAGATGAATGCGTCTGGCTGACGCGCCTAGTTGGTCTCTCACCCATCCTGACCACTCTAGGAAGTTCGGGTCATCCCCAGAAAATCCCAACAGGCATAGTTCATTTTCAAGGAGTGTTTGCTGAACGAGATTGACGAAAGGCGCGAACAACCTTGGATAGGTGCGATAGTCCTCCTCTGAAACGATAAACGGACGGTTTGATGGAAGACTTCCGTGAAGTTTAATCACTCGCGGTGCGCGGGTGGTCGCGATATCGCTGACGCAACGTACTGTCTCGTAAGTCTGTCCCAGGTTTTCGAGGGCAGCTCGTTCGATCAGCGTGTCCCAGTTCGTCGTCAGAATGTCTGTCCAAGGCAATTTCACCAATTTCCTGTGCAAATCTCCAGGGAGCCACTCTTCATCCCGAACCATATCCCGAATAAGGCCCTCTAGGGCTAGTTCACCGAGAAGAACCTTGAACTCTTCCGCTAGGCGTAGAGGATCTTTCTTGCCCACTACACCGGGATAGATCCGTTCCTGCATGACACGTGCGATGTCGGTCCATAACGGAGGTTCAGGAGTATTGGAGTGTACCCGGTCGGCATTCTTTGTAAATCCTGCGCCAATAAAAATCGCTGCGCCTCGCGCCTTCCCGACTTTCCAGAGGGCACGTCCAAGTTGCTGTAGCGCCGGATAATCCGCAATGTCCTCTATCCTCATGAGCCCGCTCGCCTTGTACCTATAGTACCAAGCGCAAAGATTTGTCTTAAGAACTCGGCATGGCACGCCGTTTTCTAGCAGCGATGGCGTCTGGTTGCATGAAAGGTGCCATGCCCGTTTGCCGGGAGTAACCTTGGATAATCTGATCGAGTATCCGAAATGAATGGCTTTCCCTTCACTGCCTCTGGGGACTCCTCGATATGGTGCACCAGAAGTTGGGTCTAATACACTGGAAGTATGGCCTATACAGTTTTCTTTTCTTGGCAAAGTGATCGCAGCCCAAGCGAAGGCCGAAACCTAATTGAGTCGGCCATCAAATCGGCTATTCAAAGACTTGGGGAGAACGCAGAGATCGAGGAATCCCTGCGCGATGGCCTCAGCCTGGACAAAGACACGAAGGGGGTTCCGGGCAACCCGCCCATTTTCGAGACGATTCTCAAGAAGATAGATCGGTCTGCCATTTTCGTTCCGGATCTCACTTCTGTTGCGAATCGAGCGAACGGAGAACTGATCCCGAATCCAAATGTTCTCATCGAATATGGATGGGCGCTTAAGTCACGCGGATACCATCAAATTTTGCCGGTGATGAATACTGCTCACGGCGACCCTAAGAAATTCCCCCTTCCTTTTGACATGGCCCATTTGCGGTTTCCGATCCTTTACTCGTTGCCGGACGGCAGCTCTGCAGCAGATCGGCGAGCAGTCCGGGATGAGCTCGCTCGGGAGTTTGAGGGAGCCTTCCGGACCATTCTGGAAAGCGAAGAGTTTCGGTCACAGCTCCCAAGACCACCCGCGCCGCCACCTTTCCCAGAGAAGCAGCCCTTGAACGGGCGCGCGCGATTTCGAGCCGCCGGCAAGCCGCTCGGAATCGCGAGTGAAGGTCTGATTGAGAGGATCGAAAACCGAGAGCCAAGAACGATCAAGCTGGCAGACGGTCCCGCATATTGGCTGCGACTGATTCCTTCCACTGAGCCGAAGCAGAAACTAAGTACGCAGGCCTTGAAACAGACAGCCTTGCAACTTAGCATTGTTCCGCTGGTGCGGTCAGCGCAGTCGAGTGGATTTGTCAGAGGTGAAGATGGTGGTGGCTTCTATCCAGTCCAAGGAACGGACACGGTGAACTCGGTGGCCTATGTTTTCAACACCGGAGAAATCTGGGTAATCGATGCGTGGCTGTCGCAGATTCCCCAATATCTTGAGCTGGACGAACGAATCTTCTCGGCGACCTTGCAGCAATGTGCGGAATTTCTCAGCCGCGTCGGAATCAACGGACCGTACAAGTGGATCGCTGGAATGGAAGGCATACAGCATCGCCGCCTCGTTCTGGCTGATCGTCCAAATGCAAGATTGGGTACGTGTATCGTGGATCGGATCGAAAAGGATGGCATGTACGATGCAAGCCAAGATCCCGGGTTTGCACTTAGGCCGTTCTTCGAGGAGGTATTCGACGCCTGTGGTGCAGTGCACCCACGCCTCCTCATAGCCAATCGTCGTTAGTCTGCCGCGTGGGGTTCAGAAGAGTCAGGCACCGGACCAGCCTGATGAATATCGTCCAGTCGAAACAGGCGGCAGAGAGCTCGCAATTCGACATCTTCCATCCTCGAGCCGTGCTGAATAGCATCCTCGATAATTGCTTTGCTCGCCGTCTGCATCAGAGGTGCAACATCCTCGATACCGACGAAGCGGCTAGGCCAGCCTGCGAGGTTTCCTTCCGGCCTCCTTGCTGGTAAGAGCGCCATCTTCAAACCGCGCAAAAACACCCTGCGGCTCACGATATCGCTCAATCCCGTTATTCGCCACCGCAGGAGGGGGAACATCAAAAACGCTCCCGCGTCTTTCGGCTGCATCTCGTCTGCGTTCCAAGGTTGAAGATCCAAATCCGCAAGCGCGCTGTCAACGGACGATGATGCGTCTTTCAATAATTCTTCGTTCTTGAGGTCTGCCAGCAACTTGGATAGCGTGGCACAAAGCTTTTGATCGTCGAAGTACAAATGGATAAGGTGCTTCAAAAGAATGTCGAGGTGCTCTGGAGTCAACGAGGGATCGATAGAAAGCATCTCACTCGCAATTTCAGAGAGATGTGCCTGTGAAGGCTTGATCGCCTCTTTCAGCTTCTCCAGGTAGGAGGCTCGCCACGTAGGGTCGGCCTTCGCTGCGAAGAGGATGTTTTCCCAGCGGGAGAGGATGCTCCGCAGGCATGGCTCATTCTGCATGGCTCCCGGCGGCTTCACGCCGAGCACAGCGATAGCCCAGTCGGGATCAGGAGAACGCCCGTAGGCAAAGGCAAGGACGATGGCAACGAGCGTACCATGCTCTCCTTTCTTTGTAAGGGTCTGCAACTGTTCCTCGCTAAACGGATCGTTGTAGAGGGACTGCTCAATCAGAGAGCAGAAATTGGGATGGAATTGCCCTCCGGGGCGTGCAAATTCCAAGAATCGCTCAAACGTTGCCGTCTCGGGTGATATTTGGTCGGATGCGCTTATCTGCGGAAGAGCCGAATAGGAGTGCCGTCTCTGCCGAGTGCTGCCTGGGGCTCGACCAAGCCGCGTGACCAAGGGAACGAACGCACACTTGTCGATTGGATCGATGCGGTCGACCACAGTACCTAGTTCCTCCGCGCTCAACTCTCCTCCTTCGTGAGCCAGCAACGCAAGCCATGAGGACGACTCATCGGTGTTGAATCCCTGCGATATTCGGGCGTCGAAGAGAAACTTCCGCGCAACCTTTCCGATCGCTTGTCTGCTGTCCGGCACTTTGAGCATGAATTCCAAAATCCATTGCCCTTGCGACCCAATCCTGGACCCGGGAGATGGCGTACAGATCGCGTTCCAGACGATGTCTTCCCATAGACTCGGATTCTGTTGCGCCTCGTAGATCTGTTCTATCAGGGCACGTTTGAAGCCTCTCTGGACCTGCTGTTCCGCTTCCTGAACCACGAGTGTCGCGTACTCGGGATAATTCCGCATGCGTTCCAGTTCGGCGGCAAATTCTGGGTTACGCCATTCGCTTCCATCCAGGGTGAGTACTCTACACCGAGCGTAGTGCTTGGCGTCCAGTTTCTCCTTCGCGTTCCCCAACAGCAGTTCCGCGGCTTTTCTAGCAGCCTCTTCCTTGCCGGTATCAGCGATATCGAGTAAAGCTTTCTGAATTCGCTCGGAATGACGGACGGAATCAGCGATCGGGGAACCATAGAACGTAGTAAGCGCGCCCTCGATGAATTCCCGGAATTGAGCATCGTCGAGCTCAATCCCATTTTGGACCAGGATAGCAAGCGCAAATACTTGCGCCGGTCCAGAAAAGAACGGCAGCCGTGACCGGAGATATGAAAGCACAGATGTGCCGAACCTCAGTGTCAGGCAATAACGCTCCCACTCGAACCAAGCGCCGTGAGACCGATGAGACTTGAAGCGGACGACGATCTCCAGCGCTTGGCCCTCCATTTCAGGGTCACTGGTAACGAGCACCATGGCCGCGCCGTGTCGAATCTCCGGCTCGGCGTCGTTGAGCGCATCATGAATAGCGGCTCGAAACCGCTCGTACTGCGGACTGAGAACCAACTCGCGAAAGCTATTCCTGATCTCCGGATATCGTGCCAACAGAAACTCGCCGACACCGCGCATGCAGTGCACGAGCAGTTCTGGTCCTCGCAGATTGGGATCATGGATGAAACGGAACAATAGACGCCACCAGCCTGAGTGCCCCCCGAGCCCATCGTGGCGGGTCTCCCCGATGTACGTTGCAAGAACTCTCGTGGCTTCATGCCCTTCGCCGGCGATCAACTCGGAGAGGATATCCTCGGCCTGAGGTAAATAGCCGCCATCGTGTAGTGCTTGAATCAGTGGTGAAGCCAGCAAAGCAAGCCGACGCTCACCGAGATCAAAAAGCTGTATGGCAGCGCCGGCGGAAAGTGCGGTATCACCCTCGAAGAGATACCAGCGGCAGTAGCGCTGGAAAAGTTCATCCCCGAGGCGTTCCTTCAGCTTTTGAACAGTGTGAAGGTGTTGACGGTCAGGCCGCCGTCCCCGCTTCTGCGTTATCACGGCCCGCACTATTTGAGTGGGAGGTCTCCCGTCGCGCAGGCTCAGATAAAGAAGAGTTGCGTTCTGTGCGCCGTCCCAGTTCGAAATAGTGGCGGGAAAGAGATTGAGAACACGGTCGGGATCTCCCTTGTCGATCTCACCGCGGATGACCGCTTCCGCGGCATCCCGAGACAGAGGGGACTCCAGCAGGCGGATGCAATACCTGAGTCGTTTTTGGGCTTCGAACTCTTGCGGCAAGAGTAACGCCAGCACCGGAACGAGAGACGAGGCCTGATGCGAATCAGCGGAAGAATGCGGAACGATCATGGAGGTGAGATCAGTCTGCTGCTTGCTCGTCAGTTTCCCGATGTGCAAAGCCACCCAGCGATTGAAGACCTCCTCCGTCAACTGGCTCCCCGCGAAGACGAAAGGATATTGGGGATCGAGGTACTCGCGAAAGAACCAATCAAATCCCTGATCGGACGCCAGTCGTAGACTCTCTGCGATCGCCTGAGCGGCCTGCGGCCAAATAGGATCGTCGTAGGAGAACCACAAAGGCCGCCGCCCCAATTCGGCGAGCTTCTCGATGAAGCAAACTGCAAGTGCATGATCCTGGGCCTCGGCGACGATATACGCTGCGGCGGGAACGTCTTTGGTCTTGCTCAGAATGTCCTTAATGCAATCACAGAGAGCAGGGCGAACCTGCTCAATCCATCCGAGCCGCCGGACGACCGTCGCTGCGAATGCAAAGCTGCGCCACTCAGTCTGATTGCTGGAGAGCAGCCTTGCAGGGTTGGTGCGTGCAGTGTCCGCAATCGCGTATCCCCTGCAAAGGTCATCAAAAGAGCGCAGAGATAGCTCGAAGCGTCCGCCCTCAAGCACGATCAAGCCGACCGACTGAAAACTTCGGAGGGCCTGATCCGCCAGCTGTGCCTTGCTTACATTTGCGATGGTTGGCAGCAAAGCGTCTAATTTCGACCGAGCCTCTTCTTCGCGGATCGGCCTGTCTCTATCGAGGGCGCCGACAAGATCGGAAAGCAGCTTCATTCGTGATCCGGCGTCGGGATACTCCGCGTCGAATTGAGGGGTGAGGCTCACCTTTTGGTCGCTTGCGGCCCACTCTTTCAACCTCTTGGTGAGAAGCTGATACAGAAGATCGCCTAACGTTTCTGTTTCGTGTTCCGTGCCGCTCTGCAATCCACCAAAGAGGAGGCGGCAAAATAGCGGTGTATCCGCCATTAAGTACAATTCAGGCGTAGACCGTAACCGATTAAGCGCGAGTGAAGCCGTCGAAATTGCGCTGTCACCCTCTTTCCCATCGGCGATCGCTTCTTCTACGAAAAGCTGGTGCTTGTCATCATCTTGAATTGGATAAGGAACGCAAAGCTGCCATCTGCTGTGGTCGAGCCCCGCAAGTTCGATCGGGCGCCCAGTTGCCAGGACCTGCACCGTGGACCAATGGTCGACGACTTGCCCAAGACGTTCGACAATTTCTCTAGCAACCGACAGCGAGACTTCATCAAGGCCATCGATGAGGATTGCAACCTCACGGCCCCAGTTCAGAAGATCCTGTAGATCGAAACCTGAAGCAGTGGGAAAAATCTGGTCATTCACGAACGATGTGAGGGAGGAGATGAATTCCTTGACGCTGGGCCAGCGTAGAGTCTCCGCATGGGTGCCCGGCAGCAACATCTTCGCTGGAACAAGAAGTGCGATTGCATTCTGATTGCGTTCCTGGCTTTCGATAGCGAATGTCGCCGCCAATGTGCTTTTCCCCGAACCGAGGTCTCCCAATAGGAGGCTCCGTCGAGTGGTTCGCATAGCATCGCCCAAAAAGATAGGCCGAACCTGCCGAGCCTGTTGTCTTTGATCGGGGCGATCCATCTGTGGCTTTAGCTTTACCAGTTCGATGGTTACAAATGCCGGAATCGTGTGTGGTAGCGTGCCTTGCGGTCTTAAGGCCCGTGACTTTGCCTCGATCACCTTCCGTGCATGGCTCTCGCAGGCTCGTCGGTAATCTGCCAACTGGGGGAAAAAGCGCATAGGGCCGGTTATTCCACCTTGGACAACCGAATCACGGAAAAATAAGTCTGTTGCCTCGATTGACTGACGCCATTCCCGGATTGCGGATTGTGGGTCGAAATCAAATGTTCGATAAATAAATTTCTCGTCGTGAACTTGGATGAGCGAGAACGAGTTCGTATAGGTCGCATCGGCGTAGGTGGCACCGCCGGTCATGATGTATGCCGCGCCTCCATTGCGATCCGGCCGCCGGCTTTCGCCGTGAGTGTGCCCCGTCAACATCAAGTGGCAACGGCCAGCGACCACGTCGAACGTATTGGTCCGACCTCGCGCGTGAACTTCCGAGTCGTGATACCAGTCTTTGGGATGATGGAGCAGGAATATCGTGGGAGGAGCCGTTGCGAGTTTCTGGGTATGCAGCACTTGCCCGTGAGTCTCCAGGACATCAAGGATGGGTCTCCCAATCCAGAGCTGCTCTTTGTCGGTGTTGTCCCGGCAGAACCAGGCGGAGTTCAGTGAGCAGAACGAAATACCCTCCACATTGCGATGTCCAATCAGAGAAGATGTACTGCCGCCGACTTGAAGCTCCCCAATCCCAAATTTCTTGGCAAAGCCGGTGTAGCCCTCAAACGGGACTTCATACTTGGTGTCCAGCGGAAACGAGAGAATCTTGTCAGCCTCAGCGGCATCTGCGGGGCGAGCGTAGGTGACCTTGTCGCGATCGATATCGTGATTCCCAGCGCAAATCACGACATGATCTGGCGGTATCGACAATTCCTTCAGCAGCTTCTCCAGCCACCTTGCAGCTTCCTCGTACTCCGAAGACTTGCCTCGATATGCGATGTCCCCGCTAAGGCAGACAATCGTCGGTCGCCATTCGGGTTCCAGTTTCAAAATCGCCGAGGTAATTCCGTCCAGCGCGAGTTGGCGCGAGGCGCGCGCGGATTCAGACTTATCGCACCCGAAGTGAACGTCGGAGAGATGAAGAATGACTTGCATCGTCTGTGCCATCGTGGCCAGTTAAAACAATGATAGTGCTTTGCATTGAAGGATTCACTAAGCTTTCCGCCGCCGGTCGTCATCTTCCGTTCTGGTTTCTGACATCATCCAATTGTCCCCGGATGGTCCACCAGCACTCCTCACTTCAACTCTTCACGTTCTTGTTCTTCAGTCATCCACGTGCCTTTCCCTCCGCTTTCCGACTCCGTAGATGCTTTGCGGGGGCTTCAGTGGGTCGGGTCCGTATATCTCGGAAACGGTTTTCAGGTGTTCCGGCGTCGCCGAATCGCGAATCGCTTTCAGATATTGCAGAAATTCCTCCCCTGTTTTCGGCGAAAACAGAACGCACTGATACGGCAACTTGTAATCGCGGGGAATGTCTTGCCATAGCGCCCTGCATTCGTTGTCAACGAACATCGCATCGCAGTACGGCAGCAGAGTCGAAAGCATTTCCACGTCGTTGCTGGTTCCTTGATTCGGTGGTCGCTTCTGACCAGCCGCCGCTTTCTGCGACAGCGAAGCGAACAGTGATGCCCCAATCACATTGAACGGCGCGTCGTTCATTACGCCACTGCGAAGAAACTCTGCCATCACTTTGGGCGCTTCCGCTTTACCGAAAGCATCATCGAACGTGTACTGCAACTGTGTTAAAACCAAGTACTGTTGAGAAGGCAGCATGTCATTCAACGACGGCATTTCGCCGCGCATCAGCGTGTCATTGACCTTCTTCTGTTGTGCCAAGTACGCATCAACCAGCCCCCGAGTGTAGGCCTGTTTTTCAGCTTCAAAAACGTCTTTGTAGCTTTTCTTTTCTCGCTGCCATATTTCAAACACTTCTTGAAGACCTTGATGGATGTTGTTTCGGGTCGTCCGCTCGTCGTCAACGAATCCGTCCAGAACACCATCGACGGTGATGTAGATTCTGTCGGCCCATTCGTGAAGCTTGCCGTGTGTAATCTCCTGCGCGTCGAAGTCGAATGTGGCAGATTCCTTCTTCCGCCAGCATTCGGTCAGTCGCGCTATCTGCCAACGTTTGATGTCATCCGGCGCGTGAAAACTCAGACCACCGGAAAAGTGTTCGTAAGTTCTTTTCAGACTCTTGTAGAACGCTGAAGTCAATGACTCGTACTGATGCTGCTTGGAGTCGGGGCAAACCACTAATTGAAGGTGATAAACCACCCCCAACGTTTCGAACAGTTCCTTCCAGAAAGGATTCGCTGCCGTGCGTTCGTGGCCCTTGGCATCAGGAGTCAGCACTTTCATAATGTTGCTGAAAGCGAACTGGTCGATGTAGACGACTTTTTTCTTGATGTCTGGAAGGGGGAAGTCTGCCGTGTGCCAGCAATTCCGACAGCGACGGGTGTAGTAATTCCCACGGACGAACAGAATTCCGAACTGTTCGACACCACACTTGGCGCACACAACGTACGGACCCATGATTAGGTCGCGCGGGTCGAATTTCACTGTCGGGGACATCTTCCTTCAGGCATATCACGAATAAGACCGGAAGAAAAAGCGAAATTGCAGCGGTAATTGTGCATATCTTGTGAACGTCTGAGTGAAAGCTGTGGAGGGCTGTGCCTGCGATCGTTACACCTGGAAGAGGTCGACGCCAAGCAGCAAGTCTGACTTACTGTCGGTCAGCTGAATATGTCACGCTCTCGGTTCTAGAAGCTTAAGAGTGTGCGAGTTTGTGTGCTCCAGCGCTCTTGAGGAGTGGTCGGTCTCAGGTCAATCTTTGGACAAAGGCTCAGCTTGTGACGCGACCGCAGAAGTCCAATACCTGTGTCCTCCGCAACTGGGCGGGGGAAATCTCGGAGAAAGTGCGGGGAAGCCCGGGGAAAGTGCGGGGAACGCACGGGGAATGTACTGTACAGTAAAATAACGTACTCCCATAGCGTTGTCCTCACTGATGTGCTTGAATTCGATACTGAATTTGAGCCCCGAAGCAAGACATAGGCGGAAACTGTCCCGAAAGTCGCCGAAACAGGGCAGAATCCTCCCAGAAACGAAGCCGAACGTAATGTAAGGGTATGTATCGTACTTTAGGCGGGGCCAGACGAAGCGCCAATCCGCTCCGCCTACCCGCAATACAACCGCCACTCACAGAGCAAATCTACAGCGCTGTACGTCCTGCACGGCGTCATCCTTCAGGCCATTCTTGCGTAAAGTCCCTTGCTGGACTTGCGTGGCAGCCTTGCGCTCTCTCTGCGTGTCATGCTGAAGTTGTCGAGAAGGTGGCGGAGGAGTTCAAGCTGCGCGGCCGTCGGATGGATCCGCTCTAGATAGACCGGGAATTGACGGTCGTACTCTTCGATCGACATGTCTGCCGTAGAAGCCTGCTGATCTTCTCTCCACACTTTGAAATCAAATACCTCGGGTCGCAATAATGCGATCAGGTCAGTGCCTTCCGCACTGCTCCGGTAGAGAAGGTGTTTGTTGGGCTCAGCCAGAAGGCGCTTTACGAGGCGCTCCACGGCGCTTTTCTCCACGTAATGGTGCCTGCTCTGTAATTGACGCACAACGACATCATACGGTGATTTGCTCGGCCACAGCGCCTTGGCAATGCACAGTGCGAGGAAAAGCCGCGGAGCCACAGCAGGTCGTGGGCCCTTTTTCACATACCAACTATTACCGCCATCTTTCGCCCTGAAGGTGACAAACCCTCGATCTTCCTTGATCTGTCGCACCTTCAGCTGCAAGGTAGAGCAAATGCCCTGCAACTGGCTCTGATCCTCGGGGTAGAGCTCCATCAAGTCCATCGTCCTCTTCAACAGTAGTTCGTAGGCCCGGAGCCTCTTCGTCGTTCGGCTGCGCCCCTTCGCGGCCGCCTGCTCTGGAAAATGTGCTGGATCCAGCAACCAACCGAAAAGCTCCGTCAAAAACTCGGATTCCGATTTTGTGACAACGTACGGCCCGATTCGGGACGATAGATGTTCGTTGTTCTCAATCATGCAGATTGGCGAAGATTAGCTCGTTGTCGCGCGTAGTTTCAGTTTACGACTACGACATCGCAGAGAGAATCTATGGAATCAAGAACACAAACACTGCTACGAAATCAGCCTGACTCGCGAATGCGTGAAGCAACCGAGGTCACGATGACACCTGAACCATTTGCTTCGGCCGAACAAGCGGCTGCGTTCCTCGGCATCGAACGTCGTCACCTGCTTGCGCTCGCCCGCAAGGGCATTCCAGGCGCTTATGCTGTCGATCCCGGTCGCAAACGCAAAATCTGGATTTTCAGGTTGTCGGAATTAGCTACGGGGATTGCAGAGCAACCCGCCGGCAAGAACGGGGGCCATGGCGAAGGCGTCGCTCTCTCCCAAGAAAACCGCGTTACAATGCGGTCGGCAGTCTCACGTGCCTGAGGAGAAATCTGAATGGCACAGAGACATCAACGCGGTTGGTTAAAGAAGGAACGACGCAAAGACGGCGAAACCTGGATGCTGTTTTTCCGCACAACCCGCGAATCCGACGGCAAACGAGTTGAGCAGAAACTTGCCATCGGGACCGTGCGGGACTTTCCTAGCAAGGCAAAGGCCTGGGCCGAAGTGGAACGGCAGCAGGTATTCATTAACAAACCAGACTTTCGGAGACGAGTGACGTTCGCAGATCTCGCCCAGCACTACGAGCAGCACGAGCTAGGCGAGCGAAACAGCGCCATTGTTGATCCGAAAGCCCACACCACCATTGCAGGCTACAAACGGGTGCTGCGCAATCGCCTTCTGCCACGCTGGGGCCAGAGCCTTGCTCTCGGCATTCAGCCGCTAGAGATCGAGGAATGGCTCTCTGCATTGAAAGAAGAATTCGACCTGCAGAATCCCACCCTCGACAAGATGCGCAGAGTCATGTCGCTGGTCTACAAGCACGGCCAGCGCCACGGGCTTATCCCACGGCGAGATGAATGTAATCCCATGCGCTTCGTTCGTTGCAAAACCATCAGCAACTACGAGGCCCTGATCCTGTCTCCGCAGCAGGCTTTCTCAGTCCTGATCCGTCTGGCGGAGCCGGAACGAACCCTAACCCTGCTTGCGGCCAGCACAGGCTTACGCATTTCCGAATGCTTAGGCCTGCAATGGCGTGACGTTGAGTTTAACAATTCGCTGATCAACGTACGGCGAACCTGGACGTGCGGAAAAATTGGGTCGCCTAAGAGCAAGGCGTCGCAAGCTCCGGTCCCGATGCATCCTCTGCTTGCAGACTTCATGCAGGCATGGAAGCTACACACGCTCTACTCTGAGTTGCTGGATTGGGTATTTCCCAGCCTCAAGCTGAGTGGCAAAAAGCCGCGAGCGGCGAACATGCTGGTCGAAGATTATCTTCGCCCGGCAGCCATAAAAGCCGGGGTAATCGCGGCAGGAGATCCGTGCCGGTTTGGTTTCCACAATCTGCGGCACTCGCTGGCATCGTTTCTGGTTCGCTCAAAGACCGACCCGAAGACGGTGCAGGCACTGTTGCGGCATTCGGATGTGAAGACCACGCTGCAGCTCTACGCTCACAGCGTGAGCGAGGACCGGATGCTGGCCCAGGGTGAAGTGCTCACCGCGATTTTGGGAAGCAAAACTCTCGAATGCGGACTGAGTGCGGACTGAGGTAATGTATGTCGCTTGAAGTTAAGTGCTTTGGAATGATGGTGGCCAGGGACGGAGTTGAACCGCCGACGCCAGCCTTTTCAGGGCTGCGCTCTACCACCTGAGCTACCTGGCCACGTTTGCGGACCTCTGGAGTGCCGCCGTGTTGCTTACACCGGCTTCCCTGCAGGACAGGAACCGCGCGCTACTGGCGCCAAACCGGCTGTGAGTGGAACAGCAAGGATTATAGCAACCGAGGCAGAATCCCTCAACGCAGCGCGGCGATCAATATCACGGGTCGCTCAAACAGAATGTCTCACGCGCGACGGAACGCCATTCAGAACCACCAGTGAACAACGATTGGTGGCTACCCAGTACGCCAGTTCGCGATAGTCGGCGACATCGAAAACCGCGAGATCAGCGTCCTTCCCCGGTTCAATCGAGCCCTTTCGATCCTGCACTCGCAGCGAGCACGCACCATTGATCGTTGCCGCCGCAATCGCTTCGGCCGGCGACATCTTCATGTGCGTGCACGCCAGCGACAGGACAAACGGCATGCTCGGCGTCGGAGACGATCCTGGATTGTAATCGGTCGCCAGAGCTACTGCGGCGCCCCAATCGATCAGTTTGCGCGCGGGAGGAAATTTCTCCAGCCCGAGAAAGTAATTTGCCCCCGGAACCAGCGTAGCGACTGTGTTCGACTGCGCCAGCTTCGCAATGTCGTCCTCATGCACATGATCGACGTGATCGAACGATGCCGGATCGAATCGCAACAGCGGCCCTAGCCGCGTTTCGGTTAACTGGCAGACGTGCGCGCGCACCGCCAGCCCGTGTTCTCGCGCCGCAGAAAAAATCTTCTCCGTGTCCTCCGCGCTGAACGCGCCCCGATCGGTGAACACATCGACGAATTGCGCCAGCCTGCGTTTCGCGGCAGTAGGAATCATCTCCTCGCAGACCACCCGTACATACTCTGCCGGGTTCGCCTTGAACTCCGGAGGCACCACGTGAGCCCCCAACAGCGTCGGCACGACCGCGCCCGGCCAACGCTGGGCTGCTTCGCGGATCCCTTCCAGCGACTTGAGCTCCGCATCCAGCGACAATCCGTATCCCGACTTCGCTTCGACGGTGGTTGTTCCCTGCTCCACCATGCGTTGCAGTCCAGAGAACACCTGATCGGCAATTCCCTTTCGAGTCGCTTTGCGAACGCCATCGATGCTCGACCGGATCCCGCCACCGGCTTCAGCGATTTGTTCGTAGGTCGCACCGGTAATGCGTTTTTCGAAATCCACCAAACGCGGCGCAGTGAACGCAGGATGCGTATGCGCATCCACGAGTCCCGGCAAAACAACCTTCCCCGAGCAATCGATTTCAGTGAGCTTCTTGCGGTTCTTTTTGATCCAGGAATCGCGCGTCGCGTCTCGGGTCGTGCCTACTGAGGCAATCTTCCCTCCGACGCACAACACCGCGCCATCTTCGACGATGCCGAGATCACTCAGTTCGGGTCCGCGCCGCGGGCCAGGGTTCGGCGAGCGCAACGTCAGAAGTTGGCCGACGTTCACAAGCAGCAGACAGCGGGATTTCAGGTTTCGCTTAGGTGCCATGGAGAAACCAGCAGTCTAACAGCGAAAAGCACTCTCCGCGGATGGGACGTGCAGAGGGAGTCTCTGTGCCAACATTTCCAGCGCTAGGTTCGCACCTTAGAGGTCGTGAGTTCGAGTCTCACCGGGGTCTTCCCTAAAGTCATCGATGCACTAGCCTTCATCCTTGACACGCGGCACCAAGTGCCAGAGACTTGCTTTGTAAGGTGCGGACCTGAGCGCGAAGTTCAGGCTGAGTTCAAGGGCGGCTTCACAGCCGCCCTTTCTCGTTGGTCAGCTTTTCATCGGAATCTTCACGCCCGTCTTCTCAGCGAACGTAGACGCTTCCTCGTACCCCGAATCCACGTGCCGGATAATTCCCATTCCTGGGTCGGTGGTCAGCACGCGCTCGATTCGCTTCGCCATCATCTCGCTGCCGTCCGCAACCGTCACTTGCCCAGCATGGAGCGAGTAGCCAATGCCAACTCCGCCGCCGTTGTGAATCGATACCCACGATGCGCCGGCGGCTGTATTCAGTAGCGCATTCAGCAGAGGCCAATCCGCAACCGCATCCGAACCGTCTTTCATGCTCTCGGTCTCGCGGAACGGCGACGCCACCGAGCCGCAGTCCAGGTGATCGCGCCCGATGACGATCGGAGCCTTGATCTTCCCTTTCTTCACCAGGTCATTCATCGCCAGCCCAAACTGCGCGCGCTCTCCATAGCCGAGCCAGCAGATGCGCGCGGGCAGTCCTTGAAACTTTATTCTTTTGCGAGCTAGATCGATCCAGCGCCGCAGAATGCGGTTCTCCGGAAACAGCTCCAGCACCAGGTCGTCGGTGACGTGAATGTCGGAAGCTTCACCCGACAACGCGACCCAGCGAAACGGCCCGCGGCCTTCGCAAAACAGAGGACGAATATACGCCGGCACGAATCCCGGAAAATCGTACGCGTCTTTCACGCCGCGCTGAAACGCAAACGTCCGAATATTATTGCCGTAGTCAAACGTGACCGAGCCCATCTTCTGCAGGCGCAACATGCCTTCGACATGCCGCGCCATCGCGTCCAGTGACTTCTCCTCGTACGCCTTCGGATCACGCTTGCGCAGCTCAAGGGCATCCGCCAGCGACATGCCATTCGGAACGTATCCATTCAGCGGATCGTGCGCCGAAGTCTGGTCGGTCAAGATGTCGGGCACCACGCCACGCTCGGCGAGTTCCGGAATAATGTCCGCGCAGTTGCCTACCAGCCCGACCGAGACATTCTCTTTCTTCCGCACCGCATTTTTCAGGATGCGCAACGCTTCATCGAGCGTATTCACCATGAAGTCGCAATAGCCGGTCTTCAGACGTTTCTTGATGCGCTCGGCGTCAACGTCAATCCCCAGAAACGCCGCGCCGGTCATGGTTGCCGCGAGCGGCTGAGCGCCACCCATTCCGCCCATGCCGCCGGAAACGATCAGCTTGCCCGCAAGGTCTCCGCCAAAATGTTTTTCGCCCGCCGCCGAAAACGTCTCGAACGTCCCCTGCACGATGCCCTGCGACCCGATGTAAATCCACGAGCCCGCGGTCATCTGCCCGTACATCATCAGGCCGGCGCGCTCCAGTTCGTTGAACTTCTCCCAGTTCGACCAGTGGCCGACGAGGTTGGAATTCGCAATCAGCACCCGCGGAGCATGTTCGTGGGTCTTGAAGATGCCCACCGGCTTGCCCGACTGCACCAGCAGCGTCTCGTCATTCTCGAGCGACTTCAGTGAGGCAACGATCGCCCGATAGGCCTCCCAACTGCGGGCAGCGCGGCCGGTTCCGCCGTAAACAACGAGATCCTTCGGCCGCTCACCAACCTCTTCATCAAGATTGTTCATGATCATGCGCATGGCCGCTTCCTGCTGCCAGCCCTTGCAGGAAATCGATGTCCCGCGCGGCGCGCGAATCGGCGTGTAGGTAGATAGGGAAATCTCGGTTTCAACCGGCATAGATAGATGGTAGTGCATGGGGAAGGAATCGTTCAAACCGGAGGGAAAATGCGATTAGCGGGTGTGCCACTCATTCGCGCCGTTTGCGAACGAGTGGGCGACTCTGACCATCGTTGGGGGCTGGCCCAGCCTTTCCGAACTTCATCATAAACCGGGGTTGCCCCACCTTTCGCGGTTTTTCGAAAGGTGGGCACGATGCTCTCGACAAGTTACGATTTGGCCATCTTCGCCGCCCGACCGCTCAGCTTTAACTTTGCCGGCAATTGCTCATTCACCAGCACCGGTCCACGTTCGCCGTAGGCATAGAAGCGGTAGCTGCTCCATTTCCACTGCTCCGGTTCCCGCACCAATCCCCGCTTCACCGGATTGCGATGCATATAGCGCAATTTCTCTATTCGCTTTGCGTTCCGTTCACACCACGAAATCGTAAAACCGCCGCTGCCATATCTCAGGCCGTTCGTTCTTCCACAAACAGCCCTGCGCCGGATCCGCTTCTGGTGAGTTACGCAACAACCGCCGGTTCAACCGCTGTTTCAGCACCTGAACCACGACCGACGGATTCCTCCGATCGGGCTCGCCGAGCAACAGATGCACATGCTCCGGCATGACCACATAGCCCACGACCACAAACTTATAACTCCGCCGCACCTGCTCCAGGATTTCGACGAGGAGATCACGCCGTCGCGCAGTTCCCAACACCGCTCGCCGCTGGTAACAGCTGAAGGTAATGAAGTGCAGATATCATGCGCCGTAATATCGTTTGAGACCGGTAGGCACACTAAGATGGTAGAGACTCCGCCCCTAGAACGATGTGACGGCTGACCGCGCCCATCCTTCGAAACCGCGAAGAGCCTGCCCTGAGCGAGCGGAGCGAGTCGAAGGGATGGGGCAACCTCGGTTATGATTGGACGCCGAAAGGATGGGCCAGCCCCCCATCCGGGGTCGCGAACAGCAACTCATAAAGCAAAATGGAGGCGCACAGTCAGAGGGAGGGACATCCGGAAATGCGATCAACGGTGTCGGCCAGAACAACCCAAAAGCAGGCCAATACGCGGCAGCGGCTGAAGAGGAGTTCGGAACGGTTGAGGAGCAATTGGAAAACAATATACGGAATCCCCCAACACCCGTGAATAACACCGAGCCACCTCTTGAACCACCGGATTAGAGTGTCGGAAAATTGCATACATCGAGATGAGGATGACTACTCAAGAGCAATTCTGGAAGTGGTTCACGCAGCATGAGCCAGAGTTGTTTAGTTTCGATCCCGGTCTGGAAGCAGAGCGGGAAGCCCTCTTCGACCAACTGGCAAGTGAACTCCAGAAGGTTGATCCAGACCTCACTTTCGAGTTTGGTCCGAATGCACCGCGACGCGAGTTCGTTATCAGCGCGGGTGGCATGAAGCGAGCGTTCCCCGTTGTGGCTTCACTCGTGGATGCCGCGCCCCATATGGACAGATGGCAGGTGACAGCATTTCGGCCACGTCGCGCTGTTCCCAACATTGTGCAGTTTCGAGACAAGCGAGTTGATCCTAAAGACGTCCAGTTCTCGCTCATGGATAACGGGAAAATGGCTGGCATCTATCTCTTCATTCCGGGCTTTAGGCAAGAAGACTCCGACTTCAAGCAAATTGGTTACTTGCTGCTCGATGAGACCCTAGGAGAATACGACGTGGAAGCCCGGCTTGGTCTCATCAAAATGCTTCCGGCGGACGCCGGAGGAAGTAAGGGGGACCGCCATCCCTTGTCTGAGCTGCCGACACTTTTCGATCGGCTAGTGTCACGGCTTGAAGGACGGTCTGGAAAGGTATCTTAGTCGCGTGTGTCTTAGCGGGGCGGTGGACCGCGTCTGCCTGGTGCGCCGCAAAGACCAACGACCAATGCTTTCAACGACTTAGCCCCGTCCAATCCCCCACATCCCCGCTAAACCCCCATTTTTCCCCGTTAACTGCCTTCTTCGTGCCTTCTCGCTACGCTCTCAATAGGATATGCATAACCACCTGTGGGTAGAGTTCTATCCCGGGGTGAAGGTCAACAAGCAGGGTAGGACCCAGGGCAAACGAACAGTTCATCCTGGTAGGTTCATCCGAACAAGGGTTCAACCAGCGGAAGGCGGCGCAGGCTCCATCGTGCCGCATCCGGACATGGAAAGCGAGACATAATGCGCAAACCGATTAAATATGTTGAGAAGGCTGTCACATTCGGCGCCAAGGGCGCATGGGCTGTTTACGATCGTCTCAACCGCATCAAGCCCAATCCCTCTCCCACTCCCAAGTGGTCCGACAAGCCGTTGCTCAAGTCCTATCAGAAGTCGAAGCCTCCCTTGGGATGGCCGCGCTCGACTGACTCGCTTTGCCCGAAGTGTGTTCCCGAAATTCGCCAGCAGATTCTCGACGGCAAGCTGCCCTACGAAGTCTTGATGAACGAAAAGGTCGGCGAGATCAAGGCCCAGATCGTCGAGCGCGACGGCAAAATCCTGATGGTCAAGGATTGCCCCACGCACGGCCACTTCGAAGATGTGATGTCGATTGACACCGAGTTCTCGCGCCACTTGGAAGAAGTTTTCCCCGGCCGCGACATCCTCGCGCACAACGACGAGAAGCTGCATCATCACGGATCTTCCACGGTAAAGTATGGCCGCGGATCGGTGCTCACCATCGACCTCACCAATCGCTGCAACATGATGTGCGATCCGTGCTTCATGGACGCGAACCAGGTTGGCTTCGTGCATGAACTGAGCTGGGAAGACATCAAGACGATGTTGGATAACGCGATCACCATCAAGCCGCGCCGCCAGATGTCGGTGCAGTTCTCAGGTGGCGAGCCGACTTTGTCTCCTTATTTCCTGGACGCCGTGCGCTACGCCCGCAAAGTTGGATACAACAGCGTCCAAGCCGCTACCAACGGAATTGAATTCGCGAAGAGCTTGGAATTTGCGCAGCAGGCCGCCGAAGCCGGAATGCGTTATGCGTACCTGCAGTTCGACGGAATCGGCAACGCCGCCAACGCGCACCGCAAAGTCGGCAACCTGTTCGACGTCAAATTAAAAGCCATCGAGAACCTGCACAAAGCCGGAGTCGAAATTGTTCCGGTAGTGACCATCGTCAACGGCATTAACAACGAACAGGTCGGACGCATCATCAAGTTCGCTCTCGACAATCCGAAGACGATCGGCTTCCTGAGCTTCCAGCCAGTTTCCTTCACAGGCCGAGACGAAGCCGTAACCGACGACCGCCGCCAAGCCCAGCGCTACACGCTGTCTCACCTGGCGCACGACGTAAAAAATCAAACCGGATTAGGCGAGCCCGCCCGCGACTGGTTCCCCATCTCCTTCATGGGAACCTTCTCCGACTGGGCCGACATGCTCCACGCCGGCGAACCCAACAACGACTGGGGCCAACTCTCCTGCGGATGTCATCCGAACTGCGGGACTGGCATGGCGGTGATGATTGATAAGGAAACCAAGGAGGCGGTGCCGGTTACTGCGTTCTTGCATGGAGATCAGTTGGCGAAGGATGTCGCTAAGGTTACGGATGGGGCGAGAGGAAAATTTCTTACTGCGTTTGGCATGGCTTTGGCTTTGATGAAGAACTACGATCCGTTCCAGGCTCCTACGCATTTCAAGTTGATCGACCTGCTGCGGAAGTTTGATAAGAACTTCAATGCTACGGGCAAGAACTACGGCAAGGTGGGTCCGGACCGAACCATTGATGATGTCATGAAGCGGCGGCAAGACCGCTGGAACTTCCTGTTCATCGCCGGAATGTGGTTCCAGGATCTGTTCAACTACGACTTCCGGCGCACCGAGCAGTGCATCATTCCTTATGCTACGCAGGAAGGCGAGATTTCGTTCTGCGCGTACAACACGGGCGTGGGCTGGCGGAACATTATCGAGAAGATGCATATGACCGCGACGCTGACCAAGTGGTATGAGGAGCACGGGCGGCACGAGATCTTTGCGGGTGGCAAGAACGTAAAGATGGAATCAAACGCGCACTCGCTGGTGTTGAAAGATGAGATTGTGACCCAGGAAGAGCAGCGCGATCTTGACAAGCTGGGCATCGCGAAGAATGCGCGAGAAGAGAAGCTGCGGGCGCGAGACGCGAAGCAGAAGAACGATCCGGCGTACAACGCGCGCATGGCGGCGCTGTATCGCGAAGTCGTTCTGAAAGAGAAGGCGCCGGTGGCGGAGAACGGGTTTTTGCCGATTTCAGCGCTGGGCGCCTCGAACGGCAACGGACACGCGGTTAAGCCTGAGGTCGAGGTCGAGGAACCTGTGTCGGGGGATTGAGGAAGGTTTCAAGGTTTCATGGTTTCAAGGTTTCAAGGTTTCAAGGTTCCAAAGTTTCAAGGTTTCATGGTTTATGAGTGGCCGCTGTGATGGCGGCCCTTTTTTTTTACGACTAAGGACACGAAGGTACACAAAGGAAGCATCGTCTCGGATCCTGCGGGGGACTGGCGCAAGGTTTTCAGGTGAAAGGTGATGTGTCCCACTGGCCGGCGCTTTTTTTCACCACAAAGGACACGAAGGTACACGAAGGAAGCACGCACGGATTCATCTTCAAGTTACGCGACGCCCACAGGCTGGAAAGCGCCAGGGCCCCTCTCGTCTTTCGTTTGATCCCGAGATAGTCGGTATCGAGTCAGACAAATGCGGCTACTTAGAAGGATGACGAGCCGTTCACATCCGTTATACGGTCCTGAATTCCAGCTCATCAGGGTTCGCCCTTACATCCAGAAACTCTTTGGCCGGCATCTTTCTCGGTGTCACTTCTCACGTCTGAATTCAAGGAGTTTTCATGAAGCAGTTGGGAATCATCGCGCTACTCGGGGCTGCCATATTGCTGGCGGGGTGTGGGTCGTCGTCGGACAACAACAATAGCGAGAATGTGAACGGTCACTGGACAGCGAATCTCACGGACATGAGCGGCAACCCGGTATTTTCGTTTACTACCGACCTTAACCAGAATAGTGGAAGTACGATCACGGGCACGAACCTGAGTTTCACGACAGCGACTCCGTGCTTCGGATCGGATTCGACCGAGACGGGCGGATTCAGCTTCAGCGGGAATTTCAACGGAAACGCCACCGGAGCGTTCACGCTCACCATTCAGTCGGGCACGGTGAATTCGAACGGCAACAATACGCTGAACCTGCAAGGAACGCTCAATCACAACACCATAACTGGAACATGGGTATTGAGTGGCAACGGAGCCGGATGTACCGGTTCGGGGAACTTCACGATGAATCGGGGATAGTGGCCGGGAAACCCCGCCCTGGTCGAATCGCGCCATTCATAATGGCGCCATTCAAGAGGCCCACACATTCGCGAGCGCGCATGTGTGGGCGCCCGCTGCCGTTCATTTCGATTCGTGTATCAGGCCGAGCTCCTGCATGATCCGGAGTTGGTCGAATTCGCTCCATTCTTCGACGATCTTCCCGTTTACGATCCTCCAGATGGTGATGCCGCGGGCCTGAACTTTTTTTCCGGTGGCGGGAAGGCCGTTGCCCTCGCCGGTGTTTGTGCCTGTTCCTGTGTACAGCACGGTGACCAGGTCGCCTTCGGCGATTTCCTTGACTACGGTCATCTTCAAATCGGGGAAAGCGAGTTTCCAGCCGCGGGCGGCATCCTGATCTTCTTTAAGCCCGACATCGCGCTGCACGCCGTGGTTCACGAAGTCCTTAGCGTAGATTTCGTCAGCCACCTGGAACTTACCTTGGTTGAAAATCTCGTCGAAGACGCGGCGTGCGACGGCTTTATTCCTGGTCTGAAGACTCGATGCGCGAGCCGGGAGAGAAGCGACAGCGAAGCATGAAAGGAAGAAGAGAGCGGCGATTCGGGTCTTCATAACGATAGCCTCCTGAGGAACAATACGGGCAACCCGTGCCTGACGTTCCATCTATTCTGGTTGGTTGGGCAATGTTGCGGGGAAGCAGGGTTCGACGCGGTGAACTCGTCGCGGGCGGCGTCTCGCGAACCAGCACTACCAGCAGCATTAGACCACGCGACGCAGAATGACAGGTTTCCGAAACAGCCCTGTCTTGTTATTCGACATCGGCCTCGCCTCGTCGCGGGCGGAATTGCTATCCGAGTTCCAGCGCTTTCGTCTAGCCCCTTAGACAAGCATACGTTCTAACTCGGATTGGGAGGGAAGATTCCATGCGACCGAACACCTGTACCCGCTACTTTGTGCCAGCAATCGCAGGGTTATTGCTCGCGTTTTCGACGGCCTGCACCCACACGCAAGAGCCGGCTTCAGCCAGCGCTTCCTCGGAAGGAGGGAAGATTCCGATCACCACCAAGTCAGAGGAGGCCAAAAACGAATTCCTGCAAGGACGTGCGCTTGCGGAAAAGCTGCAGGCACAGGATTCGCTCGCGCATTTTGACCACGCGATTGCGCTCGATCCCGAATTTGCGATGGCGGAACTGGCCCGCTGCAATGCATCGCCGACTGCCAAAGAGTTTTTTGACCATCAGCAAAAGGCAGTGAAGCTGGCGGACAAAGTTTCCGAAGGAGAAAAACTTCTGATCCTGGCCAACCAGGCGGCTGCGAATGGCGATGTGAACAAGCAAAGGGAATATCTCGAGAAACTGGTGGCGCAATATCCTGGCGATGAACGCGCGCAGTTCAACCTAGGAGGCTACTACTTCGGCCAGCAGGAGTTTGCGCAAGCCGTTGAACATTACAAGAAGGCGACCGAGATCGCACCCGATTACTCCCCCGCCTATAACATTCTCGGCTACGCGGACCGGCAGCAGGGCGACTATGCCAATGCCGAGCAGGCATTCAAGAAATACATCGAGCTGATACCGAACGATCCGAACCCATATGACTCGTATGCGGAACTGCTGCTGAAGATGGGGAAATTTGAGGAGTCGATCACGCAATACCGGAAGGCACTGGCGATTGACCCGCATTTCCTGGCGTCGCGGTTTGGAATCTCGGCCGATCTCACGTATATGGGGAAGCCGCAGGAAGCGAATGCCGAGCTACAGACGATGATCGATCAGGCACGCAGCGACGGGGACACGCGGCTCGCGTTGTTTGGGATGGCGGTAGTGGCCTCAGACGGCGGAAAGTTCGACCAGGCCGTGCAGGCGATAGACAGGGAATATGCGGTTGCGGAAAAGAAGAACGACGCCGGGGCCATGGCGGCCGATCTTCAGGCGAAAGGGAACATCCTGCTGGAAGCCGGGAAGTATGCGGAGGCGCAGAAAGCCTTTGACCGTTCGCTGCAATTGACGGAAGGGTCGAACCTGTCGCAAGAGATCAAGGACAATGCCGCGCTGCTGCACCACTTCAACATGACGATGGTCGCGGTGGGCAAAAAGGACATTGCCGCGGCCAAGGCGGAGGCAGAGGAATTCCGCAAAGGAGTGGAGGCTTCGAAGAACCCGGCGCAGATCAAACAAGCGCACGAATTGGGGGGCGTGATCGCGCTGTCGGGAAAAAATTACAGCGGTGCGATTGCCGAACTTGAGCAGGCGAATCTGCAAAATCCAAGGAACCTGTATCGTTTGTGGGAGGCTTACCAGGGAAAGGGCGACCGCGGAAAGGCGGAGCAGTACCGGTCGCAGGTCGCCAGTTTCAATCCATTGCCGCAATTGCCGTACGCGTTCATTCGGGCAAAGGCGCAGAAGAGTAGGGACAACAAGAAGGGATAGGACTTAGTAAGTTGTTTCGGAGGGTCGCTGAGAGGCGGCCCTTTTTGTTTGGGCCGAAAGGCAATCATGGGTTCAGTTTGCCAGCGCGGCGATGCGTAGGGATTCCCACCCTTCGAAAAACCGCGAAAGGTGGGTCAACCCAGTTCTTCTTGAACTCGGGAAGAATGGGCCAGCCGCCGCGTGCCCTAGCGTTTGCGGCCGAGGTAGAGTTTGTGGACGCGGTCCGCCCATTGATTCATGGTGCGTTCCAGCGGGGATTCGGGCGGGTGGGGATCGGGTGCGGGATCGAGGACCGCTTCTGCTTCGGTGTTTTCCGGTTCGGCAATTTCTGGCTGCTGGCGGCGGGTTGCTTTCGGTGGCTGCTTGTGGCGGAAGAGGTCCCAGGCTTCACGATACTGCTCGAAGCGGGGGCGAGTGCAATTCCCTCCCGGATAGAAACGCAGGCTGGCGCTGGCGGGGAGCGCGTGTGCGGGGACGACGTACCAGAGATCGAGCGGGAGAATGTAGGCAACTAAGACGTCGATGTCGTCGGCGGTGTAGTGGCCTTTGCGCTTGCGGTCGGTGTAAGTGGACTGGACCTGATATCCACCGGCGTTGGTGGATTCGGTGCACTTGATTTGCACGCGCCAAGTGCGGTGGCCGGCGTCGAGGATGAAGTCGTAACGTTCGCTGTCGCCCCAGGGCTTGGAGACGGCGAAGCCGAGGCTGGCGGCTTTGACGACGAAGGCGGCTTCGGCAAGCTCTCCAGTGCGCTTGGTGTTGGGATGCTTGCGGGGAGGCTTGGTGGGCGTGGGCATCTGCGAACCATGGTAGAGAGAGTACGAACAAAGCGATGTGATGGGTGAACATATAGCCCGGTTTGGAGCTCTTGGAGAGTGGTCCGCAGAGACGCGCAGGTACCCTTTTTTCACCACCAAGGACACGAAGGTGCACGAAGGAAAACTTCGTGATGGTCCGGATCAATGCTGTCTGATGGAAAATTCCCAGATTTCGAAAATACGAGATGTGGGGAACTCCGCGTCAGGTATGGAGAGGCTTCAGACAGCCGCTTGCAACGGCTCAGATTTGCTCTGTTCGCCCGACGGTGTAGCTTTGGGGATTGGAATTGTCACGAAGATTCGCGTACCAGAACTCCCGGACTCGATATTCATCCTGCCCTCGAATTGGCGCAGTCTTTCTTGCATGCCTCTGATTCCAACACCCGAGCGCCCCGACCGAATCTCAGTTAAGCGTTCCGGGGAGATCCCTTTCCCTTCGTCACAGATGTCGAGCGTGATTTGGCTCGATTCCCGGGCCATTCGGATCGAAGCCGTTTTGCTGGAGGAGTGTCGATGGATGTTGGTCAGGCATTCCTGGACCAAGCGGAATATGACGAGTTCCATATCCCGCGGCAATCTCCCAAAGTCTTCCGGGATGTCCAAACGAATATCCAGTACACTGCGTTCGCGAAGGCCATCCATGTACCAGCTGATGGCAGAATACAATCCGGTTTCATCGAGTAGCGGCGGATGCAGCAAGTAGGAGGCAGTGCGTATTTCACGGTGCAGTTGTTGAACGGTCTCTTGAAGCTTTTCGACGTCAGAGATGATTTCGGGCGCACGGCGGCCGGTTTTCTGGGCAAGCTGGGCCAGGCTCATGCCCAGCACGGTTAAGGTCTGACCTGCGCTGTCGTGCAGCTCGCGCGCAATGTGGCGACGCTCCTCGTCCTGTATTCTCATCAGCTGCAAGCTTATGTCCGCGCTTCGAGCTTTCTCGGCGGCCTCTTTCTGATCGTGGACATCGAGGCATCCGCCGACATAGCCCTCAAAGGTTCCATCCGGCGCGTAACGAGGGGTGCCGTGGTCGGTAATCCAACGGTACTGGCCGGTGTGATGGCGCAGACGGTACTCCATTTCAAACGGTTGACGGGCATCGAAGTTGCTGACATAGGTCTGCAGGCAGCGATCAAAGTCTTCGGGGTGGACATGCTCGGTCCAGCCGTTGCCCGCCTCCTGCTCCAGAGTGCGCCCGACGAAGTCCAACCATCCTTTGTTGAAGTAATAGCAGAGCTTGTCGGTTCCGGACATCCAAACCATGATCGGCGAGGCATCCGTGACGGCCCGATAACGCTGTTCGCTTTCCCGCAAGGCGAGTTCCGCCCGCTTGCGTTCGGTAACATTGTGGGTGATGGCCAACTGCACGACACAACCGTCGGGGTTATGCAGAGGCGCGGCATGCGTTTCCATATGATGCCGGATGCCGTTCAGCCCGATCATGTCGAACTCCAACGACTCCTTCTCACCATGGCAAATGCGTTCGTGAAAGGCGCGGAACTTCTCCCGGTCTTCCGTAGCAATCAAGTTATAGATGCTCTTCCCGACTACGGTTTCGGCGAGCTTGGCGCCGACCATGGACAGGCCGGCTGAGTTCATGTGCAGCAAGGTACCATCGGGAGCTACCACCTTTACACATTCGGGCGTGGTCTCGATCATCGCGCGGAAACGCTCCTCGCTGTCGCGCAAGGCCCGCTCGATTTGTTTCAAATGCGTAATATCGCGCGCCACCTTAGAAGCGCCAATCACGCGCCCGGCGGAGTCTTTCACGGGAGAGATGGTGAGCGAGAGTTCGAGCGTGCTGCCGTCCTTACGGCGGCGGACGGTTTCAAAATGGTCGATTCTTTCTCCACGCCGTAGCCGGGCGAGGATATTCGTTTCTTCATTCCACCGATCCTCAGGAATAATGAGAGTGATGTGTTTTCCGATGGCTTCCTGCGCGGTGTAGCCAAACATGTACTCAGCGCTTTTATTCCAGCTTTGGATGATGCCATCAAGATTCTTGCTGACGATGGCGTCGTCGGAGGAAGCGACGATGGCGGCCAAGTGGGCGGTGGCGCTTTCGGCCTGTTTGCGATCGGTGATGTCCAGCAGCATGTTAATGCCGCCAACAATTTTCCCCTGACCATCTCTGATAGGAGTGGGATATGGAACAAACCATCGGCGGGTTCCGTCGGGCCGTTCTGCAATAGCCTCGGCCCCTTGCAGAATGCGACCTTGCTTCAGGGCAATGGCCATTGGACACTCGTCATGTGGCATTGGCCGGCCATCGGGGTAGTAAAGCTTCCAACTCACGCACCACTGATCGGTTCCCAGTTCCGGGGTTCTCCCGGAAAATTCGACTGCGGCAGGATTGAAATGAGTCAGTCGTCCTTCCGCATCCGTGGTATAGATGGCGGCCGGCAGGGCATCAATCATCTCCCGGAAGCGCCGTTCACTTTCGCGGACTGCCAATTCCGCTTTTCGCTGGGCCGTGACGTCGGTGTTGGTTCCAAACCAGCGGGTGACAGCGCCATTCTCATCCTTCACGGGATGGACCCTGGTTAGGAAATCGCGAAACACGCCATCGGCTCCGCGCAGTGGGAACACCATCTCAAAGGGCTCCCCTTTTGCGATCGAGTGCTTCCATCCTTCGAGAACTTTCGGCAGAACGTCAGGGTCATGCACGGTTTGCCAGCCCCAGCCTTCCATTTGTTCGGGTGTGGTGCCGGTGTACTCGTACCAGCGCCGGTTGTACCAGAAGATGTAGCCGTCGGGCTCTGCCATCCATACCAGTTGAGGAATTGACTCGGCCAGGGTGCGGAACTGCCGCTCATGTTTCTCGCCCTCTTGCCTTGCCAGCACCTGTTGCGTGACTTCGATCCCGTGAACCAAAATGCCCTCGACCTGCCCATCCGCATCGCGCATGGGCTGATAAATAAAGTCGAAATACGCGTCATCGGACTGCCCCTGGACTCCCCTGTTCAGAGTGATTTTTCTAGCGGAGCCGATGTAAGGAACGCCAGTCTGATAAACCTCATCGAGAAGTTCGAATATCCCCTGGCCTGCGAGTTCGGGAAGGGCTTCGCGGACGGTTTTACCAACAAAATCTTCGGCGCCCCGGCGTCCCGTCAATTTCAGGTAGTCGAGGTTTACAAACGTGAAGCGATGCTCGGGGCCAGTCAGGAATCCGATCGCGGCTGGAGCTTGCATAAAGAGACCGCCGTCTCCTGCGAGATTATTTCGAGTCGCCGCCATTCTGTCGGTTCAGGTAGGTTCGGTCGAATGGATCCTGTCTTCTCGACCGCTTCCAACCCGGTCGCATGCTTCTCCGGAAATAATCCACTCTGAGGAAGATAACAGCGTTCGCGGGCCGTTCCGAACGGCCTCGTGATGATCAACAATAAGAATTCTCAGAGGGCTTACCGACGTATCTGGAACTCGCTCCATACGATCACCCCTCGATTTGCGTCAGAGCGAGCTACACAGACGAGCGCCGATATTTTCGCAAAAACGCCTGCATCGACCAATACTGGACTTTCCCCTGGCCTTCTACAGTATTTCCCTGATGGACCGCCTAGCGTGGGGTATGCTCAGGATTGCCCCCCTTTAACTGCTGGTCAGGATAGGCCACCTTTATTAGAAAGCGGAGCACGCACGGCTTCGCTTCGGTTGAATGGGCCGGCAGTGCGGCGGAATCACCCGACTTACTATCTTGCCGAACTGTGTGGGGCCATAATTTGTGCTGGAGACAGCCCATGAAACGTGCCGGCCTGGTGTTGTGGTTCGTTTGCACAGCTTCCTGGTTCAGTTTCGGTCAGGACGATGTTGCCGCCGTAAAGACCAAGATTGCAGCGTTGGAAGGCTTATGGAACCAAGCTTACAAGGCGGGGGACATCAAAGCTTTGGATGGAATTCTCGACGACGGCATTGTGCTGGTGAACGACGACGGCTCGATGCAATCGAAAGCAGAATTTCTGGCCAGCGTGAAATCGGTCAGCCCGCAACAGGCGCAACAGCAGCAGGTCGCTCCTGAATCCACTGCCGTGCATTTGTTCGGTCCGCATACCGCGGTGGCGGTGGGAGTGATGCGGGTCAAAGGCGTGGAAAATGGCAAGCCCTACGTGCGCCGGGAACGATTCATCGATACCTGGATCCTGAAAGAGGGCCGCTGGGTATGTGTGGCAACTGACGCGACGCCCATCCAGCACTAGCACGATCGGGGCGGAGACGGGTTCGCCGTAACAGCGATGTCGATCCCTTTTGAACAACCGCCGAAAAGATCCCCAAACAAAAAATCCTGAGTTACGACGCTATCCCTCAGCGGCGCGCTTGCTAACAAAGCGCCGGGCCAAGAGTCTTATGCCGTGCCGGGGGGACTCCATGAGACAGGTGATCGCAGGGTGGGTGTTTTTGTTCGTCGGGTTGAATGCGGTGTGCGGCGCACAGGACAAATTGCCAGGGCTGGCCGAGATACTCGAACGGCATGTAGAGGCGCTGGGCGGGAGAGCCAACATCAACGCCGTGGAGACGGTGGTGCAACATCTGGAGTATCGCGAGGGATCGTTTGTGATTCCAGACGCATTCATTGCGCGGATGCGGCCTTATTACAAGACGATTGGCGATCCGAAGAACATCCACGTCGATGTCAATGAGGGCTATGACGGCAGCGCCTGGGAGTACTACGGGGACCCGGGAGTGGTGATTCGAACGGTGGGAGCGGCGGCGGCAGCGGCGCGGCATGGGACGGAGATCATCGATTCGCTGGTCGAGCCTGAAGCGGCCGGAACGCGAATTCAGGTGGTGGGAGAGGAGCCTTTCGCAGGCAAACCTGCGTACCACCTGCACGTGGTGCTAGCGGACGGATTTGAGAAAGAAATGTTTGTCGATCCCCGAACGTATTTGATCGTGGGCGACCGGCGCTCGGCTCCGGTGCATGCGTTCGGTTCGGAGGTGCGGTCAGAGAACCGGATTGGCGATTACCGGCGAGTGAATGGAGTGCTGTTCCCTTTCAAGATCGTGGAAACGGAGATTGCGACAGGAAAAGAACTGAACTCAAACACAGTGAAGACGCTCGAGGTGAATTCGAAGCTAGACGCGAGCTTCTTTGGGCCTCCACAGTTTGAGCGAACGCCGCTGCAGCAGATGTTGGAGCAGCTCTACATGGAGCGCACGGACCCGGTGTGCGTGATGTGGACCTATCGTGGATTCAGGGCGGCGCATCCGAAAGTAGATACGCGCGAGGGCGTGGAGTTCATTGGATACCAGATGGCAAAGATGCGCGACTTCAACGGGGCGGTCGAATTGCTGACGGCGAACGCAGCGGATTATCCGCAATCGGCGAGCGCGCAGTTTGGATTGGGACGCGCCTATCGAGCGGCTGGGGACATAGAGAATGCGCGACTGCACTTCAAGAAAGCGCTGGAGATTGACCCAAAGTTCAAAAAGGCGAGCGAGGGGTTGGACGCTCTGCGGTAAGGTTTCCGGGGAACAAGAAAATCCCACGTCTCAACTGCGAGACGTGGGGCAACCGACTAATCAGTTCTAGAGTGGGCCTGTGCGATAGATGCCCAAACCTTCGTAAGAAAATCCGACGTAGATGTAGTTATTCGAATCGGAGACGGGGAACTGTGGGCGGACTTCTTCGGTGTAGGTTCTGCTGAGCCTGGGCAAGCCGGTCATGGGGGTCCAGGTATGGCCGTCGGGAGAGATGTAGGCACCCAGGTTTCCTGTGGCCAGAATCTGCCCAGTGGAGGTTACCTTCAGGTGGTAGATAACGTCCGAACCGGTGATTCCGGTATCGGAGCGAACCCAGGTATTGTTGCCGGTGTAGCGAAAAACGACGCCCGCGCTTGAAGCCTCACAGGCGATGAGTTCGCCAGCAGGGGTAAGGATCACATCGTAGGTATTGCCTTTCGCGGTGAGACCAAGATTGGTCCAAGTATAACCATCGTCGGTAGAGGCATAGATTCCTCCAACTTCCGCCGCTGCATAGAGCGTTCCATTCGACGCGTTGTAAAGCTTGAATACGATACCGGCGCTAGTTGAGATCTTGTTATTACAACCGGTAAACGTAGTGCCTCCATCGGTTGAGCGGTAAATACAGGAGAAGTAATCGGAGACGAGAATCTCCCCGGTCGGAGTAACTATGTGCGCGGTGACGTAATTCGCGGGCTTGAGATTTGAGGGAACCCAGGTATTGCCGTTTCCCACGAGACGATAGAGCACGTTGCGGCGGGAGGTCAGCATCTCGCCAAGCTGATTGGTAAAGATCTCGTCGTAGTTAGGCGAACGGTTCTGTTCGAGGTTAAGGCCGTTATTGACCCAGGTCCAAGTCACGCCCCCATCATAGGAACGCAAAATCCCAAATAGCTGGGATCGGGCGTAGATACTGCCATCGTTGGCAAAGACAACCTGGCTGATCTGTCCCGTGATATTGAAGCTGACAGAATGCTGCTGCCAGGTGCTGCCGCTGTCCAGAGAAGTGAAGAGGCCGTCCGAGCCTGCGAGCAGGCAGGCTTTGGTCTGATGGATGGCAAACACAGACATGGAACCGGCGGGGACGGTCTGGAAGCTGACTCCATCGAGGGACTTGTAGAGGATGGCCTCGCGAGTTCCGACCCAGACGGTTGAACCGATGACCTCGACAACGTTTACGGAGAGGTTGGAGAGCAAAACCTTCCAGGTAGCTCCGTGATCTGACGAGCAGTAGAGAGCGCCGGGAGTGTAGGGAGTGTGCCAGGATCCGGCAAAGATGCGGCCGGTCGAATCGATGGTCAGGGTACGGAAAGACCAATCCTGGATACCGGAGTAGCGCCACGAAAGTCCACCATCGCTGGAGATGTAGATGCTGCCGGCAGCGGAGGCGGATCCGCCGTTGGCGCCGGAGGTGGTCCCGGCATAGATGACGCCCGCGGAGTCAACGACGATCGCGCGAGTGGTTGCGCCGGCATTGGGGATCTTGCTGAGGGCGGTCCAGTTAGTCCCAGAGTTCGTGCTCTTGTAAATGCCGGACTCCGTTGCGGCATAGATGATGCCGCTGGGCGAGGAGACAAGTTTAAAAACTGTCAGGTAGCTGTTGTAAGCCTTGGGGATTCCGGTGGAACTGGAGATCCAAGTAGCGCCATTATCCTTCGAGCAATAGACACCGTTATGGGTGCTGGCGAGCAGATTCGAACCGACGTAGAGAAGAGAGTCAACCTGAAGAGAAGCGAGGCCGGCATTCCCAGCGGAGATCCAGGTATTGCCGCCATCGGCGGTGGAAAAAATACCTGTACCGCTGGCGGCAAGCAGAGTGGAACCGTTTGGAGCATCGGCAAAGGCGAGGATCGGACCCTGCGAAGGACTGTTGACAGGAGTCCAGTTATTGGTTTGTGCTGCAATCGCGGCTGAAAAGAGGGTGAAGACGAGAAGGGAGAAGACAGCGAAGTGACGTTTCATTTGGGCGCCTCTCAGCAGAAAAGTTGGGGCCGTGGGTCGCGTCGGATGGGGGAGATTCCGAGAGGAAAGTGGGGGAAAACTTACCTTGGGGAAGGAGTTCGTCACGCCGACACAGATCGTGACAAACGTAAAATTCGAGCACACGATAGCAAAATAGCTACTTACAATCCAGGGAATTCAGGATAGGCAATGCAGTGCGCGCGCAAAAATTTCCCGGCATTCTGATGTTGCCTACAGTACAGACAAACAGAATCTCTGGGAGGTTTACCTCACCCGCAACACTCCGGCGCCCTGAATTTGGCTTGTCTTCAATTTTGTCAAAGCCTGATTGGCGTGATCGAGGGGAAAGACTTCGACTTCGGTTCTGAGTGGGACTTCGGCGGCAAGCTGAAGGAACTCATGGGCGTCCTGGCGAGTGCTGTTGGCGACGCTTCTGATGGTGCGTTCTTGATAGAGGAGCGCGTAGTCCATTTGAGGGATGGTAGACATGGTGATGCCGGCGAGAGTGAGAGTTCCGGCCTTGCGTAGAGCACGAAGGGCGAGAGGAACCAGGGCACCAGCCGGCGCGAAGATGATGGAAGCGTCGAGCGGAGCAGGCGGGGTTTCTTCGGCGGCGCCGGTCCAGACGGCCCCCAGTTGGATTGCGAGATCGCGATGGGCCGGCGTGCGAGTGAAAACATAGACTTCGCAGCCGAGGTGACGCGCGAATTGAAGAACCAGGTGAGCAGAAGCGCCGAAGCCGTAGAGGCCGAGGCGAGCGCCTATGCCGGCAGTGGAGAGGCGGAAGGAGCGGTATCCGATGATGCCGGCGCAAAGCAGGGGGGCGGCGTGCTCATCGGAAAAGATTGCAGGGATGGGGTAAGCGTAGTGCTCGCCCACCAGCGTGTACTCGGCGTAGCCTCCATCGAAGTGATAGCCGGTGAACCGGGCATGGTCGCAGAGGTTCTCCAGATTCATGCGACAGTAGTGGCAGGTCTGATCTGTGGCGTGCAACCAGGGTATGCCGACACGATCCCCTTCTTTGAAAGTGCGAACGCCAGGCCCGAGGGCGTCAATGATGCCAACGATCTGATGGCCCGGAACAACCGGGAGCCTAGGAAGCGCGAGTTCGCCTTCCACGGTATGGAGGTCGGTGTGGCAGAGGCCACAGCACGAAACCCGTACGCGGACTTGACCGGGAGCGGGAGTGGGGTCGGGAAGTTCAGCGAAGTGGAGAGGATTTTGTTCTATCGGGCGCGGGGCGGCGAGTTGCATGGCGCGCATGAAGGAATTTTAGTGCTGCAAGAGCCTTTGCGCCGAGGAGGAGAAGCACGTGCTGGCTCCCGGTAGGATAAGCAGTTCCTTGGGAGGTTGGTTGAAGATTGCTGGGCCAACAATTGGCAAACGAAGGAGATGGGCGATCCCGTGAATCGATTGGTGATTGGTGAATATTTGGATACCACCGTCGAGTGTGGAATTCCCGACGATGAAAAGCGGTATGCTTTTTGGGTGAGGAGGTGTGGGAATGTGGAAGGATGCCGAGGAGAACCGTCCGGCATGGGACAAAATGCGGAGCTTTTTCTCCGAATTATTGTCGGAAAAGGTAAGTACAACGACTCTGGATGGCCTAGAATACCGGGAACCGTCAAACTTCTCATCGGAGGAAAAACGCGTGGCTTTGAGTCTGGACAACTATCTTTCGGCGGTGAAGCGTTTCAATGAGTCTGTGTCGGAGATCGCCGGAAAGCTGGAACAACTGAACACAGCGCGTGCGGAGGCGATGAAAGCGAGCGAAGAGTTACGGAAGGAACTGGAAACTACCGACCGGCAAATGCAGGAGGTCGCGGCGGGGCTGGGACAACAGATTTCGGCGCAGACCGGTGGGAAAAAAGGCGTGCAGGCAGAAGAAGTGCTACAGAGCGCGGCAGTGCGACGCGCGAGTTGAAGTCCACTACACCCCACATCCCGAAAATCAGGAAATGTGGGCCATCCGCGCGAGACCTGACTCCAGCAAAAACCCCACATCTCGAAACCGCGAGATGTGGTGCACCCGCGCGGGAGCCGTGAGCCCATCCTACATCTCTGAAAACCACGAGATGAAAAGCACCCAGAAACCTCTTAGGCGTCCGTGTGGCGGCTCACCACGGTGTATTTGCTGAGGACAGCTTCCCTGGAGATCACGCCTTCCAACTTGCCGTAGTCGGCGCGGCTGACGACGGGTACCACCTGCGAATGGTAGACATAGCGCAAGGCCATCTCGAGCGGGAGATCGGGATGAAGATAGGGCAGTCGAGTAGTGGGAAGGGCTGAGCCGAGCGTCATCTCGCCCTTGCCCTCGCTTTTCAGGCGCGACAGCAGGTCGGCGCTGACGTTGGTCCATCCGCTGGGACGAAGGCGAACCAGGAAGAGATCGGCGGCGGACTGCTGGACGCGAGCCGACGCTTCGGAGACGGTTTCGGCCGCATCGAGCACCGGAGTGGGAGCAACCTGCATGGCGTCCTCGACGCGCAGAATGCTTTCTTCGCGTTGTTCTTCCAGAGAAGGCAAATCCAGACCGTCTTGCCTAGTAAGCAGGTCGAAGATCGGGGTGGGTTGAAGGCTGCGCGAGATGACGTAGGCGATGGTGTTGGCGACGATGACCGGGAGAATGATGGAGTAGTTGCCGCTTACCTCGAGCACCATAAAGACAGAAGTCATAGGGGCGCGCAGGAACCCTGCAAACAGCACGCCCATGCCGACCAGGGCATAAGTTGCAACCGAGCCGCTCAGAGTGGGAAAGAAGATGTGCTCGACGCCGCCCACAGCGCCGCCCAGCATGGCCCCGATAAACAGTGTAGGAGCGAACATTCCGCCGGGAGTACCACTGACAAACGAGGCGGTGGTGGCGACAATTTTCAGCCCGGCCAGAAGCGCGAGCATTTGCCAAGTGAACTGGTTGTGCATGGCCTGGTCAATGGAGTCGTAGCCCGCGCCCATGACCTGAGGCGCTCCGAGATAGCCGATGAGGCCGACCAGCAGTCCTGCGAGCGCAGGCTGAAAGAACTGGGTCCAGCGTGGCATGGCTTTCAGGCGAGGGCGGAGCGCGCCTATCATCTTGGCGAAGATGATGGCAGCGAGACCGCCGATCAGTCCCAGTGCGGCGTACGCGAGCAACTCCCGGGGCTGAATCAAGGCGACAGCGGGGATGCGGAAGAGCGGTTCCGAACCCAGAAACCAGCGCACAACAACCACGCTGGAGATGGCGGATAAGACGACGGAGCCGAGGATCCCAGCGCTCCAGCGCCCGATCACTTCTTCAATGACAAACAGGACCGCCGAAATGGGGGCGTTGAAGGCGGCGGCGAGGCCGGCGGCTGCGCCGACCGGCGCGAGCAAGCGGAGGTTGTCGCGCGAGAGCTTGAGATAGCGTCCGAGGACGGAGGCGAGGCTAGCGCCGATCTGCAAGGATGGATCTTCGGGACCTAAGGAGTGGCCGGAGCCAATCGCCAAAGCCGAGCAGATGAATTTTCCGATGCCGGTGCGAAAGGGAATGTAGCCGTTGTAGATGTAGAGCGCGGCCTTGGTCTGGTTGACACCGCTGCCTCGAACAGTGGGAAAAAATTTCATGACCAGGAAGGCGACGAGGACGCTGACCAGGAGCGGAGTGGTGATGAGCCGGAAGTTGTGAGGGGTCACGCCGGGGCCGAGCAGGGTAAGGCGACACCAGTCAATGGCAAGGCGGAAGGACACCACGCCGAGTCCGGCGAACACGCCAATGAAGACGGCGAGGACGAGGAAGAAGCGGTCTTCGCGAAATGCGAGCCGTATGAAAGAACGTCGAGGCGACGGGAGGGCGCTGGGGGAGGGCGAATCGGACCTGACGATGGAACTCACCGGTCGGCACCATCGCGGTTATTTGCGATCAGAAGCAGGGCCTGGTCCAAACCAGTGGGCGGGCCACAGTCGCGAGCGGTTTGCTGTTCGATCTGAAAGACGAGGTCCATGGCGGTCTCGGCAATATCGGAGTGTCCCGAATCATAGGCACGAGCCACGCCGGGTTTGAGCTGTGTCCATTGGCTATGGAGGGATTGCAGCGGCGTGCCGGAGGTATCCAGGTCTTCTCCTTTTTGCTGAGCACAATCCTGAAGGCGCTGGCCGGCGCGGGAGAAGGCGGTCAGAATGCGCTGGCGACGTTCCTTGTCGGAGAGCCTGCGGCGGAAGGGATCATTCCGAAGAACGAGGTCCGCGGTCTGAAGCATTTGGCCGGCGGCGTCATCGTGCACACCATGTTCCCTGGCTTGCTGGAGATAACGCTGAGCCGTACGGAAGTCGCCGAGGAGAAAAGCCGCCTGGCCAGCGCCGCGCATGGCATCGGCATTTTTGTGATCGAGCTCGAGGACGGCGCGGTATTGGCCGAGGGCATCGTTGTAGTCGTTTGCGCGCAGCAGACGCTCGGCAATGTGGGAGTGGGGCGCGGGGTCGGGAGGAAGACCGGCCGCGGACGCGATCAGTTCGGCCTTGGCTTGGGCATTCTCGTTGTGAGCGAGCAGGAAGTCCACCAGTTCCAGACGGGTTTGGCGGCGGCTCGCGCCAGAAGGGTCGTCCCATATTCCGTAAATCGCGTTGTGGTAGTAGCGAAGAGCTTCGTCGAGTTGGTTGTCATGGGCGGCAAGGCGGGCGAGTTCAAGATTGACCTGGCCATTCTGCGGGGCGCGGTCCCAGAGATTCAGAAAATAGGTGCGGGCCTGGTCGTCATGGTCCTTGCCGAGAGCGGCGAGCGATTCAGCGAGATTGAGCTGGTAAGCGAAGTTATTCCGATCGAAGGAGAGGGCGGCGCGGAAATGATTGGCGGCAAGTTTGAGATCGCGATTCCTGCGGTCCGTGAGGCCGCGGTGATACATGTCGGCGGCGATGGTGCGCTGGCGGGAATCAAAAGCACGCACCAGGCGGCCGACAACGATGAAGCCCAGTACGGCAGCGAGCGAGAGGATCAGCAGCACGGCCGGGGGTTTTTGAACGAAGCTGTTGGCGCGCGACCAATTCATATCGGGCGATCGAGCTTGCGTGCAGCCCGTTTGACCAGTTCCGCGGCAACCAAGTCTTCCAGGGCACAGCCGACGCTTTTGAAGATCGTGATTTGGTCCGGGGTGGTGCGGGCAGGACGCTTGCGGCTGAGGAGTTCGTGCAGATCCGAAACGATGTGCTCGCGAGCGATGGCGCCTTCTCCTATTGGAACCAGTATATCGCCTGCTTCGGCGAGGGCGGCGCTGTAGGTATCTACGTAAACCCATGCGCGGGCGATGGCCAGGCTGTCAACTTCCCTCACCTGCGGCTGGAATGAGCCTACCAAGTTGAGATGAGTTCCAGGACGCAGCAGTTTGCCGTCAAAGAGCGGCACTGGCGAGTTGGTGCAGGCGCAAATGATGTCGGCTTGAGAGGCGCAGGTTTGCGCGTTAGCCGCCCGAATGGGAAGCGAGGGCGCAAATTCGGCGGCAAACGCCTCAGACTTGGCCGGAGTGTGGCCGCAAACCAGGATGCTTTGATAACTGAAAAGACGAGTGAAAACGTTGAGGTGGGCGCGGGCCTCGCGTCCGGTACCGAAGAGTGCCAGAGTGGCGGCGTTCCCGCGAGCCAGATAGCGAGTGGCAAGGGCGGAAGTGGCGGCGGTACGGATCGCGGTGAGGTCATTGGCGGGAAGAGTGGCCTGAATAGTTGCGGTGCGGGGATCAAGAAGGAGATAGGTGGCCTGGACGGCTGGGTCGGAATTTTCGCAGACCGCGACCAGTTTGATGCCAAGCGAGGTCTGGAGCGGATCGTAGCAGGACATGGTGAGAAACACGCCGTCTGCGGTGTTGAGGTGCGAGCGCTCGGGCAGGAGGACGGAGGGATACCGGTCACGAAAAGCGGTTTCCAGTGCGAACACCAGTTGCTCTGGATCGAGAAGATCAGCGACCTGGGATTCGGTGAGTGTGTGCATGTGAACGAGTATTCAGAATTGCAGCGACGGAGTCCAGAGGATGTCGCGGCATCAGCGCGGGTCTGCTACTCTAATCAACTCGAAACCATGGACCTCGTCATTCGCGCCTCGAAAATACATGTGTACGGTTGCTATACCAAACGCCCGATCCGCCGAAAAACCAGGATCATCGAATACACCGGGCCGCGGATCACGGTGAAGCAGGCGGACGCGCTCTACGACGGCAAGCCGGAAACCTATCTTTTCGGGCTGACTCACAGCAAGCTGGTAATCGATGGCACCGGAATCGCGGCATTTATCAATCATTCCTGCGATCCGAACTGCGAAATCGACGAAATCCGGGGGCGCATTTATGTGTACGCGTTACGCGACATAAAAGCCGGCGAAGAACTTACCTACGATTACAACCTCTATGACGGCGATGACGATGCGCCCTGCCACTGCGGAGCGAAGAATTGCCGCGGGAGCCTATACACCGTGGAGGAGCTGGCGAAGAAGAAGCGACGCGAGGCGCGGAAAAAAAGCGAAGCAAAGAAGAAGCGGTCGCGCGGGAAATCAAGCCAGCAGGGGTAAATCGGCGTTGGAAGAATTGTCGGGCAGCACTTCGGCGATCTGCTTGAGTTCGGGATAGCGTTGCATGAGCGTCGTAGTAGCCCTTCCCTTCCGTCCCGTAACCATGTGTTTCAGTTGAAGTGCGTTCACCGCCGCCTTGGCCTCAAAGTGATTGTTGGTGACGACGTAGGTCACCTCGGCTTTGCCCGCAATGCGCCCAATTTTTTCCTTCCAGCCCTGCAGTTCAGACTCCGCGTAGAGATAGTTATAGCGATCGTTGCGGCTGTCGGATTCGAACCACTGATCGTAATTTCGTCCGTGGAGGCGGACGTAGCCGACGGGAGAGGTGACGTGTTCCGTGGGAGCCAGCGAATAGCCGATTTGCGGCTGATCGATGTTGCAGAAAGAAACATTTTTCTGTTCGAAATAGCGGATGGTGTCGGCGTTGTCCCAGGTCGAATGACGCACTTCAATCACGCGCGGATATTCGATGAATTGGCGGATCAGGGTCTCGATGTACTCGCGGTTCAAGCTAGTGTTCTTGAAGGAAGCGGGGAACTGAATCAGGAGGGCCCCGAACTTGCCGGTCTGGGCCAGGGCATCGAGGCCCTCACGCGCGAGGCGTTCGTCTTGTTCATTGGGGCGAATGGTGGCGGCGGAGGTGGGCTCCATGACGGCGATCGGGGAGTGGGTAAAAGAGCGGTGCAGCTTGGCGGTGAAGCGGAACTCGGGATTGGCGGAGACCTTGCGTCCCCAGATTTTGGCCAGCTCGGGACGGATGTGACCGTAAAACGAGGTGTTGATTTCGACCATGTCGAAGCAACGGGAGAGGTACTCGAGGGGATGCTCCTTACGGCGCTGCATGCCGGGGGGATAGAAAACGCCGTCCCAGTCTTTGTAAGACCACCCGGCAGGGCCGAAACGAATTTGTGGGGAGGCTTCCATGGCGAAGCGAGGACGGGTGGCTGAATGAAGGGTAGCACACCGAGAGCAACTGACCATCCGGGGACGGCAGGCCAGAAGAACGAACTACGGAGGGCACAGAGGGTCACAGAGGAGAAAGAAACATCAACCACTAAGGATCCTAAAGAAGGGAAAAGAACATCAACCACCAAGGACACGAAGGATCACGAAGGAAGACCAAGGGACCGCCGTGGGCTCACAGAGGAGAACAAAAACATTAACCACCAAGGACACCAAGTATCACTAAGGAAGACGAACCCCCGAGGGGAAGAAACCATCAACCACCAAGGACCACTCAGGAACGGCGAATCCGGGATCATTGCGGGTTGTGATGAATGTCACAATCGGGCGTGACACTCCGCACATCGGGGTAGTGATGCAAAACGCTACTCTAGGGTCATCGATTGGGGTGAGAGATCGCCATGACAGAGAAGAAGAAACGGGAAAAAGTCACCGCGGAGATTACGCTGGCGCACCTGGTAGAGTTCGCCCAGGAAGCTGGAATGAGCCTGAACCGGGAGGAGGCGGTGGCCTTCTTTAATCAGAACGGACGCGCCTATGCCATGTGGAAACAAATGATGCAGGCGGGCGAGGAGTACATCAAGGAGACGCTCAAACAGGAGTGCGGGCCAATCGCGGTGCCCCGTCCAGGGGAACGGCGGCGGATGGTCGTCTAATCCAACAGCAGGGCCACCCAGTAAACTCCATTCGGATAGGTAGCGGTCCTGGCGTAGCAACTTCCCACCGAGAACGAGCGCAGAGCGCGATTCCCAACCACTTTTTCCGCCCCTGCCGGCAGGCGACCGGGATCCATGGTCGTGTACCGAAGCACGTAATGGGACTGCGGAGGCAGCGTGTTGAGGGCGTCGGCCTTGGCCATAGCGCAGGCCATTGCCTGGGCTTGGCTGCCATCGGAGCGACTCAGCGCGGGCAAACGGTCCTGATCTCTGAGGCGCTGAAAGCCGGCAGCGATGGTCTCGGTTGCGGCGTCGGGCGGCAGCGTGGGTAGCTGATGACCGAAGTCCTGGACCGCATAGAGACGCTCTCCCAAACGGATCACAGAAAATCCGGCTACGTTGTATTCGGGGTTGAGCAGGTTTTCGCGATGCGGCGGGGAGTGCATGAGCACGTTTTGAAGACCGTCCACGGTTTCGGCAACCGCAACATTTTCTCCGGCGCGATCCAGATGCAGGTTGGAGGATTGGGCAACGCGCTGCGCGAGGGAAGGCTCGCCCGGAAATTGATGAGAGAGCTGCTGTTGGTTAGCCATGGCCTGATTATGGGCAGAGGCGGCGGCGGCGAGACCATCATCGGGGCTGAGGGGAGGAACACCGGCAGCGGCGCGGGCCTGGTTGGCCAAGTCGAGGAGCTGTCGCTCGGCCTGGGAATCCTCACCGGGAGAGGGCTGGTAGTTGGCGGACGTTGCCGGCGCACTCGCCACCTGCGAAGCAGGCTTCGCAGGCGGTGCGCCGGACTTTAAGAGCAGCGCGAAAGAAACGATGAGGGCCCAATCCATAGGAAATGCACCGATACTTAGGTGCAGCGCAAAACTTCCGCTTTGCTTCCCTCACGCTAGACTCTAGAATTCAAGGCAGCACCTTACTATGGGGACATACCTGTTGGCCGTAGTCGCGCTATTGAACGCAGCCCTTTTGTGCGGGCTGGTTGTGCTATTTCGGCACATTAAATCTTCCTCGCAAATACTTGATTACAATGTGCTTTTAGAAGCCACAACGAAGGTACATGACGGACTTTGCCAGAGGTTCAGCGCGGCCACTGCCGATATGGCCAGCCGCTTAGAGGGGACCAAGGGGGACCTACGGCAAGAAGTAACCGACCGACTGAGTACCGGATTCAACCAGATCCGGGGTTCTGTGGAACAGCAACTCACCCTGGGCCGGAAGGAGCAAGCCGAGCGGTTGCTGGAGGTACGCGGAGAGCTGACGCACGCGCTGGCACTGACCACGGGGCAGCTCAAGGTTGAATTTGAGACCTTAAACCGGCAGACCGCGGAAAAACTGGAGTCGATTCGCGGCCGGGTAGACGAGAAGTTGCTGGCCATCACCGACCAGGTACAAAAGAAGCTGGACGAAAATATCAAAGAAGGCTTCGCGCAATTTGAAAAAGTGCAGCAGCACCTGAAGGCGGCCGAAGAACAATTACGCGAAGTCGGCGCCATCGGGCATTCCATTAACGATTTGAATAATCTGCTGAAACTTCCGCATCTGCGAGGAAAGTTCGGCGAAGCTGGGCTGGAACGGCTGCTGTCCGATTTCCTGCCTGCGCACATGTTCGAGATCCAGCCGACACTGCCGGGAGGAGGAAGAGTGGATGCGGTCATTCACTTTCCGGACAGAAGACTGCCGATTGACGCGAAGTTCCCACGCGAGCAGGTGCGGGCGCTGTTCGAAAGTAACGACGAAAAAGAGGTAGACGCTGCGAGAGTCGAATTCGTGCGGGTGATGAGGGCCGAGGCGAAGCGAATCCGGGCTTACATACAGCCAGAGCACGGGACGACGGAAATCGCGCTGATGTATCTGCCAAGCGAAACGCTGTACCTGGAGGCGGTGCGGAACCGCGACCTGGCGGACTGGCTCAACCTGCAGCACGTGTTCCCGGTCTCTCCCAATACCCTGCTGATGACGTTGCAAACCATCGCACTGGTGCACAAATGGTACGAGGTAGCGAGCCGGTTCGAAAAGAGCCGGGTGGAACTGGCCAAGGCGCAAAAATCTTTTGACCACTTCCAGAACCAATTCGAGAATGTGGGCAAGAACCTGAGCAAGGCGCAGGATGCGTTCGATACCGCCGCCAAGCACCTGAAGAGCTATCGCGGCAAAGTAAGCGTGCTGAGCGGACAGGAACAGCTGGAATTGGATACGCCGAAGGGCGAAGAAGAGGGCGGGTCGCTTTCAGAAAAAGCCAGCGCCTGAGTTCAGGACCTGGCAGAGCCAGGATTTCTCAGGGTTTTCACCAGCAATTCAGGATCATCGGAGATGATGCCGTCCACTCGCCAGTCGGCGAAACGCCGCATGCGGGCGGGAGTGTTTACGGTCCAGACAAACACGCGGCGAGCGGCGGCGTGTAACTCGTCGATCAATTGTCGAGTGGCGAGCTTGTGCTCAACCATCACGTACTCTCCGGGTATCCTGGACCATTGCGAGAGCTGAGTTTTGCGGTCACAGATGAGCCCGGTGGGAGAATGGCTGCGGGCCTTGATCTCCCAGAGAACAGCCGGCAGAAACGACGAGATGACAAACTGTTCCTGCGGCGGATATTGGCGGAGGGCCTCGAGCACGGTGGTTTCGATGCCGGTCACCTTGAGTTCGATATCCAAAAACACTCGACGCTGATAGTGTTGCAGCACCTGGTCCAGGGAAACCGGCCCTGAAGAGCGACGGGAAACCTTTGTCTTCCCCGGGGGCCGCGGCTTGGCGGCGAGCAATTGAGAAAAGGTGGAAGATGCGACGGTAAGGCCATACCAACGCGTGTCATGGACAATAACAGCGCGCTTGTCGCGGCTCATGCGCACGTCAAACTCAAAACCATCACAGCCTGCCCGCAGAGCGAAGTCGAAGGATTGGAGAGAATTTTCCTCCAGGTAGCGAATGTCACGTGCTCCACGATGGCCGAGCAGAAGTGGAGGAGCAGGCATGGTTGGGGACATTGTAGGATTGCTCCGTACAGATCAATACACTGAATTTGAAATCCATAGAAATTAATCCAGATCGAAGTCCCGAATCGGTTTGCCCGTATCGGGAGATTCCTTAGCCTTCTTCAGAGCTTCCTGGAATTTTTTCTCGAGGAGGTCGGAAGCGTGTTTCTGCGCTTCTACGGATTGGCGGAATATTGACTCTCGGCGGCTATCTTGTTCTTTCATGGCCTTGGCCGCTTCCTCAATGTCGTTAAAGGTCTTGGGGCGGACGGCGGCAGTATGAGCGATAACAGCTTTTTCCGTGGGATCAACCTTCAGGACAGCGCTACAGCAGGGACAAGTCACCTCGAACGCGACTGCGTTCTTCGCCATAAGCGAGATGATACAGCAAAGACGGGGTCAACGGGGTTCAAGCTTGATGGGCAGGATGTGGAAGACGTAGAGCATTTCCCAGCCCAATAGGAAAATGGAGACGATCACGACCAGGATGGCCACCATCTCTCCCAAATTGAGACGGGAGCGGGCGGGATCGAAACGGCGCCCTACGAGGCTCAAGATGTTGAGGGTGGCGAAGGCGAAGACCAGTATCCAGAGAACGTTATAGATATTGGAGCGCTTGGCGTCGGCAAATTGCAGGGCCACGACGAACGCCGGAAGGAGGCGAGGCAGGCGAGGCACACTCCATGCCAAAGTGGCAGCGCGGGCCAGCAATGGGGTTCGGACCAGGGCCATAGTTCGGAACGATCCAGCTCCGCTGGAAGTGTTGATAGTACCCTGTTTTTGCGGTCGAGTCAGCCTGATCGCTGGCGTGGGGATTCCGGTGGTACAGACCTGCGAGCGGGGCCTAATGCAGGCCTGGTTTAGAATGACGCCCTCATGAAACCTATAGCCGTAGCGATGGTTGCGTTTTGCGTGTTGTCCAGTCCTCCGTGTTTCAGCCAGAAAACCAAGCCTCCGCTGCAATTGAAGGCAGAAGCAGCGGTATCGAGGACGTCCGGGGATATGAAAGTCCCCGGGCTGCATGCTGCAGTGCAGGTGTTGCGGGACCGCTGGGGAGTGGCGCACATTTATGCCCAAGACACTCACGACCTCTTTATGGCGCAGGGTTTCGTCGCGGCGCAGGACCGGCTGTTCCAGATGGAATTGTGGAAACGGTCGGGGCAAGGAAGACTGGCGGAGGTGCTGGGCGAGGGCGCCCTGCTGCGAGATGTAAATGCGCGCCTGCTGCAATATCGCGGCGATATGAAAACGGAGTACGAGAGCTATGCGCCCGACACGAAGGAGATCCTGGAAGCGTTTACGACGGGAATCAACGCCTACATCGAGAGCGTTCGAGGTCATTTACCCATCGAATTTCAGATTGCCGGATTCGGGCCGGAGGCGTGGAAACCCGAAGATTGCCTGAACCGCATGGCCGCATTTTCCATGACGGGAAACTCGTTCAACGAATTAAAACATGCGGCAGTGGTGGCGGCCGTAGGAGCGGAGAAGGCGTCGCGGTTGTTTGAATTCGATCCCGCAGTCAAACTGGATGCATCGCCGAACCTCGACTATCGGGGGTTGTCTGCGAAGCTGTTGCGGAACCTGACCGGTAGCGACTCAAGGATTGAGTTTCCCACCTACGCGCTGGAAGGAAGCAATAACTGGACAGTCTCAGGAAAGTTAACCAAGAGCGGTAAACCGCTTCTGGCCAACGATCCGCACCGGGTGATCGCGGAGCCTTCGCTGCGTTACATGGTGCATTTGGTGGCGCCGGGATGGGACGTGATCGGCGCGGGCGAGCCGGGATTGCCAGGCGTAGCGCTGGGACATAACCAGCACATCGCGTGGGGCTTCACGATCTTCGGACTGGACCAGCAGGACCTTTATGTGGAGGAACTCAACGCGGCGAATCCTCTGCAATACAAAACTGAGAACGGTTGGGAGGAGATGCGAGTCGAGCGCCAGAGTTTCGGGATCCGTGGAGGTCCGACGGTGAGCGTGGACTTGAAGTTCACCCGGCACGGACCGGTGCTCTGGGAGGATGGGAAGCGAGCCTTGGCGTTGCGTTGGGTAGGCGCCGAAGCCGGAACGGCGGGTTACCTGGGATCCCTGGCCGTAGACCGGGCGCAGAACTGGAACGAATTTGAAACGGCCATGGAGCGATGGAAGGTGCCGTCGGAGAACATTGTCTACGCCGACCGGGACGGAAACATCGGCGAGCACTCGACGGGGCTGGCTCCGGTGCGTGAAAAATGGACGGGACTACTGCCGGTTCCTGGAGCCGGCGGATTCGAGTGGAGTGGTTTCGTTCCGAATGCTGAGCTGCCGCATTCGTACAATCCTGCGGCAGGTTTCATTGTGACCGCAAACCACAAGATGATTCCGGAAAATTACGGGTACAAGGTGGGGTATGAATGGGCGCCCGGGTTTCGTATGCGGAGAATCAGCCAGGTTCTGAGTACAGGAAAGAGTTTCGGCGTCGAAGATATGGAGAAGCTGCAAACCGACGTGCTGTCGTTGCCGGCGCAGCAACTGATTGCGTTCCTGCGGCGCGCTCACGCCAGGTCTCCGGAAGCTGAGCTCTTGTTGAAGTGGGATTGCGTGGTGGAGCGCGACTCGGGAGCGGCGGCCCTGTATGAAGTCTGGCTGAAGGAGTTGACGACCGCGTTGATAGAGCGGGCCGCGCCGGAACAGGTCTGGAAAGTGCTGGATGACTGGAGCCCGGCGCAGGTGCTGCATGCGCTTTCTCATCCGAATGCCGAGGTCTTCGGTCAAGATCCGGTAGCGGGGCGGGACCAGTTGCTACGGGAAACGCTGATTCAAGCGACAGAACGAATGGTTGCTCTGCAGGGCGCAGACCGGAGCAAGTGGAATTGGGGCAAGTTGCATGCCGTGCGATTTCGTCATCCTCTCGATCAAGCAACCCAAGCGAAGGGTCTTCTGGACCTGGGACCGGCATCCCGTCCGGGAGACGAGTACACAGTGAATGCCACGGGGTATTACGGCGAGTCATTCGAGCAGGTGTCGGGAGCGAGTTACCGCGAGATTCTGGATACCAGCGACTGGGACCAGTCGGTAGCAGTGAACGCGCCGGGGCAAAGCGGCCAACCGGGGAGCCCACATTATTCGGATTTGCTGCCTTTGTGGGACCAGGGCAAGTACTTCCCTCTTGCCTATTCGAAAGCGGCAGTGGAGAAAGTCACCACCGACCGGCTGACGTTAACGCCGCAGTGAAACGGTTCCGCTTACAATTCACCTATGAAGAACGGAGTGGATACGGTTTTTTTTGATGTCGGGAACACGCTCCTGTTTCCCAATCGCGATGTGATTCTTGCGCCGTTGCGGGAGCGCGCACCCGATCCTTCGCTCGAGTTGTGGCATGCGATCGAGCGGCGCACAAAGCAGGAATTTGATGCGGAGATGAAGGAAGGCCGGGCCGATCATGGTTTCTGGTACCTGTTCTACACCCATCTGTTGGAAGAGTTGCGGATTGAGGATGAGAAATTGCGAAGCCGGCTGGTGGCTGCGACCCAGGTATCGGCGAACTGGGGCAACCTGGTGGAGGGGACGCGAGAGATTCTCAATCGCATCGGATCGCGCTACAAAATTGGAGTGATCTCAAACGCTGACGGAAAAATCGAGGCCTTGCTCTCGACAAACGGGATTGCTGACTGTTTTCGAACGATCACAGACTCCGGGCTGGTAGGTTATGAAAAGCCGCATCCGGCGATCTTTGCGGCCGCGCTCGAGCAGATGAAGGTGGAAGCACAGCAATGCCTCTACGTCGGGGACGTGTACTCTGTCGATTACGTGGGGGCGACCAGGGCCGGGATGCGAGCTACGATCTTCGATGTCGCCGGGGCGTATCGCGAGAATGGATTGCAACGCGTGCAATCCTTGAAAGAATTAGAGGGCTGGCTTCTCCGCTGAGCAACTACATCGGATAAAATCTGTGGCCATGATCCAGGATCGACATTTCCTGTTGTTTTTTTCGGCGGCGGTGTTGCTGGCGGTTGCGCCTGGTCCGGGAATGCTATACGTGCTGGCGCGCACCCTGGCCGGGGGACGAAGAGAAGGCGTGCTTTCTGCCATCGGAACCTTCTTCGGAGGAATGGTGCACGTGCTGGCAGCGGCGATCGGCGTTTCAGTCATCCTGGCCAAATCGGCGCTGGCGTTTGCCACGGTCAAGTATGCGGGCGCGGGATACCTCTGCTTTCTAGGGGCGCGAATGATTATTGACGCGTTCCACAACGATGAGGTGCAGTCTATTGCAGTCGCGCGGACGCGCAACCCGCTTTGGCAGGGCGTGGCGACAGAGGTGTTGAACCCAAAGACGGCGCTTTTCTTTCTGTCGTTCATTCCACAGTTCGTGAACCGCTCGGCGGGCCACGTCTTTCTGCAGTTCGTGGTGTTAGGAACGATCTCGGTGTGCCTGAACACTTCCGCGGATATCGTGGTCACGTTGCTGGCAGGGCCGCTGGGAGAGAGGATCCGATCGTCATCCACCTTCCGGCGACGGCAGCGAACGGTCACCGGTCTCATCATGATTGGGTTGGGAACTTACCTGGCAGGCAGCGAGGCGAAGTAGATCAGATCTCGATCACCTGATGATCGAGGCAATCGGTACGAACCGAGTGGTAGACCTGCTGCAGGAAATCCGTCCCGTAACGCAAAAGAAAGTAGATGCCACCGAGTTGGCGCTCCTGCAAAGTTTTGTGCGGGTAGAGGGCGTTGCTGAGCAAGATGGCGTGGCGACCCAGAACTTCCACACGACGTAACTCCGCGCGTGCCGCGCGCGAACGCAGGCGGCTGATCTGGTACTCCATTTTCGATGCCGCCCGAGTTGCCGCATCGAGCAGCGTAGGATCGAGGCGCGAGAGCGGGCCCTTCACCTGGTCCAGGGAAGCCTGCACCGCAGCGTGCGCATTTTCGAAGGCGGACTGAACATCCTGCGGCAGAGCGCGGCGAGCGAGTTCCTCGCGCAAAGGATCGAGACCCTGGAGGGAATCGTGGAAGGTCAATCCATAGCGGCGAAGGAGGTTTGCGGGCTTGGGTTCTACTATTGTGGCTGAAAAGCGTGGCGTAATCGGAGTGATGCGGCCCAAGAGGGCCTCGTAGACCACCGCGCACTGGGCGAAATAGGCGACCTCGGCCGAGCCTCCTACATAGGCGATGGTGGGAAGAAGATAATCCTGCATCACCGGGCGCAGGAGAACGTTTGCGCTGAAGGCTTCGGGATGGTCCGCGATGCGGCGGAGCAGATCGGGTTTGCTGATCTTGCTGGAGCGGATTTGAAATTCACGGCTGCCATTGGGCTTGCGATGAATGACGGTCCGGCGTCCGTCTTCCAGGGAAAAGAGCAAGGTGGAAGATTCGGTGACTTTGACCTGCTGGTGATAGCCGGCGCGCTCGAGTTCCTTGCCGCGAGCCAGCAGCGCCTGGTCCAGTTCGTCGCTACGGTCGAGCGCGTTGCGAAGCACGGGTTCGGCGATGCGGTGAAATTCGGCGTCTGAGGGATCGAGCAAGATGATGCCAAAATCAGCAAACAGCGTGGCAAACAAACGCGCGAAGGCATCGCCGAAATTGCTGCCTGGGCGATAACTTTCGCGCAGGGCGCCGAGGATGTCGGATTGGCCCAGAATCTCGGAGGCACGGTCGATGACAGCAACGATCTCGTCGTCCAAGGTGATGCGTCCGACCGGGGTGTCGGGCGCGACATGCGCCTGGGTACGAAGCTCATCGAGAGAAAAGTCAGGGCGCGCGATGGAGACATGATTGATCTCGGCGAGGTCATGGTCTTCGGTGGCAAGCCAGAAGATTGGCACTGAATTCACGCCCGCGGCGGTCGCCTGCTCAGCCAATTTGGCCGCCGTCAGCGCTTTGTAGATGGCGAAGACCGGGCCGCCAAACAAGCCGACCTGCTGGCCCGTCACCACGGCAGAAGCGCCGTCGCGGAGGCGGGAGATGTTTTCCAGCGCCCTGGAAGAAGCATTCCATCCGCGGTTCTGGCGTTCGAGAATGGAAGCGACTTGCCCGCGGCGCGCAGGGTCATATGAAGATTGAGCGCGAGGAAGATCCCGAAGAATGTAAGGGGAGGAGGGAAAGAACTTCTGGACCTGCGGGTAATCGTAAAGAAAATCTGAAAAGAGCCGCATAGTATGCGGCACCTGGTGAAAGGGCAGACAGTGCGCGTTCACCGGCATATCTTCCGACGGGTTTTGCATGCGCCAATCATCGGTTGCGACGCCCATTCTACAAGGAACCGTCATTCAGATGTGGCAAAGCCGGGAAAGATGCAGGTTTGTTGGCATGATCCCCCGGGCAAGTAGATTAGACGGCGGTACCGGACCTCGGTCACTGGCGGTCAAAATTCGCGGCCTTCCAGAAGACACGGCCTGAAGCTTGCGCGAGATGCAGGTCGCGGCCGGCATCAAAAGCTTTGACCGAGCAAAAACCGGCGGAAAATAGAGCGAATTGCAATTCGGCCCGGGAATAGCAGCGGGTCACCAGGCGGACCTCGGCTTGGAGGGTGTGATTGGCGGTAATGCTGATGTGGTTCTCTCCTAACCGCGTGCGAGTGTTATAGCTCGGCGTCACTCGACACGAGAAGTTGTCGTCGTGGCGCGTAAAAGATCCGCGCCAGCGTTCTGCGTAAGCCTGCTCGCTGTAAACGTCAAACATGAAAACCCCGCCGGCATAAAGGACGCGGCCGACGTTCGCGCAGACGCGGACGAGTTCCTGAAGCGAGGTAATGTGCGGCAGGCTGTTGTAGGCGCAAATCACCGCCTGGTAACGCTCGGGCGAGGCAAAGTTGCGCATGTCCGCCTGCCGAAATATGGCTCGCGGAACCCTGGCACGCGCCAGACGCAACATCTCTGCGGAGCTGTCGATTCCGTGGACGGTAAATCCATGCTGGGTAAGAGCGTGTGTGAGCTCTCCGGTGCCGCAACAGAGATCAAGGATGCGAGAGCCGGGCGCGAGCTGATCGAGCAACAAAGGCCCGAGAGCCTGCAGGGTGGCGGGCAGGGCTGCCGGTCCGAAGAAATGGTCATAGACCGAGGCGAACACGTCATAAGGCAGTTCTGAGGCTGGCGATGGCATACGGCTGACTCAAGCCGACGGGCGAAGCCTTTCCTGGCGTTTGCCGGCGCGGCTTTTCCTGGTGTATGCCTTGGTCTTTTTGGCGACTTCCGCCAGATGGTTGGGTTTGACGCGGCGGGGCCCGACAAAATCGAGAGGCTTGATGTCGGGAGGAGGAGCGAGGGTGGCCCTCTGCTTAATGCGAGTGAGGGCATTGGCGGGAAACTCCTTGACCTCAAGCAGTTCTTCCCATTGGGTGAACAGGCCATGGCGGCTGCGATGGCGCACGATGCGGTAGGCGACGTTTTTGGCGATTCCGGGCAGCTGGGTGAGTTCCCTGGTAGGGGCGGTATTCAGGTTGATTTTCTCGGGCATGGCGGCGGGTTTAGATGGAGGAAAAGCGGGTGAGGTGGGCCGAAAAAGGGGGCACTCCGGATGGTGCCGACGGTAACCCGGGAGCATCTAATGTAGTGTTTGACTTCCCTTCTGGGGACCCCTAGATTGGAAGTAGATCTTTGAAGGCCAAACCCACCAGTGGGGGCGTCACGGCTTCGACGGAGATGCTTGCGGCCAAGAGGCATGCCGGGGTGCACACACCCGTAATCGCGTGCAAAATGATAATTGCCAATCAACAGATGGCATACGCAGCCTAATT
>Ga0070741_10001315_pt1 | contig 77428 bp, 69 predicted proteins | sample Coa_R1_4_FD_66440 | JGI IMG/M metagenome (GOLD analysis project Ga0070741, IMG submission 66440) | Surface soil microbial communities from Centralia Pennsylvania, which are recovering from an underground coalmine fire - Coalmine... | ecosystem: Environmental > Terrestrial > Soil > Unclassified ...
ATCGTGGACATGACGGCAAAGCTTCTCGGCGCAGCCTTGAATTCGCGCCGCTAGGTCCCCACGCAACGCGTCATTCGAATACTCTCCGGGGGAGGGGTTTGCCCTCGGGAAGTCCCTTTTAACCTTTCTCGCGATTCAGAGGTGCCTCGATGAGTACGGAGGAAAACGGAGGACGCGCGGAGCCTGGCATGCAAGAGGCCGGGATGCCGGAATCGGCATCGCCGCTGGCGGAGCTCGAGCGCCTCCAGCAGGCCCTCACGGAGGCCGAGGAGCGCGCGCGCAGCCACTACGAACAGTATTTGCGCGCCGTCGCGGAGCTCGACAACGTCCGCAAGCGCGCGCAGCGCGATATAGAGGCGGCGAACCGCTACGGCCTCGAGAAGTTCGCCGCCGAGCTGCTGCCCGTGCGCGACAGCCTGGAGCTCGCCGTACAGAGCGCCGGCCAGGCCGACGTCGATGCCCGTAGCCTCAAGCGGGGCCAGGAAGCGACGCTGCAGCTGCTGGTGAAGGCGCTCGAGCGGCTGGGCCTCACGCCCATCAGTCCGGAGGGGGAGCCCTTCGATCCCACCCGGCATGAGGCAATGATGGCCCAGGAGTCCCCCACCGCGAAGCCCAACACGGTGCTGCAGGTGGTGCAGACCGGCTACGAGCTCAACGGCCGGGTGATCCGGCCGGCGAGGGTGATCGTGGCCAAGGCGCCAGCCTAGGGGGGAGAGGCGGGGGCCGGGTCCGTCACCCCATGCAAAAGCCCCCCTCCCGGCCTTGAATCGGCGCCGCGAACACCCAAGAAGTGGGTCGACATCATCCCCCTTTAGAAAGAGATTTCGGCGGAGTAGACACATGGCAAAGGTAATCGGCATCGACCTCGGCACGACCAATTCGTGCGTGGCCATCATGGAGGGCGGCAAGCCCCGGGTGATCGAGAACAGCGAGGGCGACCGTACCACCCCTTCGATCGTCGCCTTCACCAAGGACAACGAGGTGCTGGTCGGCCAGCCGGCCAAGCGTCAGGCGGTCACCAATCCGCAGAACACCCTGTTTGCCATCAAGCGCCTCATCGGACGCAAGTTCGAGGACGAGGTGGTCCAGCGCGACGTCAAGATGGTGCCCTACAAGATCACGCGCGCGGACAACGGTGACGCGTGGGTCGAGGTGCAGGGCAAGAAGATGGCGCCGGCCGAGATCTCCGCCCGGGTTCTCATGAAAATGAAGAAGACGGCGGAGGACTACCTCGGTGAGCCGGTCACCGAGGCCGTGATCACCGTACCTGCCTACTTCAACGACTCCCAGCGCCAGGCGACCAAGGATGCCGGCCGCATCGCCGGTCTCGAAGTCAAGCGCATCATCAACGAGCCGACGGCAGCCTCGCTGGCCTATGGCCTCGACAAAGCGGGCGGTGACCGCAAGATCGCGGTGTATGACCTCGGTGGCGGCACGTTCGACGTCTCGATCATCGAGATCGCGGAAGTCGACGGTGAGCGCCAGTTCGAGGTGCTCTCCACCAATGGCGACACGTTCCTCGGCGGTGAGGATTTCGACCTCAGGATCATCAATTTCCTGGCCGAGGAGTTTCAGAAGGAGTCGGGTGTCGACGTCCGCAAGGACCCGCTGGCCATGCAGCGCCTGAAAGAGGCTGCTGAGAAGGGCAAGATCGAGCTCTCCTCCACCCAGCAGACCGATATCAACCTGCCGTACATCACGGCCGATGCGTCGGGGCCGAAGCACCTCAACATCAAGCTGACCCGGGCGAAGCTCGAGGCGCTGGTGGAGGATCTGGTGCAGAAGACCATCGCGCCCTGCCGCACTGCGCTCAAGGACGCGGGCGTCTCCTCGGGCGACATCGCGGAGGTCATCCTGGTCGGCGGCCAGACGCGCATGCCTCTGGTACAAAAGTATGTGAAGGACTTCTTCGGGCGCGAGCCCCGCAAGGACGTCAATCCTGACGAGGCGGTCGCCGTGGGCGCTGCCATTCAGGCAGGCGTTCTGGCAGGAGAAGTCAAAGACGTGCTGCTGCTCGATGTCACTCCGCTCTCTCTCGGGATCGAGACGCTGCACGGTGTGATGACCAAGCTCATCGAGAAGAACACCACCATCCCGACGAAGGCGTCGCAGGTGTTCTCGACGGCCGATGACAATCAGACCGCCGTGACCATTCACGTGCTGCAGGGCGAGCGCGATCGTGCGGCCGATAACAAGTCCCTCGGCAAGTTCGATCTCAGCGACATTCCGCCTGCTCCGCGTGGCATGCCGCAGATCGAGGTCTCCTTCGACATCGATGCCAACGGCATCCTCAATGTGTCCGCCAAGGACAAGGCGACCGGACGCGAGCAGAAGATCGTGATCAAGGCCTCGAGCGGCCTCACCGAGGACGAGATCAAGCGGATGGTCCGCGATGCCGAGGCGCATGCCGCCGAGGACAAGCGCTTCCGCGAGCTGGTCGAGACCCGTAACAAGGCGGACGGCATGATCCACGCGGTCGAGAGAGGCCTGAAGGATCTCGGCGAGAAGGTCGATGCCGCCGAGCGCGCCAAGGTCGAATCGGCCATCTCGGATCTGCGCACCGCCCTCAAGGGCGATGACCGCAACATCATCGAGAAGAAGACCGAGGCGCTGGCGCAGGCCTCCGCGGGCATCGCGGAGCGCGCCTACGCAACCGGCCAGGCAGGCGCCGAAGGTGCGGGTGCGACGGCCGGCGGCGGTGGCGATGCGCAATCTTCCGGCTCGGCGGGTGGCGCGGCCGGTCAGACCGGGCGTGATGACGTTGTCGATGCCGAATTCGAGGAAGTAAAAGACAAAGGCCGCAAGGCGAGTTAGGCAGTAGAAAAGTAAGTGCATGCCGCCCAGGGCCGTTCCCTGGGCGGCGGGGTCAAGTGCCGTGCCGGCTGGCCGGGCAAAGGCGCCGCAGGCGACTCTTGCCCAGTCGACCAATGGGCGCTGATATGTGACAGTACGCGAGATGTCCAAGGCAGACTACTACAAGGTACTCGACGTACCGAGAACGGCCACCGAGGCGGAGATCAAGAAATCCTATCGCCGTCTGGCGATGAAATATCACCCGGACAGGAATCCCAACGACAAGGAGGCCGAGGAGCGCTTCAAGGAGGCGAAGGAAGCCTGCGAGGTGCTCACCGATCCACAGAAGCGCGCGGCGTACGATCAATACGGCCATGCGGGCGTCGAGGCGGCCGCCGCCAACGCCCGCGGGCGGGCGGGAGGCTTCGGGCCCGGCGATGCGTTCAGCGACATTTTCGGTGACGTGTTCGGCGACATCTTCGGAACCGCGCGGCGCGGTGGCCGCTCGCAGGTCTTTCGCGGCGCGGACCTGCGCTACGAGATCGAGCTCGAGCTTCCCCAGGCCGTCTTCGGGCACACGGTCGAGATCGAGGTACCGAAGCTGTCCGAATGCGAGGTCTGCCATGGCAGCGGTGCCGCCAAGGGCAGCTCGCCGGCAGCGTGCGATACCTGCGGCGGGTCCGGCCAAGTGCGGATCTCGCAGGGCTTCTTTCAGTTGCAGCAGACCTGCCCCCGGTGCAGGGGTACTGGCACGATCGTAAAGAACCCGTGCGATACCTGCCTCGGCCAGGGCCGTGTGCGCCGCATGCGTAATCTCTCAGTGAAGGTCCCCGCGGGCGTCGATACCGGTGATCGGATCCGCCTGGGCGGCGAAGGAGAGGCCGGCCGTAATGGCGGGCCGCCAGGCGATCTATACGTCGAGGTTCACGTCCGCGAGCATGCGATTTTCGAGCGGGACGGAGAGCACCTGAGCTGTGAGGTCCCCATCAGCTTCGCGACTGCGGCCCTCGGCGGCACGGTCGACGTGCCGACCCTCGACGGCGACGTCACCCTGAAGATCCCGGCGGAAACCCAGTCTGGGCGCGTCTTTCGTCTGCGCGACAAGGGTGTGAAGCCGGTGCGCAGCAATTCACGGGGCGACCTCTTCTGCCGGGTCGTGGTGGAGACCCCTGTGCATCTTTCGGCAGAGCAGCGGGAGCTGGTCCGCCGGCTCGAGGAATCGTTGCAGCAGGATCGGCAGCGCCACGCGCCACGCGAGAAAGGCTTCTTCGAGGGCGTGAGACGCTTCTTTTCCGGTGCCTGAGTCGCAGCCATGGCGGGGATGCGGGTCGTCATCGTCGGCGTGAGCGGGCGCATGGGCCAGGCGCTGGTGCGCGTCGCAGGCGAATTCCCGCAAATACGCATCACCGGGGCGGTGGCTTCGGCGGGCAGCCCGAGCCTCGGTCGGGACGCGGCGGTGCTCGCAGGCATGGCCCCGATGGGAATCGAGGTCACGCATGATTTGCCGGCGGCGCTGGCTGCAGGGGACGTCGCAATCGATTTCTCCCAGCCGTATGCGACTCGCGCCAACATTGCCGCCTGCCGCGCCGCCCGCAAGCCGCTCGTCGTCGGCACCACCGGCTTTGCCGCTGAGCTCACCCAGGCGGAGCTCGATGGCGCCGCAGGTGAGATTCCACTCCTCATCGCGCCCAACACCAGCCTGGGAGTCGCGCTACTGATGGAGCTCGTGCGCCGGGCGGCGCGGGTGTTGCCGCCGGAATTCGACATCGAGATCATCGAGGCGCATCACCGGATGAAACGGGACGCGCCATCGGGGACTGCACTGGCCCTGGCGCGCGCAGCGGGCGAGGGGCGGGGGCTGGCCCCATCCGAAGCGCTTTCCGGGGCGTCGGGTGGACGGGTCGGCCCCCGTCGCGACGGGGAGATCGGGTTCGCCGTCGTTCGCGGCGGCGACATCATCGGCGAGCATACGGTGCTCTTCGCCGGATCGGGAGAGGAGCTGCGCCTCGGCCATCGGGCGGGGGATCGCGCCATCTTCGCCCGCGGCGCGCTGAGGGCGGCGCTGTGGCTCCTCGGCAAGCCCCCGGGCTGTTACGGCATGAGCGATATTGTGCATGTGGATCAGGTGCTTGGGTGATTCTCCGCGGCGTTTTTGTCGACCCTTGCCCGAGGAATTTTTCGTGGACACTCAGGCGGGCGGCCCGTAAAATTTCGCCGTAATCCGTGTACGGGTTAGTCCATGCAAGGCGGGAGGATGTTCCACAAGAACACCTCCCGCTTTGTATATCGGCGCAAAGTCGGCATCCTGCCGCTTTGCGCGAGCGCGCTACGCGAACACGCTTCATCCCGCGGCCCCGGGGACGGCCCGGGGCCGCTCACTCAATCGCTTTCGGTCTGAGAGGAAGAGGGGGTGCGCGAGTGACGGGGACAACATACGAGGTGGTTTTGAAGTGAGCGTACCCGCTGTGCTGGCGTTGGCGGATGGCACCATCTTCCGCGGCCAGTCGATTGGTGCCAAGGGCAACACCACGGGTGAAGTCGTTTTCAACACTGCGCTGACGGGCTACCAGGAAATCCTCACCGACCCGTCGTATGCCCGCCAGATCGTCACCCTGACCTGTCCGCACATCGGCAACACCGGTGGCACGCCGGAGGATCTCGAGTCCGCGCAGATCTACGCAGCCGGCCTCATCATCCGTGATCTGCCGCTGCGGGCGAGCAGCTGGCGCGCCAACGAGTCGTTGAGCGAATTCCTGGAGCGCGGACGGGTGGTGGCCATCGCCGGTATCGACACGCGGCGCTTGACACGCATTCTGCGCGAGACCGGCGCGCAGGCCGGCTGCATCATGACCGGTGAGCAGGTGGACACCGCTGCCGCCATCAAGGCGGCCGGCAAGTTCCCGGGCCTGAAGGGCATGGATCTCGCCAAGGTCGTCAGCACCAAGCGCAGCTTCCAGTGGAACGAGGGCAGCGTCTGGCCCGACGGCTCGCGCCCGCCCATCCGCTCGCATCAGCGGCTGCACGTGGTCGCGTATGACTTCGGCATCAAGCGCAACATCCTGCGGCTGTTGTCGGACTTCGGCTGCCGCATGACCGTCGTGCCCGCTCAGACCACCGCCGAAGAGGTGGTGGCGCTCGCGCCCGACGGCATCTTCCTCTCCAACGGCCCCGGCGATCCGGAGCCCTGCGAGTACGCCATCGGTGCGACCCGCAAGCTGCTCGAGAGCGACATCCCCGTGTTCGGGATCTGCCTCGGCCACCAGATCCTGGGGCTGGCCTGCGGCGCGCGCACCATGAAGATGAAGTTCGGCCATCACGGCGCCAACCATCCGGTGCAGGACCTGGATTCCGGCCGGGTGTTCATCACCAGTCAGAATCACGGCTTCGCGGTTGACGAGACGACTCTGCCTGCCAACGTGCGCGCGACGCACCGCTCGCTCTTCGACGGCTCGCTGCAGGGTCTCGCCTTCAAGGACCGGCCGGCATTCGGCTTCCAGGGGCACCCGGAGGCGAGCCCGGGGCCGCACGATCTGAAGCCGCTCTTCGAGCGCTTCAATCACCTCATGCTGCGGCGCCTCCAGACCCAGCTCCGTCAGGCCGAGGAGCAGGCACGCCGCCAGGCCGGCACCCGCTGAGCCGGCTCGAGACAGGACTTCCTTGCCCAAGCGAACTGACATAGAGAGCATCCTCATCATCGGCGCCGGCCCGATCATCATCGGGCAGGCGTGCGAGTTCGACTACTCCGGCGCGCAGGCATGCAAGGCGCTGAAAGAGGAGGGCTACCGGGTCATCCTGGTCAACTCCAACCCCGCCACCATCATGACCGACCCCGGGATGGCGGATGCCATCTACATCGAGCCGGTCAACTGGCTCACGGTGGCGCGCATCATCGAGAAGGAGCACCCGGATGCGCTGTTGCCGACGATGGGCGGGCAGACTGCCCTCAACACGGCGCTCGATCTCGTGCGTGAGGGCGTGCTCGAGAAGCACGGCGTGGAGCTCATCGCCGCCTCCCGGGCCGCCATCGACATGGCCGAGGACCGCGAGCTCTTCCGCAATGCCATGCGGGAGATCGGGCTCGAGACGCCGCGCTCGCAGATCGCGCGCAGCCTCGACGAGGCGTTGAGTGTTGCCGGGGACATCGGCTATCCGGTGGTGATCCGCCCGTCGTTCACGCTCGGCGGCAGCGGCGGCGGCATCGCCTACAACCGGGAGGAGCTCGAGGACATCGTGGCGCGCGGGCTCGACGCCTCGCCGACTTCCGAGGTGCTGCTCGAGGAATCGGTGATCGGCTGGAAAGAGTTCGAGATGGAGGTGGTGCGCGACCACAAGGACAACTGCATCATCGTCTGCTCCATCGAGAACCTCGACCCGATGGGCGTGCATACCGGCGACTCGATCACGGTCGCTCCGGCGCTGACGCTGACGGACAAGGAATATCAGCGCATGCGCGACGCCTCGATCGCGGTGTTGCGCAAGATCGGTGTCGATACGGGCGGCTCGAACGTGCAGTTCGCGGTGAGTCCGCATGACGGGCGGCTGCTCGTCATCGAGATGAATCCGCGGGTCTCGCGCTCCTCCGCGCTCGCCTCCAAGGCGACGGGCTTTCCGATCGCCAAGATCGCCGCCAAGCTCGCCGTCGGCTATACACTCGATGAGCTGAAGAACGACATCACGGGCGGCGCCACGCCGGCCTCGTTCGAGCCGTCGATCGACTACGTGGTCACCAAGATTCCACGCTTCACGTTCGAGAAGTTTCCGGCCGCCAACGATCGCCTGACCACGCAGATGAAGTCGGTGGGCGAGGTCATGGCCATCGGCCGCACCTTCCAGGAATCACTGCAGAAGGCACTGCGCGGCCTCGAGACCGGTCTCGATGGCCTCGTGCCCATCCTCAAGCTGCCGCTCGATGAGGACGGCGAGGCGAAGCTCGCCTACGAGCTGCGCGCCCCCGGAGCCAACCGCCTGCTGTACGTTGCCGATGCGTTCCGCGCCGGCTGGGCGTTCGAGCGGATTGCCGACCTCACCCACATCGACCCCTGGTTCCTCACCGCGATCGAGGATCTGATCGCGGAGGAGAAGCGGATCGGCACGGAAGGCTTCGGTGCGCTCACCGCCGAGCGGCTGCGCTCGCTCAAGCGCAAGGGCTTCTCCGACAGCCGGCTCGGCAGACTCCTCGATCTGCCCGAGAAGGCCGTGCGCACCAAGCGGCACGAGCTCGGCGTCAGGCCCGTCTACAAGCGGGTCGACACCTGCGCGGCGGAATTTGCGACCTCGACCGCTTACCTCTACTCGACCTACGAGGAGGAGTGCGAGGCCCTGCCGACCAGTCGCCGCAAGATCATGATCCTCGGCGGCGGCCCCAACCGCATCGGCCAGGGGATCGAGTTCGATTACTGCTGCGTGCATGCGGCGTTGAGCCTGCGCGAGGACGGGTTCGAGACCATCATGGTCAACTGCAACCCGGAAACGGTCTCGACCGATTACGACACCTCCGACCGGCTGTACTTCGAGCCCCTCACGCTCGAGGACGTGCTCGAGGTCCTCGCCAAGGAGAAGCCCGAGGGTGTCATCGTGCAGTTCGGCGGCCAGACGCCGCTCAAGCTCTCGCGCGCGCTGGAGGAAGCGGGCGCCCCGATCATCGGCACCTCGCCGGATTCGATCGACGTCGCCGAGGACCGCGAGCGCTTCCAGACGCTGGTGCGCAAGCTCGGGCTGAAGCAGCCCGCCAACGCGACGGCGCGCACCGAAGATCAGGCCGTGGTGCTCGCGCGCGAAGTCGGGTTCCCGCTCGTCGTGCGTCCCTCGTACGTGCTCGGCGGGCGCGCCATGGAGATCGTCTTCAACGAGGAGGACCTGCGTGCCTACATGGGCCACGCGGTGCAGGTCTCCAACGACAGTCCGGTGCTGCTCGATCGCTTTCTCGATGTCGCGATCGAGGTCGATGTCGATGCGGTGTGCGATGGCGATGAGGTGCTGATCGGCGGCATCATGGAGCACGTCGAGCAGGCCGGTGTGCATTCCGGCGACTCCGGCTGCTGCCTGCCGCCAAACAGCCTCAGCCGCGAGATGCAGGAGAGCCTGCGTGATCAGACGCGCAAGCTCGCCAAGGCGCTTGCCGTCGTGGGCCTGATGAACATCCAGTTCGCCATCCAGAACGGTGTCATCTACGTGCTGGAGGTCAACCCCCGCGCCTCGCGCACCGTGCCCTTCGTCTCGAAGGCGACGGGTCTGCCGCTTGCGAAGATCGCAGCGCGGGTGATGACCGGCAGGACGCTGCGGGACCAGGGCGTGACCGCAGCTCGCGAGCCGCCGTATTATTCGGTGAAGGAGGCGGTGTTTCCGTTCGTCAAGTTCCCCGAATCCGACCCGATCCTCGGCCCGGAGATGAAATCGACCGGCGAGGTGATGGGGACGGGCCGCACTTTCGGCGAGGCATACGCCAAGGCGCAGACGGCCTCCGGCGTGACGCTGCCGCGCAAGGGCGTTTGCTTCATCAGTGTCCGCGACCGGGACAAACCGGGCGCAGTGGAGCTCGCGCGCCGACTGATCACCAGGGGATTCGAGGTGGTGGCGACCGAAGGCACGACGCGCGCGCTGACGGAAGCCGGCATCACCTGCCGCAAGGTGAACAAGGTACGGGAAGGACGGCCGCACATCGTGGACATGATCAAGAACGACGAGATCGACCTGATCGTCAACACAACCGAGGGCAAGCTCGCGATACGCGAGTCCAACTCCATACGCCGCGAGGCGGTGCACCACCGCGTCACCTACTACACGACACTGGCGGCAGGGCTCGCCACGTGCGAGGCGATGGACCATCTCGATGAGGTCGAAGTAAACCGCCTGCAGGATCTGCACAACGAGGCGTTAAGTGCATGAAACGCACTCCCATGACTTTGCGTGGCGCCGAGGCGCTGCGTACTGAGCTCAAACGGCTGAAAACAGAGGCGCGCCCGGCCGTCATCAAAGCGATCGCCGAGGCGCGCGGCCACGGCGACCTCTCCGAGAACGCGGAGTATCACGCCGCGCGCGAGCAGCAGGGCTTCATCGAAGGCCGGATCTCCGAGATCGAGCAGAAGCTCGGCAGCGCCGAGATCATCGATCCGAGCAAGCTCACGAACACCGGCAAGGTCGTTTTCGGTGCGATCGTGGAGCTCGAGGACCAGGATGGCGGCAACCGCGTGGTCTATCAGGTGGCCGGCGAGGACGAGGCCGACATCCGCGCCGGCAAGATCTCGATCAGCTCGCCCATCGCGCGCGCCCTCGTCGGCAAGTCCGAGGGCGATGTGGTCGACGTCGCCGCGCCGGGCGGCATCCGCTCCTATGAGATCGTGACGGTCCGCTTCGAGTAAAGCGGACCTGCTAGTCTGGAATGACGATTCGCGGCAACTCGGGGCGCGGACGGTAGAGAACGGCCACGTTGCCGATCCGGTGCACGAGTGAGCTGCCGGTGCGCCGGGCGAGCTCTGCGAAAAGCGAGTCGCGGGCCTCCCGATCGCCGCCCGGGGCCTTGATCTTGATGAGCTCGTGGTCCGTGAGCGCCCGCTCGGTCTCGCGGGCGACCGCCTCCGTCAGCCCGGCCGACCCCAGCCGGACGACGGGCTGCAGGTCATGAGCCAAGCCGCGCAGGTGACGGCGCTGGCGATCGGAAAGCAGGGGTGGAGAGGGCGCGCCCGGCATCCCGGCGATTCTACAGGCAGGTAATGGCCAAACGTTTCAAAAGCAGTGAAAAGCTGCTCGCGGCGAGGTCTATCTGCCGCGATCCTGGCGCGGCGCCCCGGCGCCGGAGCCGGTACGCGCTGCCGCGGACAGGGCGTTTATGTGGCGGAGCTGGCGCTCGAGATGGCTGCAAAGGGCCTTGAACGGCGGGGGGATGCCCTGATCAAGGTCTTTCTAGGGACTGGGTGTATCTGCTGGCCAAGGATTTTCGCTTGGTGTAGCGTGCTGGAGGCTGGACCGAGTTCAGGAGTGCACACATTGCCGGGTGCCGGTAGGCGAGGCCGCTTTTGAAGATGAATGATTTGACGAAAAACATCCTCCTATGGGTGGTGATTGTCCTCGTGCTGCTGGCGGTATTCAGCCGCTACATGCCGACCGTCGGCCAGCCGGAGGAGATCAAGTACTCCACCTTCCTGCAGGATGTGAGGGCGCACCAGGTCGACAGCGTCGTCTTCCAGGGGGACATGCTCTATGGCGTGATGAAGGATCACACGCAGTTCAAGACCTACAACCCCGAGACTGACTACACGGCTCTCATCGGCACGCTCGAGAAGAGCGACGTCGGCATCGAGGGGCGTCCGCCGAAGCAGCCGAACTTCCTCGCACAGCTCCTGCTGCAGCTCGCGCCGGCGCTCCTGTTGATCCTCGTTTTCGTCTACATGTTGCGTCAGATGCAGGGTGCCTCCGGCGGCCGGGGCGCGATGTCCTTCGGCAAGAGCCGCGCGCGCCTCCTCGGGGAGGATCAGGTGAATGTCACCTTCGCCGATGTCGCGGGGGTGGATGAGGCCAAGCAGGAAGTCTCCGAGATCGTCGACTTCCTCAAGGACCCGGGAAAATTCCAGAAGCTCGGCGGCAAGATTCCGAAGGGCGTGCTCATGGTGGGCTCGCCCGGGACGGGCAAGACGCTGCTCGCGCGCGCCATCGCCGGCGAGGCGAAGGTTCCCTTCTTCACGATCTCAGGCTCGGACTTCGTGGAGATGTTCGTGGGCGTTGGTGCCTCGCGCGTGCGCGACATGTTCGAGCAGGCGAAAAAGCACGCCCCCTGCATCATCTTCATCGATGAGATCGATGCGGTCGGCCGTCACCGTGGCGCGGGCCTCGGTGGCGGACACGATGAGCGCGAGCAGACGCTGAACCAACTCCTCGTGGAGATGGACGGCTTCGAGGGCAACGAAGGCATCATCGTCATCGCGGCCACCAACCGTCCGGACGTTCTCGACCCGGCGCTGCTGCGGCCGGGCCGCTTCGACCGTCAGGTCGTCGTGCCGCTGCCGGACGTGCGCGGACGGGAGCAGATTCTGCGCGTGCACATGCGGCGCGTGCCGCTTGCGGACGATGTCAAGCCGGCGCTGATCGCGCGCGGCACGCCGGGGTTTTCCGGAGCCGACCTCGCCAACCTGGTCAACGAGGCCGCCCTGTTCGCCGCCCGAGCCAACAGGCGCATCGTCGGCATGGAGGAGTTCGAGCGGGCCAAGGACAAGATCATGATGGGCGCGGAGCGGCGCTCCATGGTCATGACCGAGGACGAGAAGCGCATGACGGCCTATCACGAGTCCGGCCACGCGATCGTCGGCATGACCGTGCCGGAGCACGATCCGGTCTACAAGGTGACCATCATCCCGCGCGGCCGCGCCCTCGGGGTGACGCAGTTCCTGCCGGAGCAGGATCGCTACAGCATGTCGAAACGGCGGTTGGAGAGCGCGATTGCGACGCTCTTCGGCGGCCGCATCGCCGAGGAGCTGATCTTCGGGCCGGAGTCGGTGACGACCGGCGCCTCGAACGACATCGAGCGGGCTACGGAGCTCGCGCGCAACATGGTCACGAAATGGGGTCTGTCCGACAAGCTCGGGCCGCTCACGTATTCGGAGGAAACCGGTGAGGTGTTCCTCGGGCGCAGCGTGACGCAGCACAAGCAGGTGTCGGATGTCACGGCGCATGCAATCGATGAGGAGGTGCGGCGTGTCATCGAGGGCAACTATCAACGGGCGCGTCAGATTCTGACGAGCGCGCTGGAGAAGCTGCACATCATGGCGGATGCGCTCATGAAGTATGAGACCATCGATGAGGAGCAGCTGAAGGACATCATGGCGGGAAGGCCGCCCAAGCCGCCGGCGGGGTGGGACGATACGCTGTCCAACCGGCCGCCGTCAGCGCCTGCGGTGGGGACTGCAGCGGCGGCTCCGGGCAGCGCGATCGGGCCGCCTGCGGGACAGCACTGACAGTAGGAGCTTAGGAGGGGATTTCACTCGGGTGTCCGCGAGGGCACGGCCGTGAAATCTTCTTGCCGGGGGACGCCGTGAATCCTGGCTCGCGGGCTCGCGCCCGTTCGCCTCATCCCTGGAGGCTCAGTTCCGCCATCCCTGGCTCCACAAGCCCCCGGCAAGAAGATTTCACGTCCATGCCCTTGCTCTTTCACGAGATCGGGCTTGGATAAATCACATTCGGTGCTTCATTGCAGGGGACGGGTGCTCGGGCTCGAGCGACCTGCCGTCATGGGGGTCCTGAACGTGACGCCTGATTCGTTTTCGGACGGCGGGCGGTTCGTTCGGCTGGACGATGCAGTTGCACGGGGGCTGCAGATGGCGGAGGAGGGGGCGGCCGTCATCGATGTGGGCGGAGAATCCACGCGGCCTGGGGCGCAGCCCGTAGACCTCGACGAGGAGTTGCGACGGGTCGTCCCGGTGATTGCGCGGCTGCGCGATCGCACGCCGGCCATTCTCTCGGTTGACACCAGCAAACCGGAAGTCATGCACGCGGCGGCCGCGGCGGGCGCCGCCATGATCAACGACGTACGGGCACTTCAGGCGCCGGGTGCTCTCGAGGCAGCGGTGATATCCGGCTGTGCGGTTTGTCTCATGCACATGCTCGGCGAACCGCGCTCGATGCAGGACTCGCCTGAGTACGTCGATGTGGTGGCGGAAGTCCGGGAGTTCCTCGGGACGAGGGTTGAGGCCTGCCTCGATGCAGGGCTGCCTGCCGAGCGCATCGTGCTCGACCCCGGGTTCGGCTTCGGCAAGACCCTGGCGCACAATCTGGAGCTGCTGCGCCATCTCGGCGAGCTGTCGGTGCATGGGCTCCCCATCCTTGCGGGTTTGTCGCGCAAGTCGATGGTGGGGGCGCTCACCGGGCGGCCAGCGGGCGAGAGGGCCCATGGCAGCATCGCCCTTGCGGTGATTGCAGCCCTCAATGGCGCGCGTATCCTTCGTGTCCACGACGTGGCCGCGACCGTTGACGCACTGCGTGTGGCGGCCGCGGTCGCTGGCATGCCCGGTCGGCAAACCTGAGAGGCGCATTCATTGACGCGAGAATATTTCGGCACTGATGGTGTCAGGGGCAGTGTGGGGGAGCACCCCATGACCGTGGACTTCGCGCTGAACCTCGCGAGCGCTGCGGCGCGAGTGCTCGTGCCCGAGGGGGGTACCGTCCTCATCGGCAAGGACACGCGGCTTTCCGGCTACATGTTCGAATCGGCCCTCGAGGCTGGCTTCGTCGCTTCCGGCGTCAACGTGATGCTGATAGGGCCGTTGCCGACGCCGGGTATCGCCTATATGACGCGCCATTTCAACTGTGACTTCGGCATCGTCATCAGCGCCTCGCACAATCCGTACGACGACAACGGCATCAAGTTCTTCGATCGCAGCGGCGCGAAGCTCTCCGATGAGCTCGAGGAGCGCATCGAGGCCGAGCTGTCCAAACCCGTCGTCACCCGTACTTCCCGCAGCCTGGGAAAAGCCAGCCGCGTCGACCGCTCGCGCGTGCAGTACCAGGAGTTCTGCGCCTCCACGCTGCCGAGCGGCGTTGACCTCGCCGGACTGAAGATCGTCGTCGATTGCGCCAACGGCGCCGCCTACAAAGTCGGTCCCCGGGTGCTCGCCGACCTCGGTGCCGAGATCGTCCCCATCGGTTGCTCGCCGAACGGCCGCAACATCAACGACGGTTGCGGCTCCACGGCGCCCGAGCTCCTGCAGCTGACCGTCCCGGGCGTGCGCGCACACGTGGGCCTCGCGCTGGATGGGGACGGCGACCGCCTCGTCATGGTCGATCACCTCGGCCGCATTCTCGATGGCGATCAGCTCCTTTACATCATTGCGCAGGCGCGCCGCAGCAGCGGCTCCCTCAAGGGTCCGGTGGTCGGCACCGTGATGAGCAACCTCGGTCTGGAGGTGGCGCTGCGCGAGGGTGGCATCGATTTCCAACGCGCGCCGGTCGGCGATCGCTACGTGCTCAGCCTCCTGCGCGAGACAGGCGGCATCCTCGGCGGCGAGACCTCCGGCCACATCATATGCCTCGACAAGACCACGACCGGTGATGGCATCGTGAGCGCTCTGCAGGTGCTCGCCGTCATGAAGCAGACGGGACGGTCCCTCGCCGAGCTCGCCTCCGGCATGCGAAAGTTCCCACAGGTGCTGCTCAACGTGAAGGTCGCGGCCCGCTTCGATCCTGCCACGGTGCCGGCCGTCCGCGAGGCAGTGCAACGCATCGAAAAACGCATGAACGGCCAGGGCCGAGTGGTGTTGCGTCCCTCGGGCACGGAGCCCGTGATCCGCGTCATGGTCGAAGGTCGCGATGAAGGCGCCACCCGAGCCGCCGCCACCGAACTCGCCGAGGTCGTCCGCACCGCCGCCGGTTGAGCGTTGCGCTGTCTAGCCCCCGCCGCTATCATCGCGCCCCCGTCCGCCGGGCGGGCGGCTGGACGACGACGCCGGTCCGCAGGGCTCGGCGCACGATGCGCCGAGCAACCGCCGCAGGCGACTACAGCCCAAATAGGTCCGATATAGAATGCGCCGCCCCATCGTTGCCGGTAACTGGAAAATGCACGGGACGCGCAGCGAGAATGCGCGCCTCATCGAGGAGATCGTCTCCCGCTATCCCGCCGCTCCGGCTGCCGACTGCATCGTCTGCCCGCCTTACGTGTATCTGCAGGAAGTCGGCAGGCTGTTGCGGGATTCCACCGTCCTTCTGGGCGCACAGGATGTTTGCGCCGATGCCCAGGGCGCGTTCACCGGCGAGGTCTCGGCCACGATGCTCAAGGACATCGGCTGCCGGTACGTCATCGTCGGGCACTCCGAGCGGCGGCTTCTTTATCGCGAGAGCGATCAGCTCGTCGCCCGCAAGTTCGCGGCGGCTCACGCCAAGACCCTGGTGCCCATTCTCTGCGTCGGCGAGCAGCTGGCGGATCGTGAGACCGGCCGCACCGGCGAGGTAGTGGCGCGTCAGCTCGATGCGGTCCTCGAGCTTTGCGGTGCGGCGACGTTGGCGAGCGCCGTGATCGCCTACGAGCCGGTCTGGGCGATCGGCACCGGGCGCAACGCCACGCCGGAGCAGGCCCAGGAAGTCCATGCCTTCATCCGCGCCCGCATCGCCGCCCGGGATGCTACAATCGCAGACGGCACCCGTATTCTTTACGGCGGCAGCGTCAAGGCGAGCAATGCAGCGGAGCTCTTTGCCATGCCCGACGTCGATGGCGGTCTGATCGGCGGCGCGTCGCTCAAAGCGGATGAATTCCTTGCGATCCTGACCGCGTCCGGATCGCGGTAGATATTTATGTTGCACGCATTTCTGATAGTCGTTCAGGTCGTCTCGGCGCTCTGCATCCTCGCACTGGTGATGCTGCAGCGCGGCAAGGGGGCGGAGGCGGGCGCCGGTTTCGGCGCGGGCGCCTCCGGCACCGTTTTCGGTGCCCGCGGCGCGACCACCGCGCTGTCGCGGGCCACCGCGATTTTCGCCGCGATCTTCATGCTCAACAGCCTGGCGCTGACCTACCTCGCGACCCACTCGCACGAGCAGACGAAGACGATTCTGGACATCGCCGGTCAGCCGCAGGCGCCGGCACCTGGTACGACGCGCCCGTCCAACTCGGCGCCAGCGCCGCAGCGCGCGCCGGCTCCGAGGCCGAGCGCGCCGCCGCAACCGCAGAAGTGATCCCGGTCCTCCGCAGGCCGGAGCCCGGATCGAGCGCACGTTTGATATTGCCGACGTGGTGGAATTGGTAGACACACTAGCTTGAGGGGCTAGCGCCGCAAGGTGTGGGAGTTCGAATCTCCCCGTCGGCACCAACGAACCGCCGGGAGCGGTTCATAACGACAGACATGTCGGCCCCGGCGGTAGCCGGGGCGAGGCCCAGGAGGGGCCGAGTAAAACGTTTCGAGCGCTGCTACAATGGGCGGCTTCCAGCGGGAGCACGCAGCGACAAGACTCGCGCAGCTCGTCGTGGCAGCTTTGTTTCGGGCGAGACGCATGCTGACCAATTATCTGCCGATACTGATCTTCCTCGTCATCGCGACAGGACTCGCGCTGGTCCTGCTCACGCTCGGCACGGGCATTGGACGGTTCTTCTCCCGCAACCCGGGCGATCGCGACAAGCTCTCTCCGTACGAGTGCGGCTTCGAGGCGTTCGAGGACAGCCGCATGAAGTTCGACGTGCGCTACTACCTCGTCGCCATTCTGTTCATCGTGTTCGACCTCGAGATCGCCTTCCTCTTTCCATGGGCGGTGGCACTCGGCAAGATCGGCCTCGCGGGCCTCATCGCGATGGGCGTATTCCTCGCCATCCTCGTCGTCGGATTCATCTACGAGTGGAAGAAGGGGGCGCTGGAGTGGGACTAGATCCGGAGGGCGCAGAAGGCTTCGCGCAGCGCGGCTTTCTCACCACGCAGGTCGACAACCTTCTCAACTGGGCGCGCACCGGCTCTCTCTGGCCGATGACCTTCGGGCTGGCCTGCTGCGCCGTGGAGATGATGCATGCCGGCGCCTCGCGCTACGATCTCGATCGGTTCGGCGTGGTCTTTCGTCCGAGTCCGCGCCAATCCGATGTGATGATCGTCGCCGGGACCCTGGTCAATAAGATGGCCCCGGCCCTGCGCAAGGTCTATGACCAGATGGCAGAGCCGCGCTGGGTGATCTCCATGGGGTCATGCGCCAATGGTGGCGGCTACTACCACTACTCGTACTCGGTGGTACGCGGCTGCGATCGCATCGTGCCGGTCGATGTCTACGTGCCGGGCTGTCCGCCGACCGCCGAGGCGCTGGTATACGGCATCATCCAGCTGCAGAAGAAGATCGCGCGCACCAGCACGATCGCCAGGTAGACCGGACACCGAGATGGCAGAACCAACTCCCTCGCCGGACGAGAAGGCCGTGGACGGCGCAATCCCGACTGCGGCCGATCTGTCGCACAACATCGAGGCGCGCCTGCAGGCTGCGGTACAGCGCCTGCCGTCGCTGCCGGGTGAGCTCGCCTACGAAGTGAGGCCGGAGGCGTTGCTCGAAGTCTGCCGGACGCTGCGGGATGCGCCGGAATTCCGGTTCGAGATGCTGATGGATCTCGCGGGCGTCGACTATCTGCACTACGCGCGCGACGAATGGCAGACCGACACCGCCACCCGCTCCGGCTTCAGCAGGGGCAGGGTCGCGCGCACGGCAGCCCCTGAGCCGGACATGGCGGGCCGCTTTGCCGTCGTCTATCAGTTGCTCTCGATCACCCACAACACGCGGTTGCGGCTGCGCGTGAAGTGCCCCGACACGCAGGAGCCGACGGTCGATTCCGTAACGGAGGTATGGGCGGGCGCCAACTGGTTCGAGCGCGAGGCGTTCGATCTTTTCGGTATCCTCTTCCGGGGCCACCCGGACCTGCGGCGGCTGCTCACCGACTACGGCTTCATCGGACATCCGTTCCGCAAGGATTTCCCGCTCATCGGCAACGTCGAGGTGCAGTACGACCCGGAGAAGAAACGCGTCGTGTACCAGCCCGTGAGCATCGTGCCGCGCGTGCTGGTGCCGAAGGTGATCCGCCACGATCACCGCTACGAGGCGGCGCTCAAAGACCCGGAGGCACCCCGCTGATGGCCGCGACCCCGCTGAGCGAGATCCGCAACTACACGATGAACTTCGGCCCGCAGCATCCGGCGGCTCACGGTGTGCTGCGCCTCGTGCTGGAGATGGACGGCGAGGTCATCCAGAAGGCCGATCCGCACATCGGCCTGCTGCACCGGGGGACGGAGAAGCTCGCCGAATCGAAGCCCTTCAACCAGTCGATCGGCTACATGGACCGGTTGGACTACGTCTCCATGATGTGCAACGAGCATGCCTATGTGCTCGCGATCGAGAAGCTCCTCGGCATCACGCCGCCGGAGCGCGCGCAATACATCCGCGTGATGTTCGATGAGATCACGCGCATCCTCAATCACCTCATGTGGCTCGGCGCCCATGCGCTCGACATCGGCGCGATGACCGTGTTCCTTCTCTGCTTCAAGGAGCGGGAGGAGCTGATGGACGTGTACGAGGCGGTCTCCGGCACGCGCATGCACGCCACCTACTATCGGCCCGGCGGCGTCTACCGCGATCTGCCGGCGACGATGCCGAAGTATCAGCCATCGAAGTGGCGCTCGCAGAAGGAAGTCGACCGGCTGAACGAGGCGCGCGCCGGCGGCATGCTCGATTTCATCGAGACGTTCACCCAGCGGTTCCCGGCCTCCATCGACGACTACGAGGCGCTGCTCACCGACAATCGCATCTGGAAGCAGCGCACGGTCAACATCGGCGTGGTCTCGCCGGAGCGGGCGATGCAGCTCGGGTTCTCGGGACCGATGTTGCGCGGATCCGGCATCGTGTGGGACCTGCGCAAGAAGCAGCCCTACGAGGTTTATGACCGCATGGACTTCGACATCCCGGTCGGAGTCAACGGTGATTGCTACGACCGTTACCTCGTGCGCGTGGAGGAAATGCGGCAGTCGAACCGCATCGTGCGCCAGTGCATCGACTGGCTGCGCAGCAACCCCGGCCCGGTGATGATCGATGACCGCAAGGTCCGCCCGCCGCGCCGCGAGCAGATGAAGGCCGACATGGAATCGCTCATCCATCACTTCAAGTTCTTCACCGAGGGCTACGAGGTGCCGGAGGGAGAGACTTACGCCGCGGTGGAGGCGCCGAAGGGCGAGTTCGGGATCTATCTCATCTCCGATGGCGCCAACAAGCCCTATCGCCTCAAGTGCCGCGCGCCCGGATTCCCGCACCTCGCCGCGCTGGAGGAGATGGTCAGGGGCCACATGCTGGCGGATGTGGTCGCGGTGATCGGCACACAGGACATCGTCTTCGGGGAAATCGACCGTTGAGCACCGATACCGAGACTCGAGCCGCCGGCGCGCAACCGGGCGCCACTTCGGCCCTCTCCGAGCATACCCGGCTGGAGATCGATCACTGGGTCGCCAAGTTTCCGCCCGGAAGGCATCGCTCGGCGTGCATCGCTGCGCTGCGGGCCGCCCAGGAGCAGAACAACGGCTACCTGACCGCGGAGCTGATGGATGCCGTGGCCGCGTACCTCGGCCTGCCCCCCATCCAGGTCTACGAGGTCGCCAGCTTTTACTCCATGCTCGAGACGCACCCCTGCGGCCGGCACCACGTCAGCATCTGCACCAACATCTCCTGCATGCTGAATGGCGGCGAGGATCTCGTGGCACATGCCGAGCGCAAGCTCGGCATCAAGCTCAACGAGAGCACTCCCGACGGGCGCATCTTCCTCAAGCGCGAAGAGGAATGCCTCGCAGCCTGCACCGGCGCGCCGATGATGATGGTCGATCATGTCTTTCACGAGCATCTCACTCCGGAGAAGCTCGATCAGATTCTCGATGAGCTGAAATAGCGACCATGGCCGTAAGTCCCGACAAGATGAATCTAGTCGTGTTCGAGCCCCTGAAGCTCGAGCGTCCCTGGGAGCTCGCCACTTACCGCAAGATCGGCGGCTACGAGGCGTGGGAGAAGATCCTCGCCGAGAAGCCGCCGCGCGAGCAGATCATCGATGCGGTGAAGGCATCGGGTTTGCGCGGCCGCGGCGGCGCGGGCTTTCCGACCGGCACCAAGTGGAGCTTCATGCCGCGCAACTCGCCGGTGCAGAAGTATCTCGTCTGCAACTCCGATGAGAGCGAGCCCGGCACCTGCCACGACCGGGACATCCTGCGCTACAACCCCCACTCGCTCATCGAGGGGCTCGCGATCGGTGGCTACGCCACCAATTCGACCGTCGCCTACAACTACATCCGCGGCGAGTTTCTCGGCGAGCCGGTGCCGCGCTTCGAGGCGGCGCTGCAGGAGGCTTACGATGCGGGCCTCCTCGGCAAGAACATCCGCGGCACCGGAATCGACTTCGACATCCATACCTTCGTCGGCGCAGGCGCCTACATCTGCGGGGAGGAGACCGCGCTCCTCGACTCGCTGGAGGGCAAGACCGGCAAGCCGCGCTTCAAGCCGCCGTTTCCGGCCAACTTCGGGCTCTACGGCCAGCCGACCACGATCAACAACACGCAAAGCTATGCCTCGGTGCCGACGATCCTGCGGAAAGGGCCGCAGTGGTTCGCCGCGCTCGGGCCGCCGAACTCCGGCGGCACCGTGATCTTCTCGGTCTCGGGCCACGTGGCGAAGGCCGGGAACTTCGAGGTGCCGCTCGGCACCCCGTTCAAGGACCTGCTCGAGCTCGCGGGCGGCGTCCGCGGCGGCCGGGTCCTCAAGGCGGTGATCCCGGGTGGCGCGTCCGTTCCCGTGGTGAAGGGCGAGGTGATGCTCAAGACCAACATGGACTACGACTCGCTGCGCGCCGCCGGCTCGGCGATCGGCTCCGCGGCCGTCATCGTCATGGACGAGACCACCTGCATGGTGCGGGTGCTCGAGCGGATCTCGCGCTTCTTCATGTCGGAGTCGTGCGGCCAGTGCACTCCCTGCCGCGAAGGCACGGGCTGGATGAACCGGCTGCTGAAGCGGGTTCTCGCAGGCCAGGCGCGCCGCGAGGAGCTGTCGCTCCTCGTCGATGTCGCCAACCGCATCGAGGGTCATACCATCTGTGCGCTCGGGGATGCCTCCGCCTGGCCGGTGCAGAGCTTCCTCAAGCACTTCCGGCACGAGTTCGAGTACATGATCGATCACGGCGGCCGCAGCATCGTCGCGGACCAGCTCGGGGCGCGGGCGGCATAACATGGCTGAAGAGTTCGTCAACGTCGAGATCAACGGCAAGCCGGTCAAGGCCCGCAAGGGCGAGATGATCATCCGCGTCACCGACGCGCACGGCACCTACGTGCCGCGCTTCTGCTATCACGACAAGCTCTCCGTGGCGGCCAACTGCCGCATGTGCCTGGTCGAGGTGGAGAAGGCGCCGAAGCCCATGCCGGCCTGCGCCACTCCGGTGGCCGAGGGCATGAAGATCTTCACGGACTCGCCGCGGGCGATCGGTGCACAGCGTGCGACCATGGAGTTCCTGCTCATCAACCATCCGCTCGACTGCCCGATCTGCGATCAGGGCGGGGAGTGCGAGCTCCAGGACCTGGCGGTCGGCTTCGGTCGCGACATCTCCCGCTTCAGTGAGCGCAAGCGCTCGGTGCAGGATGAGAACCTGGGTCCCCTCATCGCCACCGACATGACACGGTGCATTCACTGCACCCGCTGCATCCGCTTCACCGAGGAAATCGCCGGCATGCAGGAGCTCGGCATGATCGGCCGCGGCGAGCAGATGAAGGTGCGCACCTACATCGAGAGCACCGTGCATCACGAGCTCTCCGGCAATGTGATCGATCTCTGCCCGGTCGGCGCCCTCGTATCCAAGCCCTACCGCTTCACCGCCAGGGCCTGGGAGATGAGTTCGGTGCCGCTCGTCTCGCCGCATGACGGCACGGGCAGCAACCTCTTCGGACACGTGCTGCGTGGCCGGCTCATGCGGGTGGTGCCGCGGGAGAACGAGGCGATCAACGAGACCTGGATCGCCGACCGCGACCGCTTCAGCTACGAGGGCATCTACTGCGACGACCGGCTGGAACGCCCGATGATCCGCAAGGGCGGCGCCCGCGATGGAGAGTGGGTCGAGACCGACTGGGAGACCGCACTGGCCAAAGCAGCGGAAGGGCTGCGTGACCGTGGGGCGGATCTCGGTGTACTGGCGAGTGCCTCGGGGACGCTCGAGGAGCTCTATCTCGCCGGCCGCATCGCCCGTGGGCTCGGGAGCGGCAACATCGACTCGCGCCTGCGCCAGCGGGATTTCCGCGATCAGGTCGCGGATCCTCTCTATCCGAATCTCGGGCTGCGCATTGCCGACATCGATGTCCTGCAGGGCCTGCTGCTCGTCGGCTGCAACCTGCGGCGGGAGGTGCCCATCCTGGCGCACCGCGTGCGCAAAGCGGCGCGGCGGGGCGCGAAAGTGGCGCTGCTCAATCCGGCCGTTTTCAACTACTACTTTCCGGTCACGGCCTATGTCGAGTCGGCGCCCGCCCGTCAGGTGATCGATCTCGCGGCCGTCCTGCGAGCGGCTGCGGAAGCGGCGGGCGCCGCGGTTCCGGCGCACCTCTCTCAGGTGGTGGGTGGCGCGCAGATCGGCGAACACCATCGCGCGGCCGCTGCGGCGCTGGCCTCAGGAGAGAAGCGGGCCGTGTGGCTGGGCGCGCTCGCGCTGCGCCATCCCCGCTTCGCCGACCTCAGGGCCCTCGCCGCAGCCCTGGCCCAGGTGACCGGGGCCACTCTCGGCGTGCTTGCGGAGGGCGCGAACGCCGCCGGAGCTCATCTGGCAGGCGCCGTGCCGCACCGGGAGGCCGGTGGCAAGCCTGCGGCCTCGCCCGGCCTGACGGCGGCCGACATGTTGGATCGGTCGCTCAAGTCCTATCTTCTGCTCGGCGGTCTCGAGCCGTGGATCGATGCGCCGGAGGCCGATGCCGCACGCTCGCTCGCGCAGGCGGAGGCCGTCGTCGCCATCACGCCTTTCGTGAGCGAGGCTCTGCGCAAGGTCGCTCACGTTCTGCTACCCGCAGGGACCTTTGCTGAGACTTCCGGCACGTACGTCAATCTGGAAGGGGTCTGGCAGAGTCAGACGGGCGCCGCCGCCCCTGTCGGGCAAGCGCGTCCGGGCTGGAAGATCCTGCGCGTGCTCGGCAACCTGCTCGGTCTCACCGGCTTCGATTACGAGTCCTCGGAGGATGTCCGGGCCGAGTTGGAGACACTCGTGGGTGCGCCAACGGCCTATTCGATGCCGGCCTATGCAGGCAAGCACGCGGTCGGGCAGGCTGCGGACGGCGAGCCTTCAGCGGGCGTAGTCGATATTCCGATGTACCAGATCGATGCGTTGGTACGCCGTGCTCCCTCCCTGCAAAGAACCCGCGAAGGCCGCACGCCCGCGGTGACCTACTGACCATGCCGCAACAACTTGCCATGGCCTGGGCCTCGCTCCCGGGCATCGTCCGGACGACGGTATGGATCGTGATCGTCACGGTCGCGCTCATCATCTGCGTCGCCCTCCTGACGCTCTGGGAGCGCAAGGTCATCGGCTGGATGCAGCTGCGCCGGGGTCCGAACCGCGTGACTCTCTTCGGCCTCTTCCCGGGACTTGGGCAGCCGTTCGCGGACGTCTTCAAGCTGCTCACCAAGGAAGTGGTCATCCCGACGAACGCCAACAAATTCCTCTTCCGCGTGGCGCCGATGATCGCGCTCATCCCGGCGTTCGCGGCCTGGGCGGTGATCCCGCTCTCGCCGGAGCTGGTCATCTCCCAGGCCAACGCCGGGCTTCTCTATCTGCTGGCGCTCACCTCCATGGGGGTGTACGGAGTCATCATTGCCGGCTGGGCCGCGAACTCGAAGTATGCGTTTCTCGGCGCGTTGCGCTCGGCAGCGCAGATGGTGGCTTACGAGATCGCCATGGGGTTCGCCCTCGTCGGTGTGCTGATGGCCGCCGGCAGCATGAATCTCGGCACCATCGTTCGCACCCAGGAGGGCGGGGTGCTCTCCTGGAACTGGTTCTGGCTGTTCCCGCTCTTCGTCGTCTACTTCATCTCCGGTGTCGCCGAGACCAATCGCGCGCCGTTCGATGTCGCCGAGGGCGAGTCGGAGATCGTCGCGGGCTTTCATGTCGAGTATTCCGGGATCGCCTTCGCGCTCTTCTTCCTCGCCGAGTACGCCAACATGATTCTCATCTCGGCGCTGACGGCGGTGTTCTTCTTCGGCGGGTGGCTTTCGCCCTGGCAGGGGTATCCGGGCATTGGCGGCACCATTCTCGGTGAGCCGAGCTTTTTCTGGCTGGGATTGAAGATCTTCCTGTTCCTGTTCCTGTTCCTGTGGCTGCGGGCCACATTCCCGCGTTACCGCTACGATCAGATCATGCGGCTCGGCTGGAAGGCGCTGATTCCCGTGACGCTCGTGTGGATCGGGGTGGAGATGGTGCTCGAGGCCTATCACATAGGCCCCTGGGCGAGGCCCTGGTTTCACTAGAAGGAGGTGAGGCAATGGCGAATCCGCTGAAGACATTCCTCATGCCGGAGCTCATCAAGGGACTCTCGGTGACGGCGCGCACTTTCTTCGCGCGCAAGTACACGCTCAACTACCCGGAGGAGAAGACTCCGCAGTCGCCGCGCTTCCGCGGGCTGCACGCGCTGCGCCGCTACGGCAACGGCCAGGAGCGCTGCATCGCCTGCAAGCTCTGCGAAGCGGTCTGTCCGGCCGTATGCATCACGATCGACTCGGATGTCTCCCAGGATGGCACGCGGCGCACCACGCGCTATGACATCGATCTTTTCAAGTGCATCTACTGCGGCTTCTGCGAGGAGGCCTGCCCGGTGGATGCCATCGTGCTCACCCGCATACACGAATACCACATGGAGCATCGCGGCGAGAACATCATGAGCAAGGACAAGCTGCTCGCGGTAGGGGAGCGCTACGAGGCCATGATCGCCGCCGACAAGGGGGCGGATGCGCCGTACCGCTGAAGGCGCCCGAGGCTCGAACATGCTAGTCCAGATCCTCTTCCTGATCTTCGGCACGCTGCTGGTAGTCTCGGCGCTCGGGCTCATCACCGCGCGTAATCCCGTGTACTCGGCGCTCTTCCTCGTGCTGTGCTTTTTCAACTCCGCGGTGATCTGGCTCCTCACCGGGGCGGAGTTCCTCGCCATCGTGCTCGTGCTCGTCTACGTGGGCGCCGTGATGGTGCTCTTCCTCTTCGTGGTGATGATGCTCGACATCAATCTTGCAGAGTTGCGGCGCGGCTTCACGCGCTTCGCCTGGCTCGGGTGGCTCACGGCCATCGCGGTGATCGCGGAGATCGTCGGCGTAGTCTGGTCGCATGGGCTCACCGGGCTCGATGTCGGCCGCAGCGCCATGTCCGAGCCTGAGGGCTACAGCAATACGCTCGCGCTCGGTCAGGTCATCTACACCCGCTACGCGTATCCCTTCGAGCTTGCCGCGGTATTGCTCCTCGTAGCGATCGTCGCGGCCATCGCGCTCACCATGCGGCGCCGACAGGGGCTGAAGGCCCAGGACATCTCGCGCCAGGTATCCGTGCGCGCCTCGGACCGGGTACGCATCGTCAAGGTGGCGGCGGAGAAACGTACATGATCCCGCACGCGCTCACCCTGGCGGAGCTCCTCACCCTCTCCGGAATATTGTTCGCCCTCGCCGTGGCGGGCATCTTCCTCAACCGCAAGAACGTCATCCTGCTCCTCATGTGCGTAGAGCTGCTGCTGCTTGCCGCCAACTTCAACTTCGTCGCCTTCTCGCGGGTCTCGGGCGATATCAGCGGCCAGGTGTTCGTATTCTTCGTCCTCACCGTGGCGGCGGCGGAATCGGCGATCGGGCTCGCCATCCTGGTCGTCCTCTTCCGCGAGCGGCGCAGCATCAATGTCGACGATATGAACACTCTGCGAGGCTGACGCCGCATGAATCAGCACTTGCTCATTGCGATCCCCCTGCTACCGCTCGTGGCTGCCGTGATAGCAGGCCTCGGCGGGCGCCTCATCGGCCGCGCGGGTGCGCATACCGTCACCATCGTGGGGGTCGGCGTCTCCTGCGCCCTCTCGATGTACGTGCTCAAGCAGCTCTACGCCGACGGCATTCCGACTTTCAACGGACCCGTGTATACGTGGGCCCTGACCGATGGCGTCCACATCGATGTGGGGTTCCTGATTGATCGCCTGACGGCGCTCATGATGGCGGTGGTGACGTTCGTATCGCTCTGCGTGCACGTCTACACCATCGGGTACATGCGTGATGACCCCGGCTACACCCGTTTCTTCTGCTATATATCGTTGTTCACCTTCTCGATGCTGATGCTCGTGATGTCGAACAACTTCATGCAGCTGTTCTTCGGCTGGGAGGCCGTCGGCACGGTCTCGTACCTGCTGATCGGCTTCTGGTACACGCGGCCGAGCGCGGTGTTCGCGAATCTGAAGGCGTTCATCGTCAACCGTGTCGGCGATTTCGGCTTCGTCATCGGTATCGCGGGCGTTTTCGCGTATACGGGCTCGCTCTCCTATGACACGGCGTTCGCAGCCGCGCCGCACCTTGCCCATCTGGTCACTCCGGTCACGGCGGCTAGCGGGGTGAATGCGCTCACGCTCATCTGCATCTGTCTCTTCATTGGAGCGATGGGCAAGTCCGCGCAGGTGCCGCTGCACGTGTGGTTGCCCGACTCGATGGAGGGCCCAACGCCGATATCCGCGCTCATCCACGCGGCCACGATGGTGACCGCGGGCATCTTCATGGTCGCGCGCATGTCGCCGCTCTTCGAGTATTCCGATGCCGCGCTCTCTTTCGTGCTCGTCATCGGCGCGACCACGGCGTTTTTCATGGGACTCCTCGGCGTCGTCAACAACGACATCAAGCGCGTGATCGCCTATTCGACGCTCTCGCAGCTCGGCTACATGACCGCGGCACTGGGGGTATCGGCGTACAACGCTGCGATCTTCCACCTCATGACCCACGCCTTCTTCAAGGCGCTGCTGTTCCTCGCCGCAGGCTCGGTGATCATCGGCATGCATCACGAGCAGGACATGCGCAAGATGGGCGGTCTCGGCAAGTACATGCCGATCACCGCGGTCACCTGCTGGATCGGCGGACTGGCACTCGTTGCGACGCCGTTCTTCTCGGGCTTCTATTCCAAGGACGCCATCATCGAGGCCGTCGGCGCCTCGCATCGTTGGGGTGCCACCTACGCCTGGTGGTGCGTACTGCTCGGCGCGTACGTCACCTCGCTCTACACCTTCAGGCTGCTCTTCATGACCTTCCATGGCGAGGAGCGCTTCCGCCATGCGGCGGCGGCTCACGATGCCCACGATCACGAGGGCTCGAAGACCGTGGGGCACGAGGAGGAGGAGCAGGAGCCGAGCGCCGCCGGCAAGGTGCCGGAGGCCGCGCACGGCGGCCCGACTCATGCGCACGCGCAGACCGCGGCGCATCCGCCGGAGCATGGCCATCACTCGGCGGAGCCACACGAGAGCCCCTGGGTGGTGACCGTGCCGCTCATCGCGCTCGCCATTCCATCGCTCCTCGTCGGCTACTTCACCGTGGGTCCGGTGCTCTTCGGCAGCTATTTCGGCAGCTCCATCTTCGTCCTGCCTGCCAACAACATCGTCGGCGAGATGGCGCGGGAATTCCTCGGTCCGGGGCAGTTCGGGCTCCACGGTTTCCTCGGCGCCCCGTTTTGGCTGATGATTGCGGGGCTCGCGACGGCCTGGATCTGTTTCCTCTGGCGTCCGGCGCTCGCGGATCAGGCGGCACGGACTTTCGGCTGGCTGCGCTCGCTCCTCATCGAGAAGTACTACTTCGACTGGATCAACGAGAAGCTGATCGCACCGCTCGCGCGCGGCATCGGCTTCGGCTTGTGGAAGGCAGGCGATCAGGGCGTCATCGACGGGGCGCTGGTCAACGGTTCCGCGGCCACGGTCGGATGGTTCGGCGGCGTCGTGAGGCGCGTGCAGAACGGCTATCTCTACTCGTATGCCTTCTGGATCGTGATCGGCCTGGCGGCGCTGCTCGGCTGGTTCCTCGCCCGCGCCTGACGAAAGCAACAGAATGCACTCACCTCTGCTCTCCCTCCTGATCTGGCTGCCGATTGCCGCCGGCGTCGGCGTGCTCCTCCTGGGGGAGCGCTTCGTCGCGGCTGGACGCTGGCTGTCGCTGCTCGCCGCCATCGCGACACTCGCCTTGTCCTTGCTGCTGCTCGCGGGCTTCGATACTCAGACCGCGGCCTACCAGTTCGTGGAGAAGGCCGCTTGGATTCCGCGATTCAACGCCTTCTACGCGCTCGGCGTCGATGGCATCTCGCTGCCTCTCGTGGTGCTCACGGCGGTGATGACCATCCCGGTGATCATCGCCGCCTGGACGGTGGTCAAGGCGCGCGCCGCACAGTACTTCGCTGCCTTCCTGATCATGGAGGGGCTGATGATCGGGGTGTTCTCCGCCACCGACGCGCTGCTCTTCTACTTCTTCTGGGAAGCGATGCTGATCCCGATGTTTCTCATCATCGGCATCTGGGGCGGCCCGCGGCGGGTTTACGCCACCATCAAGTTCTTCCTCTACACCTTTCTCGGCTCCGTCTTCATGCTGGCGGCGCTCATCTACATGTACGTGAAGGCGGGCGATTACTCGATCGCGAGCTTCCAGGCGCTGCCGCTCACGCTGGTGGAGCAGCGCTGCATCTTCGCGGCCTTCATGCTGGCCTTCGCGGTGAAGGTACCGATGTGGCCGGTACACACGTGGCTGCCCGATGCGCACGTCGAGGCGCCGACCGGAGGGTCGGTGATCCTCGCGGCCATCATGCTCAAGATGGGTGGCTACGGATTCCTGCGCTTCAGTCTGCCGGTCACACCGGACGCATGCCGCGAGCTCGACCTCTTCGTCATCACGCTGTCGCTGATCGCGGTGATCTACATCGGTTTCGTCGCCATCGTGCAGGCCGACATGAAGAAGCTGATCGCCTATTCGTCGATCGCGCACATGGGCTTCGTGACGCTCGGCGCGTTCGTGGTGTACGAGATTGTCCGTACGACCGGGCAGGTGCAGGGTGCGGCCATGGGGATGGACGGCGCGATGGTGCAGATGATCTCGCACGGTCTCATTTCCGGCGCGCTCTTCCTCTGCGTCGGCGTGCTCTATGACCGGGTGCACAGCCGGGAAATTTCCGCTTACGGCGGCGTCATCAACACGATGCCGATCTTCGCGGCCTTCATGGTGATGTTTGCGCTCGCCAACACCGGGCTTCCGGGGACCTCGGGGTTCGTCGGGGAGTTCCTGGTGATCCTCGCCAGCTTCAAGGCGAGCTTCTGGTATTCGACGCTCGCCGCCGTGACGCTGATCCTGGGGGCGTGCTACACACTCTGGCTGGTCAAGCGGGTGCTCTACGGTCCGGTGGCCAATGATCAGGTCGCGCACCTCACCGACCTCAACGGCCGGGAGTTCATCGTGCTCGGCATGCTGGCGGTCCTCGTGCTGGCGATCGGGATCTGGCCGCAGCCGCTCCTCAAGATCATGGAGCCCTCGATCCATCATCTGGTCACCCAGGCGGTCGCCACCAAGCTGCCGGTGTGATCCGGTCCGCAGGTCCTCCAACGTGAAGACTGGCTCAAACATGAAGACTGGCGAATGATGACCCTGCACAGCATGGCCCCCGCGGTCCCGGAGATCTACCTGGCGTTCGCGGTCTGCGTGGTGCTGCTCTTCGAAGTTTTCGTTGGCGAGAAGCGCCCGGGTGCGACCTCGACGCTCACGCTCGTCGTCCTCGCGATCGGCGCAGCGCTCACCGTGCGCTACGCCAACATCGGCCATCATGCCGTCCTCTTCGATGGCATGTACGTGACGGACCCGCTGGCCTTCGTGCTGAAGCTCGCCGGGTTCCTCTTCGTGGCCGTGGCGCTGCTTTACTCGCGCATGTACCTCGAGAACCGCGACATCCTGCGCGGTGAGTACTACGTCCTCGCACTTACGGCACTCTTGGGCGTCTTCGTCCTCGTCTCGGCCAATAGCCTGCTCACCGTCTACATCGGCGTAGAGTTGCTCGCGCTCTCGGTGTACGCAATGGTCGCGTTCGACCGGGATTCGGGGATCGCTGCTGAGTCTGCCATGAAGTACTTCGTACTGGGCGCGATTGCTTCCGGCACGCTGCTCTATGGCATGTCGATCATCTACGGCCTCACCGGGACGCTCGATCTCGAGGTGATTGCGACGAGGCTCAACACGCCGGGCAGCCTGGGCGTGATCCTCGGTCTCGCCTTCATCGTGGTTGCCGTCGCCTTCAAGTTCGGTGCCGTCCCGTTTCATATGTGGCTGCCGGACGTCTATGAGGGGGCCCCGACGAGCGTGACGCTCTTCGTCGGTACTGTGCCCAAGATCGCGTACTTTGCGCTGACGCTGCGCCTGCTTGCGCACGGCCTTGCCGGCACGTCTGCCGACTGGACGCTGATGCTGACGCCGCTCGCAGTGTTGACCCTGATCGTCGGCAACGTGGTGGCGATAGTTCAGTCGAACCTGAAGCGCATGCTCGCATATTCGACGATCGGCCACGTCGGCTTCATCGTGCTCGGTTTCGTCGCGGGTACGCCGAGCGGCTACACGGCCGCGCTCTACTACATGCTGGTGTATGTGCTCATGGCGCTCGGTGCGTTCGGCGTGATCCTGCTCGCGAGCCGCAAAGGCTTCGAGGCTGACAGGCTCGATCACTACAAGGGCCTCTATCAGCGTGACCCGCTGCTCGCGCTGGTCATGATGGTGCTGATGTTCTCCTTCGCCGGCGTGCCACCCTTCGTCGGCTTTTGGGCGAAGCTGAGGATCATCCAGGCGCTCTGGGAGACGAGCCATCTCGGCCTCGTCGTCGTTTCCGTGGTGATGTCCGTGGTGGGCGCGTTTTACTACCTGCGGGTCGTCAAACTGATGTATTTCGATGCGCCGCCGGAGAATCTGCCGGCCACTCTGCGGCCGCTCGGACCGCGCCTGGTCATCGGCGTCAATGCCGCGGCAGTGCTCGCGCTCGGTGTGCTGCCGAGCCCGCTGCTGGATCTTTGCAGTCGCCTCATTCACTAGAAGCCTGTCCCGCGATCAGAACACCAGTTCCGCGCCTGCGTGCGGCGGCAGTGGCGGCAGGCTGCGCAGTGTGAGTGTTGCACCACGCGACGCAGATGCGAGTCACGGGCAACCGTGGGATCGACCGCGCGGCGCGAGGCACAGCGGGCCGACTACGTCGCGCTCACCGATCGCCTGCGTGGCCGGCATTGGGGCGCCTTCCGCATCGGCTAGCGCCAATAACGGCGGCAGGAATCGCGGGCCTCGCGCTTGCTGTAGCGCCCGAGGCATGAACAGACGCTACGACCTCATCGTTGTCGGCAGCGGTGCCGCGGCCTCGGGCGTGGCCTCCCGGGTTCGACAGGCCGGCCGCAGCGTTGCCATCGTCGACTGCCGGCCCTTCGGCGGGACCTGCGCGCTGCGCGGCTGTGATCCCAAGAAGGTGTTGGTATCCGGTGCGGAAGCGGTGCGGTCGGCGAGGCGGCTCGCGGGCCATGGCGTTCGGGGGGAGCCGTCGGTCGATTGGGCCGATCTCATCTCGTTCAAACGCACCTTCACCGACCCGGTACCGGCGCAGCGCGCGCGGGAGTACCGGGAGGCGGGCATCGATGCCTTTCACGGCGTGGCGCGCTTCAAAGGCCCGAGCGAGCTCGCGGTGGAGGACACCGCGCTCGAGGCTCGCAACGTCGTGCTGGCCGCGGGTGCGGAGCCCGTACCGCTCGGCATTCCGGGACAGGAATACGCGATCACGAACGAGGAGTTCCTGTCGCTCGAGTCGCTCCCCGAGCGGGTCGTCTTCATCGGCGGCGGCTACATCGCCGCGGAGTTTTCCAACATCGCGGCGCTCTCGGGGGCGCGGGTCACCGTGCTGCAGAAGAGCGAACGGATGCTGACGGGGTTCGATGCGGACCTGGTCGGCTGGCTCATGGAATCGTTCCGCGCCATGGGCATCACCGTCGCGACCGGCGCCCGGGTCGAGGCCATCGAGCGCAACGGGCAGGGGTTGACGGTGCGGTATTCGGCGCGAGGCGTTGCGACCGCGCTCGAGGCGGACCTCGTGGTGCATGCCGCAGGACGCCGGCCCGCGCTGGAGACGCTCGAGCTCGAGGCCGCGGGGATCGCCGTCGACGAGCACGGCCGCCTGCGGCTCAACGATTGGCTGCAGAGCGTGTCCAACCCCGCGGTCTATGCGGCGGGCGATTCCGCACAGCGCGGTCCGCCGCTGACGCCCGTCGCGGGCCGGGATGCGGAGATCGTCGCGGCGAACCTCCTCAGCGGCAATACCCGCATCGCCCGCTATCACGCGGTACCGACGGTGGCCTTCACCATCCCGCCGATCGCCGCAGTGGGGCTCGATGAGGGGGCGGCGCGCAAGGCCTGCCCGCGAGTACGAGTCCGCTGTGCGCGGGCTTCCGAGTGGTACACCGCGCGGCGGCTCGCCGAGCCGGTCTATGGTTTCAAGGTTCTCATCGACGAGACCAACCGGCACATCCTGGGAGCGCACCTCGTCGGCCCGGCCGCCGAGGACACCATCAATCTGTTCGCGCTGGCGATCCGCGAGAACCTGAGCGCCGATGCCCTGCGGCAGGCGCTGTTTGCCTACCCGACAGCCGCATCGGACATCGGTTATATGTTGTAGGCAGCGTGTGGTGCGAGCACGGTGCCGCTCGCCTCGCCGAAGCCGATGCGCGCGCGGCCCTGGCGCTCGCACCAACCCCTGAGGATCACCCGGTCGCCGTCCTCGAGGAACGTGCGCGTCTCACCGCTGCGCAGCTCCAGCGGCCGCTTACCGCCATCGGTGAGCTCGAGGAGGGAGCCGGCTTCCGCGGGCGCCGGTCCCGACTGAGTGCCGCTGCCGAGGAGGTCGCCGACTTCGAGGTTGCAGCCGTTCACGGTGTGATGCGCGACCATCTGCGCGAGCGACCAGTAGCTGTGCCTGAAGTTGGTTCGTGCCAGCGATTGCGGCGCGGCCGCGGCAGCGCGCATGGCTGCGCTCTCCAACGCAACCTCGAGATGCAGATCGAGCGAGCCTGCGGCGCGCAGCTCCGGGCAGTCCAGATAAGGAAGCGGCTGCGGGTCGGCGGCCGGCCGGGTCCAGGGCAGGCGGAACGGCGCGAGCGCCTCGAGCGTCACCACCCACGGGGAGATCGTGGTGGCGAAGCTCTTGCCGAGAAAGGGGCCGAGCGGCTGATATTCCCACGCCTGCACATCGCGCGCCGACCAGTCGTTGAGCAGGCAGAGACCGAACACATGGTCCTCGGCCGCGGCGACCGGGATCGGCGAGCCGAGGCGGTTGCCGCAGCCGATGATCACGCCGATCTCGAGCTCGTAGTCGAGTCGCACGCTCGGCGCGAGCTGCGGCTGCCCGGCTCCGCGCGGCATGACCTGGCCCCACGGCCGGCGCACCTGCTGGCCGGAAATGCCGAGCGAGGAGGCGCGGCCGTGATAGGCGATGGGCACCCACTTGTAGTTGGGCAGCAGCGGCTGCTCGGGACGGAAGAGGCGTCCCACGGCGGTCGCGTGATGGATGGAGGTATAGAAATCGGTGTAGTTGCCGATCCTGACGGGCAGTGAGAATTCCGCGTCGCTCTGCGGGATGAGTGCGGTGGCGAGCTCGGTCGCGCGCGGTGCGCTCTCCCGCAGACACTCCGACAGCCCGCGGCGCAGCGCGACCCAGGCGCTGCGGCCGAGTGTCATCAGGCGATACAGCGAGGGCTCGCCGCAGGCGGCGAGCGCTTCGGCTCCGAGGCCGCCGAAGGGGCTCAGCATGTCGAGCGCCCCCAGGTCGAGCACGCTGTCACCGATCGCCACGCCGCAGCGGAAGTTCTCACCGCGGCCCGCGCGCCTGAAGACGGCGAGCGGCAGGTTCTGAATGGGAAAGTCGCAGCCCGGGAGGTTGGCGGAGCTCACCCAGCTGCGCAGCTGCGGGTCGTGGGTCGCATCGAGCGCGGCGCTCATCGGCGGGCTCCTTCATTCCTGAGTCGGTGTGGCCGGCGGGCTGAAGCGTCGCGCGAGGCCGCGCCAACACTGAGCATAATTGCCCTGCAGTCCCGGCAGCTCGAGCGCGAGGCGCGTGGGCCGGATCACGGTGCGCGTCTCGAACATGAACGCCATGGTATCGCTGATGCGCTGCGGACGGGTGGTGTCGGCGCGCAGGGCGCGCTCGAAGGTCTCGGCGTCCGGCCCGTGGCCGGTCATGCAGTTGTGCAGCGATGCGCCGCCGGGCTCGAAACCTCCGGCTTTGGCGTCGTACACCCCATGGATGAGCCCCATGCATTCACTGGCGACGTTGCGGTGGAACCAGGGGGGGCGAAAGGTGTCCTCCATCGCGAGCCAGCGCGGCGGAAAGATGACGAAGTCCACCGAATCGACGCCCGGGGTGTCACTCACCGATTGCAGCACGAGGAAGATCGAAGGATCCGGATGATCGTAGCTCACCGAGCCGATGGTGTTGAAGCGGCGCAGGTCGTACTTGCATGGGGCATTGTTGCCGTGCCAGGCGACCACATCGAGCGGCGAATGATCGAGCCTCGCCGTCCACAGCTCGCCGCAGAATTTGGCGATGAGCTCGATGTCAGCGGCGCGATCCTCGTACCAGGCGACTGGAGTCTGAAAGTCGCGTGGATTGGCGAGCCCGTTCGAGCCGATGGGGCCGAGGTCGGGCAGGCGCATCGGCGCGCCGAAGCTTTCGCAGATGTAGCCTCGCGCCTCACCGTCGGGGAGCTCGACCCGGAAGCGCAAACCGCGCGGAATCAGCAGCACCTCCTGCGGCATGATGTCCAGGATCCCGAGCTCGGTCGCGACGCGCAGCCGCCCGAGCTGCGGCACGATGAGCAGCTCGCCGTCCGCGTCGTAGAAGAACCGGTCGCGCATCGGCCGGTTGGCAAGGTACCAGTGAATGCCACAGCCCGCGTGGCTCTCCGGCGAGCCGGTGCCGCCGAGTGTGAGCAGGCCATCGACGAAGTCGACCGGCTCCCGGGGGATGGGCGGTGGGCTCCAGCGCAGCGGGTTCGGTGCGACCGGGAGTGTCTCGAAGCGTCCGGTGAGACCCCGATGCGGCAGCGGGCGGAAGGGGCTCTCGAGCGCCGCTGCCGGGCGGATGCGATAGAGCCAGCTGCGGCGATTGGCCTGCCGCGGTGCCGTGAAGGCGGTGCCGGAGAGCTGCTCCGCATAGAGCCCGTACGGGCAGCGCTGCGGGGAGTTGCGGCCCTCCGGCAGGGCGCCGGGCAGGGCCTCGGTGGCGAAGTGGTTGCCGAATCCCTGCAGGTACTTCAGGGGCGCCGGCGGCGCGCCGTCGTCAGCAGCAGTCACGGTGCTCATCGCTCACTCCGGTATGCTTTGCGCCTATGATCGCACAATTAGTTGCGCGCGCAACCGTATCGGGGATGAGGCGGTGAGCATTCGGGCTGCGGGCGAGCTCGGCCTCGAGCTCGCGGGCTTCATGCCCTACCGCCTCAACCGCCTCGCGGTCGGGGTCAGCAATCATCTCTCCGAGATCTACCGGGATCGGTTCGGACTCGATATCCCGGAGTGGCGGGTCATGGCCACCGTGGGATCGCGCCACGGCTGTACCGCCCAGCACATCGCCGGGAGCACCCGGATGCACAAGACGCGAGTCAGCCGTGCAATTGCCCATCTCGAGGAGCTGGAGCTCGTAGAGCGGGCTTCCAGCGCGGCTGACCGGCGCGAGCGGGAAGTGCGCCTGACGAAGGCAGGGCGGCGCATGTATGCCGAGCTGGTGCCGCTCGTGCTCGAGCGCGAGCGGGAGCTCCTCGCGTGCCTCACGAAGGAGCAGCTGCGCGGCTTCGTGGCAGGCATGGAGGGGCTCGAGACTTTCCTCGGCCTGCAGGATTAGCCGATGACCGCCACCACCGGCTCCGGGAATGGCTCGGTCACCGTGGCGCGCTCGGCACTGCTGACGGTCACCGTTACTCCCTCCGACGATGCCCTCTCCCTCGAGGTGCTGCGGCTCGCGGATCGCCACCTCATCGCGGGTGCGGGAAAAGTGACGGCAACACTCGATGGTCGCGCGTTACCACTGACGGCACAGCCGAATGGCGTCTATCTCGCCTCGACGCGTGATGAGGGCGGCGGTGCACATACTCTCGATGTGGTCGTGTCCCACGACGGCATCCGCGAGCTGCTCACCGGTACGGTGGCGTTGCCGAGCAGGACGAGCGCGCTCGATTTCCTCCAGAGCCACGGTATGTCTGCCTGGTGGGTGCTCAACATCGCGGTGGTGCTGATCGCCGTTCTCGTCATCTCCCGTCGCAGGCGCTGAGACCGTGAAGAACTATAAATACTATGACCTCATCCTCGGCGCTTACGTGTGCGTGCTCCTCTGCTCGAACCTCATCGGGCCGGCGAAGGTCTCCACCATCCAGGTGCCGCTCGTCGGCTCGGTGACCTTCATGGCGGGAGTTCTGTTCTTTCCGATCTCCTACATCTTCGGCGATATCCTGACCGAGGTCTATGGCTATGCGCGCGACCGGCGCTGTGTCTGGGCGGGCTTCGCGGCGCTGCTGTTCGCTGCCTTCATGGCGTATGTGATCGTGCACCTGCCGCCCGCGAAATTCTGGGCGGACAAGCAACCGGCGGTCGAGGCGATCTTCGGCAGCACTCCGCGCATCGTCGCCGCCTCGATCATCGCTTTCTGGTGCGGCTCGTTCGTCAACAGCTACGTGCTCGCGCGAATGAAGATCCGGACCAACGGCCGGCGGCTGTGGACGCGCGTGGTCGGATCGACGATGTGCGGCGAGCTCGTCGATTCCGGGCTCTTCTATACCATCGCCTTCATGGGGTCCTGGACTCCCGCCGAGCTCATCACGGTGAGCGCCACGCAGTACGTGCTGAAGTCGGGGTGGGAGATAGTGATGACGCCGGTGACCTACCGCATCGTCGCGTTCCTGAAGCGCTCGGAGCAGGAGGACTATTACGATCGAGATACGGACTTCACGCCGTTCTCGCTCAGCGTCGAGGAATCGCGCCTGTCAGGACGGGGACCGCGCGTCGCGGTCCCGCCCGAGGTTGGATAACGAGCTACTTGCCGATACGGTGGCTGACGTGGTTCTCTTCGCGATTCAGCCGACGCTGCTCGTGCTTGGTGAGGTGACCGCCATGCCTGGCGGCCATGCGCCGCTCCTGCATGCGGATGCGATGGTCGGCGCGGTGCAGGCGGGCCGCCTGGCCATGCGACATCTCACCCTCTCTCACCTCCTGGTGGATGCGGGCGTTCTGGTTGCCGAGCCGGCTGTTGACTTGCTCGCGCCGGGGATGGTTCGCCTGCCACGGAGTGTCCGCCATGGCAGGTGCGGCGAGACATGCCAGCGACAGGGTTGCCGCGATGGCAGTGAGAACGGTGCGGATCGATTTCGACATAAGCAGGGCTCCTCTCGGCACCATTGCCGGGGTCGCATTGCGCCCGATATCGCGGGCTCTCGGACAGTAACAACGTCGCAGTTCCGCGCGCGATGACGACTATTACCAAAAGTTAACACTCTCGCCAGGCAGTGCTTCACGTATGAACGACAGGACAGTGTCGGGACCCGGCGACGCTCAGGCGCGGGAACCCTCTGCCTCACGCCGCGGACTGAGCGCGCGCGAAGCGGCGGAACGGCTGCGGGCCGAAGGCCCGAACGCGCTCCCGGAGCTCGAGCGCCGTACGGCGCTGCGCATCGTCGTGGAGGTCGTGCGGGAGCCCATGTTCGCGCTGCTCCTCGGCGCCGGCGTGTTGTATCTCGTGCTCGGCAGCCACGGTGAGGCGCTCGTGTTGTTCGGATTCGCCTGCTTCTCCGTGCTGATCGCGATCATTCAGGAGGGCAGGAGCGAGCGGGTGCTCGAGGCATTGCGCGACCTGACCAGCCCGCGTGCTCTGGTCATCAGGGACGGCGAGCAGGTCCGCATCCCGGGCCGGGAGGTCGTGCGCGGTGACCTGCTGGTCCTCGCGGAAGGCGACCGGGTTCCCGCGGATGCGATGTTGATTTTCGGAGACGACGTCCAGGCGGACGAGAGCCTGCTCACGGGAGAGTCGGTGCCGGTGCGTAAGCGCGCATCTCTGGCGCCACACCCCCCGGTGGCGCCGCCGGGGGGCGATGATCTGCCGCTCGTCTTCTCCGGTACGCTGATCGTCACCGGCGGTGGCCTGGCACGGGTCACGGCGACCGGACCGCAGAGCGAGATCGGCAGGATCGGCCACGCCGTCACCCGCATCGCACCGGAGCCGCCGCCGCTGCAGGCCCAGACCCGCCGGTTCGTGACGGGGTTCGCCATCGTCGGACTGTCGGTGAGCGCCTTTGCGGCGCTCCTCTACGGCCTTCTGCGTGGTGAGTGGCTGCAGGGCCTCCTCGGGGGCATCGCGCTCGCGATGTCGATGCTGCCTGAGGAATTCCCCCTGGTCCTGACGGTGTTCATGGTGATGGGCGCCTGGCGGCTGTCGCGCTCGCAGGTGTTGACTCGCCGGCCGGCGGCGATTGCCACCCTGGGGGCGGCGACGGTGCTCTGCACCGACAAGACCGGGACATTGACGCGCAACCTGATGTCGGTCGAATGGCTGGAGCGCGATACGCTCGCCGCGGCGGTGGACCCGCTCAAGGCGGGGGGCGCGCTACACCCGGTGTTGCAGGCGCTCCTCCAGACCGCGGTGTTGGCAAGCCGTCCTGAGGCGGTCGATCCCATGGATCGCGCGCTCGTGCGACTGGCGGGCGAGGCGGGTGGCGCCGCAGCAGGGGTGGAGCTCGTGCGCGGCTATCCCTGGATCCCGGAGCTGCCGGCGCTGGTGCAAGTCTGGCGGCGCCCCGAGGGGAAGCTCGTCGCGGCCGCGAAGGGTGCGCCGGAGGCGATCGCCACACTCTGTCGTCTCGATGCCGCGCGAGTGCAGGCCATGCGGGTCAGAGTGGAGGAGCTGGCACACCGCGGAATGCGGGTACTGGCCGTGGCGGCCGCAGAGCTCACGACGGCGGCCCCACCTGAGCGCGCGCTCGATCTGCCTCTCGAGCTCGTGGGCCTCATTGGGTTCGTCGATCCGTTGCGCGAGGGCATCCCGGGAGCCGTCCGCGAGTGCCGGTCGGCGGGCATTCGCGTGGTGATGATCACAGGCGATCATCCGGAGACCGCCCGTGCCATCGCCAGGCAGGCGGGCATCGAGCACGCGCAGGTCATGACCGGCGCCGAGCTGGCGCGCCTCGATGAGGCGACGCTGCTCGAGCGAGCGCCGCAGGTAGCGGTATTCGCGCGGATCACGCCCCAACAGAAGCTGCGCATCGTTGCGGCGCTGAAGTCCAGGGGTGAGGTCGTCGCCATGACGGGCGATGGCGTGAATGACGCTCCGGCCCTGAGGTCGGCGCATATCGGTATCGCCATGGGACAGCGCGGGACGGATGTCGCGCGCGAAGCCTCCTCGCTCGTGCTCCTGGACGATGATTTCAACTCCATCGTGCGCGCGGTGCGGCTCGGACGGCGCATCTACGACAACCTGATGAAAGCCGTCAGCTACATCCTCGCAATCCACCTGCCGATCGCCGGCCTGGCGCTCCTGCCCATTGCCATGGGCCGGCCGCTGGTGCTGACACCCATGCTGATCGCCATTCTCGAGCTCATCATCGATCCGTTGTGCTCAGTGGTGCTTGAGGCGGAGCCCGATGAGCAGAATGTGATGAGTCGACCGCCGCGCGATCCGGATGCCGCGCTACTGTCGCGCTCCCTTCTGACCACGGGCTTCCTTCAGGGCGTGCTCGCGATCCTCGCGGTATGGGCGGTATTTCTCTACGCCGTGCTCAGCGACTCGTCCCCCGAGCAGGTGCGCTCGATGGGCTTCATCAGTCTGATTTGCGCCAACTACGCGCTGATCTTCGCCAACCGCAGCTTCGGCGCCGCGCCGCTCGCCGGCTTCGCGCGCCCGAATCCCTCGCTATGGGTGAGCCTCGCAGCGGCAGCCGGTGCGCTCGTTGCCATAATCTGCGTGCCGCCGGTCCGTATCTTTCTGCACCTCGGGCTCATCCACGCCGATCAGGCCCTCCTTTGCCTCGGGGCGGCGGTGGTGCTGCTCGGCGCTCTTCAGGCGCTGAAGCTCCTGGCGGGGCGTATCGGGGCACAGCCGCAACCGGGACCGTGAGCCCGGTCAGCGCCCGGTCAGGATGCGCGTTCTACCCTTTGTACGGTGGGCCCCGGAGCGGACGGCTCGCTGAACGAGGGCGACCGTGACCGGTCGAAAGAAAGGCAGCGCAGGGCGCATGAGCACTATGGCTAGACTAATGAGACATGGCTTGGGCGGTGCAGTGGCGGTGGCGGCATCGCTTCTGCTCGGGATGGCTCCGCTGGCGAGCGTTGCAGCGCCGCAGCACCACTACGAGGGACCCCATGGTGGACACTACTATGGTGGGCCGCACTATGGTGGGTCGCACTATGGCGGCCCCCGCTACGCCGTCCCTTCTCATTGGGTGGGCATGCACCCGCATTGGGGTGGGCGTCCCGGATACTGGGTTCGTCCCTGGGGTCCGCGCTGGGTGCCGCACTACTGGGCCGGCGGCTACTGGGGCGGCAGGTTCTGGCCGCACGTGTATCTCGGCTGGGACTTCCCGTGGTTCCTGGCGGCCTTGCCGGTCGGATACGCCACCTACTATTGGGGAGGGGTTCCGTACTATTACTACCAAGGGGTGTACTACGCCTATAACCCAGACTACGGTCAGTACGTGGTAACCGATCCGCCGCCGGTCAGCGGAGGAGCGGTTGAGGGTGCCACCGCGCCTCCGCCCGAGGGTGCGGCTGGGCAGGTCGCCGGAGGCGACACCCGCGGCGCGATGAGCCTTTTCGTCTATCCGAAGCAGGGCCAGAGCGAGCAGCAGACGGACAGCGACCGTTACCAGTGCCACCAGTGGGCGGTCGGCCAGACCGGTTTCGATCCCACCAATACCGCCGCCAACAATGGCGCTTCCACGGCGACGCCGGCCAACTACAAGCGCGCGGTGACGGCGTGTCTCGAGGCGCGTGGCTACAGCGTGAAGTAGGCGAGGAGCGCAACGGCTGGCACGGGACGTGATAGCGTGGGATGGCAAATCCCCACGGCGAGATCACCCGCATGCCGCAGCCCACGCCGCTCGTGTTCCTTTTCGATGTCGACAACACACTGCTCGACAACGATGCCGTACAGGATGACCTGAGCAGGCACCTCGAGCGGGAGTTCGGCCGGGCGCATCGCGATCGTTACTGGGCCCTGTTCGAGGCTTTGCGTACCGAGCTCGGGTATGCCGATTATCTCGGCGCCCTGCAACGCTATCGTCTGGAGAATCTCGACGAGCCGCAGCTGCTGCTCATGTCGAGCTTCCTCGTCGACTATCCCTTTGCGAGCCGGCTCTATCCCGAGGCGTTGGAAGTCCTTCAGCACTGCCGCCGCTTCGGCCCTACCGTCATTCTTTCGGATGGAGACGTGGTCTTCCAGCCGCGCAAGGTGCGTCAGTCCGGTCTCTGGGACGCCGTGGAGGGCCGGGTCCTCATCTACCTGCACAAGGAGCGCATGCTCGATTCGGTCGTGCGCCGTTACCCCGCGTCCCGTTACGTGATGGTGGACGACAAGGTGCGCATCCTTGCGGCGATGAAGGGCGCGTGGGGCGCATCCCTGACCACGATCTTCCCGCGACAGGGTCACTATGCCCGCGATCCGCAGCAGATTGCCGCGTACCCTGCGGCAGATGTGACGGTGGAGCGCATCGGCGATCTGCTCGATTGGCAGCCTTAGCGCGCGGCGCTCACGCTGGCTCGCGGCCCGCGCAGGGCGCTATGCTCCGCGACCGGCGCTTCACGATCCCGAGGAGTGGTCATGGGCCAGAACAGCATCCCCGAGTCCCACGTCGATCTTTTCCACAAGAAGGCCTTCGCGAATCTCGCGACGCTGATGCCCAACGGCTCGCCCCAGGTCACGCCCGTATGGGTGGATTACGACGGGCAGTACGTAGTCATCAACACGGCGGAGGGTCGGCAGAAAGACAAGAACCTGCAGCGCGACGGCCGGGTGGCGATGTCGATCATCGACCCGGAAAATCCCTACCGTTACCTGGAAGTGCGGGGCCACATCGCGCAGCGCACGCGCGAGGGCGCGGATCAGCACATCGATGCGATGGCGCGCAAGTACCTCGGGCAGGACAAGTATCCCTACCGCCAGCCCGGCGAGGTGCGGGTCCTGTACAAGGTCGCGGCCGACCGGTGTACGTTCAGTTGATCATTTGGTGTTTGCCGGCGGCTCGGGCTTGCCAGCCGGCTCGGCGGCGAGGAAGACGAGCGAGCACTCCGCGTGCTCGAGCAGCACCGAGGCAACATCCCCGAAATTGAGCGGGTCGTCGCCGGGTCGCGGGCTGACACCCATGACCAACACGTCGTGCCGGCCTCTGCCGATCTCGCGGAGGATCGCGGCGTCCGCATCACGGTGGCTGCGTACGACGGATCGCACGCTCACTGAATAGGCCCGAGCCAACTGCACGATCTCGTTGGTGATCGGGTTGTTGGAGGGTCCCTCGATCTCGTCCTGCCTGCCGAAGAGCGCGCCGAAACGGCTGCGAAGCGGGCTACGGGTGGCCGTGCGGCCCGCGATGTGCAGTGCGGTGACGGAACCGCGCGAGCCCTGTGCCAGCGCGACGGCGAGCTCCGCTCCACGGCGTGAGACGCTCGTGCCGGACACCGGCACGAGAATATTGAGCGGCGTGCGCAGCCGCCCGGAGCGATGCTCGCGCCGGGCGAGCACGACCGCGAACGGCCCCGAGAAGCCGGCGGCGCTCTGCGCGATCGCGCGATGAAACGTCGCGCCGCGGGAGGCAGGCTCGCGTCCGATGAGGAGGAGACCATAACCCTTGCGATCCTCCGAGCGGATCGCATCCTCTTGCGGGTGCGGCTCCTCGACCTTCAGTGTCAGGTCGAGCGGCCTGGGCCGGCCGTTCTCCGCACCGCCTGATTCGGCCGCTTCGCGGATCACGGCCGTCGTGTGCTCCGCGGTGGCGCCCTCGGTGACCGGGTGCTCGAAGTGCAGGGCAGTCGCCGGAATCTGGCGCACCCCGGCAATGATACCGGCGAGGCGCGAGGCGAGTTGCCCGCTCGGGCTCGCATCGGCCGCGAGCAGCAAGCGCTCGACGGTCGAGAGAAAGCCGCGCGCCTCCAGAGACTCGCGCTCGAGCCGTGCAGCTTCTTCCGGACGTACCGGCAGACGCTTCAGTGACCAGCGCAGCATCGGCGGCATCGCAAGGGTGGTTACCACCGCCATGACCACGATGGCAGTGAAGAAGCTCTCATTGAGGAGTCCCATTGATAGGCCGATTGAGGCGATGATCACTTCCGTCGACCCGCGGGCATTCATGCCGGAGCCTACGGCGAGGGATTCACCGGCCGAGAGTCCTGCGAAGCGGCCGCCGAGGGCCGCGCCCGAGAACTTGCCGATGCTCGCTACGGCTACGAGGCCGGTCGTCAGCAGCAGCATGTTGGGACGTCCAAGGGCGGCGACGTTGGTCGCCAGACCCGCGAGCCCGAAGAACACCGGCATGAAGAGCGCCACGATGAGGCCCCGCAGCTGCTCCTCGATGTGCCGTGTGAGAATGGGCGACTCGCCGATGAGGATGCCGGCGACGAAGGCGCCGAGCACGGTCTGGACGCCGATGGCATTCGTCGTGAGGGCCATCAACCCCATGATCACCAGAATGACGGTGATCACCGGCAGCTCGCTCACGAAGTGATCGTTGGTCCAGCGGATTACATGGAAGACGAGCCGCCGTCCCAGGGTGATGCTGAACGCGAGAAAGGCGAGGGTACCGAGCACGCTGCGCGCGACGCCGCCCACATCGATGCTGCCACGCTGGGCGAGTCCGAGGAGCACCGACACGATGATCCATCCGATCGCATCGTCGATGATGGCCGCGGCCAGGATGATCTGGCCCACGGTGCGGCGCATGAAGCCGAGCTCGCGCACCAGAGCGGCGACGATCTTGACCGAGGAGATCGCGAGGGCGGTGCCGATGAAGAGCGCGAGCAGCAAGCGCTCATCCGGCCGCGCCAGCATCGAAGCCGGCAGCAGCTCGATGGCTGCCACGCCGAAGAGGAAGGGTACGGCGATACCGGCCAGCGAGACACTCACGGCGGCGCGCCCGGAGTGACGCATGACCGACAGGTCGGTCTCCATGCCGGTGAGCAGCAGCAGCAGGAGCACCCCGAGCTGTGCCACCGCATCGAGCATCGCGCGTTGCTGCGGCACGTGTGGGAAGAGGGCGAGCTCGGCCGCGGGGGCGATGTGGCCGAGGATCGAGGGACCGAGGAGAATGCCGGCGAGAAGCTGTCCCATCACGGGCGGCTGACCCCAGCGGCTCACGAGCTCGCCGAGCAGGCGTCCGGTGAGCAGGAGCACCACGATCTGCGCAAGGAAGATGGCGCCCGAGGCGCCGAGCTCCGAAGCATGTAGGCCGGTCATCCCGGCAGCATGCCATAATTCCCGGATGCTGCCGGCCGAGCACCTTTCCGGCGCGAGCGCCGCAGGCTCTCTGACTCTGCGGGACGCAAGCGCCACTATCCTCATCTGTCGCCCGAACACCCGGCTCGGCAACACCCTGCTGATGACGCCGCTCCTCCAAGAGATCGAGGCTACTTTGCCGCTGGCGCGGGTGCAGATCCTGACGGCGTGTCCGGCCGCGCGCGAGGTATTCAGTGAGTTCCCTGCGGTCGAGCATATCCACCAGCTCCCGTTTCGCGGTGCGCGCCATCCACTCGAGCACCTGCTGACACTGCTGCGCGCGCGACGGGTGCGTTACGATGTGCTCATCGACCCCTGTCCCCGGTCCTGGACCTCGCGGTTCCTGACGCGGCGGCTGCCGGCGCGCCTGAAGCTCGGCTTCTCCAGTGCCCACAAGGATCGGGGCATCGATGTCAGCGTGCCGTTCGCGGGTGCGCCGGTGCACATGGGCGACTATCCGGTCTATCTTTTCAGGCGCGGGCTTCTGCGGCTCGACGATGAGCTCGCCCGTGCGCGCACACCGGCCCTCAGCATCCGCTTGACCGAGGCCGAGCGTAGGGCCGGGCGCGAGGAAATCCAACGCCTCCGCGGCCCCGACCATCGCGGCCCGGTGGTTGCAGTCGCAGCTCACGCGACCGGCGCGAAGCGCTTCGCCGTCGACTGGTGGCGCCGCATGATCGCGAGCATGGGAGTACGGCTGCCGGTGCGGGTCGTCGAGATCCGGCCGCCGAGCGGCGTGCCGGCACTGCCGGAGCTGCCTGCGTATTACTCGACCCGCGTGCGACAGGTTGCCGCGGTGGTGGCGGCGGCGGATTGTTTCGTATGTGCCGACTCGGGCCTCATGCACCTCAGCGCCGCCACGGATGCGACCACCGTAGGGCTCTTCAAGGTTACCGAGCCGCGCCTGTACGCTCCGCGCCGTGGAGCGAGCTGCGCATTGACGGCGAGCGACAGCGCCCCGGAGCTCGTGGCGGAGCAGATCGGTCACCTTCTGCAGCGCCAGGCATGAGTCGTGCGCCGCGCCGCGCGGGATGAATGTCGAGGTTAGCCCGTCACCTGCAGCCGGCCCGTGAGCAATGAGGAGAGCTCCGCGCTCGGTCCGACGAGAATCTCGAGCGTACCGGCCTCGAGCACCGGCTCGAGATCCAGTCCCGGGAATTGCAACTGCGCGACGGCCAGGCGCAGAGTCATCGTCCCGCGCGCCCCGGGATCGAGCGTGATCTTGCCGACACCCTGCAGCTCGAGACTCGGCGGGGCGACTTGCGATTTGAGGCGCCGCGTGAACAGGAACACGGTCTCCTCCGCCCGCCGGGCGCCGTGGTTCTCGACATCGACCTTGATGTCGACCGTTGTTGCCGCATCGGCCGCTTCCGGCGTGATGCGCAGATTCGTCAGCACGAAGCGCCCGTAGGTAAGCCCATGCCCGAAGGGGAAGAGCGGCTCGTTCGACTCATCGAGGTATTTGCACGAGAACGGGTTCCCCGGCTCCGCCGGCCGGCCGCCGCGGCGCCGGCCGAAATGAATCGGGATCTGCCCGACCGCGCGCGGCCAGCTGATGGGCGTTCGTCCGCTGGGGGAGGCCCGCCCGATCAGGATGTCGGCGAGCGCGCGGCCTGCCTCGCAGCCGGGAAACCAGGCTGCGATGAGCGCCGTCGCCTCACCGGCGAGCCAGGGGACGATGAGCGGGCGCCCCGAGAAGAGCACGGCGATGACCGGGATGGCGAGCTCACCGGCGCGCTGCAACACCGCTTGCGCAAGCTCCTGCTGCCGGCCGGGCAGGCCCGGGTGGGCGCGCGATGCCGCTTCGCCGCTCATGGTCGCCGCCTCGCCGAGGCAGAGCACCACTGCCTCGGCGCCCTCGCAGGCGGTGAGAGCGGCTGCGATACCGTCCTCGTCCGGCTCTGCGATGTCGACGCCACGCTCATGAAGGATTTGAGTGTGCGGCAACGCCTCGCGAATGCCGGCGAGCACGCTCACCTGCTCATCGGGTGTTGCTGCCGACCACCACGGACCCCGCATCTCGGCGGGCGCATCGGCCAGTGGACCTATGAGCGCCAGATGGCGGATGTTGTCCGGCAAGGGCAGTGCGCCGTTCCGGTTGGTCAACAGCACGATGGCGCGTGTTCCAACATCGCGGGCCAGCCGCCGCCGCCCGGCAACCACCGCGGCGCTCTCGGGCGTGGCGCCCCGGCGGTAGGGGTCCTGGAAGAGGCCGAGGCGCGCCTTGAGCGCCAACACGCGCCGTACGGACTCGTCGACCTCATCCATGCGCACCATCCCACGCTCGATGGCCGTAGGCAGACCGTTGAGATACGCCGCCGAGACCATGTCGATGTCCACGCCGGCAGTGAGGGCGAGGGCGGCCGCCTCGATGAGGTCGGCAGCAACGCCATGTTGGATGAGCTCGGCGATGGCGTTGTAGTCGCTGATGAGTACACCCTCAAAGCCGAGCTGCCGGCGCAGGCGCCCGCGCAGCATGCCGGTATGCGCGGTCATGGGAATGCCGGCGAGGTCGGTAAAGGCCGGCATCACGGCGAGGACGCCGGAGCTCACTGCAGCGGCGAACGGGGGCAGGTATGTCTCGAGAAGCGCTCGCTCGGAAACATCCACCGAGGCGTAGTCGCGCCCGGCAGTGACCGCGCCGTAGGCGCAGAAGTGCTTGGCCACGGCGGCGATGGAGTCAGCGGCCGCGAGATCGCTCCCCTGGAAGCCGCGCACCTTGGCCTCGGCCAGCCGCGCGCCCACCCACGGCGACTCTCCCGGCCCTTCGACGGTACGTCCCCAGCGCGGGTCCCGGGAGATATCCAGCATGGGTGCAAACGTCATGGCGATGCCGTCGGCAGCGGCCTCCCGGGCTGCTTCCCGCGCCGTCTGGGTCCAAGCTTCGGGATCGAACAGTGCGGCCTCCGCCAACGGTGCCGGAAAAAGAGTACGGTGGCCGTGGATCACATCGAGGCTGATGAGGAGCGGAATTCCCAGGCGGGATTCCTCGACTGCGATGCGCTGCATTTCTCGGGCGGCGGCAGCCCCGATAAGATTGAGGAGATTGCCGATCCTGCCGGCGCGGATGTCCTCGGTCGAATGGCCGGGGATCACCGGTCCGGTGACGGTGTGGCTCGCGGCCATCATGGTGAGCTGACCCAGCTTCTCGGTCAGGGTCATCCTGCCGAGAAGGGTCTCGATGTGCCGTGCGTCTTGCGGTTTCAGTGCCCTCATGAGGTATTCCCGCTTGCCAGTAGATGCGGATAGCCCGCCACGATGACGATACGATGATAGATCGCGCCGATCACAGCAGCGACAGCCATGCTGCAGAGACGGAGGCCGCCCATTCGGGGCTGGTGCCCCAGCTGCGCATGATCGTCCGGGCTCTGCTCGCCTCGCCGGTCGGCAAGTCGCTGGTCGCGCTCGTCGCCGCGATCTTCGGCGTGATCGCCGCCACGGCTTACGGGCAGGTACGCCTCAACAGCTGGAATCAGCCTTTCTACGATGCGCTGTCGCGGCGGGACTTCCGCGACTTTCTCTATCAGCTCCTGGTGTTTTTCGTCATTGCCAGTGCCCTCCTGGTCCTGAACGTGGCGCAGCGCTGGCTGGTCGAGACGCTCAAGGTGCGGTTGCGCGAAGGTCTGGTGGGGGATCTCATTCGCGATTGGATGAGTCCCCGGCGGGCTTTCTGGCTCGCCAACGCAGGGCCCATGGGGGTCAATCCGGACCAGCGAATGCACGAGGACGCGCGCCATCTCTGCGAGCTCTCCGCTGACCTGGGTACCGGGCTCCTGCAGGCCTCGGTGCTGCTCGTCACCTTCATCGGCATCCTCTGGGTCCTCTCCCGCGGGTTCGCGATCACCCTCGGCGGGCACGACGTTCCGGTACCCGGGTACATGGTGTGGGCCGCCCTTCTCTACGCGGGATTCGGCTCGCTTCTTTCCTATTGGGTGGGTGGCAGCCTCATCGGCCGCAACGCCGAGCGTTACTCGCGCGAGGCGGACCTGCGCTTCGCCCTGGTGCGGGTCAACGAGCACCTGGACGGTATCACCCTCGCCGCCGGCGAGGAGGGCGAGCGGCGGCGGCTCGAGGCGAGCCTCGATGCCGCCCTCGTGGCCACCCGCCGCCTCGTCACCGGGCTCACCAACCTCACCTGGATCACCGCCGGCTTCGGCTGGGTGATGCTGGTAGCGCCCATTCTGGTAGCGGCGCCGCTTTATTTTGCCGGCCGCCTCACCTTCGGTGGGATGATGATGGCCGCCGCCGCCTTTACCCAGGCGCAGTCCTCGCTGCGCTGGTTCGTCGACAACTTCAGCCAGATTGCCGACTGGCGGGCGACCCTGCTCAGGGTGGCCAACTTCCGCCGGGCTGTCGTGACCACTGACGTGCAGCATGAGGTCGAGAGCCACATCACCTACACGGAGGGGATCGCCGGCCGGATCGTCATCGAGGGACTCGAGGTGTCCTCGCCCACCGGCCACGACATGCTGCGCGAGCGGATGGTGGAGGTGCGTACCGGAGAGCGCCTGCTCATAGTGGGCGAGTCCGGAACCAACAAGACGCTGTTGTTCCGCGCCCTGGCAGGGCTCTGGCCCCTCGGCACGGGGCGTGTCGTCATGCCCGCGGGCGAGCAGATTCTCTACTTCCCCCGCGGCACGCCGTACCTGCCGCAGGGATCCCTGCGCGAAGTGCTGGCCTATCCGCTCAAGTCGGACAACTTCGATCCGGACGCCTGCGCGCACGCGCTGCAGCGGCTCGGGCTCGAGCGGCTGGTGCCGCTCATCGATGCCTCGCGTCGCTGGGACCGCGAGTTGAGCGGGGACGAGCAGCTCGGGCTCGCCTTCGCGCGGGTGCTGCTGCAGGCGCCGCAATGGCTCCTCATCGATGATGTGTTCGGGTCGCTCGATGGCGATACCCTCGAGCGGGTCATCGAGATGTTCGGCCACGAGCTCGCCCGCACCGGTGTCATTCACATCGGCGGCGCGCAGGTGCGCGATCCGCTCTTCGCCCGCGTGGTCCACCTGGTCAAGAGTCCCGCGGGACGCGCCGCCGACCCTTCGGGAGTGCGTGGCAAGACTTCCAACCTCCGTGAAGGAAGGAGTTGACGTCCGTGTACGATACCGCCCGATCCGAGGAAATGAGCCCGGCGCAGCTCGCCACTCTCGCCGATGAGGCGCTGCTCGAGCGCGTGCAGCGGCAGACCTTCCGGTTCTTCTGGGAGGCGGCGCACCCGGTGAGCGGCCTCGTGCCCGACCGGCGGCCGACCCTCGCAGGGCAGAGCAATGATCTCGTCACCGCGGGCGGCTCGGGCTTTGCGCTCATGGCGCTCGTCGTTGCGGTGGAGCGCGGTTGGATCTCGCGCGAGCAGGCCCTCGCACGGTTGGATGCCATGCTCACCGTCCTCGTGCGCGCCACCTGCTATCACGGCGCTCTGCCGCACTTCCTCGATGGCCGCACCGGAGCAACGATTCCCTTCTCCCGCAAGGATGACGGCGGCGATCTCGTGGAAACCTCGTTGCTTTGCATGGGTCTGCTCACGGCACGACAGTACTTCGACCGCGACACGGCGGCAGAAACGAGGCTGCGGAACATGGTGAGCTGGCTGTGGGAGGATATAGAGTGGGACTGGTATGCGCGCGGCGGCCGCGGCGTGCTCTACTGGCATTGGAGTCCCAACAACGGCTGGGCGCTCGAGCACGAGATCCGCGGCTGGAACGAGTGTCTGATTACCTACGTGCTCGCGGCCGGCGCGCCGCGTTATGCCATCGATCCGCACATCTATCACCGCGGCTTCGCTACGGGACGGGACTTCACCAACGGCAGGAGCTGGAGCGGAATCGAGCTGCCGCTCGGCCCGGCTTTCGGCGGCCCGCTCTTCTTCGCGCATTACTCGTTCTGCGGCCTCGACCCGCGCGGGCTCGAGGACCGCTACGCGAGCTACTGGGAGCAGAACCGCAGCCACGTGCGGATCAACCACGCGCACTGCGTCAGCAATCCCAAACGGCATCGCGCGTACGGCGAGCACTGTTGGGGTCTGACTGCGAGCGATGATCCGGACGGATACGCGGTGCACGCGCCCGATAACGACAACGGCACGATCGCCCCGACTGCGGCGCTCGCGAGCTTCCCCTATGCGCCCGAGGAGGCGATGAAGGCGCTGCGGCATTTTCTCGGCGCCTTCGGGGAGAGGATCTGGCGACGCCACGGGTTCGTCGATGCCTTCTGCCCGCAACGCGACTGGTATGCGGATACGCACCTGGCGATCGACCAGGGTCCGATCATCCTCATGATCGAGAATTTCCGTACGGGCCTCCTGTGGAAGCTCTTCATGAGCGTGCCCGAGGTCCGCACGGGACTGCGCCGGCTCGGCTTCTCGAGTCCACACCTTCCAGGCTGAGGATGACCGTGGAGACGCTCGATGCCTGGATCGACCGGCAGCACGCGCATGCGGCGCGGGAGATGTTGCGCAGCATCTCCCCGATCGGGATCGTCAAGGCGAGGCCGGGCTTCGACCAGGTCATCCACCCGGTGCGTGGCGCGGTGATCGCATCGCCCATTCCGGCTGCCTACGATCCTGACCCGGATTATTTCTTCCACTGGTATCGCGACTCCGCGATCGTGATCGACGCTCTTCGGCTCCTTCATGCGAGCGGGCGCGCTGACTCACGAGACGAAGACCGCGGGGCGCTGGCGCTCTTCGGCGACTTCGTGCGCTTCAGCGCGGCGCTGTCCCGGCTCGACGGCCGAAGGCTCGCGGCCGCATCGGGTGAGTGGCGCCCGCGGGTGGCCGCGGACTTCGTGCAGTTTCTGCGCCCGGATGCGGAGCTGCAGGGCATCCATGGCGAGGCGGTCGCAGGGGAAACCCGTGTCAATCCGGATGGCACTCTCGATATTTCCAACTGGGCCCGCCCGCAGAACGACGGCCCGGCGTTGCGCGCACTGACGGTTCTGCGTTGGCTGGACGGCTTCTCGCTGGATGCGGAGCTGCAGGCGAGCTGCGCAAGGTTGCTGCACGATGATCTGAGCTTCACGGCAGATCACTGGCGCGAGCCGTGCTACGACATCTGGGAGGAGGAGCGGGGTCGGCATTATTTCACCCTGCGCGTCAGCGCTCAGGCGCTCGATGACGGCGCCGCCTGGCTCGCCGCGAGAGGTGAGGAGCGCCAGGCGCAGGGCTACCGGACCGAGAGTCAGGCGATTCGAGAGAAGCTCGATGGCTACTGGCTGGCGGATCAGGGTTACTACCGCTCCCGGATGCTCGACTCAGGCGAGCGATCGGCGAAGGAGCTGGACATCGCAGTCATTCTCGCGGCGCTGCACGCCGCGGACGACAGCGCGACTCACTCGGCGCGCGACCCGCGCATGCTGGCCACTCTCGGCGCACTCGACAGCGCGTTCGAGACGGACTATCCCATCAATCACGGACGACCGGCCGGGCGTGGGCCGGCGCTTGGGCGTTACCGCGGCGACCGTTATTATTCGGGCGGCGCCTACTACTTCTCGACACTGGCGGCCTCCGAGCTCTGCTTTCGCGCCGCCGGCCGCGGTGGCGATCGTGATGCGCTGCTCGCACGGGGCGACCGGTACCTCGAGACGGTCCGGGCCTTCACCCCTGAAAGCGGCGACATGTCCGAGCAATTCGATCAGCGCACCGGCGAGCAGACTTCCGCCAAGCACCTGGCCTGGAGTTATGCCGCCTTCATCACCTGCGCGGCGGCGCGGCGCGCGGCGATGATTTCCTGCGCGGGGCTCGGGGCCGCCGCGGCACCGGGCAGCCCGCAGGAAGGCTCCTGTCCCCGGGGAGCGGCCCGGTAGGGGCCGCCCGCATGCGCAAACACCTGCCCATCCTTCTGTCGGCTCTCCTGCTGCCCGGGCTCGCCGCAGCGCAGGGCCTGGAGTTTCGCGCTCCGCCGTCGGTTTATGATGCCGCGACGCCGGCGGTCATGCGCGATCTCGCCTCGCGCATCATCCCGGTGTACCGGAACGACAACCGCGAGCAGTACCTCGCCAACATGTCGGCCCTGCAGCTCGTGGCCGAGAACTTCGAGCCGGCCTACTCGGCGCGCCTCGAGCTGCGGCAGATGCACGGCGAGAATCCGCGCCGGCCCGCCGTCGACCCGGCGTTGGTCTACGATCTGTTCGCGCATACCAAATCCCTGCAGGCGCAATACCGGTTGCCCTTCTCACAGGCTTTCGATCTCGCCTTCTGGGAGACGATCCCGATATTCAACAATCTGGATGCCTTTCGGCTGGAATCCTGGCTGCAGGCGCCGGTGGACGCGTACGCCAAGGCGCTGCAGGCGAGCTTCGATCGTACGCGGGGTCATCCCCGCATCAACCAACGCGATGCGCTCGGGCTCATCTGGCAGTACCTTGCCTTCGACGCCTACCGCAGCTTTGCTCCCATCGCTCCCGGGCTCATTTCGCTCGACGAGGACCGGCGATACACCATCCAGGAAAACGTGCCGATCGAGACCCCTCACCATCACGGCGAGCTGGTGGCGCTGCTCGTTCGCCCCCGCAGCTCGAGCGGCCGCCTGCTGACGACGCTGCTCGAGTACCGTATCGCGCCGGGCGGCCACGAGGACGCCATCGAGGCGGCCGCCTATGGCTTCACCGGTGTGGTGGCTTTCACGCCGCGGGTGCGCGCCGGCCGGCATGCCTGGCAGGTGATTCCGTTCGAGGGTGAAGGCGAGCGCGCCCGCGCCGTCATCGACTGGATCGTCAAGCAACCCTGGAGCGATTCCCAGGTAGGCATGTACGGGGATGGCTACAGCGGCTTTGTCGCGTGGGCAGCGGCGAAACGCCTGCCGCCGCAGCTCAAGGCCATTGCGACCTTCGATGCGATGGCGCCGGGAGTCAACTTCCCGATGGCAGGCGGCATCGAGCTCAACTCCGCTTACTGTTGGTTGCAGCGGATCGAGGCGGAGCGGGACGAGAGCGCCGGCGCGCCCGATGCCAGCGCGGGCTTGCTGCCTCAGGGCGGATCGGGGAGCGCGGACTCGAGCAGCACGAATGCCGCGGCGCCGACGCCTGCTCCGGGGACGCGGGCATGGTGCCGTGCGCTCGATGCCAAGTGGTACGCGAGCGGCAAGCCGTTCCGCGATCTGCCGCGGCTCGCCGGCCGGCCGAGCCCGATCTTCAGCCGCTGGCTGGCGCACCCTGCATATGATGATTTCTGGCGGAGCCTCGTACCCTCGCCGAGCGAGCTCGCCCGCATCGACATTCCCATTCTGTCGATGACCGGCTATTACACTTCCGGGGAGGCGGGCACGCTCTTCTATTTCCTCCAACACTACGAGCACGACAGCCACGCGGACCAGATACTGCTCGCAGGTCCCTACGATGGCGGCGCGATGCGCGAGGGCAGGGCGCAGGGGATGGTACGCGGCTACCGCACCGATGCGGCGGCGGTCATCGACCTGCGCTCGCTCGAGCTGCAATGGTTTGCCTACCTCTTCCTCAACCAGACGAAGCCCGCGGTGCTCTCGGATCGCGTCAACTTCGAGGTCATGGGCGCCAATGGGTGGCAGCACGCCGCGACACTGGATGCTCTGGCGAGGGACCAGGTGCGGCTCTATCTCGCCGCCGAGCCCCGCGCCGGCTCCGGTCTGCTCATTCCACGCGAGCCATCGAGCCGGGCCGCCATCCATCTCACGGTCAACCTGGCGGCCCGCCGCGATGGCGGCGAGCCCGAGCCGGATGATCTGCTGACGGCCAGCGTGCCCGTGGAGAACGGCTTCGCCTTCGTGAGCGGGCCGCTGCCCGGAGGACTCGAGATCGATGGCCGCTTCAGCGGACGGCTGCACGTGAGCAGCAACAAGCATGACCTGGACCTCACGGTCTCGCTCTACGAGCTACAGACTGACGGCACCTACTTTCATCTCTTTGCTCCCGCTGAGGAGTTTCGCGCCAGTTATCTCAAGGACCCCAGCCGCCGCCGCCTGCTCGTGCCGGGGCAGGCGCAGTGGCTGAGCTTCACCAGCGCGCGCATCACGGCCGTGCGCATGGAGTCGGGAGCCCGGCTGGTGATGGTGTTGAGAGTGAGCAAACGCCCGAACCGGGAAATCAACTACGGGTCGGGCAGGGTCGTGAGCGGCGACTCGGTTGCATCGGGACGCGTACCGGTCAAGCTCAGCTTGCTGCGCGGCAGTTACATCGCTCTGCCCATCACGGAGGAAGCTGCGGCGCCGCCGCGGCCTGTTGCCAGGCACTGACAGGGAACTTCCCGCGAGGGAACCGGCGCGCCCGGCGAGGCGTTGGCCTGACATGTGCCATTGGCGGCCCCGAAGGGCCGAGGAGGAGCTTATGATGACAGCGCGACAGGCCGGGTGGCTCACGGCCCCGCTCATGGCCGTGGCCCTCGCCGGCTGTGTGACGACGCACGGGGGCCTCGACACCTCTGCGGACCGCCTCGATCGGAACGCCCAGGCGTTTGCGCAGGATAGCGCGGAGGCGCCGCGCGGCTATGCCGAGAATACGAGTTACACCGAGGATGCTCGGGACTTCGCGGATCGCGCGCACGAGTTTCGCCGCACGGTCGAGGACCGGGACGAGGGTGCGGACAATCGCGACGTAAGAGAGGCCTTCCAGGAGCTTTCGCGCAGCTATCACGCGTTGCGCGATGACGTCGAGCGCTCGGATGACCGTGAGGCCAGGCGCGATCTGCATCCGGTGACCCAGGCCTACCTCGACGTCGAGGACAACATGGGCGGCGCCGGGCCGCCGAGCCGGTACTCGGACAGCGACGACGATCGAGGCCCGCCGAACTGATTGCCGCCCGGCCGCTAAAGCAGGAGGAAGCGCACCGGAATTCAGTCTAGGATACGCGTATCACCGCGGCCTGGACTGAAGATCCGGATGACGACGACAGCTCGGCTCCAAGACGCCATTCGCGTCATCGACTCGCACACCGAGGGCGAGCCGACGCGGCTCGTGATGGAAGGGGGACCACACCTTGGAGAGGGGCCGCTGGCGGAGCGGTTGCAGCGGTTCCGGCAGCAGCACGACGCCTACCGCCGCGCCATCGTCAACGAGCCGCGTGGCTCCGATACTCTCGTGGGCGCGCTGCTCTGCCGGCCGCACCGGCCGGATTGTCAGGCGGGGGTCATCTTCTTCAACAACGTCGGCTATCTCGGCATGTGCGGCCACGGCACGATCGGCCTCGTGGCCTCCCTCGCGCATGTCGGCCGCTGTGCGCCCGGACCGCTGCGCATCGATACTCCCGTCGGGCCTGTCGATGCGCGCCTGCACGCCGACGGCCGCATCGACGTGATCAACATCGCGAGCTTTCGCAAGGCGAAGCAGGTGTGCGTTTCGGTCCCCGGCATCGGGGAGGTTCGGGGTGATGTCGCCTGGGGCGGCAACTGGTTCTTCCTCACGGAGGCGGGATCACTCCAGGTCGACCTCGCCAATCTCGAGGCTCTGACGGCCTTCTCCACGCGCGTGCGCCGCGCCGTCAACGAGCAGGGCTTCCCCGAGGTCGACCACGTGGAGCTCTTCGGCGCACCGACGCTCGCGCAGGCGAGCAGCCGGAATTTCGTGCTCTGCCCGGGAGGCGCCTACGACCGCTCCCCCTGCGGCACCGGGACGAGCGCGAAACTCGCCTGTCTCGCGGCCGACGGGAAGCTCGCGGAGGGCGAGCCGTGGGTGCAGGAGAGTCTCATCGGCAGCAGCTTCACCGGCCGCTTTCGCTGGCTGGATCGCGGCAAGGGTGAAGTGGTGCCCACCATCACCGGGCGGGCGTACGTGACCGCGGAAGCGGTGCTTCGCCTCGACCCGGCGGATCCGTTCTGCTGGGGCATCGTCCCGGGATGATCCGCGCCGTCATCATCCCGGTCACGCCATTCCAACAGAACTGCTCTTTAGTCTGGGACGAGCAGAGCCGTCGTGGCGCGGTGATCGACCCGGGCGGTGATCTCGATCGGGTACTCGCCGAGGCGGACGGACGCGGACTGACTCTCGAGAAAATCCTCCTCACGCACGCGCACCTCGATCACTGCGCAGCAACCCTGGATCTCGCGCGTGCGCGGGCGCTTCCGGTCGAGGGACCGCAGCGGGAGGACAGGTTCTGGATCGAGGCGCTGCCCGAGCTGACCGCGCAGTTCGGCTTTCCGCCCGCTGAATCCTTCGAGCCGGATCGGTGGCTCGAGCACGGTGACCGGGTGACCGTGGGCGGCCAGAGCCTGGAGGTGCTGCACTGTCCGGGCCATACGCCCGGGCACGTGGTGTTTTTTCACCCGGCGGAGCGCTGTGCATGGGTGGGTGATGTGCTCTTTGCCGGCTCCATCGGCCGCACCGACTTCCCGCGCGGCAATCATGAGACTCTCATCCGCTCGATCCGTGAGCGGCTCTTTCCGCTCGGCGATGATGTGCGGTTCGTGCCGGGGCACGGGCCCATGTCGACCTTCGGCGCCGAGCGCAGGGGCAACCCCTTCGTCGCGGATCGCCTGTTCGCGCGAAGTTGAGGTGAGCATCCGATGAACGGCGCACAGCTCCTGGTGGCGGCTCTCGAGAACGAGGGCGTGAAGCGCATTTTCGGCGTCCCGGGCGAGGAGAACCTGGATGTCGTCGAGGCGCTGCGCCGCTCGGGCATCGAGTTGGTGTTGACACGCCACGAGCAGGCGGCGGCGTTCATGGCGGCGACGCATGGCAGGCTGACGGGACAGGCAGGGGTTTGTCTCACGACGCTCGGTCCCGGCGCCCTCAACCTCACGACCGGTGCGGCGTATGCGCAGCTCGGCGCGATGCCGATGGTCATGTTGACCGGCCAGAAAGGCATCCTGAGCCGCAAGCAGGCACGCTTTCAGATCGTCGACATAGTTTCGACGATGGTGCCGCTCACCAAGCTGGCGCAGCGGATCGTCGGCACGGCGACGATTCCAACGACCGTGCGCGAGGCCTTCCGCATGGCGCAGCAGGAGCGGCCGGGCCCGGTGCATCTCGAGCTGCCGGAGGACATCGCTGCGGAGGAGGCGCCTGATATGCCGCTCGTGCCTCCGCTGCCAACCGCGCTGCCGGTCGCCCCTCCGGCATCGCTCGAACGCGCCGCGGAGCTCGTCCGGGCGGCAGAGCGGCCGCTGGTGATGCTCGGAGCGGCCGCGAGTCGTCCGCGCCTGGCAGAGGCTCTGTCGGCGTTCGTGAGGCGTGTACAGATTCCTTTCTTCAACACCCAGATGGGCAAGGGCTCCGTCGCGGGCGGATCGGGGCTCTACATGGGCACGGCGGCCCTTTCCGAGCGCGACCACATCCACAGGGCGATCGATCGCGCCGACCTCATCATCTCGATCGGACACGATACGGTCGAGAAGCCCCCCTTCCTCATGGGCCCGAAGGGACCGAAGGTCCTGCACGTCGGCTATCTCCCGGCGACCGTCGAGGAGGTGTACTTCCCGCACGCCGAGCTGATCGGCGACATCGGGCCCAGCCTCGCCCTGCTCGCCGACCGCCTCGAGGGGAAGCTGCCCAGGGCCGGTGCGCTGCTCGCGCTGCGCCAGGAGATTGTCGCGCGCATCGCCGAGCGGGCGCAGGAGAGCCGTTATCCCCTGACACCGCAGCGCATCGTCCACGATGTGCGGCAGGTGATGCCGGAAGACGGCATCGTCTGTCTCGACAACGGCATGTACAAGATCTGGTTCGCCCGCAACTATCGCACGCGAGTTGCCAACACACTGCTGCTCGACAATGCGCTCGCGACCATGGGGGCGGGGCTGCCCTCGGCAATGATGGCCTCGATGCTCCACCCGCAGCGGCGCGTTCTCGCCGTATGCGGCGACGGCGGCTTCATGATGAGCTCGCAGGAGCTCGAGACGGCGGTACGTCTCGGACTGAATCTCGTCGTGCTGATCCTGCAGGATGATGCCTACGGCATGATCCGCTGGAAGCAGGCGGTCGACGGCTTTGCCGATTTCGGCATGAGCTTCGGCAATCCCGATTTCGTCGCGCTTGCGCGCGCGTACGGCATTCCCGGCAGCCGCGTGGAAAGTGCCGAGGGTCTGGCGCCGACGCTCGAGGCAGCGTTCGCAGGCGGCGGTATGCACCTCGTCACCGTGCCCATTGACTACTCGGAGAACATGCGGGTGCTGATGGAAGAGCTTCGCGGCGCAGGGCAGCCCTGACCCTCGAGGAGGAGGGCGGGACCGGTTCTTGCGCGCCGCCGCGATCGCGAGGCAACTGCGCCTCGCTCTCAAGTGCGATGGCAGCAACCAAGAGCCGGTCCGCCGTTATTCCACGCAGCCTCGAGCCGATGGAGGCGCGGCTCGTCGCGGCGCTGCCGAGCGATGAGGGTTGGCAGTACGAGCCTAAATGGGACGGCTTTCGCTGTCTCGCGCTGCGCGATGGCGCGCGCATCGAGCTGCAGGCGCGCTCGGGCAAGAGTCTGTCGCGTTACTTTCCCGAGGTGGTGGCTGCCGTGGCGGCGCTCGAAGCACAGCGCTTCGTCCTGGACGGCGAGCTCGTCATCCCGCGCGGCGAGACCTTGTCGTTCGAGGCGCTGCAGATGCGCCTGCATCCGGCGGCGAGCCGCATCGCCAAGCTCTCCGCCGCGACACCGGCAACCCTCGTGCTGTTCGACATGCCCTTCGGCCCGAGTGGTGTCAGTCAGTTGGATCGTCCCCTGCACGAGCGGCGCGCCACGCTCGAGCGGTTCTTTGCCGAGTCGATCACGGCGCCTGCCCGGCATTTCGTCCTGACGCCTTACACCCGCGAGGTCAAACGAGCGCGGAAATGGCTCGAGCGGGCCGGCGGCGCGCTCGATGGTGTCGTCGCCAAGCGGGTCGACGGCCCTTACGTGCCGGGGGAGCGCGCGATGTTGAAAGTCAAACGGCTGCGAACCGCGGATTGTGTCGTGGGCGGCTATCGGTTGGGGACCCACAGCAACGAGGTGGGCTCCCTGCTCCTCGGGCTCTTCAACGAAGATGGACTCCTCGATCACGTCGGGTTCACCGCATCGATTCCGGCGCGCGAGCGCAAAGCACTCACCACACGGCTGCGGAAATTGCACGGTGGCGCCGGATTCACCGGGAATGCGCCTGGCGGCCCGAGCCGCTGGAGCACCGAGCGGTCGGGAGAGTGGTGTCCGCTGCGTGCGGAGCTCGTGGTGGAGGTCTGCTACGACCAGGTCACCGGCCAACGGTTTCGCCACGGTACCCGGCTGCTGCGGTGGCGTCCGGACAAAGCGCCGCAGCAGTGCACCTATGAGCAGCTTGGGCGCGAAGCGCGGCCCTCGCGCCTGATCGCAGAGCTCATGGGGCCCCGCAACAAGGCCTGAAGGGTCACGGGCCGGAGCGCACCGTCTACTGCATCACCGATGCGGGGCATCTCGAGCTCATCGACTGGCTGAGCGCACTCCTCAGCCGTCCGGCCAAGGAGTGGACCCGCTTCGAGGCGGGGCTGTCGCTGCTGCCGGTGTTGCCCCCCCCCGAGGATGCCGTGACGCTGCTCGAGCAGCGCTGTCAGGCGCTCGAGGTCCGGGCAGCACAATCGCAGTCGGTACGCGAGCTCCTCGCCAAGCGCAGCTTCCCCCGCCTCTTTACGATCGAGGCCGAGTACCGCTGGGCGCTCGAGGCGGCGGAGCTCGACTGGACCCGCCGGCTCATCGCCGACATCCGCTCGGGCTCGCTCGAGGGGTTGGAGCTGTGGCGCGGATCTCACGCACGGCGGGGCTGAGCGAGTCAAATTCCTCCGCGGCAGATAAACTCTGCCCCGGGCAATCCCGCCCATCGCGACGGAGGCGAGCTCGGCGTGGCCACTCGCACGGGCCTTTCGGCCTGCATCATCACTTACAACGAGGCCGACCGGATCGACGACTGCGTGCGATCGGTCGGTTTCTGCGACGAGGTGATCGTCGTCGACTCACATTCGACAGACGCCACGCGGGAGCAGGCCGCAGCGCGCGGCGCACGGGTGATCGAGCGGGACTGGCCGGGATATCGCTCGCAGAAACAGTTCGCGGTGGAGGCGGCTCACCACGACTGGGTGCTTTGTCTGGATGCCGACGAGAGGGTGAGCGATGAGCTGCGCGCTGAGATCGAAGGCTGGCGCCAGCGCGGCTTCGGGGATTTTGCGGGCTGGTCGGTGCCCCGGATCACCGACTACTTCGGCAGGTTTCTGCGTCACGGCAATGCCTACCCGGACCGGCTGGTCCGGCTCTTCGACCGGCGGCGCGGCGGCTGGGTCGGCCGCGAGATCCACGAAAACACCCGCGTTCAGGGGCGCCTCGGCCGGTTGCACGGCCACCTCGAGCATTATGCCTACCGCAGTCTCACGGACCACCTGAGCCGCATGCAGCGCTATGCCGACCTCATGGGGCAGGCGCTCTACGAGAGCGGCAAGCGATGCGGGCTGGCCAAGGTGCTGCTCAACCCGCTATGGCGGTTCGTGCGCGGCTACCTGCTGCGGCTCGGCTTTCTCGATGGCTGGCGCGGGCTCGTGTTCGCGCTCGTGGAGTCGAGTTACGTCCGCCGCAAGTACCTCAGCCTCTACGTGCGCTCCCGTGGATTGCCGAGCTAGGACGCGGCAGATAGTGTCCCCGACGAGACCGGTCTCTGCTGCGAGCATGAGTGTGCGGCAGTAGAATCGACCCCTGTCGTCCCTGCTTGCCACCGAAAGGGAGCCGCACATGGCCTTTACGATCACCGTGAACGGCAAAAAGCGCGTCGTCGATGTCGACCCGGACACGCCGCTTCTCTGGGTGCTGCGCGATGCGCTCGACCTCAAAGGGACGAAGTTCGGCTGCGGCATGTCGCTTTGCGGCGCCTGTACGGTGCACCTGGACGGCGTACCCACCCGGTCGTGCATCACACCGGTGTCGCGGGTCGGCAATGCCTCGGTGGTCACGATCGAGGGCATCGGCGACTCCGAAGTCGGCAAGCGGGTCAAGACTGCCTGGCTCGCACTGGATGTCATGCAGTGCGGTTACTGCCAGTCGGGCCAGGTGATGGCGGCGACGGCGCTGCTCTCGCAAAAACCCAAACCGACCGATCAGGACATCGACTCGGCGATGAGCGGCAACCTTTGCCGCTGCGCGACCTACACCAGGATCCGCGCTGCCATCAAGCAGGCCGCCGGGCTGTCGACGGCCGACACGAGGGAGGTGTGACATGGCGAGCCTCAATGCTTACGAGCCGAACGAGAGCGCTCGCGCCGCCGGTGAGCCCGCAGCGGCGACTCAACTCTCGCGGCGCGCCTTCCTGACTACCGGCCTCGCCGCAGGCGGCGGACTGCTCCTCACGCTGAATGTAGGGTGCACCCCGAGCGCGAGCCAGCCGGTGAGCCTGGGCGCGGATGCCGGGGCGGAGCTCAACCCCTTCATCACGATCGCGCCCAACGGCATCGTCACGATCGTCGCCAAGAATCCCGAGATCGGGCAGGGCATGAAGACGACTCTGCCGATGTTGATCGCCGAGGAGCTCGATGCCGACTGGTCGAAGGTGCGGACCGAGGAAGCCCTGCTGAATCCGATCTACGGTGAGCAGTTCGCCGGCGGCAGCATGTCGACGCCCCTCAACTGGGAGCCGATGCGGCGCGTGGGGGCTGCCGGCCGGCAAATGCTCATTGCCGCTGCGGCGAAGACCTGGGAAGCGCCGGCGGCCGAGTGCGAGACCCGCCAGGGGATCGTGCGTCACCGGCCGAGCGGCCGTACGCTGACTTACGGCGCGCTCGCCGCCAAGGCCGCGGCCCTTCCTGCTCCTGACCTGCAGGCGGTCGCTCTGAAGGATCCGAAGGACTATCGGATCATCGGCAAATTCACCGGCGGGGTCGACAGCGCGCGGGTCCTCGACGGCGAGCCGCTTTTCGGGATCGATACGGTGCTGCCTGGCATGGTGTATGCCACTTACGAGAAGGCGCCTGTGTTTGGCGGCAGGGTGGTGAGCGCCAACCTCGCGGCCGTCAAGGCGATGCCTGGCGTACGTGACGCCTTCATCGTACACGGGGCGGATCCGCAGGCCGTGTTCGAGATAGGCCTCGTCGACGGTGTAGCCATCCTCGCCGACAGCTGGTGGCAGGCGCAAAAGGCGCTCGAGAAGCTGCGCGTCGTCTGGGATCGGTCGTCCGATCCCAAGCAGAGCACGGCGGAGTTCGAGCGGCAGGCCGCGGAGCTTTCGCGGCAGAAGCCGCAGTCCGTCATCCGCAGCGATGGGCATGTCGACAAGGCGCTGGCTCACGCGCACAAGGTGTTGGAAGCCGCGTACGCGTATCCTTTCCTGGCGCATGTGGACCTCGAGCCACAGAACTGCACGGCACACTACAAGCGCGACGGCAGCGTCGAGATCTGGGCGCCCACGCAAGACCCCAGCAGGGGGAGCGAGCTGGTGGCCCAAGCGCTCGGAGTAAGCGCGAGCAGGATCACGGTGCACATGACGCGCGTGGGCGGCGGATTCGGGCGGCGGCTCCAGGGCGACTACGTGGTCGAGGCAGCCATGATCTCGAAGCTGGCCGGGCGGCCGGTGAAGCTTCTCTGGAACCGGCGCCAGGACATTCAGCACGATGCGTATCGGCCTGGCGGTTTCCACTACTTCAAGGCAGGGCTCACGGCCGAAGGCCGGCTCGACGCCTTCCGCGATCATTTCGTTACTTTCGGCCAGGGGGATACTGTCGCCCGCTCGGCCGATCTCTCCCCGGAGCATTTCCCGGCCGGTTTCGTTCCGAGCCTGGAGTACGGACAGTCGCTGATCGAGCTCGGTGTCCCGACCGGTCCGCTGCGCAATCCGGGCGGCAACGCGCTCGCCTTCGCCTTCGAGTCCTTCATCGACGAGCTGGCGCATGCTGCGGGGCGCGATCCGCTCGATTTCCGTCTCGACCTCTACGGTCCGCCGCGCGTGATACCGCTGCCTTCGCGTCGGGGCCGCCCGCAGCCGCCGTTTGACACCGGGCGGGCGCGTGGGGTCCTCGAGCTGGTTGCCGAGAAGTCCGGGTGGCGCAGTCGCAAGGAGTTGCCGCGCGGTACGGGCATGGGGCTCGCGTTCTACTACAGTCACTACGGCTACTTCGCCGAGGTCGTCAAGGCGAGCGTCGCACCGGATGGTACCCCCAAGGTCCACAAGATCTGGGCGGCAGGCGATGTCGGCCGGCAGATCATCAACCCCGCCGGCGCCTACAACCAGGCCCAGGGCGCAATACTCGATGGGCTCGGCGCCGCCCTTCACCAGGCGATCACCATCGAGGGCGGCAGGGTGGTGCAGGAGAATTTCAACACCTTCGGTCTGCTGCGGATGAGAGAGGCGCCGCCCGTGGAAGTGCACTTCCGCATCACCGACAACCCCCCGACCGGGCTCGGCGAGCCGCCCCTGCCGCCGGTGTTACCGGCGCTCGGCAATGCACTCTACGTCGCAACGGGCAAGCGGATCCGAAAGCTGCCGCTCATCGTTTGATCGGCTCAAAGTCGCCTGCGGCGCTTTGCGCGGCCCCATCCCCTGGGGCCGCGCACTCAGTTGCTTTCGGGCTGCGCTCATGTCGCTTCCGCGAATGCCTTGAGTCTGCCCAGGGCGACTTCCCATTGCCGGCCGATGATGTCGAGCGTCCGTTTCGCCTCATCGATCTGCGCGGGGTCGAGCTGCCAGAGCCGCTCGCGTCCGGCTTTCATGTCACGTACCACGCCCGCCTCAGCAAGCACTCGCAGATGCTTCGTCACTGCTTGACGGCTGATGTCGGTATTCGCGGTCAGCTGAGCGATCGAGAAAGCGCCTCCAGCGCACAACACGACGACGAGCCTCAGCCGCGTCGGGTCACCTAACGCGGCGAAGACGCTCGCGAGCGCTGCATTGGAGCGAATGAGGGCGGGCAGAGTGGCAGCGTGATCGCCAGTGGCCGTGGCTGCCGTCTTACGGGGTGACATGGCGAACGATGTTCTCCATCTGGGTGCTCCAGCCGCGGCTGTTCATCCGAAAAGCCTCCAGACGGCGGCTCGGCGGCACCTTGTCGAACCCGGATTCGACTACCGTGAGCATGGTGGCATTTCCCGGCGCGTCCTCGAGCGTGAAGGTGACCAGCGTCGGCTCCTCCTTGCTGTAATCGGTGTTGGGATCGATGGCATAGGGATGCCAGCGGAAGGACAGCAGATTCGGTGGCTCGATCCGATCGATGCGAGCTTCCCAGGTGATGTGCTCGTATCCCTTGATCGCGATCGGTCCGCGCGTGGTCAGTCCGGGCGAGAAGGTCTGGCCGGCGAGATTGACGCCGAACCAGGTGCCGAACTCCTGGGGATCGGAGAGCGCGCGCCAGACCCGCTCCCGCGGTGCATTGATGATGACGCTACGCTCGATGCGATCGGTCTCGGAAGATTGATTCATCCGTGCTCTCCTGTATGCAACCAAAAGGTTGCGTATGACCATTATGCGCCGTTTCCTTGAAAACGCAACCCCGGGGTTGCATGAAATCAGTCGCGGACGGCTGTCGAATGCGCCCGCGGCCATTCGGTAAAGGGTCGAGACACACGATTCTTCCCTGCGACAGGAGACTCAACATGCTTTTTCTTTCGCTCTTCACCCCCGCCGTTCCGCCGAGCGGACCGCCCTCTGCCGAGCACATGGCCGAGATGAACCGGCTGATCGAGACCATGTCCAAGGCCGGTTTTCTCGTCACGACCGGGGGCATCAAGTCACGCAACACGGCGATGAAAATCGCCCGGCGGCAGGGCCGCGTGACGGTCGAGGATGGGCCGGTGGCCGGCTCGAGCCTGATGCCTGCCGCTGGTTATGCGCTGCTACGCGCGAGCTCGCGTGAGGAGCTGGCGCGTGAGGTGCAGGAGTTTCTGCAGCTCGCAGGCGACGGCACGTGCGAGCTCATCGAGGTGTTCGATGAGCAGCAGGAGCAGTGCGCGGCAGCCTGATCGTTGACGCAGCGGCGGCCGCCCCGCTCTAGGCTGGAGCGGCCGCCGCACTGTTGGAGCCGCGCTGTTGAGCTAGCGAGGCGGCGGCGTCGTATTCGCGGGATGGTGCGTGCGCGCGTGCATGTGGCTGCGCGCGTGGCGCGCGCCCTTCTTGACCCTATGCTCGGCGCTCGCGACTCGCATCTCCTTGGCTCGCGCCTGGTTCATGCGATGGGTGGTCTCTTTGAGCTGCGCAGTCGCGTGATTCAGCTTGCTCGTGGTCTGCCGCATCTGCTCGTTCTGCTGCTTCACCTGGGAAGTCAACTCCCGGACGCTCTTCTTGCTCGCGGGTTTATGGCTTGCCGCGGAATTGCTCTGATCGCCCTGCGATGGCGTCTGCGCCATTGCCGTGCCGGTCGTCAGGCCGAAAGTCGCAGCCACCAGCGCGGCGATCACGTACTTGGAGGATGAGCTCGGTTTGCGCATGTAGGCACTCCTGTTGTTCCCGTTCATGAGGCGAACGCTTCCCCCTCTGGGCTGCGGATCGCCTGGGCCGATGGATCATTTGACCGGGGCTCAAGCAAAGGCCGTTCCAGCCCGGCCAGAGCGGGCAGTTGAACGAGCGCGAGGCGCAGCTAGGCCGCTCGCTCCGCTGCGACGCTGGCGCTCGCGGGCGGGCGCACAGCGAGCCAGGGCACGCCGCAGTAGGAATCCGTCAGCACCCAGGCTGCCGTGGTCAACATCCAGGACACGATGAACTCGCCGCGTTGCCCGGCGGTCATGGTGCCCGCAAACATGAGGGGCGTCCAAACCAGCAGCGTGAAGAGGCCCATCTGCCACGCCGAAAGTGCGGCCGCCAGCCGGGCGTAGACGCCAATCAGTATGGCCAAAGCCGCAAGGAGGTAGGCGGAGCCGGTGAAATACGCCCAGAAGACATGCCATGGCAGCCAGGCCGGCACGAGCGGTGCGGTGTTGCCGAGATAGGCGAAGTGGGACAGGCCGAAGGCGATCAGGGCGAGGGCGTAGAGGATCCTCGCGCTGCGTACCCCGGTCTCCCCGGTCGCGAAGGCGAGCCGCTCCCGGTCCCAGGCCGGGGCGAACCAGGCATACAACACCCAGGCGCCCGCAACCAACACTGCGGTCTCACCCCAGCTCTGGTAATAGACTTCGACCGTGGGCGAGCGGACGATGAATGGGACCTTGAACGACAGCATCCACAACAGGAGAAATGCGACCAGCAGCCGGGCTGCCGCACCGCGGCCACGCGGCCAGAAGAGGCCGAGGCCACAAGCCAGGTAGACGAAGGGGCGCAGATAGACCAGCACCACCATCACCTCGCGCAACGGGATATCTTTCGGCAGCTCGGCGAGTATCCGGACGAAATCACCCGGGATCAGCCCCTGGATGCCGAGGACGATGAAGGTCGCTGCAAAGACCGCATGACCCACGCTGGCAATGCGCATCGCCGCCCCTCCCGGAAGATTGCAATGAAGCCTTGCTATTCTAGGCGGTAATTCCCCTGCGGCCAGCGACAAATTTCGTTCCGTCGCAGGTAACGCAACCGCGTGCCCTTCATTCCGCTCCACGCCCTTCACGGCTCCCCAGGCGGCAAACCAACCCTCTTCGGGAAATCTCGTGCGGCCCCCGAGGCCGCGGATCGGGCATTGACTTTTTATGTAAAATCGCCTTCGTTGACAATTCATGGCGCCTCGCGTACAGGTAACGCATAAGAATTACTGGGGAGGAACGCCGTTCCGAGGGTGGCCTCTGTTCGAAGGGAGCAGTTGCCACGCCATGCCCTGGCGCATGAGCGCCCGGGCCGATCATGAAGTTCAACGATTCCGTCGAGCCCGAAATGCGCGGCGAAGCGCTCAGCTCGATTCGATTAGGGGAGCAAATGATGAAACGCTGCAAGAGTCTTTACACACTCCTGCCTACGGCGGCGATTGCCTGCGGCATCTGTGCCGGGTCGCTGCCGGCTGGCACGGTGCACGCAGGCGCAATTGCGAAACCTGCATTGGTGTTGGGTCCGGCTGCAGTCGCATCCGACCAGGTTGCATCGAACTCTTTTCGTCTCTTCACGTGTCAGGTCGGAAAGGTTCCGGGTGTGAACTGCTACGACCCGTTCGAGATCCGCCATGCCTATGGCACTGACTCGCTGATCAACGCGGGCTGGGACGGGAGCGGAAGGACCATCGTCATCATCGATGCGTTCCAGAGCCCGAACATCCAGACGGAGCTGGGCACGTTCGACAATTTCTATGGGCTGCCGGCCCCACAGTTCACCCAGATCGCGCCGCAAGGCCTGACGCCCTTCGATTCCTCCAGTAACGATCAGCTCGGCTGGGCTGAGGAGATCTCGCTCGACGTCGAGTGGTCCCATGCGATCGCGCCGGGGGCCAACATCGTGCTGGTCCTCTCGAAGTCGGACCAGGATGCCGACATCCTGGCTGCCACCAAGTATGCGGTGGATAACAATCTGGGTGATGTCATCTCACAGAGCTTCGGCGAGAATGAGGCGTGCATGGACCCGAGCCTGCTCGCGCAGCAACACGAGGTGTTTGCCGAGGCCACGCGCAAGGGTATGACGATCTTCGCCTCTTCGGGCGACAATGGCTCCGGACAGCCCACTTGCGACGGCTCCTCGCTCGTGCAGGCAGTCTCCACGCCGGCCGTGGACCCTCTGGTCACTGCCGTCGGCGGTACCGAGCTGCATGCGGCCGACTACACGACTTCCGACCCGGGCGCGTATCAGGGCGAGATCGTGTGGAATGAGACCGGCATCGGAGCGGGCGGCGGCGGCTTCAGTCTGTTGTACTCCGAGCCCTCTTATCAGAAGGGAACGCTCCATGGGCACGGTCAGCTGGGGGTTCCCGATGTCTCGTACAATGCCGCGGTAGAACACGGCGTGCTGACTTTCCTCGACATACCCGGACTGCCGGTGGCGTTCTTCCTCTTCGGCGGCACGAGCGCCGGCTCGCCACAATGGTCGGCGATCACGGCGATCGCCGATCAGAAGAATGGCAGGGACCTCGGCTTCATCAACAAAGCGCTTTATCACATCGGCCAGGCACCGCCACACGAATCGCAGTCGTACCATGACGTCACGGACGGGAACAACTCCTTCGCCGGCATTCCCGGATTCAGCGCCGGACCGGGATGGGATGCAGCGACCGGCCTGGGAACGCCGCAGGCGCCTGGACTGGTCGATCTGCTGCTTCAGCTGGTCTCGCCCGGAGACGGTCAGTCTGCGATCGCTCAGTCCGCAGGCGCCAGCACCAGTCATGGTCAGGGACACATGAAGGCTCACTAACCAACAGAGGCACGCCCCGGGGAAGAGGAGGATGCCTCTTCCCCGGAGGCTGCGGTTGCAGAGCTAGGGCTGCCTCCGCAACGTACGAAATGTAATCGAGTAGCGCAGGGCGGCCACTGGAGGCACGCTGTGCTGCCAGCCCCAGCGCGCTTCGTCCTGAAGCCGATAGATCGATCGGGGCGCGATCTCGAGCGCGATCGACCTCTCGCGAAAGCGAGGAGGGTAGTGCCGGAAACGCATGCGGCAGGGACCTGCGAGGGATATGCCCACCACGAGCTCGAAGTCCGGGACGTCGCGATGCCAGCCGAGCTGCGATCCCGGCGGGTATTGCGCGATCAGCGCGTGAGTGAAATCGTCCGCGGGCCAGCCGACCCACGCGGCGGCTCTGGCCCGCAGAGGATGAAGGAACGGGGCGATCGGCTCGCCCGGCTGCAGGCTCTGCGCCGAGAAATCGTATCGTCCACCGTAGCTCACGATGCGCCGGTGGGCCAGATAGCGCTTGTACTCCGCCTGCTTCAGCGGCAGGCGCGCGATCTCGCCGATGAGCGCCTCTTCGTCTGCCTCAGAGAGAAAATCGGGCTCATACGCATATCCGCGAGCGAACGCCGCGTCGCTAGCCGGGAATAGGTTGCGCTGAGCCATGCTCCCTATGTGGGAATCCGCGAGGTCGTTCTCAACCTGCCGATACTGAGCTCACGTTTTATAGGGTATCTGTCGGAAAAGTGGTAGCAGGGGCGTGGCCTGCGCCGTTCGGGTGCCACCCCTTCAACGCGGCTCCGACGCGCCGCCCCCACCGGTAGGGCGGATCACCGGCGATATGCTGGGCAACTGCGTCGACAATGCGCGGTTGGACTATGTGGTGGCCGATCTCAGCACGAAGGAATCCAGCCTGGTCACCACCCAGCACATCAACACGCAGTATGGCTTTGGCGGCGGATTCACCCCCACGCTGATTCACCAGGAGGATGTTGCGACCCGTTCCGGCTCGGTCTGAAGTGCCGCCAGGCGGTAGAGCGTGGCCCGCCGCCGGCTCTGGGGAGGAGGGTATAATTTCTCTTCCCCGGGGCCGCGCGGGGGCTCGATGCAGCGGCCGGCCGGATCCGGCGATGAAGCTTCAGACCGAACGCTACGAGACGCAGGCGAGCTGTTGGCCGCCGACCGGAAGACACATCCTGGCGTACTTCGACGATTCGTCGATAGTCGTGTACCAGGCTTATCGCCCATCCATAGGCAGATTCGCCGTCGCGAACGGGAAGCTGGGCGGGCCGGAATTCAGTTTCTCGCGAATGAGCTGGATAAAAACGAGCTTCCTGTGGATGATGTATCGCTCAGGGTGGGGGACAAAGGAAGGTCAGGAAGTCACTCTCGCCCTGCGAATCCGCCGTACCTTCTTCGACAGCCTTCTTGCCCGAGCCGTGCCCTCGACGTGCCCTGTCGACTACCCGGGCGGTCATGGCGCGTGGAAGGCGGCAGTAGTCGCATCTGAGGTCCGTCTGCAGTGGGACCCGGATCATTCGCCGACGGGCGAGGAACAAGAGCGCCGTGCTATTCAGCTCGGCTTGCGCGGCGCGGCATTGAAAGCATTCGCTGGGCCGGAGATGATTGAGGTCATGGATATTTCCGACTTCGTAGGGGCCCAGCGCCGTCCTGTCGGGCAATCAGAGCTCGGCGCCGTTCGCAGTCCGGTCGAGCGGACTTATCCCTTGGGCGAAGCTTTGTCGTCCCATTTGCACGCCTCTCCCCGATAGCCATGAAAGATTTCGGAATCCGCTTCGCGGTCACGGATCAGATGCAGTTCGAAAGACTCGTTGCGCTGATCGACCGCGTGAAACGGCACAAGGCTGCGGGCATTCGAAGCAATCCGGAGCTCTGGACAGCTCTGGTTCCCGGCGACGTGAAATCCCGCTTCCGCTCGCCCGACGACGAGGCACGAAAGGCGCGCACAGCGGCGAAGCCGCCGATCATCATTAGCGACCCGTCAGACCAACTTGGGGCGGTTTGGGATTTCGACCGGGTTTTCGAATCCATCGAAGAAGGAGACTACGACCTGATGGGATGCGAAATGGTTGCCCGAGATACGGCTGAGATCCGCATCAATCCGCATGGCTATCCCTATGGCGGGCTCGGCCCATTCATAGCGCTGGCAGAGGCTTACGGATTTGCTGTTATCGGGGTCAATGAATGTGGAAAGTTCCAAGGCCGCGAGGAGCTCATTGACCAAGCCGGGCACCCATGATTGCGCGGAAGGCGCATACCTCACTATGCTTCATCACATCTCCTTCGGGGTGAGAGATTTCGAGGGGGTAGCGGTCCTACATTTCCGCCGTTAACAAGCCTAACCCCAGGCGCGGCTGTAATTCGCCGAATGAACGAACGCGGTTGCGGCGATTCGAATGACTGCGTCTCCCGACGGTGCTCCCCTTTACAGCGTTGAAGGTGAGTGCTTAACTGCGCTCACAACCACGCTAATCCCGCAGCGCCCTTTCCGGCAGCGCCCCTTCCGGGCACATTCCCTCGTTCCGCCAATGAAGTTACGGTGACGGCGCGCGGCCGGTTCCGCGAATCTGGGAGGAGACCGTCAATGAACACAGCCGTCAAGGGCCGCATCGAGCGGCTCTGGTACCGCGCTCTGAAAACAGTAACGTCCGCTGCGCTCGCGCTTCTGCTCGGTCAAGCGACGGCTGCGAGCGCCGGGAGTTGGACTCCGTTAGTCAACCGGCCATCGGTCAGCAGCATTCAACTCATGGTTCTCTTGACTGACGGATCGGTCATGGTGCATACGTTTGACGACATCCAGACGTGGGTCAAATTGACCCCCGACGCCAAAGGCAGTTACGTCAATGGAAAGTGGGTCACACTCGGCAAGATGATCACGCCGAGACTCTACTTCGCCTCGCAGGTATTGCAAAACGGCAATCTCTGGGTCATGGGCGGCGAATATACCGGGCCATTTGAGGATCCGAACTGGGGTCCGCAAGCCGAAATCTATGATCCGCTCACCAATACCTGGGCCGAAGCCGCCAGTGATCCGCCGCAAGCCGGCTGCGGCGTCGTGCCCGTCACCTCCAGCGTGAATCTGACTACGGGCTCCGCAACCGTCGATGGTATCTACTCGACTTTTCGAATTCTGCCCGGGTGGACCGTGGCAGGCCATGGAATACCGGCCAACACGACCGTTGTCAGGGTGAATTCCTCAACGAGCGTGACCCTGTCGGCTCAGGCAACGGCCAGCGGCCCGGCTGTCGTTCAGTTCGCCGGGAACGCCACGAGTTGCTTTGGCGATGATCCTTCGATCCTGGTGCCCGGAGGCAAGATCCTGGCGGGCGATCTGCTCGGTCCGCAGGCCTATCTGTACTCGATTGCGGAAGATACGTTCGCGCCGACGGCGACCAAGGTTTATGACGACTCCAGCGACGAAGAAGGCTGGGCGGTTCTTCCGCGCGGACAGATTCTGAATTACGACCTGTTTCAGAGCATAGCCACGAACACCGGGTTCGCGGAGGAATACAACCCTTCAGCCGGCGTTTGGACCAGTATCAGCCCGGCGGACGGAACGGCTCGCGGCACACTGCCCGTCTTGAGCGATACCGAAGTCGGTTTCGAGCTCGGCCCAATCCTCCGTCTCCTGGACGGCCGTGCGCTGGTCATCGGCGCCAACCAGCATACCGCTCTGTATACGCCCTCGGGGAATACCTGGGCGCCCGGACCTGATATGCACGCCGATCTCACCGGCCCGGGCGGAACGATCCCGAACGCCTCGTTCGGGGCGGACGATGCTGCCGCTGCCCTCTTGCCGAGCGGGCACGTGTATCTGACGGCTGATCCGGGTCCAAACCCGGTGTCGCTGAATGCGAGCACGAGAGCAGGGTCCGCCTCGGTGAGGCTTCCCACTACCGCCGGGCTGCAGTCCACTTGGACCGTTGCGCAGGCTAACGGCAAGAATACGACCATACCGCCATTCACGGTCATCTACAGCGTCGACAGCCCTACATCCATTACCCTCGGTACCTTCGATTCCAGCGGCAACCTGGTACCCATCAAAGCGCTGAAGACCCAGGGGAACATCGGGCTGGTGCTCGGCGGCGTTTTCAGCTCTCCGACTCAGCTCTTCGACTTCGACCCACATGCCGGAACCATGACTCCGATTCCCGGTCCGGCAGGCTCGTTGCTTCCGACCGAAGGCGCGTTTGTCACGCGAATGCTGATACTGCCCACGGGACAACTGCTGCTCAGCGACAGCTCGAATCAGCTCTACGTCTATACTCCGGACGGGTCGGCCCCTGCATCACTGCGGCCCGCGATTTCCGCTGTTGATTACCAGGGCGACGGAGTGTTCAGGTTGAGTGGCACGCAGTTGAACGGTCAGTCTGCCGGCGCCTCGTATGGCGATGACGATCAGATGAACGAGAATTACCCCATCGTCCGCCTCGAGAACCCGGCGACCGGCAACGTGTTCTATTGTCGCACCACGAATTGGAGCTCGGTCAGCGTCGGCGGCAACAGACCCGAGACGGTCGACTTTACGCTCAATTCCGCAGTCACGCCGGGCAGTTACGAGCTGACCGTGGTTGGAGCGGGAATAGCCTCCCAGGCGGTCAGGTTCCGAGTCAGGGCCAATGAGATTGTGGAGACTGGCGTCGCGGCTGCGGCTCAAGTGGCCACCGCGTCAAGTACGCTGGCAAGAGCTCCGATCAAGCCGGCGCGGATCCCGAAGCCGATTCATCGGCGGAACTGACACGTCAGAGTCAGGTCACCTGCTATCGGGTCGGGATGCAGAGCGTAGCGGACCGAGCCAGGCTACCCTACTCGACGGGAGCTCCGGTTCTGCTCTACGAAATTGGGCCGCACAGGATCATCCCCATTTGAGTAGCGAGCTCGCAATATGCGTGCGGCGGCTGTGCCTGGCTTTCCCGGAAGCCGAGGAGTTTGTTTCGCACGGGATGCCTAATTATCGCGTTCGGGGTGGAAGGGTTTTCGCAACGTATGCTGTGAATCATCATGGGGATGGTCGCATCGCGTTGTGGTTGAACACGCCTGAAGGTATGCAGGACGCCTACGTGCGCGCGGAGTCAAAGCACTTCTTCGTCCCGCAGTATGTGGGACCAAGGGGATGGCTCGGCGTGCGCCTGGACACTGGTCTCGCGTGGAAACGCATCGTGCAAGTTGTGCGGGCCGCGTATGAGCGCGTGGCGCCGGAGAAATTGCGCAGCCAACTCGAGGCGACACCGTCGGTACCTGCGCCGAAGCGCAGGATAACGGTGGCGGATGTCGATCCGAAAAATACACCGCGGGGGAGTCGCGTTCTGACGAAGATGCGGAAAGTCTGCCTCGCTCTGCCGGCCACTTCCGAGGGACTGCAATTTGGTCAGCCGGTATGGCGTGCGGGGAAGAAGGTCTTTGCGCGGGCACACTGTTACGATGGGGTTTGGCGTGCTGCTTTCTGGGTCGGTGTCCACGCGCAACTGCTGATGACGGACGATTCGCGTTACACGATCCCACCGTATCTGGGACACAACGGCTGGATCGCGCTCGATATCTCCAAAGTACTCGACGAGCCCGAGCTCGAGGCGCTCGCTCTGGAAAGCTATCGTCACTTCGCATCGAAGACTATGTTGGCCAAGCTTTAGAGAGAAACATACAAGCCGTGGTTGCGACGTGGCGTCGAATCAGCGGCCGCGCCGTTTCTTGGCTGATTCACGACCTCGTCGGGTACGGTGAATGCTCGTCGTTTCGTCACCGACACGCGCAAGGAGACGACAGTGGCAGAGAATCGGGAGCGGAAGCATGACCAAGCCAGGAAGGCCGTTATCGGCGAGAAGCACATACCCGTGAACGACGACGAAAGCACTGCCGTCGCAGAGCCTTCGTCCCGTGGGCATGAGCCCCGGGGCATCCAAAAAGGAATTGCCGATGCGGACAAGGTGGCCAGAACGGGCTCCACGAAAGAGACTGTCCGCAATACACCACCGGCGGGAGCCTGGAACGACACCTCCGCGGATTGAGGACTGACCAGGGGCGGGCAGACTCGGACTGCGCGTCCGAAGTTGGAGGTCCCCGATGACGGTGCAAAGCGCTGCCGTTCCGAATCCGGACACGGCGCGAATTCCGCGGCCTCCGGAGCCGCCGCGGCTTGCGGTTCGACGCCGTCCCAGGCGTAGGACGCGGAGGGGAAGGGCCAATAGTTACGCCCAAGAATAGGCTTTAGCCCCGTATCGGCTCAACGAGAAGCGGCCGATGGGTGATGCCCCGCAACCCAGACTCAACTACACTGCCGCGTGCGCACAGCCGATCGGGGGGGGCCGTGGCGATCACGAGAACTACCGCAGAGATTCTGCCGCGGCCGCTCACGCCGTTCCCCGCGCGCCATCCGTCGGACCATAATTTTTTCCTAGCCTATGTGGCGCTGATCTGGTTCGCGGTGCTTGCGGGCTTCGTTCCGGATGTCGTCCGGCACTTGCGGACGCACGCGGCGCCATACCCGATCGCCGTGCATGTGCACGCAGCCGTTTCCGTTGCGTGGTCGGCGCTCCTGACGAGTCAGGTGCTGCTGATGTGGACGCGTCGGCGAATTCATCCCGCGTGGGTCATGGGCGCGCTGTGGGTCCTCGCGGGCCAGTGGACGGCGAGCTGGCTCTATTGCGATCCCACCTGCAAGGCGGTTGCCACGTCCATACTTCGGATGTGGGTGAGCTGAAGGAAATACGGCGCTACAATAACCACCTTGTCTCGCAATGCGATGGTCTGGTCGGAGAACGGGTTCCTGAGGAAGGGTGAATGGTACACCGTGGCATGCCCGTAGTTGATTTGGTACTGTCCTATCCTCAGTGGCAAGGGTCAGGTCGCTGGGAAAATCTGCGCAAAGGGGCAGAGGCCGCGACGGATGTATGTCGTCGATACGGGCCAGTCGTACAAGTCCCCGATGCCGGACCGGGCGAAGCCGGATGCGGGATCAATCGCTGGACCGCGATCCTTGAACAGTTCCGATCGGCTCGATCACTCCTCATTCAGCACCAGCCCAAGCGTGTCCTGACCGCAGGTGGAGACTGCGCGTGCGACATCGCCGTGATCGACTATTTGCACGGGAAACACCCGGGCCTCACCGTCCTCTGGATCGATGCGCATCTTGATGCGAATACCGTTGAAACCACGCCCAGCGGCAACTTCCACGGCATGCCAGTCGCAGCAATCATGGGCTCGCCACCCCCGGATCTACAGACCATGCTCGCGATGCCTTTGTCACCTGCGCAGTTCCGCTATGTGTCTGCGCATGTTGGCGATGACGGGGACTGGTCCTTTCAGCGAAGGAGGGGCCTAAAGTGGTACGAGCCGGGGCAGAGTTTGTCGGGCGCTGTACATATCCACTTCGACCTTGATGCGCTTGATCCGGGCGAGTTTCCGCACGTTGCATATCCAGATGGAAGACTGAAGCAACAGGATGCTCTTGCTCTCGTGCACAGCGTTGCTTCCTCCAGCACTCTCGTCGGGCTGACGATCACCGAGTTCGCCCCGACCGACGAACGCGGGGCGATTGATGGCGGCGACTTCCTCGAGCGGCTGTGCAACGCGGCCTGGATCGCATAGCGGGACTCAACGCGGTTGGGGTCCGCGCACGAGAATGCGCGGCGAATCGTAACCAGTTAAGGCACCAAAGGCTTCACGGCGAATGGGTCCCACACGACGGATCCACAACGTCGTAATCCTGGTTGTAGGCTTCCGCATATCAGACACTCGAATTGTCCGCCTCGGGTTGACAGGCACGGTGGACGGCGCGCGATCATCCATGCCCGGGCTGCAAAGAAGCGGTCCGACGAAGCAGTCCGGTGCACGACGGTATGTCGCAAGAAGTAGCGGGGCACTTGGTGCCGCGCCAATCTGCGCTAGCGCTTCGAGTCCAGGAGCGCGAGGTGTCAGAGATGCGACTGACGCTTCCCGATTCCCGGCCGTGGGCATCGGGAGACGAAGGCCACCCTTGAGGGGGGCAAGGTCAGCCTCGTCTCCCGCGCCCGTTGACTGACCCGTCAGCTCGTCGGCGCCGGCGCACCGGCCCGCGCCACTTCGCTCCGTGCCTTCGCCTGTGCTACCTCACCGTGCGTCTCGAGCGCGGCGAGGTTCTGCGCGACGAAGCTCGATTGCGGCGCTATCTGCCGCGCCTCAGCGAGGTCCTTGCGGGCCGCCGCCTCATTGCTCGACATCCACTCCAGGACGGCGCGGTTGGCATACGCCAGGGCGAGATAATCGTCGTCGGACTCATGCGACTGGCGCCACCATACGGATGACAGATTCCGTTGTATGCTCGCCGCGCGCACCGCGGCGTCACATGCCGCGTGTGCTTTCTGCCACTGCAAGGTCATCGAGTATGCGATGCAGCGATTGGTATCGACGGCCGATGGATCGAGGGCCATGCTGCCAGGGTCGCCACTCAACTCCTCGAGTGCGGCATGGTAGCGTCCCGCTACGACCTCGGCGCCGCCAGCCGCATCGGTGTAGGCCGTAAACACGAATTGATGCGATCCTTGAGCCAGCGCGGCGCCGCTCGCCAGCGCGAGCGCGAGAG